>PVBE012429786.1_pt1 | contig 20213 bp, 25 predicted proteins | sample 1631181 | NCBI WGS metagenome assembly PVBE01 (sample SAMN08397723, study PRJNA350692) | Marine metagenome, whole genome shotgun sequencing project. | isolation source: water | place: Pacific Ocean | collected 2012-04 | reverse complement strand
TCGGACCAAATCCGTTCGGCCCGCGCCTGATCGTCGCCTTCGGGTTTGGAAAACGCTTCACGGAACCAGCGGCCATCATAACGGCCGGCATACACCTCAAACTCCGCGTGCACCTCCCAGTAATCGCGCGCCACAAAATCGCGGATGGCGCGTTCGCGTTCGCTGAGGATCGCCAGCGTGGGCGTCTGCACGCGGCCGGCGGAAGTCATGTTGAACCCGCCATGGCGCGAGTTGAACGCCGTCAACGCTCGCGACCCGTTCAGGCCCACGAGCCAATCGCTCTCCGACCGGCACAAGGCCGCATCGGCCAGCGGTTTCATGCGGTCATTCTCGCGTAGCCGACCAAACGCCTCCAGAATCGCGCCGTCGGTCATGGACTGCATCCACATGCGCTTGAGGGGTTTATCCACCTTGGCTAGGGCCATAATGTAGCGGAAAATTAGTTCCCCCTCGCGGCCCGCATCGCAGGCATTCACGATGGAGTCGACCTCTTTGTTGCGGATCAGCCGCAGCACCAGCTTGAGCCGGCTCTCGCTTTTCTCAATCGGTTGCAGGTCGAATTGATCCGGAATCACCGGCAGATGCTTGATGCCCCACGGTAGCTTTTTGCCGTTCGGGCCCTCGGGCATTTTTAATTCCACCAAATGCCCCACGGCCGAGGTAATAATCGCCGCGTCGTTCTCGTAATAACTGTTCCGGTCCTTGCCTTTTTTGGAGAACTTACCCAGCTCCTTGCCTAAAACACGCGCCAAGTCTGTCTGGACGGAAGGTTTCTCTGCGATGACCAGTGTTTTGCCCATGCGTGAATGGCGGGGTTTAGGGGTCGCCCGGGTTTTTGGCAACCCTTTTCCTGACGGTTCGCTGTGCCGATTTATTTGAAAAACTTTTTTGGCGCGGTCTTTTCGGACTCTTTCTGTTATCGTTCGTGCCGATGGTTAAGGGGTATTTTGCCGATGACGAGACACGCGCCGAACGCGTGCAACAGCTCTTTGACACCATTGCGCCACGCTACGATCTAATTAACAATCTGCAGAGTCTCGGCCTGCATCACCACTGGAAACGCCGCTTCGTGGCGCTGGCCAATCCGGATAGATCTGATCATGCTCTGGACCTTTGCTGTGGTACTGGCGACGTGTCCTTCGCGCTCGCCGAAAGCGGCACACAGGTGACCGGTTTGGATTTCAGTCCGGCGATGCTGGACCACGCCAAGGCCCGCGATGAATTAAACCGCGTCGACTTCCAGCGCGGCGATGCTCTGGTCACGGGCTTTCCCGACAACCATTTTGACATCGTCACAATCGCCTACGGGTTGCGCAACTTGGCCGATTTCGAAGGTGGGCTGCGCGAAATGCATCGGGTGACCAAGCCGGGCGGCCGCATCATGGTGTTGGATTTTGGTAAACCCTCCTTCGCCCCGTGGAGATGGGCCTACTTTACCTACCTGAAATGGATGGTGCCGGTATTCGGGAAACTCTTCTGCCGCGACGCGCCTGCCTACGCGTACATTCATGAATCCCTTGAGCATTATCCAGCTCAGGACGGGGTCGACAAAACGCTGCGCAAACTCGACTGCCGCAAGGTCGCCATCCACCGCATATTGGGCAGTGCGATGACGATTAATTATGGAGTGAAATAGTTACTGCGCCGTGGCACTCATATCTCGCATGAGCGAGAGTGCGGTGGCTTCAGTGAGCTGACGGATGTCGTAGCGCATGAGCATGCGCGCGGCGGCGTTAGGTTGAGGGAAGAGATCGAGCACGGTGGCCTGGCCCACGATGGTGCCATCGGCCGCCTGCGTGGCGGTCACCTGAATGTCCGGCACGGTGTAGGTCTTTTCACCATTCAAACCCAAGACTCTCAAGTCGCGTTCGCTGATTAAAATCTCCAGCGACAATTCGGGGAGATTGGTCTGGGCCGCATCTACCAGAGTCACCCCAGCCATGCGCAAAGGCCGGCCGAAGAGACGTTCGACCTCACGTTTGGTCTGTTGGGTGGCGAGTTCGTTGGTATCGAACAGGCGTCCGGGAATGCCGCCCGCTGCAGGGCCGCCGGCGGGCGGTGCGGCTCCGACGGGCATGGGCAGTCCAGTGGCCGGATCAATTGCGGGCGCGCCACCGCCGGAGACAATCGGCACCTGCGGCACCTGCACGGCGCCTTGAGGCAGGTTGATGCGTACATCAATTTTGGGCGCGCCGAGCTTGGCGTAGGTGACTTTGAATTCATCCAGAATCGCCTTAGCCTGGTCGGCCGTGTAAAGGACATGCAGCGGGGTGGCGGGCGATTCGGTGTAAATGAACTGCTTGCCGGACTTGGCCTCGGCGTTGTTTTGGTACACTGGCACGCCATTCACCCGATGGACGGTGGGTGCGGGCGGCGTGGTGGCGCAGCCGATCAAGACGAGGGCGGGCAGGGCAAGGGTGAGCGTTTTCATGGGATCAAAATCAGCGCGCGAGCCGCACGCGCACGGTGTAGTTTTTGGCTTTGGGATTGAGCGAGGTAAACAGCACCGTTTCCTGCGCGGTCTCGTCCAGGACCAGTGTGCGGAAAGGCGTTTCATCCCCGGTACCGAATCCCTGTTCATCCTTGAAAATGCAATTTACCTGCAGGTCCAGTCGTTTGTTGGCGCGATTCAAAATATTCGCGCTCACCTGCAACCGGCCATCGGGCAATACGGTTTCCTGCAACGCCGTGCATTGCACTAGCTGGCTGCCGAGTGAACCGAGCGCGACGAACTTGCTGTTGTTGGCCTGAACCGATTGGGTGACAGACGGTGTGCCGCAGCCGATCAGGGTCAGAGCGGCGGTGAGGGTGAGCAGGTGTTTCATGAATCTCCTTTATCGGTCGGCCACCAACAGCACTGTGTCGCGGCCGGCTTGCACGGTTAATAATACACTTTTTTGGCGATCGGGCAAGGCTGCGCCTGTCGCACCGATAAAGTCCACGGTAGCGGGATGCTCACCGACAGGCAAATTCAACGCGGCGAAGCTCAGGTGCTGTGGTAGGTTGTTCCAGGTGCGCGTATCGGCGCGCGGTTCGACGGAGTTGCCGATGAATTTCCCCACCAAGCCCACGCCCAGCAACGCCAGCCCCGCATCGCGGGTGTCCTCGTAATCGACCAAGACCACGCCCGGCACGGTGCCGACATCGCCAATGGTGTCGCCGACCTTTTTCACGGTGGCCTTGCGAGCTAGCACCAGATCCATCGCGCGACTGCCGCGGGTGGAGGCTTGCACGGTGAGGTTGTCAAAAATCGGTGCGGTCACCGTCTGGCCCGCGACGGTGATGCGGATCTGGGCGACATCCGAGTGACCGCCGTCATAAACAAGCGCCTCGCCGACATCGCCGCCGGATTTTTTCACCGGTCCAAACCCAGTCTGCAATACCAACAACGTATTGGCCGTCGGGTTGTAATCGGGCAGGGCGATGGCGCCGGCGTGTTCGCGGGCGCGTCGCAGGGCGGCTGAACCGTCCTTACCCAGCTTGGCGGTAATGAATCCATCGAGATAATCGAGCATCACCCAGTCGGCGCGGTGCTCGTGCTTCTCGGCCAGCGCATCCATCAACTGCGCGGTGCGGAAACAGGCACGGGCATTGGCCGGTTCGCCGTCCATCCAGTAAATCAGGCCGCGATAAAACCAGCCCATGGCGCGTTCGTACGGTTCGCCGTGGAAGCCCTTCACGTTCTCCGGTGAGAAGAGACTTTGGGCCATGCGCGTGCTGGCGTCGGCTTGAAGAATCTGCCCGGCCGCGGGCATGGCGGCCTCAAACAAGGCTTTGGCATCGTTGTGTTGGTTTTGCTTGAGGGCGACCAATCCCACGCGCAGGCGCCAGAGATTTTTGTCCTGCCTGGGGGCTTGGGCAATGAGGCGTTTGCCCTCGACCACGAGATCATCGGAATACTCCGGAGCGGGCTGGATGTCCGGCGTCTGACAGGCGGTCATCCACAGCGCACACAACAAACACAGCAGCGAGCTGGCCGTGGCAAACTTCATGATGCAGCGGACGTAGGCCTAACGGTAGGTCACGTCGTCCTTGCCCTGTTTCTTAATCTCATGAAATCCCTCCCAGACGATATCGCTGTTGTTGGGGTCGATGAGCTGAAACGTGTAGAGCACATAATCGCTCGCGCCGGCACCGCCGCGGCTGGAGATGGCCTTAAACGTGCCGGTGAGAATAAAGTCCGCGCCCTTAAATTGATTGGCTTGCACCTTTTCGCCGCCGGTTACTTGGCCGGAGATTTTCAGGTCACGTTCTTTCTCCAGCTTGTCGATGTGTTCGCGGGCGACAAACTGGATCTTGCCGTTGGCATTGCCCGTGAGCGCCACGCGAATGCGCGTCAGGAAAATATCCTGATCAATCGGAAAGCGCGTGTCGTTGTCGATCTGCTCAAGCACGACCACCGGTTTGCCCTGCGCGTTGGCGATCGGTTCAGCCCCGAGAATGCCGCGTGCCATTTTATCGGAAATGGTCACCAGATCCTGGGATTCAATACCGAGCCCGGCCACAAAACCGCGTTCACTAGGCCGCAGCTCGGTGACACTCGGGCCGTTGGGCGAATTGACATTGGTGCAGGCCGCGGCCCCAAGCAGGGCGGCGGTGATCAAAATAGTCGGCGCTTTTTTCATAGCTATTTCTTTTAGACGGAGAAGAATGGCAAAATACTCAACGTCCGAAAAGCTTGTTTACCCGCTGGCGGGGTGTCAGTGCCTGACGAACTGCCGGAATCGGTACAGCCGTGGGCGATGGACCTCCCACGCCCACCGGCAATCCAGTAGCCGGATCAATGGCTGGCGGTGTGGCGGGGGCTGCGGCATTGGGATCAATGGGCAACCCAGTCACCGGATCAATTTGTGGCGCGCTGGTAGTCACAGGTCCTTGCGGGAGAGTTTGTTGAGGATTGGCCGTTTGCGTCCGTTGCTGGGTCTTTTTCGCGGCTTTATTATCCAGCATCTGCCCAATCAACAGCCCCACAGCGCCGCCAATCGCCGCGCCTTCGGCGCCTTTTTGGCTATTGGATCCGATTACTCCGCCCACCGCGGCGCCGACCGCCACAGCGGTGGAACTCACCGGCCCGCGGGTTTGAGGCCCGGGCGCCGGTGCCGGCTGTGGCTGTTGGGGATTGGGGATGCCCGCGGCGTTCAGGCGCGGAAACGCCAGACCGCGAAAGGGGCTAAAGAGATTCTGCGCCTGCACCTCGCAGGTGAACGCAACAACGGCAAAAAACACGATTTTCTTCATTAACACAGTCCTTCCTTGGATTTATTGTGTTTGTTAACAGGTTATTCACAGCATAACTCGTGCCGGAAAACGCAAAAACCGCCGTTTGTTGAAAAAACGGCGGTTTTCGAAGGAAAATTGATTTTTCCCGGTCAACGTCCAAAAACCGTGCGTGCGGGCATCATGGAATCCACCATAGGTGGCGTGATAATTATCATGGAACCAAGCGTCGGGCGCACGTACATCGGTCGGGCATACATAAAGCCGGGAGTCATGGACATGGAATGCATCGGTAGACCGCGCTGTGTGTGGGTGTGAAAAGGTTGGTACGGATAATTGTATCCACCATATTGCGGTTGCATCACGGTCACTTGTGGTGCTGGCGGATTGATAATCACCGTGGTCGCCGGAGCTCCTTGCGGTGTGCTGGGGGCGATAATCTTGATCGGCGCGCCCTGGCCGGTGTGAATCACGCCGGGACCAAAAATTTGTGCGGAAAGTTGGGGGGCCAAACCCAACACCAACAACAGGCCTGCGAACCTCTTCATGCCTCAAGTCTACGCCCGCAACGCACCTTGGCAACAATATTGTATGTATACGTACAAAAAACTTTTTCACTCGTGGACGCCTCAACCCGCCGCTAGTCTCCCGCCCCGAAAAGCTAATGTTAGCCAAACGTGTCATTCCGTGTCTCGATGTTCATGATGGACAGGTGACGCGTGGGGTTCAGTTCGGCAAGGCTGAGGCGGGTGAGCTGCGCAATGTCGGTGATCCGGTGGAGCTGGCGCTGGAATACAATCGGCAGGGCGCTGATGAGATGGTGTTCTTCGACATAACCGCCAGCGCGCATGAGCGCAAGACGATCGTGGATGTGATCGAGCGTGCCGGCGACCAGTGTTTCATGCCGCTTACGGTTGGTGGCGGTATTCGCACCGTGGAAGACATGAGCACGATGCTCAAGGCTGGCGCGGACAAGGTGAGCATCAATTCCTCCGCCATCGTCAACCCGCCGCTCATTCTCGAGGGCGCGCAAAAATTTGGCAGCCAATGCATCGTGGTGAGCATCGACGCCAAAAAGACCGGCGATGAGGAATGGCGCGTGTTCACCCACGGTGGCCGCAAGGAAGCCGGTTTGGACGCCATCGAATGGGCTAAGGAAGCGGTGACCCTCGGCGCGGGCGAGATTGTGTTAAACAGCATTGATGCCGACGGCACCAAGGCTGGCTACGACATCGAGATCACCCGCCGTATCAGCGAGAATGTCGGCGTGCCCGTGGTGGCCAGTGGCGGCGCGGGCAATCTTGATCACATGGTGGATGTCCTCAAACAAGGCCAAGCCGCCGCTGTTCTAGCCGCCAGCATTTTTCACTTTGGCGAATACACCGTGGCCGATGTGAAATCGCACCTCGCCCAAGCCGAGATTCCCGTGCGAATGGTTTGATTTTCCGTGTGCTCCCCCTGCCTCTGTGGTTAAGTTCCGCCCATGTCATTTATCGATAGTTTGAAGTTTAATGACGCCGGCTTAATCCCGGCGATTATCCAAGAGGAAGGGACAGGCCGAGTGTTGATGATGGCGTGGATGAATGCGGATTCGATTCGCGATACCATCGAGACGGGGAAGACGCATTTCTGGAGCCGCAGTCGACAGAAGTATTGGATGAAAGGGGAGAGCAGCGGCAACACCCAACAGGTACAGGATGTTGCCTACGATTGCGATGGCGACACGTTGTTGATTCAGGTGGAGCAGGTCGGCGCGGCCTGTCACGAGGGCTTCAAGAGTTGTTTCTTCCGCAGCGTAAAAGAGGATGCCGGTGTGGTAACCGAGGAACGGTTGGTGGATCCTGAGGAATTGTACGGCAAGAAGTCGTGAGTGAAGTTTCGCACATTACACCCTCGCGCGAGGCGTTTTTGAAACACGCACAGGAGGGGAATTTGATCCCGGTGTACCGCGAGATTCTGGCGGACTTCGAGACGCCGCTGTCGGCCTACCGCAAAATTCGTTCGGGCGGCGAGGCGTTCCTGTGCGAGAGCGTCGAGGGGGGTGAACACTTGAGCCGGTACTCGTTTGTCGGCTGCAATCCGCGCGGGATTATACGGCAGGACGGTGATCAGGTGCAGGTTGTGGAAGACGGCAAGGTGACGGCCACCTACACGGTGAGTCGCGAGCCGGGCGAGCATCATGTGCGCGACGGGCTGGAGGTGGTGGAGCGTGTGCTGGGCCGGTATCGCGCCGTGGATCTGCCTGGACTGCCGCGGTTTACCGGCGGTGCGATGGGGTTTGTGGGGTACGAATTTATTCATGACGTGGAGCCGGTTGTGCCGCGCCCGCCCAAGGATGAGCTGGGCACGCCAACGATGTATTTTCTGATCGCCGATGAACTGCTTATCTTTGATCGCGTGCGGCAGACGGTGACCATTCTTGTGAACGCTATCATCGAGGACGGCGCTAAGCCGGAGGACGCCTACGAAGATGCTGTTGAGGAAGTCGAGCGGCTCGTGTCGTTGCTTGAGCAACCGCTTGAGCACCGGCCGGTGTCGCTTGCTGTCGAGCCGCCCGCGTCGTCGTTCGAATCCAACATGGAGAAAGACGCTTTCCTCGCCAACGTCGCCAAGAGTAAGGAATACATTCGCGCGGGCGACATCATCCAGGTGGTCGGCTCGCAACGTTTCTCCACTGAAGTTAAGGCCGGCCCGCTCGATGTCTATCGCGCCGTACGATCCATCAACCCCTCGCCCTACATGTTCCTGCTGGAGCTCGATGGCTTCTCGCTTGTGGGCGCTTCGCCGGAAATCCATGTACGCAGCGAGGAAGGGCAGGTTCAAATCCGGCCCATCGCCGGCACGCGTCCGCGCGGCAAGACGGCGGATGAGGATTTGGCACACGAAAAAGATCTACTCGCCGACCCGAAAGAACGCGCTGAACACGTCATGCTCGTGGACCTCGCCCGGAACGACATCGGCCGCGTGTGCGAGTACGGCAGTGTGCAGGTGGCCGACCTGATGGTCATTGAGCGGTACAGTCACGTGATGCACATTGTCAGCAGCGTGACCGGCCAGCTTTGTGAGGACAAGACCCCCTACGATCTCCTACGTACCACCTTTCCTGCCGGCACCCTCACCGGTGCGCCGAAGATCCGCGCCATGCAGATCATTAGCGAATTCGAACAAACCACCCGCGGCCCCTACGGCGGCACGGTCGGCTACTTCAGTTTTAACGGCAATCTCGACTGCTGCATCACTATCCGCACCGCCATGCTTAAGGACGGCAAAGCCTATGTCCAAGCCGGTGGCGGCTGGGTCAACGATTCTGTTCCCGAAGCCGAATTTCAGGAAACCGTCAACAAAGCCAAAGCCATGATCAAAGCCGTGGCCCTGGCCGAGCATTCCATTAGCCAATAAGCTAAAGATTCGGGAGTGCCTCACTTCCGCATTGCGTCGGGAGTCGAAACCTGCTTGATTGTCCGACCCCTCACGAGGACTGTACACCATGGCCATTGAACGCTCCCTAATTTTGCTGAAACCCGACTGTCTCGACGGCCATCATGCCGGCGAAGTGATCGGCCGGTTCGAAAAATCCGGATTCGAAATCCGCGGCACCAAGCTCATTACGCTCACCGACGAACTGCTAAAGGAACATTACGCTCACATAGCCGATCGCCCGTTCTTTCCGGAGATAGTGGAATTCATGAGCTCGCGCCCCGTGTTGGCTCTCGTGCTCGAAGGCGAAAATGCCGTGGCGGCCATCCGCGAATTGCTGGGGCCGACCGATTCCACCCAAGCCCCCGCCGGGACCATCCGTGGCGACATGGGCACCACCAGCATGAAGAACATCTGCCACGCCTCCGATTCAGTGGAAAACGCCGCAATCGAGGTGGAACGTTTCTTCAAACCCGGCGAGGTGCATTAACCCTAAACGCAGCCGTCATGAACCCGGCTGAATTTCTTTCCCTGCTGCACGCCCGCCATTGTCAGCGAGCGTTTACGGATGAACCGGTCTCGCGTGATGAGTTGGAGGCGGCATTGTTGGCCGCTGGTCAGGCACCTTCTGGGAAAAACACCCAACCTTGGCGCGTGACCGTAACCACCGGTGCACAACGCGATGCGCTCAGCAATGCCCTGTGCGCCGAGTACGATGCCGGGGTCAAGCCGCAGGCGGATTACGATTACTCACTGCAACCACAACCCGAGGAATGGATGGATCGCGCGCGGGCCTGCGGTTATGCGTTGTTTGAATTGAAGGGCATCGCCCGCGACGATGTGCCCGCGCGCAAGGCGCATGGTCGGGAGAATGTCACTTTTTTTGGCGCACCGGTGCACATGGTCTTGCATCTGCCGGCCGGCGCGGAGCGCGGTAATTTTCTGGATGCCGGCATGTTCCTCCAAAACCTGATGCTCGCCCTCACGGCACAGGGACTGGGCAGTTGCCCGCAATACAGCGTGGCGGGGTATGCGGAGGTGATACGCACCTACTTGGGATTATCGGCCGATCGCTGGATTGTTTGTGGCCTTTCGGTGGGGCACCCCGATCCCACGGCGGAGGTTAATTCCTTCGTGCCCGAACGCCTGCCATTGTCGGGTTTTGTGGATTGGCAGGAGTAGTTAAAAAAATCGAGTCGCCAGTATTAGCTAAATTCGCAACAATCCTGCGCCGTTAATGAGCGAAGAAGTCTACATCAAAGCCCCGTGTTGTGAATGCAACGGGCGCGTTTCGCTGCCGCTGGATGCAGTGGGGATGGACTTTAATTGCCCGCATTGCGGCGCCGGATTGCAAATGTTGCTCAAGCATGTTTGCGAGCATTGCAACGGTAAACTCTCCTTTGATAATTCACCCGAAGCGATCGGGGCTGAAGTCAAATGTGGCCATTGCAACAAGCTGACAACGCTCTCACCTTCTACGTTTTCTACGGACTCTGCTGAAGAAGAATCGGTTCCAGAGCCGGAGGACTTTGAAGAGGAAATCACTGAACCGGAGCCGGAGGAACCCGAGTCGGCGGCGGTAGAGGAAGAGCTCGAAGAGAGCGAAAAACCCAAGCGACGCGGGCCGCCTAGGCCGCGTTCGCCCCGACGCGGTGGAGGAGGGGGGGGGGCGCGGCCGCGACCGAAAAAGTCAGCCAAGAAGCCAGCAACCGGAGGGCCCGAGGCGCCGGCCAAAATTGGGCGGCGATTAGCCGGGATTCGCGGCGATAGTTCGACAGAAGGGGGAGCCGGTGATCAGCCCAAGTTGAAAGCACCTCTGCGTCAGGGGGGGGCGCCTAAGCGCTCTAACAAGATTGAAAGTGCGGATGAAGCTCGTGCCCCATCGCCCCGCCGGGATACCGGGGGGGGCACGCCGCATCCGGCTGAAGAGCACTCACAGGGTAACGCCATGAATCCAATGAGCGATTGGGCTGGCGCAGAGACGGCGGTGACTCAAGTGATTTCTGGCAACAAACCGGCCCCGCTATCGCCGGCTCCGGTGCAGCGGCAAATTGCGGGGAGCGGAGGTGCTCCGCCGCCAGGTGGTGGAGCAGCTGCTCCGGCGCCATCATTTCCAGCCATTGAAAAGCCGATTGTGGCTGGAGTGGCTACTTCAGTCAAAGATTCTGGTGAGGACAAAGACGAAGGCGGTGGCCTTTCTTTGCCCAAATGGGCGGTGGTGCCCTTGATCGTCATGGTGGTTTTGGGGTTTGTTTATTTTCTCCTGCCCATGGCGCTGGAAATCTTCGATCCAATGCTGGCTAAAAAAGTGCGACAATACACGCGGTTTCAATTTGATACAGCCCCGCGTCGGGATACTTCCGAGGATTTTCAGATCAATCACTCGGCTACGACCATTTCCCAGCTAGGTAATACGAATGGGACGTTTTATGTAACGGGTTCGGTGGAGAATGTTTCGAGCGCGAATTATCAGCAGGTGGAACTGAAGATCGAGTTGTACGACGGGCAAGGTGCGCTGCTTGGTGAGACGCTGGATTATACAAATCAGTTGGGGCCCAACGTGACGTGGAATTTCAAAGCTGCGTGCCTCTTGACTAATGCTGCTTCGGCTAAGGTGATCGGGGTGATTGCCCGTAAGTGATGGCTAAAAATCCCGAAACGGGCCGCGGGGTTCGGCGGCGTCCATTTGTTTTTTCCAGTGGGCGAAGTGTTGTTTGAGTTCTGCCAATTTTCCCGGGTGGGTTGCGGATAAATCCCGTTTTTCGCCTACATCGGTTTTCAAATTGAACAGGCCGCTGCCTCGGCTGCTGTCCACCCATTTCCAGTCGCCTACCCGCGCCCCTACATCATTCCGACGCTGCCAGAACATGGCGTTCCTGGTGGAAGGTGTCTTGCCCTGCAGCACGGGTAACAGGTCAAAGCCGTCGAAGATAATATCCTGCGGCGGCTTCACGTCGCTGGCCTGAAGCAGGGTGGGGAGAATTTCCAATGTGGTGAGGAAGGCGTCACTGGTTTTGCCGGCGGGCACGCGGCCGGGCCAGCGGATGATGCAGGGCACGCGCAGACCACCCTCGAACATTTGGCCTTTGCCGCCTCGTAAAGGGGTGTTGTCGGAGGCGCCGCCACCGCCGTTGTCGCTGAAGAAAATGACGAGGGTGTTGTCGGCGATGTTGTATTGGTCGAGCAAACCCAGCACACGCCCGATGGCGGCGTCCATGGCAGTGACGGACCCGACGAATTCCAACCGTCGCGTGGCGCGGTTAGGTACGGTAAAAAGTTTGTCGCCATAACGACTGCGCTTGCGTTGCTCGGTGCCGGCCTGGGCCTGCAGTTTGGGGTAGAGCTTTTTGAACTTCTCCGGGGCCTGCGCGCCGGTGCGGATGGCGGGATCAAGATTGCTGGCGCCGTGCGGGGCATTGAAGGGCAGGTAGAGGAAGAACGGTTTTCGATGGTTCGCCTTAAGGAAACGCACGGCCTCGCGCTCGAAAAGGTCGGTGCAGTAGGTGCCCTTGTCGACGATCGTGGGCGAGTTGTTGCGGTACATCGAGGGCACGCCGTAGCGTTCGTGGGTGTAGTAGTCGATGCCGGTGTTCACGAATCCATAAAAGTCATCAAATCCGCGCGCCAACGGCAGGAAACGTTTGTGCACGCCGAGATCCCATTTGCCAAAAATACCGCTCACGTAGCCGGCTTTTTTCAGCACGGCCGGCAACAGCACCTCGCGCGTGTCCATGCCGCCGATGCGCTCGAAAGTGGCCTCGTATTCGCCGGGTTTGTATTGGTAACCGTAGTCGGGCGCCTCGTTACGGATCATGTCGTAAATACCGTTGCGCTGTGGGTAACGTCCGGTGAGAAGCGAGCCGCGTGATGGCGTGCAGGCCGGCCATGTGACATAAAATTGCGTGAGCTTCATGCCTTCCTTGGCCAGACGGTCGAGCTGAGGTGTGAGGATTTCCTTGGACCCGAAACAGCCGAGATCGCGGTAACCCTGATCATCGGAAACAATCAACACAATATTGGGGGGCGCAGCCAGTAGACCAAACGGGAATAGTAATAGAATTAACAAACGCATGCGCTATTGCAAACCGTTCGGACTGCGTTGCCAAACAAAAAAGTCGAACAACTGTCACTTGACCGTTGACCGCTGCCGCCCTTTGAATGCCGCGCATGCCCGTTGAGACGCAGGTGGAAAACAAGTATCTGGAATTCAAACAATCCAGTATCCACAATTACGGTGCTTTCGCCGTAAAACCTATACGGAAGGGGGCGCGCATCATTGAGTACGTCGGTCGGCCTCTGACCAAAAAGAAGGCTCAAGCTGCCCTTCAGGACGGTAATGCCTACGTGTTCACCATTAACAAGCATTTTGATATCGATGGCGAAGTACCGTGGAACCCTGCGCGATTTATCAATCATGGCTGTGAAGTGAATGCCGAGAGTGATGTGGAGGATGATCGAGTGTGGATTATCGCAACTCGCAACATCAAAAAGGGCGAAGAGATCTTGTACAACTACAACTATGATCTCGAGGATGCCTTTGACAATCCTTGTTATTGCGAATCCAAGAATTGCATCGGCTATATGGTCGGAGAGGATTACTGGCCCAAGCTCCGCAAACAAATTGCGAAGCGAGATAAAAAGAGTAAATGAGTCTTAGTGTTAAAGTTGGAGGAATTTACTAGTTCACTTTGAAATCTAGCTCTCCATCGGCCAATCTGCCGCGATCATGCCGCGATAGCCATTTTCCAAACTCTTCACATTCGTGTAGCCCATCTTTTGCGCGGCATCGCAGGTGAGAGCGCTGCGGTAGCCGCCGCCACAATACATGATGATCTCGGTGTCTTTATTCGGGAATCGAGTTTCCAAGTCGCGTTCGAGCACACCTTTGCCGAGGTATTGCGCGTCTTTGGCATGGGCTTTTGCCCATTCGCTTTGCTCGCGTACATCCAATAGCACCACTGGATCGCCTGAGGTCAATCGGGCGTCAGCTTCACTAAGCGAAATTTCCGTCACCCGCTTCAGGGCGTCCTTCACCAGATTTAAGAAGGCCGGCGAATGTTTCATCCCTCCTAAATAGCGCGAATTTGTCTCCGACGCCAGCCTGAGGTAAAATATAGGTAGTAAAGAAAAAGGATTTTGCCTTCGGGATTGGAAAACCTAACAGTAGGCGGCGATATGGATGTGCAAAACCTTAACTCGGTGCCGGCATTTACGACCAAGGATGGTTCGGAAATCCGGGAGTTGTTGGCGCATCGGAATTCGGCGATTGCTAATCAAAGCCTGGCGGAGGCGCGTATTCCGGCGGGCGGAGCGACGACCGAGCATTATCATCCGGCGGCCGAGGAGATATATTATATCACGCATGGTACCGGGCGTATGCGCATTGGGGGCGAGGAACGCGAGGTGGGCGTGGGCGACGCCATTGCCATCCCGCCGGGCGCGCTGCATAAACTGTGGAACACCGGCGTGGACACGTTGCGGTTGCTTTGTTGTTGCGCGCCGGGTTATGAGCACGAGGACACGGTGCTGACTGAAGACGAGTGATGTATCAACCGGAGAAAGTAATTTTGTATGTGAAGCCGGTGTGCGGCTGGTGCCGCCAGGCGGAGCACTGGCTGAAAAGCCAAGGCATTGAGTTTGAGACGGTGGATGTGATGGAGGATCCAGCCGCGTTCGAGCACATGGAAAAAATCTCCGGTCAGACACTGGCGCCGGTAATCGAGGTGGATGGCCAAGTACTTGCGGATTTCGGCGCGCGCGAGTTGGTGGTGTTTTGGGAAGGTCTGGGGAGGGACGCATGAGTACGGTTGCCGAGCCACCGAATTTGCCCGCGAAACGACCCCGGTTACCCGAATGGTTTCGCCTGCAGTTGCCCACCGCCAGCGCGTACTTTGCCACGCGCAACCTCATCGATGACCTAAACCTTAACACCGTTTGCGAAAGTGCCAAATGCCCAAACCACTGGGAATGCTGGAGCCAAGGCACGGCGACCTTCATGATCGCCGGCGATCGCTGCACGCGTGCATGTGGGTTTTGCGCGGTGGAAACACGCAAGCCGATGGCGCTGGAGGCTGATGAACCGGCACGCGTAGCCGAGGCGACGCGCCGTATGAAGCTGCGGCACGTGGTGATCACCGCGGTGGCCCGAGACGATCTGCCTGATGGGGGGGCGGCGCATTTCCAACAGGTCATCCAGCGTGTGCGCGAGGTGAACCCGGGCATTTTGATCGAGGTGCTCACGCCGGATTTTAAGGATGATAACGCCGCTATCGATACCGTATTGTCGTCACGTCCGGAGATTTTCAATCACAACCTCGAAACCATCCGGCGCCTCACGCCCGAGGTGCGCTCGGTGTCCACCTACGACCGGTCGCTCTCCGTCTTGCGCAAGGTGAAGGAGCGGTCGCCGGAGACGTTTACTAAATCCGGCATCATGCTCGGTTTGGGGGAGACGGAAGAGGAGCTGCTGGAAGCCTTGGGCGATCTGCGCGCGGCCGGTTGCAATCTGCTTACGCTTGGTCAATATCTGCAGCCCACTAAGAAACATCTGCCCGTGATAGAGTTCATTCATCCGGACAAATTCGCCGAGCACAAAAAAACGGCCGAGGCCATGGGCTTCACCTACGTGGCCAGTGGTCCGCTTGTCCGTAGCTCATATCACGCGGATGATTTTGTGCCGGAAGATTACCAGCAATCGTCATGAGTTCTGCTGAGGCGAATAAACGCCATGCAGCGCTGGCGGAGGAATTGCGTCGGCACGATCATGCCTACTATGTGCTGGCCGAACCGACGATCAGCGATCCGGGCTACGATCGGCTGTATCGTGAGTTACTCGATCTCGAGGATGCCCATCCGGAGCTGACCACGGCCGATTCCCCGAGCCAGCGCGTCGGCGGCAAGCCGGTCAGTGAATCTCCCGAGCATCGTCATGCGGTGCCGATGATGAGCCTGGATAACACGTATTCCTTCGAGGAGCTGGCGGAGTTTCAGGCGCGTGTGGAGAAACTGCTGCCGGAGGCCGAACTGGATTGGACGATTGAGCCGAAGATCGACGGACTGGCGGTGAGTTTGCGTTATGAAAATGGCTCGCTTGCCGTCGGTGCTACACGGGGTGATGGCGTGAGCGGCGATGATATCACGGGCAATTTAAAAACCATCCGAAGCATTCCGCTGCGGTTGGGAAGAGGGTCGAATTCCATCCCCAAAATTCTCGAGGTACGTGGAGAGGTGTTCATGAGCAAGGCGGGGTTTGCGAAGCTCAATGAGAAACGCCGTGGCGAGGGCGAGGAGCCGTTTGCCAATCCGCGCAATGCGGCGGCGGGTTCGCTGAAGATGCTCGATCCCCAAGTCGTTGCCGAACGCCCGCTTGGCGTGTTCCTGTATGGACTGGGCGAGGTGAGCGCGGAGGCGGCGGTGCCGGACACCCAAGTGGCCGTGCTCGATTGGCTGGATCAATTAGGCTTTCCCACGCCCGAACGGATTTGGACCGGGCGCACGCATGATGATTTGGTGGCGTCGATCAACGAACTCGATGCGGATCGGCATGAGTTGGATTACGAAACCGATGGGGCGGTCATTAAACTCAATCCGCTGGCACTGCGGGAACAATGCGGCGCCACCGCCAAGGCGCCTCGATGGGCGATCGCCTACAAGTACGCGGCCGAACAGGTCGAAACTGTGCTCAAGGAGATCACCGTGCAGGTCGGCCGCACGGGCGCGTTGACGCCGGTGGCCGAACTGGAGCCGGTGTTCGTTGCCGGCAGCACCGTGAGCCGTGCGACCCTCCATAACGAAGAGGAGATCGCGCGCAAGGATATCCGCGAGGGCGATACGGTGATCATTGAAAAAGCCGGCGAGATTATCCCGGCCGTAATCGAGGTAGTGCTGGCCAAACGACCAGATTCGGCCAAGCCATTTACGCTGAAAAAGAAATGCCCGGAATGCGGCACCGCCGCGAGCAAGGTGACCGAGGACGATGTGGTGTGGCGTTGCGCCAATCCGGATTGTCCGGCGCAGGTGCGGGGGCGACTGGAACATTATTGCGCGCGCGGCGCGATGGATATCGAGGGCGGCGGCGAGGTGTTGGTGAAGCAAATTGTCGCGCGCGGGCTGGCGTATGATGTGGGTGAATTGTACCGGCTCAAGTTGGAGGAAGTGGCGAGCCTTGAGCGGATGGCGGAGAAATCCGCGCAGAATTTTTTGGATGGCTTGGAGACCAGCAAAGGCCGCGACTTGTGGCGGTTGGTGTTTGGACTGGGTATTTTGCACGTGGGCGCCGGCGTGGCGAAGGCGTTGTGCCGGCGCTTTCGAGATCTGGATGAGCTCATGCACGCTACGGAAGATCAACTGTTGGCCATTGATGATGTGGGCGAGGTGATAGCGCAAAGTGTGTATCGATGGTTTGGCGATTCGGACAACCGGCAATTGATCGAGGTGCTGCGTAAGGCGGGCTTGAATTTTGAATCGGCCCTGTATCAAGAGGCCGCGGTAGTCGGGGCATTATCCGGGAAATCACTGGTGCTGACGGGCACGCTGCCTACTCTTAAACGCCATGAGGCCGCCGCCAAAATCGAGGCTGCAGGCGGCAAGGTGGTGGGCAGCGTGAGCAAGAAAACCGATTATCTTGTGGCTGGCGAAGAGGCCGGCAGCAAGTTGGCTAAGGCGGAAAAATTATCCGTTCCCGTCCTCGACGAAGCCGAGCTGCTTCGCCTGTGCGGCGACTAGTGCCGTTGGCATTTCTTGTCTTTTAGGTAGAAAGCCGGTGAATAACCCGATCTTGGTTTTTGGCAACGCTCCTGCTATGCATATTGGTGTTGCGAGGGAGCCGCACGAATAGACCAAGGAGGGCACACCAAACATCACCTTTTATGGGTTGAACTGTGTTCTCGCATTTTTGGGCAAACATGAAGATGGGGAAACTTGAGGCGCCGGACACGCATTATTTGTCTGGAGCAGAGGGGTGGATGGAACTGGGCGATCTGTCGTCGGCCTTGGCCGAGCTGGATTTGATTTCCGAGCTATTCCACGATCACTACGACGTTCTGCAGGTGCGTTGGCACATTCTCAACCGGATGGAGGATTGGGAGGATTGTCTGCGCATCAGCCGCCAGATGATCGAGACCAATCCCGAACTGCCACAGGGCTGGATCAATCACGCCAACGGCCTGTTTTATCTGCGCCGTTTTCAGGAGGCGTACGATACGCTCTCGCCGGTGGCCAAGCGTTTTCCGCACGACGAAGCCATTCCCTACAATCTCGCTTGCTACAAATGCCAGAGCGGCGAGCTGGCCGAAGCCCGCCAATGGCTAGAACGCGCCCTGAAGGTGGGCGATTCCAAGCGCGTCAAGAAAATGGCTGCCACCGATCCGGACCTCATGCCTCTCTGGGAACAGGGCGTGATGATTAACTAAGGGCCTCGACTCCGTTCCTCCGGTTGTCGTACCCTCGCCGCATGGCGCAGGCGCCCCGCAAACTCGGTATCCTTCTTTCCGTCGCGCCGCCGCATCCTAATTTCCACCACGCCTTGCAGCTCGCGACCGCGGGGTTAAATGCACAGGATGAGGTGTATATCTATTGCTTGGATGACGCCGTGCACGGCTTGGCTGACGAACGCTTGCAAACCCTACGCGGGCACGGGCTACGCCTCTTTGCCTGCGCTTTCGCCGCGCAACGCCGGAAGTTGCCCCAAACCGAGAACGCCCTCTACGGGGGGCTCACCATGCTCAATGATGTGATGGCCGCCACCGACCGGTTTGTCAGTTTCAACTGATGGAAATCCTCACCGCCAGTCCCAAGCCGCAACGTCGCATTCTGGTGGTGGTGGACAGCGATCCGCGCACCAATCCGCGCGTGGCGGAGGCCGTACGCATGGCCGGCGGCGTGGGGGTCTGGGATCAGGTCTCCGTGCACGTGGTGCTGCGCGGGCCCGCGACCCACGCCCTAGGCGAACAGGCTGCCAGCCTACCGGAGGCTCGGATGTTTAAACAATTCATCGGCATGATTCGCGAAAACGGCGGGCAGGTCTCCGTGATGCCCGATGCCGAATCGATGGAGGAAATCCGCCCTGAGGAACTCCTTGAGAACTGCATGAAACCCGAAGCCTTTGCCGCGCTTACCGCCGAGTGTGCCAGCGTCCTGCGTTTTTAACATGGCCCGCGTCTTTCACATGATCACTCGCGAGGCCGATCCGCTGGCCGCTGAGGTCATCGCTGCACAGGAAACCGCTGGCCACGAAACACGCGTGGTGGATCTCACTCAAGTCGACCCCAATGGCGATTACAGCGTGTTGCTCGAGGAAATCTTCGAAGCCGACTCCGTGCAGGTTTGGTAGCTGGGAGGGGCGATTTCCACCTCGTCATTTTGGATTTGGGGGCAAGGCGGCTCCTTTGGGGGAGTGAGATGGCCTATCCTAAACTTTCCCGAATTGCTTCGGTTGCTGCGCGCGGATTTTCCGCGGCGTAGATGGGGCGGCCGATGACAATCCAGTCGGCTCCGGCGGTGATTGCGTCGGCAGGTGTCATTACGCGTTTTTGATCGCCGGACGCGCTGCCGGCGGGGCGGATGCCAGGGGTGACCAATTGCACCTCGGCCGGCAACACCTCTCGCAGTGGCGCAATTTCCTGAGGCGAACACACCAGTCCGCAAAGGCCAGCCGCGGTGGCCAGTTTGGCAAGGTGGAGCACTTGCTCGGCGGGCGTTTTTTGAATACCCAATTCGGTTAGGTCCTTTTCATCCATGCTGGTGAGCACGGTCACGCCGAGGACCAGCGGGCCGTCTGGACCGGCAGCTTCCTGTGCGGCACGGAGCATGGCGGCACCTCCACTGGCGTGGACAGTGAGCATTTGGACATCCTGTTGTGCGGCACTGGCGACGGCCTTGGCGACGGTGTTCGGAATATCGTGAAATTTTAGGTCGAGGAACACTGCGGCACCGGTATCGCGTACGCGACGGACAATATCAGGGCCTTCAGCTACAAAGAGTTCTTTGCCGATTTTAAACGCACCCACTGCGGGGGCTATTGCTTTAGCAAGAGTTAATGCTTCATTGGCAGTAGGAACATCAAGGGCAGCGATGATGGGATTACTCACGGGCGCAGAAAAGCAGAGGGTTAAGGCCTTGAACAGTCCTAACGTTTCACACGTGGATCAAATTTTTTATCGATCTTTTTGGCCTGCTCAGGGTCAGCCATCATATCAAAACGCTTGGTCAGTTTGTCCATCATGGCCTGTACCTCGGGATCATTAGATTGTGGTCGAAGAGTGGTAAGAAATTGCCGGCGTTGTTGGATAATATCGGGTGAAACCTCTCGGCCGTAGCCTAAACTTCCCAGATAATACCTGACGGTTCGCAGTCCCCGTTCACGATTTTCCTGTTCCTGCTTCTTATCATCTAACGGGGTAAAAAGTGCAAACACCTCGTTCATTCTGCGATTAACAATAATATTCGAATCTTCGCTAACTCCGACATAGTTAACCGCTGTTTGTCTTATTTCGCCTTTGATTCGGTCATCCAAATTCGGTGTTTCATAAATATCTCTCAAAATAGGCATGGCATCTTTTCCAAGAACACCTGTGAGGTAC
>PVBE010845387.1_pt1 | contig 20215 bp, 21 predicted proteins | sample 1631181 | NCBI WGS metagenome assembly PVBE01 (sample SAMN08397723, study PRJNA350692) | Marine metagenome, whole genome shotgun sequencing project. | isolation source: water | place: Pacific Ocean | collected 2012-04 | reverse complement strand
TCAGCTTCGAGTCCGTCAGCAAGAGCTATGGCGCCGTGCTTGCCGTCGACGACGTCTCGAAGCTGCCGGCGAGTGCCCGCGACGTCTCCATGGTGTTTCAGTCCTATGCGCTCTTTCCTCACATGACCGTCTTCGAGAACGTCTCCTACGGGCTTTCGGTGAGCGGCGTGGCGAAGGCGGTGGCGCGGGCCAAGGCCGAGGAGGGCCTGAAGCTCGTGGGCCTGGGCGACTACGGCGCCCGCCTGCCGTCGGAGCTGTCGGGCGGCCAGCAGCAGCGCGTCGCGGTGGCCCGGGCACTGGTGCTGGAGCCGGCGGTACTGCTCTTCGACGAGCCCCTGTCGAACCTCGATGCCAAGCTTCGCCGCCGGGTCCGCGAGGAAATCCGCGAATTGCAGCAGAGCCTGGACTTGACCACGGTCTACGTCACCCACGACCAGGAGGAGGCGCTGGCGGTCTCGGACCGGATCATCGTCATGCGGAACGCCGAGATCGCCCAGGAGGGCTCGCCGAGAGAGCTGTACGAGGCACCGAGGGACCGTTTCGTCGCCGACTTCATCGGCGACGCCAATATCGTCGACGGCGAGATCGTCTCGCTCGAGGACCGGCAGGCGTCGGTCCGGATCGCCGGCGGCCTCGAATTGCGGCTGCCGGACCGCGATCTCGGCCTCGGACCGGTGCAAATCGCGGTCCGGCCCGAGACCATCCGGCTCGACGGTCGGGGCGAGGCGGCGGGCATCGACGGTACCGTCACCAAGGCGACCTATCTCGGCGGTCATATCGAATATTCGGTGGCGTGCGAACTCGGCGAGCTCTACGTCGTCGACCACCGGCTCGAAGCCCCGATCGCCGTCGGCGCCGTGGTCAAGGTCGCTTTCCGTGATCAAGGCGTGACGCTGCTTCGCTCCTGAGGCCGATCCTCCACTCAGTTTGCCGATCCCGAGCGGGGCAACTAAGCTGGGGCCGAGGGTTAATGAAAAGCTAAACGATCGCTCGCGGAGGATCTTCAAATGGGTGTGCTCGACGGCAAGGTAATTTTGGTGACCGGTGGTGGGCGCGGCATCGGCCGCGGTTGCGCGCTACTGGCGGCGAAGGAAGGCGCCAAGGTCGTCGTCAACGATCTCGGTGCTTCGGTCGGCGGCGAGGACGAGGGCGGCGCCGGCCCCGCCGAGGAGGTCGCGAAGGAGATCGTCGATGCCGGTGGCGAGGCGGTCGCCAACTCCGACAGCGTCGCGGTGATGAGCGGCGCCAAGAACATGGTGGCGCAGGCACTCGATACTTTCGGCGGCCTGCACGGCGTCATCGAGCCGGCCGGCATCCTGCGCGACGGCATGTTCCACCGGATGTCGGAAGAGGAATGGGACGCCGTCATCGAGGTCCATCTGAAGGGCTCGTTCAACGTTTGCCGTGCCTCGATCGAGCATTTCAGGAACCAGGAGGACGGCTCCTACGCCCTCTTCACCTCGACCTCGGGCCTGGTCGGCAACATCGGCCAGACCAACTATGCCGCCGCGAAGATGGGGATCGTCGGCTTGAGCCGGGTGATAGCGATGGAGGGCGAGCGCAAGAACGTCCGCTCCAACATCATCTCGCCCTCGGCTTGGACCCGGATGATCGGCACCATTCCGATCAACGACGAGGCGACCGCCCGGCGGGTCGAAATGATGAAGGAAAAGATGCGCCCCGACCAAATCGCCAACCTGGCCTGCGCCTTGATGTCGGATGGCGCCAAGGACGTCACCGGCCAGATCTTCTCCAGCCGGGGCAACGAAGTCATGCTCTGGAGCCAGCCGCGACCCATCCGCGCCATGGCCAAGGTCGAGGGCTGGACGCCCAAAACCATTCTGGACCATGTCCTGCCGGCCTTCCGCCCGGACATGTACGACCTCGGCAACGCCCGTGTCGTCACCCCCTGGGACCCGGTCTAGGAGGGGACAGAGGCCATGAAGCTCGAAGGTAAAATCGCGGTCGTCACTGGTGCCGCCAGCGGCATCGGCCGGGCCTTGGCGCAGCGTTTCGTCGCGGAGGGTGCCAAGGCCGTGGCCATCGCCGACGTTCAGGAGGGGCCGCTTCGAGAGGTGGCGGCGGAGACCGGCGCGCTTGCCGTCGTTACCGACGTCGCCCGGGAGGCGGATATCCAGCAACTGGTTGCCCGCACCGAGGCAGAACTCGGTCCGATCGACGTCTTCTGCTCCAACGCCGGCATCGCCCGGATCGGCAGCGAGACGGCGCCGGACGCGGAGTGGCAACTGAACTGGGACATCCACCTGATGGCGCACGTCTATGCCGCCCGCGCCGTGGTCCCCGACATGATCGAACGTGGCGGCGGCTATCTCGTCAACACCGCTTCGGCCGCCGGCCTGCTGACGCATGTCTATTCTGCGACCTATTCGGTCACCAAGCACGCCGCCGTCGGTTTCGCCGAATACCTATCGATCGCCTATGGCGACCAGGGTGTCAGAGTCTCGGTACTCTGCCCACAGGCGGTTCGAACCGCGATGACCCAGGGCCGCGAGGCCGGCGTCGCCGCCGTCGACGGCATGATCGATCCCGACGAACTGGCCGACAGCGTCATCGAGACCATGGACCGGGAGGGCTTTTTGATCCTGCCCCATCCCCAGGTCCTCGAATACATGCAGCGCAAGACCAACGACTACGACCGCTGGCTCGGCGGCATGCGGCGGTTCCGCGGCAAGTTCGAGGAACTCTAGTGGCTTTCACCAAACCAACGACAAGGACCAAACCGTGACCGACAACGACACCCTCATCGTCGACATGACGACGCGGATCTTCCGGGACCTGGCCGACCCGCAAACCGTCAACAACGCCGCCGACGAGAGCTGGCGGGCGCCGCTCTGGTCGGCCTTGGAAGAGGCGGGGCTGACCCGGGCCTGGCTGGCGGAGGAACATGGCGGTGCCGGGATCTCGATCTCGGACGGTTTCGAGGTGCTGCGCGTGGCCGGCGCCTTTGCCGTACCGGTGCCGCTGGCCGAAACCTTGATCGCCGGTTGGCTATTGTCAAAGGCCGGCCTCGAATCGCCGTCGGGGGCCATGACCGTGGCTCCGACGCGCCAGCAGGACCGATTGGCGATGGCGGCCGACGGCACGATCTCGGGCACTGCCCGCGCCGTCCCCTTCGCCACCGAGACGGCCCACCTCGCGATCCTGGCCGAAGCCGACGACGGCCCCCGCGTCGCCTTGGTCGAAACCGCTGCCTGCGCCGTCATCGAAGGCCGGAACCTGGCCGGCGAGCCCAGGAACGAAGTCCGCCTCGACGCCGTGGCGCCGCTTCGGGTGGCGCCCGCGCCGGACGGCTTGGACAAAGATGCCTTGCAAATGATGGGAGCGGCGGTGCGCTCGGCCGAGATGGCCGGTGCCCTGCAAGCGTTGCTCGATATCACGGTCGAGTATTCCGGCGAGCGGGTCGCCTTCGAGCGGCCGATTGCCAAGTTCCAGGCGGTGCAGCACAACCTGGCCCGACTGGCCGGCGAGACCGCGGCCGCGATCGCGGCCACCGGTTCCGTCGCCGACGCGATAGAGCGATCGGACAGCTTCGACGCGGGCGTCTTTCTCGAAGTCGCCTCGGCCAAGATTCGGGTCGGCGAGGCTGCCGGCGAGGGTGCCGCAATCGCGCATCAGGTGATGGGGGCGATCGGCTTCACGCAAGAGCACATCCTGCACCGCTATACCCAGAGGCTCTGGTCGTGGCGCGACGACTTCGGCGACGAGAGCCGCTGGGCCGTCAGGCTGGGCGAGACGATCGCCGCCGGTGGCGCCGATCAACTGTGGGCCACCGTCGCTTCCGCATAGAAACAGTAACGAGAGAACGAGATCACGTCATGGCCGGCCAGTTCGAATTCGACCCCATCCGCCTGCCGCCCAAGGCCGAGGCCTTGCGGCAAGAAGTGCGGGCCTTTCTCGCCAAGGAAATCGAGATCGGAACCTTCGTTCCCTACCCGACCGCCGAAGGCAGTGAGTTCAACCCCGCGTTCAGCCGCCGGGTCGGCGAACAGGGTTGGATCGGCATGACTTGGCCGAAGAAATACGGCGGCCACGAGCGGAGCTACCTCGAGCGCTACGTCGTCACCGAGGAATTCCGCGTCGCCAACGCGCCGACCCGGGTGCATTTCACCGCCGACCGGCAGAGCGGGCCGATCGTGCTGAAATACGCGACCGAGGAGACCAAGCTCGACATCCTGCCTCGGATCGCCCGGGGCGAGTGCACCTTCTGCATCGGCATGAGCGAGCCGGATTCCGGCTCCGACCTCTTTGCCGCCAACACCAAGGCGACGAAGGCGGACGGCGGCTGGCGGATCAACGGCCGCAAGCTCTGGACCTCGAATGCGCACCAGGCCGATTACATGATCGGCCTCTTCCGCACCTCGGCCTCGACCAAGGAGAACCGCCGCCACGGCCTGACCCAGTTTCTGGTCGACATGAAGACACCCGGCATCTCGACCCGCCCGATCCTGCATCCGACCGGCAATCACGAGTTCAACGAGGTCGTCTTCGACGACGCCTTCATGCCAGACGACCACGTCTTCGGCGAGGTCGACATGGCCTGGAAGCAGGCCACCAGCGAACTCGCCTTCGAGCGCTCGGGGCCGGAGCGATTCCTGGAGACGATCTACGTGCTGTTCGAGCTGGTGGGCGTCCTGGGCGAGAAACCGGATCATCGCAGTGCCGAGGGCATCGGCCGTCTGGTGGCGCAAATGCACACGCTCAGGCGGATGTCGATCTCGGTCAACGGCATGCTGGAGGCCGGCAAGGAGCCGGTCCTGGAATCCTCGGTGGTGAAAGACCTCGGCACCAACTGGGAGCAGGCGCTTCCCGGCAAGGCCCGCGACCTCGCCGCCTTCATCGAGGAGGAGGCGGGCAACCGGGCCCGTTTCGACGAAGTCCTCGACTTCGCCACCCAGATCGCGCCGAAGTTGACCATCCAGGGCGGTACCCGCGAGATCCTGCGCGGCATCATCGCCCGCGGCCTCGGCCTCCGCTAGGCCCGCGCCGCGGCCCGGGGGAGACGAAGCGGGTGCCTGACGTTCGGGCACTGCTCTGGCCCCGCTCGGTGGCCGTGGTCGGTGCCTCGGCCGACGGGACGCGGCTGCGCGGCCGGCTCATGGAGGTGATGGGAGAGCACGCCTATCAGGGCCCGGTCTACCCCATCAGCCGCAGTCACGACACGGTTCTGGGCTTGCAGGCCTATCGAAACATCACCGAGGCGCCGGGACCGGTCGACCTCGCCGTCATCATCATCCCGGCCCGCTTCGTGCCGGACGCGCTGGAGGAATGCGGCGCCGCGGGCGTCCGGGCGGCGCACATCATCACCTCGGGCTTCGCCGAGGAGCCGGGTGGCGAGGGGGCGGTGCTGCAGGCGCGGCTGGCGGAAACCGCCGAACGCTGGGACATGGCGGTGGCGGGGCCGAATTCCGAGGGCTTCGCCAACACCCGAGCGGCCCTCTGCCCGACCTTCTCGCCGGCCGTCGAGGTTGGCGAGGCGCCGTTGTATCCGGTGGCGCCCAAGGCCGGGCCGATCGCCGTGGTGGCGCAGAGCGGCGGCATCGGCTTCGCCTTCTACGACCGGGGCCGGCCGCGAGAGCTGCCCTTCGCCTATATCGTTTCCACCGGCAACGAGGCGGCGCTGGAAACCCTGGATTTCGTCGACTATTTCCTGGACGAGGGCGAAGTCAAGGCGATCCTGCTGTTCCTGGAAGAGATCAAGACACCGTCGCGTCTGGCGCCGGTGGCGGCGCGGGCGCTTCGGGCCGGCGTGCCCTTGATCGTCGCCAAGGTCGGCCGCTCGGAAGCGGGCAGCCGCGCCGCCGCCTCCCATACTGCGGCCCTGGCCGGCGATTACCGCGGCTACCAGGCCATGTTCCAGGCCTGGGGCATCATCGAAACCGAAGACATCGAGGAAGCCGTCGACATCGCTGCCGGCTTCGCCTATTTCGCCGATCGCCTGCCGCGCGGCAAACGGATCGGCATCCTGCCGCCGTCGCCGCCGGTTTGGAGCTGCCGGAACTCGATGCCGAGACCCGGGCCCGGATCGACCGCCACCTGCCGAGCTATGGCACCTCGATCAATCCCGTCGACGTCACCGCGCAGGCCATCCGCGAGACCGGCTATGCCTTGCTGGCGGGATTGATCGCCGAGTCGGACGCGGTCGACGCGGTGGTGGTCCTGACCTCGGCCTGCAACACCACGATCTTCGAGAGCGATTCAGAGAACCTGGCCCGCTTGGCGGCGAGCAGCGCCAAGCCGGTGCTGTTCTATTCCTACACCCTGCCGATGCCGGAGCCGGTTCGTCTGCTGGCCGAGGCCGGCTACCCGCTTTTCACCACCATGCCTTACTGCGCCCGAACGCTCCGCGTCATGGCCGACTACCGCGCCTTTCGCGAGGACTTTCTGGCGGCGCCGGTAAGGGAAAACCGCCGCCACGGTCGAGCCGATGCGATCGCCCGACACTTGGCTGGGCAGGGCCCGGTGCTTTCGGAGCATCAAGCGCGGCCGGTTCTTGCCGCCTATGGCCTGATCGAGGACGACGGCGGTCGGCTGGTGCACGACGCCGAGGCGGCGGTCGCCGCCTGGACCGAGATCGGTGGTGCCGTAGCGCTCAAAGTGCAGTCGCCGGACCTGCCGCACAAGAGCGAGACCGGTGCGCTGGCGCTCGGGCTTGCCAGCGAGTCGGCGGTTCGGGCGGCTTATGGCGAGATCCTGGCCGCCGCGCACGCGTTCCGGGCCGACGCCGATATTCTGGGCGTCCTGGTACAGCCGATGGCGCCAGCCGGCCTCGAGGTGATCCTCGGCGTGCACCGGGACCAGAGCTTCGGGCCGCTGCTGATGGTGGGTCTCTGCGGCGTTCTGGTGGAAGCCTTGGGCGACGTTGCCTTCGCGCCGGTGCCGCTCGATGCCGCCGCCGCCCGCCGCTTGCTTGACCGCCTGCACGGGCGAAGCCTCTTCGACGGTATTCGCGGCCAACCCCCGGCCGATTTGGAGGCCTTGATCGAACTCATGGTCGGGCTCTCCCGCTTCGCCGACGAGCAGCGCGACGTCGTCGCCGGGATCGACCTCAACCCGGTCCTGGTGCACCGGCAGGGCCAAGGCCTGAGCCTGGTCGACGCCTTGATCGTCACGACCGTGCCTCCGGTTGCGTAAGCCAGGGCGGCGGGCCACTATGGCCCCGGGAACCGATGGGACGGCCGACAACGACGGGCGGCGAGGGAGTAGAGCGATGGCAGCGGAGTTGGTCGGAGTCGAAATCGAGGACGGCGTCGCTTGTCTGACGCTCGCCAACCCGCCCTTGAACCTGGTCTCGCTGGAGCTGACGCGGGAATTGAGCAACATCCTCGATCGTCTGGCCGAGGACGGAGAGGCGCGCGTCCTGGTGCTGACCGGCGCTTCGCCCGGCGCCCGTGCCTTTTGCGCCGGCTCTCACATCGGTGAATTCGACGACTACATGGAGCCGGGCGCGGTGCTGGAGAAAAAGCTCGTCTACGAGAACCAGACCTACAGCAAGCTCGACGATTTCCCGAAGCCGACGATCGCGGCGCTGAACGGGCTCGCCTTTGGCGGTGGCCTCGAGATGGCGGTCTGCTGCGATATTCTGATCGCGTCGGAGGCGGTCGAGCTGGGCCTGCCCGAGATCAAGCTCGGCCTCTTCCCCGGCAGCGGCGGCACTGTCCGCGTCACCCGGCGGATCGGCGAGGGCCGGGCCAAGGAGATGATGTTTACCGGCGACCCGATCGATGCCCAAACCGCGCTTAGCTGGGGCCTGATCAACCGGGTCGTGGCCGAGGACCGGGTCCTGGCCGAGGCGATGGAGATCGCCCGGCTGCTGGCGACGCGGCCCAACAAGGCGCTGCAGCTCTGCAAACAATCGATCGACCAGGCCTTGGACATGGACGAGGATAAAGCCATCGAGCGCTCCCTGGCCTTGAGCGCCGAAGCCTTCGCGACCGACGATTGCCGCGAGGGGGTGCGTGCCTTCTTCGCCAAGGAAGCGCCCAAGTTCAGCCATAGCTGAGGGGCGGCAAAACCGATGTTGGACCTTCTCGACGGCGTCCGCGTGCTCAGCTTCAACCATTTTCTGTTGGGCCCGGTCGGCATTCAAGCCTTGGGCGACCTCGGCGCCGACGTCATCGCGGTGGAGCCGCTGGAGGGCGCCTTTCAGCGGCACTGGGCCGGCGCCGAGACTTGGGTCGACGGGCAATCGGTGCTGATGCTCTGCGGCGCGCGCAACAAGCGCAGCCTGGCCGTCAACCTCAGGAACGACGAGGGCCGGGCGATCGTGGCGAAGCTGGCCGAGACCGTCGACGTCGTCACCGAGAACTACCGCCCCGGCGTGATGGAACGCCTCGGCCTCGGCTACGAGGAGCTGAAACAGCGAAACCCCGGCCTCGTCTACGCCGCCGCATCCGGTTACGGCGCCGACGGCCCCTATGTGGATCGGCCCGGGCAGGACCTCTTGATCCAGGCCCTCTCGGGCCTCGCCGCGATCACCGGCAGCCGGGAGTCGGGGCCCCGTCCGGTCGGTGTCTCGGCCACCGACCACCATGGTGCCGCGCTGCTGGCACAAGGCATCCTGGCCGCCCTCTTCCGGCGCGAACGCACCGGCAAGGGCTGCCGGGTCGACGTCGATCTGTTGTCGGCGGCGCTCGACATGCAGATGGAATCGATCGTCGCCTACATGAACGGACCGCGGAACGGCGACGTCTCGGCGCCGGCACCGGTCGCCGGCTGGTACTACAACGCACCATACGGCATCTATGCCGTCGCCGACGGCCATATGGTGATTTCGCTGACCACCCTCGCGACCCTGTCCGAGGCGCTGGAGGCGCCGGCGCTGGCCCGTTTCGAGGAGGCCGACCAGTTCGCCAAACGGACCGAGGTCGCCGAGGCGGTGATGGCCGCGGTGGCCGAGCGGACGATCGCCGATCTAGTCGAACGCCTGGAGGCGCACAAGGTCTGGCACATGCCGGTCAACGACTACGACGACCTCGCCCGCGACCCCCAGGTCGCCCACAACGGCAGCCTGATGACGATGCCGGGCGCCACGGGCAGCCCGATCACGCTGTTGAACCATCCCAACCGCTTCGACGGCGAGGCGGCGGAGGCACGCCTGGTGCCGCAGCCCTTGGGCGCGCAAACCGCCGAGATTCTGGCCGAACTCGGCTACGACGAAGCCCGAATTCGGCGGCTGGAAGCCGACGGCGTGATCAAGACCCATGCATCCGAAGCACCGGCCGGCAAGGCCTGAGACCCTATGGAGGAAGCAACGATGAGCAATTTCTACGTCAATATCGGAGACAACGTGAAGTTCTCGAAGACGGTCGGCGAGTACGACGTCTACGGCTTTGCCGGCATCACCGGCGATTTCGCCCCGATCCACACCGACGAAGAGTTCATGAAGCGCTCGTCCTATGGCCAGCGCATCGCCCATGGCGTGTTGTCGGTCGGTTTCATGTCGACCGCCTCCTCGCAGCTGCTGGCCGGGATCATCAGCGACGACTGGGAGGAGACGCCGGTCTCGCTCGGCTACGACCGGATCCGTTTTCTGCTGCCGGTCTTCTTCGGCGACACCCTGACCGTGACCTATACGGTGAAGGAGGTCGACGAAGCGCGACGGCGCTCGCGCTCCGACATCCAGGTCACCAATCAGAAGGGCGAGCTGGTCTCGGTGGCCGAGCACATCATGAAGTGGGTCAAGAACGAGTAGGCGCGGCCGGCGCCAGGCGCCGCGCGAGCTATTTCGGGACCAGCGCCTTCAGGGTCCGGGCGATACCTTTTTGCTGGCGGGTGGAGGCCGGTGGCATCGGTGCGCGGGGATAGCCGCCCTTGACGCCTTGCAGCGTCAACGCGCACTTCACCGCCGCCGGCAGATTGTCGTCGACCATGGCGTTCCAGAGCCGCAGGAGTTTGCGATGCAGCGCCAGCGCGCGGCGCTGGTCGCCCGCCTTTACTGCCTCCCAGAGCGCCACCGAGGCATGCGGCGCCGCGGTCAGAATGGCGGCGACCGCGCCATGGGCGCCGAGCGCGAAGGAGGGGTACATCAGCGCGTCGACGGCGGAGAGGATCCGCGTGCCGCTCGGTGCTGTCTGCACCAGGTCGGCGAACAGCTTGAGATCGCCGGCGCTCTGCTTGACGCCCACGACCTCGGGCACGCGGCGCATGATGCGGACCAGTAGCTCCGGCGAGAGGTAACTCCACGGCACCACGTTATAGATGATGATCGGTGCCCGGACGGCGCGGCCGACGGCGCGGAAGTGCTCTTCCATGTGGGCGTCGTCGGGGCGGAAGAGGTAGTGCACCGGCGTGATCTGAAGCGCCGCCGCTCCCGCCGTCTTGGCGTCCTGGCCGCGCTGGATCGCCTCGCGGGTAGAATCGACGATGATGCCGGCGATGATAGGGACCCGGCCCCCTGCCTCCGCCACCGCGACCTCGATCAGCCGGCGGCATTCCTCGCGCTCCAGCGCGTGCCCTTCGCCGGTGCTGCCCCCGACCGCCAGGCCGTGCACGCCGGCCTCGATCAGGAAACGGGCCTGGCGCCGGAAGGCGGCCTCGTCGATCTCGCCCTTCGCCGTGAAGGGGGTCGTCATCGGCGGAATGATGCCGCCGATGTGGCGCATGTCGAAGCCTGGCGCTTTCGCCATTTTGTGCTCTCCTGGAGTTGTCTGGTTCGATGAGATTGGAAGTTTTGCCTCAGAACGCCTTCAGGCCCGGCACCTTCACCCGAATTCGATAGAGCGAGGTCGAGGCGGTGATGAAAAGGTCCCGCATATCGGCACCACCCCAGGTGAAGTTCGCCGTTCGCTCCGGCATCAGAATGACGCCGAGACAGGTGGCGTCGGGGGCGAAGACATGGATGCCGCCAGGGCCCGTGCAATAGAGATTCTCGGCGCTGTCGATCTTCATGCCGTCGGGCGCGCCCTCGCCCTCGCCCGTGGTCTCGGCCCAGACCCGGTCGTTCGAGAGGTCGCCGTCGGGGCCGTGGTCGAAGACCCGGATATGGCCCCGGTCGGTGTCGTTGACGAAGAGCCGCGCCTCGTCCAACGAGAAGCAGAGACCGTTCGGTTGCGCGAAGTCGCCAGCCAACAGACTCAGCGAGAGGTCGCCGCCGTCGATCCGGTAGATGCCCTGAAAGTCGAGCTGCTGTTCCCGCTCGACGCCGAAGCCGGGCATCCGGCCATAGGTCGGATCGGAGAAATAGATCGCGCCCGAGCGAGCGACGATGATGTCGTTGGGGCTGTTCAATTCCTTGCCGTCATGGTGCGTCGCCAGCACCTCGACCGTCCCGTCGAGGCCGGTGCGGCTGACCCGGCTGGTGGCATGCTCGCAGGTGACGAGGCGGCCGTCGCCGTCGTAGGCGTTGCCGTTGGCCTTGTTGCAAGGCTGGCGAAAGGTGGTAATGCCGTCCGCGGCGCTCCAACGGCGCATGTGGTCGCCCGGCATATCGGAGAAGATCACGTGCCCCGCCACCGGATGCCAGACCGGCCCCTCGGTGAAGGCGAAGCCGCTGCCCAGCGTCTCGAATTCGACGTCGTCGCCGACCACGGCCCGAAAGCCGTCGTCTCTGATCGCGACGTTCATGATAGGTCCTTTCCCAACATTCCGTTCCATCCAGGGCCCGGCTGCCCCTTGTCCGAGAACATTACCAACAGCGACCGGCGTCGTCAGCCGAAACCGCTGGCGAAGACGGTCGATCGTTGAGTACCATCCCAGCTCGAACCCGATGCACTGGACAAGAACAGAGAGGCTAGCACCATGTCGGTAACGCGCCAAGAGATCACCACCGGGCCCGGCCCGCGGATGAGCCGCTGTGTCGTCAAAGGCGACACGGTTTACGTTGCCGGCCTGACGGCCAGCGACGCGTCGGCCGACATCGGCGGCCAGACGCAGCAAATCCTCGACAAGATCGACGGCTATCTGGCAATGGCCGGCAGCGATAAATCGAAGTTGCTGCAGGCCAATCTCTGGATTACCGATATGGCCAATTTCGCCGGCATGAACGAGGTTTGGAACGCCTGGGTCGATCCCGAGAACCCGCCGGTGCGCGCCTGCGTGCAGGCCGGTCTGGCCCGCCCGGAGCTGCTGGTCGAGATCATGGTAACGGCGACGAAATAGCTACCGGGGGATCGAATGACATCGCTTCAGGACAAGGTGATCGTGATCACCGGTGCGGCTTCGGGCATCGCGCGTGAAACCGTGCTTCGCGCGCTGGCCGAGGGTGCCTCGGTGGTCGCGGTGGATCGCGACGGCGATGGTCTCGAGGCTCTCGGGCGGGAATGCGCGGACGGCTTGAAGCTGGCGGTAGGCGACGTCACGGACGCGGCTTTCATTCGCGCCACGATTGCCGGCGCGGTCGAGAGCTTTGGCCGCCTGGATGGCCTTGCCACCATCGCCGGCGTCAGCGAAAGCGGCGTCGCGATCACCGAAATCGACCCGGACGCTTGGGACAGGGTCTTCCAGATCAACGTCAAGGCGACCTGGCAGTGGATCTGCGAGGCGGTACCGGCGATGCGCGCCGCTGGCGGCGGTTCCGTCGTCACCGTCGCCTCGCAGCTCGCCTTCGCCGGCGGCAGGATGAACGCGGCCTACATCGCCTCCAAGGGCGCGGTCGTCAGCCTCACCAAGACGGCGGCGTTCGAGCTGGCGGAAGACGACATCCGGGTCAATGCCGTGGCTCCGGGCGCGATCGACACGCCGATGCTGAACAACAGCTTCTCCCGCCAAGCCGACCCGGAGGCTGCTCGCGAACGATCCCGTACGCGCCATGCCATGCAGCGTTTCGGCAAGCCGGACGAAATCGCCAACGGGATCGTCTGGTTGCTCTCCGACGAGGCCCGTTTCGCAACCGGATCGACGCTGGTGTTGGATGGCGGCTGGCTTGCGGCATGAGCGCAATTCGAACGGCCTCCGGTTTTTCGGTGCTCTGATGGATGTCGCAGCACTCGACGCCGCCGTGTCGAAGCGCCGGGGCCTGGCCGAGCGTTTTTTCGACGCGCTGCACCAGGCGAGCTTCGACGGTGTCGGCATCACCCGTGCCAGCTATGGCGAGGGCGAGCAGAAGGCGCATGAGATCTTCGCCGAGCTGGCGCGAGAACTCGGCCTGGCGGTGTCGCGGGACGCCGCCGTCAATACCTACGCGACGCTGGCGGGACGAGACCGGAGCCGGCCGCCGGTGATGATCGGCTCGCACCTGGATTCCGTGGCCCAGGGCGGCAATTTCGACGGTGCCGCCGGCGTCGTCGCCGGCCTCGTGACGCTGGCGGCGCTGCTCGACCTCGGCTTCGAGCCGGATCGCGATCTGACCGTCATGGGTGTCAGGGCGGAGGAGAGCGCCTGGTTCGGCGTTTCCTATATCGGCAGCCGTGCCGCCATGGGGCTATTGCCGGAAGGGACGCTGGAGACCGCGCGCCGCGCCGATGATGGCGTCGGCCTCGGCGAGCATATGGCGAGGCGGGGTGGCGATCCGGAACGGCTGCTGGCGGGCCCGGCACATCTCGACCCGGCGGCGCTCCGTTGCTGGATCGAGCCCCATATCGAACAGGGCCCGATCCTCGTCCAGTCGAGGAAGCCGATCGCCATCGTGACCGGGATCCGCGGCAACCGTCGCTTCCCGGAGGCCCGTTGCCACGGCACCTACTCGCATTGCGGCGGCGAGCCTCGCTGGAACCGGAGCGATGCGGTGCTGGCGGCGTCGGAGCTGATGATGGGGCTCGACGCGCTCTGGGACGAGATCGATGGCTCGGGCGGAGACTTCGCCTTCACGCCGGGCAAGATGTTCACCGATGCTGGCCGCCATGCGATGACCATCGTGGCGGGCGAGGTCGGCTTCTCCTTGGACTTGCGCAGTCTGCATCCCGAGACCCTCGATTTGATCGAAGCGCGGCTGCCGGCACTGGCGGCCGAGATCGGGGCCCGGCGGCGGGTCCGCTTCGAACTCGGCGCGATGACCCGGGCGGAACCCGGCGTGATGGCGGAGGCATTGCTCGCCCGTCTGCGCGACGGTGTCGGGCAGCTCGGCCTCGATGCGATGGAAATGCCCAGCGGTGCGGCGCATGACGCGGCGGCCTTTGCGGCGGCGGGGGTGCCGACGGCGATGATCTTCATCCGCAACCGAAACGGCAGTCACAACCCCGACGAGGCGATGGAGATCGACGACTTCATGGGCGCCACTCGCCTCACCGCCTATCTCGCCGCCGAAGTCGCGAGCCGATAGGCCGAGGGCGCTAAAGCCGCGCCAGGATCTCCTCGCTGTCGGCGACCCAGCCGAACTTCATGGCGAAGTTTCGTAAACTGGCTGCGTGCAGTTCGGCATCGAAGGAGGAGACCGCGTCCCCGGCAAGCGTCGTCGGATAGCCGTGATGGAAGGCTTGGCGCGCCGTCTCCTCGACGCAGATCTGCGTCACCGTGCCGGTGACCACGAGCGAACGAACTTCGAGGGCACGCAGGCTGTCATCCAGCGGGGTGCCGTGGAAGGCGCCATAGCCGAATTTCTCGACGATCAGGTCGCTGGCTTCGGGGTAGATCTCCTCGATCACGTCCGAACAGTCGAGTTCCGAGCTATCGTCGGCATAGCTTCGCTTGTGCCCTTTCCAGCAACACTTTGTCGGTGGGGCGCAGACCTCGGACCAGTTCCAAAGCAGGCTCGGGTAAGGCGTGGCGAGAAACCGGGTGTAGACGATCGGCCTCGCCAGCGCGCGGAAACGGTCGATCAAGGCCCGGTGCGCCGCGATCGTCGCCCGTGCGTCCGGCACCTCCAAGGGCGCGCCCTGGCGGACGAAATCGTTCTGCATGTGGACGACGACGAGGGCCGGCGCCGCCAGCCGTTCCGCTTCCGCAATCATCTCGTCCTCCCCGCCGTTCTTCCCCGCGCGCCCACATACTCGCTACAATGGCCGCTAATACAAGACCGCCGCCCCAGGCGATAACGCCCATCCCGGGAGACAACCCATGACCAAGAGCGACCGCGAATTTTCCGACCAGCTGGGCGTCTTCGATGCCGGCGAGGCGGCGCCAAAGAAATCGCGAGAGGGGCTGGGGTCCGTGCGCGAGCCGGCCCGCGAGATCCCCGTCTTCGCCACCACCGACGTGCTGGTGGTCGGCGGCGGCCCGGCCGGTACCGCGGCCGCGATCGGCGCCGCCCGGACCGGCGCCAGCGTTGTCCTGGCGGAACGCTACAACCACCTGGGCGGCCTCGCCACCGGTGGCCTGGTGATCTGGATCGACCGGATGACCGACTGGAGCGGCAATCACCTGATCCGGGGCGTCGCCGAGGAATTGCTCGACCGCCTGCCCGCTGACGCGATCCTGGGCCCGCCCAAGAAAGACTGGGGCAGCCGCGACGAAAACGTCGTCAAGCAGTGGGAAAGGCGCTACAGCGCCTTTCGCGGCGTCGTCACCTGGGCGCCGATGATCGATCCGGAGTGGCTGAAGCTCGAAACCCTGAACATGATCCTGGAATCGGGCGTCGAGTTGTTGCTGCACACCTGGATGGCGGCGCCGATCGTCGAGGACGGTGTCGTCAAGGGCGGTATTTTCGAATCGAAGGAAGGCCGCCGCGCGGTCCTGGCCAAGACCGTGGTCGACACCACCGGCGACGGCGATATGTTCGCGCAAAGTGGCGCCGACTACGAGGGTGGCGTCGAGGGCGACCATATCCACCACTGCGCCAACACGGCGTTTCTCTGGGCCGGGGTCGATATCCCGCGCTGGTTCCGCTTCCAGGACGAGGAGCCAGACGCCTTCCGCGACTTCATGGCCAAGGGGCGCGACGAGACCGGCAATTTCATCCTGCCGATGCCGTCCTGGCGGGACGACGTCGTGGTCTTCATGGGGCCGCGTTTTTCCGGCTTTTCGGTCACCGAGGTCGACGATCTGACTACGATCGAGGTGGTCTCGCGGCAGGCCTTGGTCAAGCTGCTCGAGTACTACCGCAAGTGCGCCCCCGGCTTCGAGAACGCCTGGCTGATGCTGACCGCGCCGCAACTCGGCGCCCGCCACAGCCGCCGCCTGAAAGGCCAGACGATGATGACCGGCGAGGCCTGGAAGACCGGCCAGGTGCATCGCGACGAGATCGGCATCAGCCCGCCCCTGGGGCCGAACTTCCCCAACGTCTCGGTGCCCTATGGCGCCCTGTTGCCGGCAGCGGTCGACAATCTGCTGGTCGCCGGCCGGCATATGGCGACCGATTCCCAGACCCACACCTTCATGCGCGAAGTGCCGCAGTGCTGGTTGACGGGCCATGCCGCGGGTGTCGCGGCGGCGCTTTCGGTCGGTGCCGGCGTCGCGCCCCGCGCGCTGGAGGCCAGCGGCCTGCAAGCCGAGCTCAGGAAGCAGGGCGCGCACTTGCGGCCGGCGGCGGAGCTCGAAAGCATTCCCGCCGCCGAGTGAGGGGAAGCCCGTGACCGCCAGCGACGTCTATCGCCCGCCCGCCGTGGTCGGCCAGGCGGCCCGGACCACCATGGGCCGGCTCTTTCGCGACCGGGCCCGGGCCAACGCGGCCGACCTCGCGGTGGTCGACGGAGACAGATCGCTGACCTATGCCGAGCTGGACGAGCGCGTCAATCGGCTGGCGAACGGGCTTCGGGGGCTCGGCGTCGGACATGGCGACAGGATTGCCATGCTGGCCCGGAACCGCCTCGAATACGTCGAGGTCGAGCTGGCGGCGGCCAAGCTCGGCGCTATCACGGCGGCGCAGAACTGGCGCCTGGTCGATCGCGAACTGGAGCATTGCCTGAACCTGACGACGCCGAAGGTGATCGTCTGCGAGGCCGACTACGTCGAGACGCTGGACCGTCTGGAGATCATGGCGCACCAGCGCCTGGTGTTGGGCGAGGCTTACGAGAGCCTGCTCGCCGGGGCCGAGGCCGCAGATCCCGAGGCGGAGGTCGGACCCGAGGACGGCCTCGTCATCCTTTATACCAGTGGTACCACCGGGCTGCCGAAGGGGGCGGTGATCAGCCATCGGGCGATGATCGCGCGGGCCGGCGTCTTCACCTCCGAGCTTTGCTATCCCTCCGATGGCGGCTTCGTCGCCTGGGCGCCCTTCTATCACATGGCCTCGACCGACCAGGCGCTGGCGACGTTGATCCGGGGCGGCAAGGTGATCGTCGTCGACGGCTACCAGCCCGATGCCCTGATCGAGATCATCGAGAACGAGGCCTTGCCTTGGCTGATCCTGATGCCGGGCATGGTCGAGCCCTTCATCCAGGAGCTTCGCGCCCGTAAGGTCCGGCCAAAGGGCCTGGGCATGATCGGCGCCATGGCCGACCTGATCCCGCGCCAACAGATCGCCGAGGTGACCGCGCTGTTGGACGCGCCCTTCCTCAACACCTTCGGCGCCACCGAGACCGGCATTCCGCCGGGGAACGGCTCGACCCTGGCGGTCGGGGTGGTGCCGGAAAGCCTGGCCAAGCGCCAGTGTTCCTTCTGCGAAATCCGCCTGGTCGACGCCGACGACAACGAGGTCGCGGATGGCACGCCGGGCGAGCTGGCGATGCGGGGGCCGACGCTCTTTTCCGGCTATTGGAACGCCGACGAGACCAACGAGCGGGACTTTCGCGGCGGCTGGTTCCACATGGGCGACGTCCTCCGCCGCAACCCGGACGGCAGCCTCGATTTCGTCGACCGGGTCAAATACATGATCAAGTCCGGCGGCGAGAACATCTACCCGGCCGAGATCGAGCAGGTGATCATGGCCGAACCCCGGGTCGCCGACGCGGTCGTCGTCCGCAGGCCCGACCCGCGCTGGGGCGAGGTGCCGGTCGCCTTCGTCGCGCGCCGCGACGAGACGTTGAGCGAGGCCGAGATCCTGGCCCGCTGTCGGGCGGACCTGGCGGGTTACAAGCAGCCGAAGGAGGTCCGCTTCATCGGCTTCGACGAACTGCCCCGCTCGGCCAGCGGCAAGATCCAACGCCACCGGCTGGAAGCGCTGCTGGTCGAGGGCTGAAGCGGCGCGCGCGTCAGCCGGCGGGCGAAGCCAGGATGAAGAGCGCGTCGGCGGCGGCTTCCCGGGTCGGGATCAGGGCCTGATATTCGGCCGAGTTGTACCAGCCCCGCGCCGCCTCGACGCTCGGGAACTCCAGCATCAAGAGCCGCTGGTGCTCGCAAGACCCGGCCAGCACCTCCTCGATCCCGAAACGCCCGACGATGGCACCACCGTGCGCCTGCACGGTCGGCCCGGCCCCCGAAGCGTATTCCTGCATTCTCTCGCCATCCTTGACGGTGAGTTGTACGAAAACGGTAGCGGTCATGGCGTCTCTCCCCAATATTTTTTCCCGGCCCCGGCCGGCGGTCCCCAAACGACCCCCCCGATCGCCGGCGATGCTAGCACGCGCCCCGCCACCGGCGATATCGGTGGTAGAGGGAGGTGGTAGTCCAAAAACCTTTCGTCTTGTTAATACCATTCGCTGGTATTATATAGATGATGTGCGGCGAAAACATCAAAGGACGCTCGCGCGTATTTTCGCGCGACCCGTCAGTGCCAATATCGCCTGGCTGGACGTTGAGGCCTTGCTCATCGCCCTTGGCGCCGAGATCGACGAGCGGGCCGGCTCTCGCGTTGCCGTGATCTGGGACGACGAGGTTCACGTGCTGCATCGCCCGCATCCCTCGCCGCAGATGGACAAGGGTGCCGTCGCCGCCGTCCGCCGCATTTTGGAAGACCACGGAGCCAGACCATGAGCAGCAGCATCCGCCATCCCGACGGCTATATCGCCCGAATCGAATACGACGACGACCTGGCCGCTTTTTGTGGCACCGTCGTCAATTCGTCCAGCACGATCACTTTTTATGGCGCTTCAGTTGCAGAACTCGAGGCCGAGTTCGAGCGCTCGATCCAGACCTACTACGAGGTCTGCGAGGAGCGTGGACTGGAGCCGAAGCGGCCCTATTCCGGCAAGCTGCATCTTCGCGTGGCGCCGGACCTGCACGGCAAGGCCGCCGCCGCCGCCGCCCTCGCCGGCACCAGCCTCAACACCTTCATCGCCGACGCGGTGCGAAAAAGGGCGGAGGAGGTGTTGGGGTGAGGGGTGGTTCAATTCCGACGTAATGCGGCCAGGAACCGGATAAAGCTGTTATCCTCAAAGATCCCATATACCATTTTCGATTGTGATTCTTCATCTATCCTGATAAGAGATCGCTATGTTTGATGATGACGAACTGCGCGCCTTCCTTCCGATCCACGAGCTGCATTTGTTGAATTTTACCAGATTCTCCAGCAGAAACTGGCAGGTAAATTGAATTCATTAGGCAGTGAATCGAACAATGGTCATATATATCATGAGGCCTGCAATTCCATTTATGGATTTGTAGATGCAGTCCGGCCACCAGATTTCTCAGTCCTCGATCTCGGCTCAGAAAATACTTGGGAGAGAGAATACGGTGCATTAGAACATGTGGTTTCGAGGTATGTATTTACCTCAAGAATGCACCTAAATTGGTCGGGATCAAAGTCGAATGATGCTAGATCGTGGACTCATAAGCGCGCAACCAGATGCGGATGGCGGCGAGCTTGATCATGGCGAGATAGTTTGCGGCGAGCTTCTCGTATCGGGTGGCGACGCGCCGGCAGTGCTTCAGGCGGTTGAAGAAGCGCTCGACCCGGTTGCGCTCGCGGTAGAGCGTCGGGCTGAAGGCGTGGCTCTGCTTGCGGTTGCTGCGATCGGGGATGTTCGCGGCGGCGCCCTGGTCCTCGATCTGGCGCCGGATCCAATCGGCGTCATAGGCTTTGTCGCCGAGGACGAAGCTGTTCGGCCAGAGCCCGTCCAGTAGCCCTGCCGCGGCCTGGCTGTCGTGCTCTTGGCCAGGCGTCAGCTCGAAGCGAAACGGCAGGCCGCGGGCGTCGACCAGAACATGGATCTTGGTCGTCAGTCCGCCTCGGCTACGACCCATGCAACGATCTCCGGCGTTTTTTTTGCTCCCGCCGCATGCTGATGCACGCGCACGCTGGTGCTGTCGATCATCTGCACGTTGCCGTCGTAGGCCTCAACCACGCCGTCCATCAGCCGGTCCCAGATGCCGGCCTTGCGCCAGCGGTTGAAGCGGTTGTAGCAGGTCGTATAGGGCCCATAGCGCTCCGGCAGATCGCGCCACGGCGCGCCCGAGCGCAAGGTCCAGAAGATTCCGTTCAAAACCCGCCGGTCGTCCTGGCGCGGCACCCCGCGCGGCTTGTTCGGCAACAGCGGCTCGATAACAGACCATTCGAAATCCGTCAGCT
>PVBE012253788.1_pt1 | contig 20217 bp, 17 predicted proteins | sample 1631181 | NCBI WGS metagenome assembly PVBE01 (sample SAMN08397723, study PRJNA350692) | Marine metagenome, whole genome shotgun sequencing project. | isolation source: water | place: Pacific Ocean | collected 2012-04 | reverse complement strand
GGTGCATCTCGTGGCCGGCCAGTGTGGCGTGGTTGGTCTCGAGGTTGAGCTTGAAGTGGCTGGTCAACTTGTATTGCCGGAGGAAGTTGAGGCAGGCCGCGGCGTCGGAGTCATATTGGTGCTTGGTCGGCTCCTTCGGCTTGGGTTCGATGTAGAACTGGCCCTTGAAGCCGATTTTCTTTTTGTGATCCACAGCCATGTGGAGGAACGCACCCAAGTGGTCCAGCTCGCGCTTGATGTCGGTGTTCCAAAGTGTCGAGTAACCTTCCCGGCCGCCCCAAAAGGTGTAGCCTTCGCCACGGAGTTGATGGGTGACTTCGATGGCTTTTTTCACCTGCGCGGCGGCGTAGGCGAAGGCGTCGGCGTTGCAGCTTGTGGCTGCGCCGTGCATGTAGCGCGGGTTGGCGAACAGGCAGGCGGTGCCCCAGAGTAGCTTGATGCCGGTGCGCTGCTGCTCGGCCTTGAGCACCTTGGCCACGGCGTCGAGATTCTTGTTGGAGGAGGCCAGGCTTTTGCCTTCCGGTGCGACGTCACGATCGTGGAAAGCGTAGTACGGAGCGCCTAGATTTTCCATGAACTCGAAGGCCACCTTGACGCGCTTTTGAGCATTCTTGACTGACTCGCTGCCATCATCCCATGGGCGCAGGGCGGTCCCGACACCGAACGGATCGGAAAGCGGATTGCGAAAGGTGTGCCAGTAAACCACGGAGAAACGCAGATGATCCCGCATGGTCTTGCCTTCGACGAGCTCGAGCTCGTTGTACCATTTGAAGGCGAGCGGGTTTTTGCTGTCCGGACCCTCGTACTTGATTTTTTTGATCTTCGGGAAGTAGGCCATTTGCTGTTTTTTGAAAATGGATCGCGTGTTGCGGCGGGATTGCTACCGTCAGAGAAAGTAAAACACAACTCAAATCGGGCGCTTTGGTGTTGCCATTGGCCAAGCACTGGGCATTGAATCCGGCCATGCGCTCTTCCCGACTGATAGCCGGCTTGCTGGCGGTCTGCATTATGGCCGACTTGGCCAAGGCGGCGGAACCGGCCAAGCGGCCGAATTTTGTTTTTATCGTCTCCGAGGACAACTCGGTCCACTACCTTCGGCTGTACGGCCACAAGCTCGGTGCCACACCGAATATCGAGCGCCTCGCCGCCGAGGGTTTGACGTTCAACCACGCTTTCTCCGCTGCGCCGGTTTGTTCCGTGGCGCGCACGACGTTGGCCACCGGCATGCACGCGCCGCGGGTCGGTTTCCAGTACCACCGGAAATCGGCAGTGGCACATTTACCGCCGGGCGTGCGGCCGTGGTCGGCGACGCTGCGCGAGCACGGCTACTACGCGACGAACAACGCCAAGACCGACTACAACATTGCGGTGGACATGAAACTCGCATGGGACAAGTCATCCCGCAAGGCGAGCTGGCGCAATCGGCCGAACAAGGTGATGCCGTTTTTCCACATGCAGTCGTTTGCCGACTCGCACGAAAGCTCGCTGCACTTCCCACTGAAACAGATGGAGAGCCCAACGACCACGCCGCCGGGCGAGGTCGAGCTGCCGCCGTACTTTCCGGACACGCCGATTTTCCGTTACACGATGGCGCGATACTTCGACCGCATGCGGGTGATCGACGGGCGCGTCGGGCGCATCGTCAGCCAACTCAAGGAGGACGGACTGTTGGAGGACACGTTTGTGTTTTACTTTGGCGACCACGGCGGTGTGTTGCCGCGCAGCAAGGGCTATGCCTACGAGAGCGGTTTGCATGTGCCGTTCGTCGTGCGCATTCCGGAGAATTTCAAACACCTCGTGGATCACAAGCGCGGCAGTCGCACGGACGGCTTTGTGAGCTTCATCGACTTCGGGCCGACGGTGCTGCACTTGGCCGGGCTCGAGCCGCATGGGCAACTCGACGGTACGGCGTTCCTCGGCGCGGATGTCTCGGCTGCCGACTTGGCCAAGCGTGACGAGGTGTTCGGTCACGCCGATCGGTTCGACGAGAAGTATGACATGGTGCGAACACTCAGGAAGGGCAACTGGAAGTACATCCGCAACTACCAAAACTATTACGCCGACGGTTTGCAAAACAACTACCGCTACCGGCAGCTCGCCTACGATAACTGGCGTGACGAGTACCGGGCCAAGCAGCTCAACGCGACGCAGCAGCAGTTTTTCGAGCGGCGACCGGCCGAGCAGTTGTTTGACCTAACCACCGACCCGCACGAGGTCAACAACCTCGCGGTCGACCCTAAACACGCCGCACGCTTGGCCAAGCTGCGTACCCGGCTTAAGGCCAAGGTGAAGTCGATTAACGACCTGAGTTTTTATCCGGAAAACAGAATGGTCGCCGACGCGCTCGATGATGGCGTGGCTTTTGGTCGTGAACACGCGCAGCAGATCAGTCGGCTCGCCGAACTCGCTGACCTGGCAGTGGTGTCGTTTGCCGAGGCGCGCAGGAAACTTAGCCAAGCGCTGCGTTCCAAAGGCAATCTTCGCCGCTACTGGGCGTTGACCGTGTGCGCCAGTTTCGGCGAGCAGGCCAAGCCGTTGGCCAAGGCGGCCAAGCCGCTGCTCAATGACAATGATCCGATGGTGCGGATGCGCGCGGCGGAGTTTCTCGGCGGCATCCACGCCGCTGATCCGATGCCGACACTGTACGATGTGCTCAACAGCGTCGAGACCGAGCAGGAGGTGATGCTGACCTTCAACACCGTCGTCTATCTGCGCGATCAGATCGGCCATAAATACGATCCTTCCAAGCTCAACCTCAAGTTTGACAAAGGCGAAGTGCACCGCCGCGTCAACTACCTTGACGGCACCGACTCTCGAACGAGCTACTGACTGTTGGGCATTGTTTCATCGGATGAGGCGAAGTAAAAACTTGTAACTGGGCAGGGAATCCCCATCCAATCGGCGCGTGCAGCGCAGACAATTCATTCGAGCTTCCGCCAGTGCGGCCTTGGCGATGCCGTTCATCACCAGGGGCGCCAAGACGAAAATCAAGATTGGCCAGATCGGCAGCGGACACGCGCATGCTTCCGGTAAACTGGCGGCGATCCGCAAGCTCTCCGGTGACTTCGAGTTGGTCGGCGTGGCGCAGCCGCGCGAGGCGGCCAACTCGCCGATCCCCGGCAGCGGTGGCTATCGCGGTGTGAGGCAAATGTCGGAGGAGGAACTGCTGGCGACGCCCGGCCTGCAGGCGGTGGCCGTCGAGACGGAGGTGCCGCACCTGGTCGCGGCGGCCAAGCGCGCGGTTGGCGCCGGGCTGCATATTCATCACGACAAACCGGGCGGTACGACGCTGGGCGACTTTAGCGAATTGCTCCGCTTGGCCAAGCGCAAGGGTGTCACCGTTCAAATGGGCTACATGTTGCGATACAACCCGGCGTTTCAATTCATGTACCGCGCGGTTCGTGAAGGTTGGCTGGGGCAAATCATGGAGGTCGATGCGATGATGGGCAAGATGGCTTCTGGATCGCTGCGGCGCGAACTTGGGCGGTACGATGGTGGCGGGATGTTTGAGCTGGCCTGTCACCTGATCGACTCGGTGGTGCACGTGATGGGCAAGCCGACCAAGGTGCATGCTTTCACCCGGCGCACGCAGGATGATGGCGTGGCAGACAACCAGTTGGCGGTGCTTGAGTACGCAAAGGCGACGGCGACGGTGCGGTGCAATCACCGCGACTCGTTCGGCTTTCCGCGCCGCCGGTTTCAGATCGCCGGTGACAGGGGGGTGATCGAGATTCGGCCGATGGAGCCGGGGAGCCAACTGGAACTGAGCCTCGCCGAGGCCGGGGGTGGCTACAAAAAGGGCACACAAACCGTGAATCTCCCCGGCAGACGCGGCGGCCGCTACGACGGCGAGTTCGCCGACTTGGCCAGGGTCATTCGCGGCGAGGCCAAGTTGGCATGGTCTTACGAGCACGATTTGGCCGTGCAGGAAACGGTGCTTCGCGCCGCTGGGATGCCTGTCACGTGAGGCTGTTCCTCAGCATCACTGCGGCGGCGCTGTTGGCGTTATTGGCCGGATGCCGTTCGAGGCCAAGCGGGGTGAACTACGACCAATGGAAGGAGGCACTCGAAACGCGTCAGGCCACGGCCGCGAGGTATGTCACAGCGATCTCCGGTTTCGAGGTGGAATTGCTTCGCACGGCGGCCGAGGGGGAGGGCTCGTGGGTTAGCCTGGAGTTCGACGGGCTGGGTCGCCTGCTAATCGGGCGCGAGGGACCGGGCATCCTGCGGTTGACACTCCCCAAGCGGCGTTTGGGTCGCGCCAAGGTCGAGGTCGTCAACGGCGAACTGAACGAATGCCGCGGGCTGCTCTGGGCGCATGGCAGTCTGTACGCCAACGCCAACAACTCGAAGGGTCTCTACCGGTTGCGCGACACGACCGGGGACGACCAGTTCGACGAGGTGGTGCTGCTGCGCAAAACCGGCGGCGGAGTCGGCCATGGTCGTAACTCCATCGCACTGGGCCCTGACGGTTTCATCTACCTTGCACACGGGAACGATGTCCGGTTGCCGGAGAATTTTTCGCCTGGGCCGAACTCTCCGTATCGCAACTTCGCACAGGACCAATTGCTGTCGTGCGATTGGAATAGCGTCCTGTTCAACTCAGGCATTCGCCCACCAGCCGGTCATGTCATACGCACCGATGCAGATGGCAAACGTTGGGAGTTGGTCGCGGGCGGCTTTCGCAACCCGTACGGCTTGGCGTTTCATTCGGATGGCGAACTGTTCGTTTACGATGCCGACATGGAGTGGGACGAGGGTTCGCCGTGGTACCGGCCTACGCGTGTCAACCACGTAGTCTCCGGCGGCGACTACGGTTGGCGGCAGGGCACCGACAAATGGCCGGCCTATTTCCCTGACAGCCTTCCGGGCAACGCCGACATCGGCCTTGGCTCACCGACGGCGATCGCGTTCGGCACCGACAGCAACTTTCCCATGCCGTACCGCCAGGCACTGTTCATTCTCGACTGGGCTTACGGCAAAATCTTTGCGGTGCAATTCACGCCGGAGGGGGCGAGCTACCGCGGCCGGGCGGAGGAGTTCGTCACCGGACGGCCGCTCAACGTCACCGGCCTGGACTTTGGGCCGGACGGTTCGATGTATTTCGTGACCGGCGGTCGCCGCACCCAGTCCGGCCTGTACCGCGTGCGCTACGTCGGTGATCGTGGCGATCCGGTGATTGATCAAGAGGCATCCGGCGTGGCCAAGCGTGCGCGCGATTTGCGGCGCCAACTCGAGCGCTTCCATGGCCAGCGTTCAATCGAGGGTGTCGGTTTGGCTTGGGAACACCTTGGCAGTGATGATCCGTGGATTCGCCACGCCGCCCGTGTCGCACTCGAAAACCAAGCGATCGAGCAGTGGCAACTTCCGGCACTCACTGAGTCGGACACTAAAAAGGCGCTCACCGCGTTGATGGCGCTGGCGCGGATGGGGGAGGCCGGGGTGCAGTCGCAGCTTTTCACCCGGCTCAAAGATCTGCCGTGGGAGGGGCAGGCCGAGCAGTGGCAGTTGGTCGCGTTGCGGACGTACCAGCTTGGCTTCACTCGGATGGGGGATGGCCAAGTGGGCGACCGGGAGGCGATCGTCAAAAAAATCGTCACCACATCCGAGGAATCACCGGAGCTGCGGATGGAGGTTTCGCGGCTGCTGATCTACCTAAAGGCTCCCGGGATCATCCCCAGTCTGCTGAACTACGTCGTCGATGCCAAGTCGCCGGAGGAGCGTTTGTTTTATCTGTTCAACATGCGGCACATCGCCACCGGATGGACCACGGCACATCGACGGCCTTACTTCGCTTGGCTAAAAACAATGACGGAGGTTCGCGGTGAACAGCATTACCAAACGTACCTCAAGCACATCGTCGCCGATGCCCTGGCCAAGGTGCCGCCAGGGGAGAGGGAAGTATTCGCGGCGATGTTTACGACGGAGGGAAAACCGGTGTCGCCAGAGCCGGAGCGCCTGGCCAAACGACCGGTGGTGAGGCAATGGACGATGGCGGACTTTGCCGGTCTTGAGGCTGGATTGGCCAAGCGCGACTTGGTCAATGGCCGGCGTGTGCTCAAGGCTGCGGCCTGCCTGGCGTGCCATCGATTTGGCGATGAGGGTTTGTTCGCCGGCCCGGATTTGACGGCGGTTGGGGCGCGTTTTGATGCCCGGGCGATGCTGGAGTCGATCCTAGAGCCGTCGCGGGTGATTGATGACAAGTACCGCAACGTGGCCATCACCACCAAGCAGGGCGAGTTGATCGCTGGGCGATTGGTGGCGGAGCGGGACAAGTCGCTACTGCTCGCCTCCAACCCGTATCACCCGACTTTCACGCGCGAAATTCAAAGGAGCACCATTGCCACGCGGAACGATTCCGGCTTTTCGCCAATGCCGGTGGGCTTGCTCAACAGCTTTGGCCGTGAGGATGTGTTGGATCTGCTGGCAGTCTTGAGGAAAGGGATGCCGCCGGCGCGTGGGGAGTAGGTCAGCGGCGGATTACTGGTTTCACCAGTTAGTCTTAGCGAATGAGCATCAGGGCCATTTCCGGGAGGACGTTGGCTTGGGATGTCATGGCCGTGGCGCTCCTGACCAGGATTTGGGATTTAGCGAGGAGTGTGGTTTCTTCGGCGATGTCAACATCCTTAATGCGGCTAGTTGCCTGCATCATGTTTTCCCTCTCGATCGCCAGAGCACCATTGACTTTATTGGTGTAAGACAACTGTGCCCCAATCTGCGCGCGATAATTAGCCAGCCCTTGAATGGCACCTTTGACGCTTTCTACGCTGCCGATTACCATTCCACCAGCAGGGCCGCTCCCGGTTCCAGGTCCGTACCAAGGATCTGCAGCGTTGTAGTCCACTTCGTATCCCGCATCCTCCAAAGCACCGACAGTAACTTTACTGAGTGGGGTCTCACCCGCATTTACCCATCCTGTCATGAGTTCATTGTCGAAATCATCTTCCTCCCAGTGACTGTGCTCCGTGCCAGCACCACCACCATCCTCCAAATTAAGTGTTGTTACTGAGGTGCCCATGATTTCGTTATATTGAGCAATTGCGTTCGTCCCACCGGCGGTGTAGGTGGTGGTGTTGAAATTAGTATGTGACGAGCTGAAGCCGACAGCATGCATTATCTCATGGATATAGGTAGCGTAGGCGGTGCCATTGTTGATCATGGAATCCAAGTCATCTTCATCAATGGTCATTTCCCCAGATGCAGCTAAGGAACCGCCCCAGCTTGTTTGCATACTTGCCGATGCTAAGTTGTTTCCAACTCCGTCGCCGGAGTCTTTAAGTTTTGCGGTAATTGTGTTGTCAATTGCCTGCCCTCCTGAGACATCCCCGATAATGATGGCTTCAACACGTCGAGCAGCTCTTTCTACAAGTGCCTTGTGTTTGGCTTGGAGTTCGGTTCCAGATGCATTTGTCTCAAACTTAACCTCGATCTTGTAGTCCCCGTTAGCACCTCGTCCAAGTCCATCAGCAACATTGTTTTCATTGAGTGTGGTTGATCCAGAGTCACCCGTGAACACCTTCCCCTCTGTGAAGAAAAGATCGACTCCGTTGAACGTTTTCCCAGCCATGTCGAAGATGCCCTCATCAAGTGAGTTGAATTCAAGTTCATAGGCACTTTTGTCGTCAGCCGTTTTTGTGACATCCTGATAGAGTACGGCCAATTCGTTCATTCGGGTTATCGCCGACTGCATTTTTTGAGCCAAGCCGTCTTGTGTTTGGAGCATTGACCTAAAATTTATATTATTCGATATCGCAGCATCAAGGCGCCTCACTTTAGAGTCGAGTTTCAGTGACTGAGCCAAGCCAGCTGCGTCGTCCTGTGGTTGAACGATTTTCGAACCTGACGACAGACATGCGCTTGGTATTACTATCCAAGTACATCGCTGCGCGACTAGCCGCTAAGTTCGTGTTAATTACCATTTAGACGATTCCGTTCGTCTTCCATTTTGTGAGCGTCCTTGCTCGAAATACCCTGTAAACGTTGGGTATTTCGCTGATCAGGGAGATTTCTCCCCTCAATCAGCATGTTCTCTTTCGGCATATTCTTTAGTTTCTTTAGAGTTTTTTTTGTTTTGGGATGGTGTCTGGTTGTTAAATTGCCAGATTTTGATATGTTGAGCCGGGTGATATTTCGAACGCCGTTCGGCCAAGGAGGCCGCCTACTACACACCACTGCCTTGCTGGTTTGCGTAGTGTTGACCGTCGGTTGCGGCACGATTGCAAGAAAAACTACCGATGGGGTGATTTCGCTGGCCGCCGGCACGGTGAAGGTTGCCGGAAAGGCCACCGGCAAGGTCGCTGTGGCCACGATCAAGGCCGGTGGCGATGTGGCGGTTTCCGTGGGGAAAGCTTCCGGCAAGGGGTTGCTCGACTTGGCCAAGGCCGGTGCGGTGACGTTTGTCGACGCCGCCACCGGCGTGGTGTCCTCCATTCCGTTCATTGATGGCATGAGCTTGAACGCGGCGTTGGCGGCGGCGAAGCTGGATCCGCGCTTCAAGATTTTTGAAATTATTCGGCCGTCCAAGGTGCTCAAGATCGGCTGGCAGCAGTTAGCCAAGCTGGGAGGCGCCAAGCTCAGGTCAGGCGACGTCATCCGAGTCGTGCAGTTGGCAGTCAGTTAAATGTGAAGGGACTGGTTGATATCATCAATCGCGAGACCGAGCGGGTCTTCATCGTCGGAGTGCAACTCAAGGGCCAGGACGCGTGGGGCATCGATGAATCGCTTGACGAGTTGGCGGAACTGGTTGGCACGGCGGGTGGCGAGGTCGCAGGGCGCGGGACGCAGCGCCTCGATAAAGTTAACGCCGCAACGTTCATCGGCCCCGGCAAGGCGCGTGAGTTCGCCGAGGAATGCGGCGAGGCCGGGGTGGATACGGTGGTGTTTGACGAGGAACTCACCCCGGCGCAGGGTCGCAACCTTGAGAAGGTGTTCGAGTGCAAAATCCTCGATCGCACGGCGCTGATTCTCGATATTTTTTCGCAGCGCGCCCGCACACGTGAGGGCAAGCTCCAGGTGGAGTTGGCGCAATTGAACCATCTGCTGCCGAGGTTGACGCGGTTCTGGACGCACTTGTCGCGACAAAAGGGCGGCATCGGCATGCGCGGCGGCGAGGGCGAAAGTCAACTTGAGGTGGACCGCCGCAAGGTGCGCGAACGGATCGACAAGATTCAGCGCGACCTTGAGCTGGTCATGCGCCACCGCAGTGTTCAGCGCTCCGGACGCAAGCGCAACCAGTGGCCGCTTGGTTCGCTGGTTGGCTACACGAACGCCGGCAAGTCCACGCTGTTTAATGCCATCACTGGCGCCTCGGCGCTCGCCGAGGACAAGCTGTTCGCGACCCTCGACCCGACGACACGGCGCCTGCGCCTGCCGACAAACCAGAACGTGCTGCTCTCCGACACGGTGGGTTTCATCCGCAAGCTGCCGCATGACCTGGTCGATGCGTTCAAGGCAACGCTCGAGGAGGTGATCGAGGCGGATCTGCTGCTGCACGTTGTGGACATCAGTTCACCCCAGGCGGAGGAACAAATCGAGGCTGTCAACGTCGTGCTCGACGAGTTGGGTGTGGCCGACAAGCCGATGTTGATGGTGTTCAACAAGGTCGACCGCGTCACCGCGCCCGGTTTGGCCAGGCGCTTCACGGAGCAGTATCCAAATTCCATCGTAGTTTCGGCCAAGACCGGCGAAGGCTTCGAGGCGTTCATGGCGGAGTTAGGCAAGCAACTGCGGCCAGTGCGCGAGATGCTGGTGCTGAGCATCCCGCATTCGCAGTCGGAAGTGATCGCCCAACTTCACGAAGTGGGGCAGGTGCTGGAGCGCGATTACGATGCCGCAGAGGCGGTGTTCAAGGCGCTCATACCGCCAAGCCACCGGGCCACATTCGAGTCGTTCATCACCTGCGAGGACAACTTGACTAAGACTTAGTATTTCGGGACGTTGGGATCGATTTCCTCGGACCAGGCGGTGATGCCGCCTTTTACACTCTTGAGGTACTTGAATCCCTGCTCACGCAAAAAGCCAAGCGCCTTGAGCGAGCGCACCCCTGCCTTACATTGCAGGTAGATCGTTTGGTTCGGGTCCAACTCGGTGAAGCGTTGCTCGATCTGGCTGAGCGGCAAAAGTGTCGTGCCCTCGACTTTGGCGATCTCGAACTCGTCCGGTTCGCGCACATCGACGATGGCGATGCCAAGGTCCGGATTGTCGAGCGCACGCTTCATTTCCTGCACGTCCACCTCGTCCGGGTTTTCATCCGGCTCCGCCGGTTGATCGGGGATGCCGCAGAACTGGTCGTAGTCGATCAACTCCTTGACCGTTGGGTTGTCACCGCACAACGGGCACTTTGGATCACGGCGCAGCTTGACCTCGCGAAACTTCATCTCAAGCGCGTTGAAAATCAGCAACCGGCCGACGAGCGAATCGCCCTGGCCTAGCGCGAGCTTGATGATCTCGGCGGCTTGAATGCAGCCGACGATGCCAGGCAGAACGCCCAGCACGCCGCCCTCGGCGCAGCTCGGCACCATGCCCGGTGGCGGTGGCTCGGGGTAGAGGCAGCGATAGCACGGGCCGTCAAGGCTGGGCGCGAACACGCTCGCCTGTCCGTCAAAGCGGAAGATCGAGCCGTACACGTTCGGTTTACCCTGCAGCACGCAGGCGTCGTTGGTGAGGTAGCGCGTGGGGAAGTTGTCGGTGCCGTCGACCACGATATCATAGTCTGCGACGAGGGCCATCGCGTTCTCGCTGGTGAATGCCGCCTCGTGTTTGTCCACGATCACGTTCGGGTTGATGCTATTGATCGTCTCCGTGGCGGACTCGACCTTTGATCGGTCGACATCCTCCGTGCCGTGGGCGATCTGCCGCTGCAGATTCGAGAAGTCCACCACGTCGAAGTCCACCAACCCGATCCGGCCAATGCCGGCAGCGGCGAGGTACATGCTGATCGGTGAGCCCAGCCCGCCGGTGCCGATGCACAGCACACTGGCGCTTTTGAGTTTCTTTTGGCCGGTCATCCCGACTTCCGGCAGGATGAGATGGCGGGAGTAGCGTCTGATTTCGTCGTTACTTAAATCCATTTTCAGGGGCGGGCAGCGTACCGCAAGGCCAAGCGCTTGGCCAAGCGCCGATTATTTGGTGATAAATCCCTGCGCCGTCAGCCAGAAAACCAAGTTCCTGGCCCATGGGTGGGTGTTTTTGAACGGCGGCTTGTCAGCGAGGCCAAGCCCGTGCCGGCCCTTTTGATAGACATGCAGCGCGAACGGCACGCCGGCTTTGCGCAGCGCGGCCGCAAATTGCAGGCTGTTCTCCACCGGCACAGCTTTGTCCTCTGCCGTGTGCCACAGGAACGTCGGCGGGGTGTCGGCCGTGACCTGCAGTTCGTTCGAGAGCAGCTTGACCAGCTCCGCCGCCGGTTTGTCGCCGAGCAGATTGCGCTTGGAACCGCGGTGCGTGAACTCGCCCAGAGTGATCACTGGATAGCAAAGGACACCGAGGCTCGGCCTCGAACTGACGCGGTCGATCGGGTCGGTGGCCTGCGGGTTGCCGGCGTCGAAGTGCGTCAGCAGTGTCGAGGCCAGATGCCCGCCGGCGGACGAGCCCATGATGCCAATCTTGTTCGGATCGATCTTCCACCGCTTCGCGTTGGCTCGGACGGTTCGCAGCGCGCGCGCTGCGTCGCCCAGCATGATTGGGTGCCTGTACCCGCCCGAGCCAAGCCGGTATTTGAGCACGAAGCCGCTAACGCCGTGCTGTTGCAGAAACTGTGCGTACGTCGCGCCCTCGTGCGCGGCCAAGCCGCCGTAGCCGCCGCCGGGGCAGATGACAATCGCCGAGCCGGAGTTGTTGTCGGCAGGCGCGGGGAATGGCGTCAACGTCGGGATGTCGTGCGGTGCATTGCCCTTGGCCCCGGGCGTGCCGGTCGGCCAAAGCGGCTCTTCCTTGCCTTGAGCGAACGCACCGGTAACCAATGCCAGCGTCACAATCGAAGTTGTAAGGGTTTTCATGAAAAACGAACGGCGAGAACTCTACGACCGCCAAGCCGGTGTGGAAAGCTCACGCTTGGCCAAGCGCTGAGACATTATTTTGATGATGTAAAATACAGGTAATGTAGGTTTTCGTAAAAAATTTCGAACAGACACCGACAAACGTGAAAAGAAAGATGCTCTCGATGAAAGATCACTCTGCCCACCATGAACTACTTCCTCTCAGATTTTATTTCTTGCCCTGTCTTACCTCCGGATTCATTGAGGATGCCAGCGATCTCCTTGAACTTCTTGGAAGTCGCCAAATTTAGCGGAGTTAACTCTCTGTGATCCATCATATTCACATCCGCATCATGGGAAATCAGTAACTCGACAATTTCCTTCTGGCCTCTAAAAACCGCTTCATGCAGTGGAGTCCATCCTTTTGTATCCTCCGCATTCACATCCGCACCCTCGGCAATGAGCAGTCGGGTTATTTCCAGCAATCCCAGTCCTGTCACTTCATGCAGAGGGCTCCAGCCGTTTACATCCTCAGCATTAACGTCCGCGCCTTTAGCGATGAGCAACTTGACAATTTCCCTTTGGGCTTCACGCGATGCAAGATGCAGGGCGGTCCAGCCTTCGGCATCTCCCGCAGCCAAATCGGCGCCATTGTCAATGAGCAACTCAGCAACCTCTCTGTGTCTGTTTTCGGCCGCCAGGTGCAGAGGAGTTAATCCATCTGCGCTCTTCACATTCACATTGGTGCCAAGGGCCAGTTGTTTTTTAACGGTTTCGGCATCACCCGAATCAGAGGCGTTCAAAAGTGCCTTCTCCTCCGGGGTGTTTTCCCGTTTGGGGGTACGGGAGGAGGGTGCAGTCTCGGAAACCGGTTCAGTTGGTTCCACCTCTGACAACTGCTCAAGCTTTCCACACCCTGCTAACGGCAGGGCGCCAGCGATTGCAATGGATAATAATTTTATATCGCGCCGACTGTCACATCGGCAGGGATAGTTTTCAAGGAGTTTTTGATCATTGGAGTATGCCGCTGGTGTATAGGGCTTTCGACAACCTTGATCGGTTCCAGATGCTTATTCCCGGTTTTTTGTGTCGATGGTGATAGTGACCGGACCGTCATTGATGAGGGCTACCTTCATGTTCTCGCCGAACTCACCGGACTGCACCGCTTGGCCAAGCTCGTCTTCCAGCGTGGCGATGAATTGTTCGTACAATGGCACGGCGACCTCCGGCGTGGCGGCGCGGGTGAAGGAGGGGCGATTGCCTTTTTTTGTGCTGGCGTGAAGGGTAAACTGGCTGATGACAAGCGCGCCGCCGCTGACATCGGCAAGGGAGCAGTTCATCAGTCCATCGTTGTCGTTGAACACGCGCAGGCGGGCGATTTTGCCGCAAAGCCACTCGGTGTCTTCAGCGGTGTCGGCGTCTTCGATGCCAAGCAGCACGACGAAGCCTTGAGCAATGCAGCCATGTACTTGGCCGTCGATGGTGACAGACGCCTCGCTAACCCGTTGAATGACCGCTCGCATGACAGGCGGGATGCTATCCGAAAGACGGCGTCGGCGCGACTGGTGAGCGCGCGCGGCCGCGTGCGCGACCCTCCGCTTGGCCAAGCGGATCGTTGACGGAAGGCAAGAACAAAGTGTCCGTCGTCCGAAACTTTTTCTCTCGCGGCGTTGGAACGGTTCGTCGTAGCGTGGCTTCACTGATGAGCGACATACCATCCGGCGACAGTACGAGTCCGCGACCGTTCGACATCGAGGCGGTGAGCGACCTGTCCGGGCTGCGCCTGTTCCTCGAGCGGTACGGGCGGGAAATCCTGAGGCCGATCGAGTTGCCTGCAGTGCAGTCGGCGTACTGGTTTGCCAACCGCGGACAGTTCCGGGAATTGTTGGAACTCGACGCCGAATTATCGGCCAATGTGGCGCTGCTGCCGTTTGCCCGGGCGAGCCAGATGGCCGGCCGGGAGCATCTGCGGTTGCTCAAGCCAATGTACGATCAGCGCCTCGTGCAACGCTACAGAAAGTGCGTGGTGGCAGGAGAGGCTCGGGGCTGGAACCCGATCGTGTTCGGCATGTTTTTATCGATCCACTCGGTGCCGGTGCGGGAGGGCTTGCTGCAGTTTGGCAGGCAACTATGTAGCGGCTTCATCAACGGCATTCAGGATAGCTGCGAATTGCCGGATGAAGCGTGCACGGCGTTGCTCAACGAAACTGTCGATCGTTTGCCCGGTTGGATCGAGGAAGTTGTTGCCGAGCCAACGGGGGAAGAGGGCGTGTGCCTGGCCGCCGTCAGTTAACCATGACATGGACGGATGGAAAACTCTGGCGCCGCTCCGCAGTCAATACACTTTGGTGCCTGATCGGCTGCAGCATTGGCGACATGGGCGTGATTGCCGGTTTTCAGTTTGCCGCGCCGGAAGTGGCAACGGCTCGGCCGTTGATGGTCATGGCCATGGCGATGCTGGCGGGCATTACCACGAGTGTCCTGCTGGAAACCGTGTTGCTGTTTCGGGAACTGGGTCTGGCCCGGGCGCTTCGCACCGCGCTGGGTATGAGCATGATCAGCATGTTGGCCATGGAGACTGCAATGAATGTTGTGGATTACTTTCTGGCCGGAGGCGCGCAGTTGACATGGTGGGTGTTGCCGATCATGTGGCTGGCCGGTTTTCTCACGCCTTGGCCGTACAATTACTGGCGTCTGGCCAAGCACGGTAAGTCGTGCTGTCATGCTGAATGATCGCGCCAGACGCTTGCTCAAGCGGCCTGACATCGTCGTGAAAGCCGCACTTTCAATAACACTTGCCGTTGCTTGGCTCGCCGGTTGTGCGACTGTGCCCCCGCCGCCCATGCTGGCGATCTGGGACGCCGCAGAGTTGGGCAGGATCGAGGTTGTTCGGCAGCACATGGCCGCTGGGACAGACGTAAACGTCCGTGGTGGCATCGCCGGGTTGACTGCGTTGCATCAAGCAGCGTTCAACGGGCACACGGCGATCGCAATCGCGCTCATCGAAGCCGGGGCCGATGTGAACGCGACAAGCTTCCAAGGCGAAACCCCGCTGCACTTGACGGTGTATTGGGAGCACCGGGAGATTGCCGGGTTGCTGCTCGCCAACGGCGCGAAAATGAACGCAAAAGCCAGGGACGGCCGAACCCCGCTGGATTGGGCCGTCCACCTTGGTGCGTCGGAGATGGTTCGGCTCTTCCGAAGCTCGGAGCTTGACAGCAGAGTAAATGCTGAATGAAAATGAGCTCCGAGCCGTACATTTTTGCGTGTGGTTATCATCATCAAAAACTAAAATGGTAAAAAATGATTTGAAGTTGAAGGCGCAGTTCTGCTGCGTGTTAATGTTGTTCGTCTTGCTGAGCTTGCTTCCGGCTGCTAACGCGGCAGCGGATTCGGGTGCCAAGGCACCAGCCGGTATGGCGGCGCTGCCGCTCAAGCTGCCCAAGCCGATGTTTGTTGGTACACCGCAGAATATCAAGGGAGTGAAACAACTCGAGAAACCGCTAGGCAAGCCGCGGCCGCCATTTTTCGCGCCGAAGGGAGTCAAGAATCTCGCATTGGGCAAAAAAATAAGTGGGAGCGATGAAGAGCCGATCATGGGTGATCTGAAAATGATCACTGATGGTGATAAGGAGGCGGCGGACGGCAGCTATGTGGAGCTAGGACCGTTCACGCAGCAGATCACAATTGATCTCGAGACGGAGCGTGACATTTATGCTGTGCTGTGCTGGCACTATCATAAGCAGGCCCGGGTTTATTTCGACGTCGTCGTGCAGGTGTCAAACGATCCAGAATTTGGAAAATCCACCACGGTTTACAACAACGACCACGACAACTCCGCTGAGCAGGGTGCTGGCAAGGACAACCATTATGTCGAGACTTCCGAGGGTCGATTGATCGATACCAAGGGAGTGCGCGGCCGTTATGTGCGCCTCTACAGCGGCGGTAACAACGCCAGCGACCTGAACCACTACATTGAGGTGGAAGTGTTCGGCAAATAGGCCGGTCTCGTTCCCATCGTTTCAATTCGGCTGCCGTGTGCGGTGTGTCTCCAGTGGAGGCCCGGCAGGCGGTCGGCGCGGGGTGCGGGGTTGATGTGAGCGCAGTCAACCAATGAGTCGCCCCATTTTCATTTCCCTCATTCTGATCATTGCGGCTGCTGCGGCTGCTTTTAGGTTGTCGGAGTTGTCGGAACGTCCGATGCACGGTGACGAGGCGGTCAATGCCTTTAAACTCGGCGAAACGATCGAGGGTGGGGGATATGAGTACGATCCGCACGAATACCACGGGCCGACGCTTAACTATGTTGCTCTCATCCCGGCCCGGTTGGCCGGTATCGGCCGGTATATCGAGTTGAGCGAGTTCGTCCTTCGTATTGTGCCGGTCGTTTTCGGGATGCTGCTCATATTGTTGCTGCTGCCGTTTGGGGATGGCTTGGGTAGGATGGCGGCAGTTTTTGCCGCCTTGTTTACAGCAGTGTCACCGGCGATGGCTTATTACAGTCGCTACTTTATCCACGAGATGCTGCTGGTTGGTTTCACCGGCGGTGTAATCGTCTGCGGCTACCGTTACTTTAAAAAGCCATCTGTGTTGTGGGCTTTGCTGACGGGAATTTGTCTCGGATTGATGCACGGCACGAAGGAAACCTTCGTGATTGCCTTAGGCGCAATAGGTGGAGCGCTGTTGGTGATGCTGTATGTCCGTCGGCAGGGAGGAAAATGGCTTAATGACCTTAAACGGGTTAGACCCGCGCACGGTGGGATCATGCTGTTTGCGGCGACGGCGGTGTCTGTGACCTTTTTCTCCTCGTTCTTCAGTAACGCGAAAGGAGTTGCGGATTCTGTTCTGACCTACGCGACGTATCTTGACCGGGCGGGCCAGACGGGCCTGCACGAGCATCCGTGGCATTACTACCTTGGGTTGCTTAGCTACTACCAGTTTGCCGACGGGCCGGTGTTCAGTGAAATGATGATACTCCTGTTGGCTATGGTTGGATGGGTGTTCGCGGTCAGGGGATCGATCGCAGGTGCCAACGCCACGCTACTTCGTTTCATCGCGCTATTCACGGTGTTGATGACCATCGTTTACTCGTTGATCCCCTACAAGACACCGTGGTGTTTGTTGGGTTTTTACCACGGGATAATTCTGTTGGCCGGGGTGGGGGCGGCTGGTTTGTTTCAGTTGAAGTCCAGGCGTTTTCAGATCGTGTTGGGAGGATTACTGTTCGTGGGCAGTGGGCATTTGGTTTATCAGTCTAACGTTGCCATTCATCGGTTGAGCGCCGACAGCCGCAACCCGTACGTGTACGCCCACACCGGGTTGGATGTGTTTGCAATTGCCGATCGTGTCAAGGAGATGGCGCACGCCCACGAGGATGGACGGGACACGGCAATCCAGGTGTTTTGTCCGCTCGACGACTATTGGCCGTTGCCGTGGTATCTGCGCGGCTATCGGGTGGAGTACAGCAGTGCGGTGCCGGACGAACCCGAGACCGCTCCGATTGTGTTGATACAACCGCCAATGGAAGAAGCGCTCATGCGGAAACTGTACGAGCTGCCGCCGCCGGGGCAGAAGGAACTGTACATGCACCTGTTTTACGATGACGGCAAGGTGCCTTACATGGAGTTGCGACCGGAAGTGGAGTTGCGCGGATTTGTGGCCAAGTCCCTCTGGGACCGGTTCGAGAGCGCCAAGGCGGAAGGACGATCGGATGCCGAATAGACTTTTTCTGTTATTCGCATTCTCCTCGCGGAGGAGAGGTGAATTTGTATTCGCGCTTGATAAAGGATGAAGCCGCAGAGTGAACAGGTGGTTGACACGGGGGCGTGTACGATTGCGGATGCCCACCATTTCGCGCATGAGGCCATGGCCACAGTGTTTGAAGTGTATATCGTGGAGGAGGATGAACGGTATGCCCGGCAGGGGGCGCAGGCCGCCTTCGCGGAGGTGGATCGGTTGGAGCTTGAGATGAGCCGGTTCATTGAGAACAGCGACATCGCCCGGCTCAACAGCGCCGTTCTCGGCGAGATGGTGGAAGTTGGGCCGGATGTGTTCGACTGCCTGAGCCGTGCCCGTGAGATGTTCGAGCAGACGAACGGCGTGTTCGATATCAGCATCGGGGCCTTGTGCGAGTGCTGGCTCAACGAGGACAAAACATTACGTAGTCCAAGCGGCGAGGAAGTGGCGGTTGCCCGGGAACTTACCGGCTTGGATTACTTGAGACTGGACGCTGAGTCATACAGTGCCGAGGTGTTGACAGAGGGTGTGCAGCTTGACTTGGGTGGCATCGGCAAAGGATTCGCCGCGGACAGGATGGCTGAAATTCTCCGCGAGTGGAGCCTTGGTCAGGCGCTGGTTTTGGCGGGGGCAAGCTCGGTGCTGTCCGTCTCCGTGCCGGAGGGGATGAGCGGTTGGCCAATCCGGCTGCGGAATCCAGCCAAACCAAGCGAAATCTTGGCCAAGTTTGAGTTGAAAGAAGGCGCGATCAGCGGTTCGGGTGAGAAGTTGGGCCAACACATCATCGATCCGCGAAATGCTGAAGCCGGGCCGATCACTGGACGGCATGCGGCTTGGTCGATGGCGCCCGATGCCGTGGCTGCGGATGCGTTGTCGACTGCCTTCATGGTGATTCAACCGGGCGAAATTTCAGATTATTGCTTGGCGAATCCGCAAAGTGCGGCGATAATCCTCCCTCACGTGGTCAATGGGCAATCTGCGTCCCGGGAGGTCATGAGTTTTGGCCAATGGCACGAGATCGAATTGGAACACGGGATTATTTCACAAAAGACAACATGAGCAACGAGATCGACAGACGGAAATTTATGCGGTCATCGGCGGCAGCCGGTGCGGGCCTGATGCTTGCCAACAACGCGCTTGGCCAAGCGGGCGGTAAAAAGGATGACATCAACGTCGCCCTGCTGGGTGCCGGTGCGCAGGGGCAGGTACTGATGAACGCCTGCCTGAAGCTGGGCAAAAACTCCGGCATCAAGTTCCGGGCTGTCTGTGACATTTGGGAGAAAGGCAACCAGCGCCGCGTCTCCCGCACGCTCAACGCCTACAAGCGGTATGGCCACAAGGGCACGGCCTATGTGGATTACCAGGAGATGCTGGACAAGGAGAAGGATCTGGACGCCGTGTTGGTGGCCACCCCGGATTTTTGGCATGCGGAGCACACCATCGCCTGTGTGGAGAAGGGGCTTCATGTCTATTGCGAGAAGGAAATGTCCAACAACCTGGATGACGCCAAGAAGATGGTGTTGGCGGCACGTAAAGCTGAGAAACTTCTGCAGATCGGCCACCAACGCCGCAGCAACCCTCGCTATATTTACTGCTACGAGAAACTGTTCAAGGAGGCCAACTTACTCAATCGCGTCACCAACATCTCAGGCCAATGGCACCGGAGCCGTGCTGCCTGCGAAGACTTGGGCTGGCCCAAGGGCACCGACATCCCGGCGGAGACCCTGAAGAAATTTGGCTTCAAGGATATGCCTCAGTTCCGGAACTGGCGCTGGTACAGGGGGCTCGGCGGCGGCCCGATCGTCGATCTCGGCTCCCACCAGATCGATGTGTACAGCTGGTTCCTCGACAACGCCCTGCCGACATCGGTCATGGCCAGCGGCGGCACCGATTACTGGAAGGATCACGAGTGGTACGACAACGCCATCGCCATCTTCGAGTTCGCCACAAAGAAAGGCACCGTGCGCGCCACCTATGAGACGCTCACCACCAACAGTAGCAATGGATATTATGAACTGTTCATGGGCGATGAGGGAACGCTTCTCATCTCCGAGGCCTCCGGTCGCGGCGAACTTTACCGTGAAAACTGGGTGGAGGAGGCCAAGTGGGATCCGTGGACACAGAAGGGCATGATCGATCTGGTCGAATCGCGTAGCGAGGCCAAGGAGGCGGCTGAAGAGGAGGAGGCGGTCGATGTTCGAGAGTCGCCAAAGCCGGCCCTTTATGGCATGCCGGTAACGCTTAAGGTGCCGTTCCATCAACCGCACTTGGTCAACTTTTTCGAGTCCGTTCGAGGCAATCAGAAACTCAACTGCCCGGGCGAGATTGGTTACGAAACTGCAGTGATGGTGCTGAAGGTCAACGAAGCCATCGCTGCCGGCAAAAAGATCGACTTGAAGCCGGAAGACTTCCACGTCTGATAGCCGGTCGGATCGCCAAGCCAACCACTCAACACAGGCAACACCCTTGAAGACTCGTTCCATCTTGGCGCTGGCGTTTGCCGTGC
>PVBE011889061.1_pt1 | contig 20218 bp, 20 predicted proteins | sample 1631181 | NCBI WGS metagenome assembly PVBE01 (sample SAMN08397723, study PRJNA350692) | Marine metagenome, whole genome shotgun sequencing project. | isolation source: water | place: Pacific Ocean | collected 2012-04 | reverse complement strand
TACGAGGACGAGTTCGCCCTCGTGTACGAGGTTCTCTATCCTTGAGCGATGTTGGAAACGCAGGTCGGACCGCTGACGGTCCAGGAGTGGGGGCTGGCCCTCATCGGCATCTCGAGCTTGTTCACGATCGGCCGCTTCATGTTCGGCGGGAAGAAGACCGCCGGATCGGACAACCTCGCGCCCGCCAGCTGCCTCGGCTGCGGCTGGCAGGGGAACGTGAGCAAGTACCACCGCACCTGCCCCAAGTGCGGCAACAACATCACGCGGCTGCAGCGCGGCGACCCCTGATCCTCAGTCAGCCTCGTACACGCCCATGTCCCACGGGACCGTGCGGGGCGCTCCCTCCAGATCAACGTCGTAGCCGAGCCCGCTGAGGTCGGCCCCGTCTCCGTTTCCCGGCGAGCCGGGAACGAGGCGGAAGTCCCGACCCTCGGCGTCCGCGAAGGTCGGCGCGGCGAGCACATCGCCCGGGTTGGCCTCGTAGAAGCCGTCGGGCCGGGGCCGTGAGTACCAGACGAGGTTCGACTCCAACGTGACCTCGGACGCGCAGTCGTAGCCGCACCGCAGGAAGGCGTTGGCCTCGGAGTCCTGGTCCACGAAGAGGTTGTTCGACACGAGCAGGTCGGTGATCGCACCCCCGTCGCCCTCGGTGAGGTTCAGGGCGACGCCGTCGGTGGTGGGCTCGCCCAGGCGGACGAACGTGTTGTTCGTGATGCGCGCCCCGGCGACGTCGCTGCCGATGGCTCCGATCGAGACCGGCATCGCGACGGCCGAGCCGAAGACGTTGTTCCGCACCACCAGCCCCTCGGCGGGGGACCGCACGATGACCGCATGCCCCGGAGAGCTCTCGCCCACGTCGGCGGCGTCGTGCTCGAAGAAGCAGCGGTTCTGTTCGAAGATCAGCCCGTCCGCGCCCGCCGGGGCTTGCAGGCAGTCGACGTGGGGGACCGGCTCCAGGTCGGGATCGAGCACCCCGCAGACGGCTTCGTTCCAGGGAGCGTGGTCCAGGTGCCGGCCCAGGTCCTCGAAGCGGTTGCCGCGGATGCGGGCGTCGCTCCCGCGCAGGCCGATCCCGTCGGCCTCGGGCACCTCGCAGGCGTCCGCGAAGGTCTCCCGGTAGGTCACCCGGAAGATGAGGTTGTCCTCCACCACGAGGCCGTCGCCCGCGGCTTCGATGGCGCGGAAGCCGGTGTCGTCGATCCGGCTGTTGGTGATGCTCGAGCGGGCGTCCGGTCCCCCGCCTTCGATCCGGACGCCGTTGCAGACGGCCCCCAGGATGTGGACTGAGTCGATCGTCACGTTGCCGTCGTGGGCCGCGATCGCGGCGCAGGCGGGCCAGTTGTCGTCCTCGAAGGGCGCCGCGCTGCGGATCCGGAAGCCCTCGATCCGAATCGGCGTCGGTCCGGACACCTCGACCCCCGCGATCTGGGCGATGAGATCGACCTCCGCGAGGCTGCCGTCGGGCATCACGGCGGCCTGGGCGGCCCGAACGGTGATGGTCTCGGCGGCGGCGCCCCCGGTGGAGAGCCAGACCCGCTCGTTGTAGAGGCCGGGCATCACGCACAGCTCCTCGCCGCCGAGGGTGAAGAGCAGCGCCGTCGCGATCGTCGCGCAGGGGTCCCAGGGACCGCACGTGTTGGCGTCCGAAGCGTTGCTGTTCGAGGGATCAACCACGCGATCGGCCCCCTCGCAGGAGACCTCGTCGAAGATCGGGGGGCGCGTCGGGATGGGGATCGTGCAGCCCGTGCCGAGCACGGCGCAGAGCAGGCCGATCAGGCGTCCCACGAAGGCACCTCCACCTCACCGCGCCAGGCCTGGGGGAGCAGCTCCGCGAGCCAGCCGGCGGCCTCCTCGACGTTCGGAACGGCCGCTTCGTCCCCGTCGTAGCGGGCGATCAGGCGGCGCACCGACAGCACCTCGTCGCTCAAGCCGCAGGGCACGATCCGGTCGAACCCCCAGGGGTCGGGGTCGAGGTTCAGGGCCAGCCCATGCATCGAGACGAACCGGCGGAAGTGCACGCCGACAGCGCCGAGCTTCGCCGCCCCTCGCGGGCCGTGGGTCCAGGCCCCGGGGAAGCCGCAGCGGCGGCCGATGACCACGCCGTCGAGGGCGGCGCCGGATCGCTCCATGGAACGGCGCGCGATCGTCGCCATGGCCGTCTCCAGCCCCGCCACGAAGTCCGTGACGCGGAGCTTCCATCCGCCGATCGCGACGATGGGGTAGCCGACCAGCTGGCCGGGGCCGTGGTAGGTCCACTCCCCGCCCCGCTCGACGGTGCGTTGCTGCATGCCGTCGGCGTCGCGCAAGCCTTCGGGGGTGGCGCGTCGGCCGGCCGTGAGCACCGGCGGGTCGTGCTCCAGGGTGAGCAGTACGTCGTGGCCGCGTCCCTCGATGCGCTCGGCGCGAAGCTCCTGCTGCAGGGCCCACGCCGTGTCGTAGCCAACCCCGCCGAGGTGGCGGTGCTCGAGCCTCACGGCACGTCGGCGGCGGCCGGGGCTCCCTCTTCGCCCTCGCGGAAGAACTCGGTCTCGCGGTAGCGGGCGACCCCCTTGGCGATCAGGACCTGCAGCGCGGCGGCGACGGGCACGCCCAGGAGGATGCCGAGGAAGCCGAACAGGTTGGCGCCGACGACCAACGCCAGCATCACCACGACCGGGTGGAGCCCGACCGAGTCGCCGACGATCTTGGGCGTCAGGAACGCGCCTTCGATCCCCTGCACCACGCCGAACACGGCCCAGACCTTGAGGATCTCGAACGAGACCCCGAACTTCAGCACCGCGAGCGTCGTCCCGGCGATGACCCCGACGGCTGTGCCGAAGTACGGGATGATGAACAGCAAGCCCGCCGTGACCCCAATCAGGACGGCCAGGTCGATGTCGGTGAAGATGCCCAGTCCAGCTGCGTAGAGCACCGCGAGGATGCAGCAGAGCGAGAACTGACCTCGCAGGAACTGGGCCATCTTCGCGTCGATCTCGACGTAGCTGGCGAGCACCGACTTGCGGAAGCGGAACGGGATGAGCCCGAACAGCGACTGCTTCATCTGGTCCCAATCCCGCAGGAAGAAGAACACGAAGATCGGGAACAGGGCCCACTGGAAGAGGAAGCCGAAGACGCCGCCGAACCAACCGGAGATCGTCTTGAGGATGGCACCGACCGGGTCGAGCGCCCCCTCGGGGAGCTTCTCCAGCAGCGCCGGCAGCTCCGCCGCCGCCGAGCTGAAGCCGAAGTCGATGGAGCGCCCGGTGACCTCTTCGATCTTCGCTTCCAGCGCCAGCGCGCTGGTCTCCAGCTGCTCCCCGTAGTTGGCGAAGTTGGCCGTCACGTCGGCCATCTCACTGACCACGTACGGCACCAGGAGGAGGATCGCGAGGATGTCGAAGGCGATGAACAGGGACAGGCTGACGCCGATGGCGCGGGTTCGGGTCCAGCCCGCGCGCTCAAACCGGTCGATGATCGGATCGAGCAGGTACGCGCTGATCAGCGACACCAGGATCACGGTGAGGAAGCCGCCGAGGCCGCGGTACAGCAGCCCCAGGATCAGCCCGATGACATCCAGCAGGATCAGCCCCGCGAAGGCCGCGATCCCCAAGCCGATGAGGGCCACCGCGGGCCCCGGGAGGCCGGCGATGGGGGGCACCTTGCGAAGGAGCTTGATCGCTCCGCTCTCGTCGGTTTCTTCAGTCATTGCCCCGCGCGCTCCCGCCAGAAGGCGACCGTCCGCCGCAACCCTTCGGTCAGCCCCACCTGGGCCTGCCATCCGGTGGCCGCGATCAGCCGCTCGGTGCGCGGCCAGCGGGCCCGCACGTCCTGCCCGGGGTGGGGTACGAGCTTGACCCCCGCGGCATTGCCGGCGAGCTCGTTGATCTCCTCGGCGAGCGCGAGCGTACCGACCAACGTGTCGGGGTTGCCGACGTTGTAGGTCCGGCCCCACGCCGACGGCGTCTCCGCCAGCGTCATCACCGCGTCCACGAAGTCGTCGACGTAGATCCAGGCCCGCGACTGCGAGCCGTCACCGGTCACGCTGAGCTGCTGGCCGCGCACCGCCGCCTCGGAGAAGTTGCGGATCGCGCCCTCGCCCACCTGGCCGGGGCCGTAGACGTTGAAGGGGCGTACCGACACCTTCTGGGTCACGCCCTCGTGGTGCAGCACGAGCTGCTCTCCGAAGACCTTCGAGGCGGCGTACGTCCAGCGGGGATCGTGGACGGGGCCGACGGGGGTGGGACCGTCTTCGTCGGCCCCGGCGGCGTCCCGGCCGTAGACCTCCGACGTGGAGAGGTTGACGAACAGGTCCGGCGCCCGCCGGGCGGTCAGCGCGTCCAGCAGGCGCGAGGTGCCCAGGCCGTTGACCTGAAGCACCGACGCGGGCGACTTGTAGTAGGTCGAGACCCCCGCCAGCGCGGCGCAGTGGATGACGACCGAGGGGTCGCCGACCTGCTCCAGCCAGGCGCCGGGATCGCGCACGTCGCCCTCGATGAAGCGCAGGTTCGAAGGCGGCTCGATGCCGAGGGAGGCGAAGCAGTCGCGGGTGCCGTTGTCGACGCTCACGACCTCGCACCCGTCGGGGGCGAGCGCGGCGAGGCGGAGGGCGAGGTGGCTCCCGAGGAATCCTCGGCCACCGGTGATCAGAACGGGCCGCCCATCGGCGAACCAGGGTGCCGTCATGCTGCTCTAGCCGACTTTGCGGAGGCCGGAGCCGTCGGGCACGCCCACCGGCTGGGGGGCCGTGCGGCGAGGCCGCCCGCGCACCTTGCGGGACCAGTTCTGGGCCAGGCCTCCGACGCCACACGCGACGCCGATCGGGATGATCGAAGCGGCGATTACGTAGCGCGCCACGAGGCGTCTCTTCTGGTGTTTGTTGTCCTGCACGGGCGGCAAGATAGCCGATCTCGATCCCCTTACGGAGCCGGGATGCCGGGTGGACAGCCCCAGGGCTGCCCCGGGTGGGTCCACGGCGGCACCTCGGGGATCGGGTCGAGCCCTGCGTCGGCCGGATCCGGGGCCGCATCCAGCGCATCGACGAGCCCGAGTTCCAGCAGCGCCGCCGCGAACTCCTCCGCCATCGCCCGGTAGCCGCGCCAGTGGAGGTGGCAGGTGTCCACGAACAGGTCGGGGCCGGGCACGCTCGGCGCGCTGTCGGCCTGAGCGCGCACCTGGAGGTCGACGAGGTGCACGCCCCGGTGGCGGTTCGCGACCTCCCGCACGATGACGTTGAGCGACGGCCGGATGAGCAGCGGGCGGGCCTCCGCGGCGCGCTCCAGCAGCGGGATCGCCTCGGCCGGACGGCCCGCGACGGCGAGGGCCCCCCCGACCAGATCGGGGTGCGCGGCCGACTCCGGGTCCGCGACCTGCTGCGCCACCCAGGCGGCCGTGGGGGAGTCCGGGTCGGCCTGGAGCACGTCGGCCAGCGGGCCCACGCAGGCGGCGGCGTCGGGGGTCAGCCCCTCGCCCAGATCCGACAGCGCCCACCACAGGTTGTTGGGGAGCGTCGCCAGCAGCACCGGTACGCCGTGCGCCTTCCCCGCCGCGGCGACGCGCTCCAGGGACTCCCTGAACCGGGTCCGGAGGGCTTCTTCGGGGGGGCCGTCGGCGTACAGCGCGGCGAGGTCGGGGATGGGGTAGCGATCGCGCTTCTCCCCCAGGAGCACCCCCATCCGGCGCACCAACGCGAACCGCCGCATCGCCTGCCGACGCCGCGACGGGGCCGCCACCGGGTACTCGTTGTTGCCCGTCGCGACCACGATCACGTCGACCCGCTCGGCCAACCGCTCGGCCTTGCCCGCGACCCGGGAGGCGGAGTCGCCCATGCCGGCGAGGTTGAGGACCGCGCCGCGGCCGCCGAGCCGCTGCTCCAGCCACCACGGGATCCCGCCCGCCTCCCCGGGGATGCCGGGGGCGCCGTAGGGGTCGCCGAAGGCGAAGCTTCCCCCCAGGGCGAGGACCTGGAGGTGGTCGTCCCGGTTGGGCGCGAGCGTGCCCTGGGGGGCGTTGATCTCGGCGTAGGTGGTGGTCCTCCAGCCGTCGCCGTCCGGCTCGAGCAGGTCCTGCACGACGGTGAGGGTGACGTCTTCGAGGAGGAGATCGCGAAGCCAGGGTCCCCGGCCCTGCTCCTCGGCCCAGAGGTGCAGGCCCCCCAGCACCAGCGCCGGCACGAGCACCGTGAACGCGATCAGCCGCCCCCTCCGCAGGCCTCGTCGCCCCGACTCCGTCATCGCGGCAGCGTACTCGACGCCACCGACCGCATCCATCACCCTGTCGGGGTGCGTGCACTGCTCCTGACCGGGCTCGCCTGCCTCGCGGCCGCTGGCTGCCGGGGGGAGGCGCCCGTCGAACCGAGCGTGGCGGAGCCGATGCCGACCGCCGACGCCCCCGCCACCACCGTCGTCATCGCCCCGGGCAGTTTCACCATGGGCGCGCCCAAGGAGGATCCCGCCCGCGAGGAGGACGAGGGGCCGACCCACCGCGTGACGCTCACCCGCGGGTTCTTGATGGACCGCACCGAGGTCACACGCTCCGAGTTCGAGGCGTTCGTCGCCGCCACCGCCCACGTCACCGACGTCGAGCGCGCCGGCTGGGGCCAGGTCGAGAACGGCCACACCCGCGCCGAAGGCGTCTCCTGGCGCAGCCCCCCCACCCCCCACGGCGACGTCTTCGGCCCCACCCACCCGGTGGTGCTTGTGAGCTGGCACGACGCCGTCGCGTTCGCGGATTGGCGCAGCGCGCGGGACGGCCTGGAGGCCTGCCACGACCCGTCGTGCACCGGCTGGCGGCTGCCCACCGAGGCGGAGTGGGAGTGGGCGGCCCGCGCCGGCAGCACCGAAGGCCACCCCGGCGGCGGCGTGCAGGCGCGCAACTGCGCGGGCGATCCGGTGCTCGCCCAGCGGGCCTGGTTCTGTGGCACCAGCGAGGGCGCACCCCACTCCGTCGCGCAGCTCGAGGCCAACGCCTGGGGGCTGCACGACATGCAGGGCAATGTCTGGGAGTGGACCGACGACTGGTACGGCGGCTACGGCCGCAAGGCGGTCACGGATCCGCTCGGCAGCGACGACGAAGAGGACAAGGCGAGCCGCGGCGGAGGCTGGGGAAGTCGGGTCGAGGACTGCCGCGTCACCACGCGCACCGCCGATCCCCCGAACGTGGGCTACGACAACACGGGCTTCCGGCTGGTGAGGTCCCTGCCCTAGTCGACCCAGGCGGCGAGCTGGACGGGCGTGATCACGCCGACGTGGCTCTTGCGGAGCACGCCCTCACCATCCACCAGGAACGTCGTCGGCACCTTCGTCACACCCCACTGGCGCTTGACCTTCCCGGTGCAGTCCAGCACCTCGAAGGGGATGTCGAGCGTGCCCTTGGCGGCGAGCAGCTCGGGCGGATCGCCGCTGTCGACGGCCAGCCCGAGCACGACCACGTTGGGGTTCTTGCGGGCGAACCGGTTCAGCCCCGGGAGCTCCGCTTTGCAGGGGCCGCACCACGTGCCCCAGAAGTTGACGACGACCTCCTGGCCCCGGAAGTTGGACAGCGACACCGGCGCGCCGGAGGTGTCCATGAGGGTGAAGTCGGGGGCGAGCCCTTCCCCGTCGAGCTCGACCTCGGGGGCGGTGAAGGCCTGGTAGCCGGTGAGCACGATGAACAGCACGACGACCGGGAGCACCCAGTTCATCAGCACGTTCTTGAGGACTTCCACGGACTTAGAGGATCTGCTTGCCGAACAGGGACGTCAGCAGCTCGACGGACAGCACCGCCGTCGCGTTTTCTCGGTCCAGGCACGGGTTGAGTTCGACCACGTCCACGGAAGTAACCATCCCCGTGTCCGCAAGCAACTCCATCACCAGATGTGCCTCGCGGTAGGTGGGGCCGCCGGGCACGCGGGTGCCGACGCCGGGGGCGATACTCGGATCGATGAAGTCGACGTCGAAGGAGACGTGCAGCCGGGTGCAGCCGCGCTTCTTGAGGGCGGCGACGGCGGCGGTGACCGTGTCGTAGATACAGTGCTCGTCGACGTGCCGCATCGTGTACGCGTTCACCCCCGTGGCGTGGATCGAGTCCGCCTCCCGACGGTCAATCGCGCGGATCCCGATGAGGGCGACGTCCCCCGGATCCACCGCGGGGAAGCGGTCTCCGAGCTTCGTCATCGACTCCGGACCGTCGCCCAGCAGCGCCGCCAGCGGCATGCCGTGCACGTTCCCGGTCGGCGAAGTGGCTCCCGTGTTCATGTCGCCGTGGGCGTCCAGCCAGACGAGGCCGAGCCGTCCCCCCGCCGCGCGCGCGGCATCCGCCGCGGCCGCCACGGAACCGACCGCCAGGGAATGGTCGCCGCCGAGCACCAGCGGGACCCGACCGGCGGCGATCGCCGCGGCGGTGCGCGCGTACAGATCCCCGCAGACCTGGGCGATGGGTCCGAGGTAGCGGAGCGTCGGGTCCCCCACGGGGGTGGTCTCCCGCTGGGGCACCGAGACGTTGCCGCCGTCCTCCACGGAATGGCCCAGGGCGGTCAGCGCCTCCCCGATGCCGGCGATGCGGAGGGCCGAAGGACCCATGTCGACGCCGCGCCGGCCTGCGCCGAGATCGAGGGGCACGCCCAGGAGGCGGATGGCTTGGCTCGACCTCACGGACACGGGGTGGTCACCAGGGGCACGGTCGGCGGGGGCACCGACGACGGGGTGAGGTACTGCGCGCTGGCCGAGTTGTTGCCGATGATCCACCACTGGTACGACCACTGCGGATCGTTGGGGCCGCTGAGGCGTGACTTCGCCTCGACGTACCCACGATCGGCCAGCTCCACCATCTTGGAGAAGTCGATCGGGGTCCAGCAGTGCAGATCGGGGGCGAACAGCAGCTCGGCGTGCGACGCCTGCAGATCGGAACTGGTGCGCAGCAGGTGGAAGACGCCGTAGCTGACGTCGCGGATCCGGCGCAGGATCCCCCGCTTCGTGAGGAAGGACTGCCCCAGGGTCTTGGCCGGCCCCCCCAGTTGCTTCGGAATCGGGTTGCTCGCGATGAAGTAGGGCATCGTGCCGCTGGCCGCCCGCATCTGGGTCAGCGTGGGCAGGTTGTAGGAGAAGCCGCCGTCGATCACGGGGTCGCCCTGGTAGTCCTTCGGCGCGAACAACGGAGGCATCGAGGACGCCGCCGCGGTCCCCTCCCCGAGGGTCGTCCCGCCGGTCGTGGCCGGCTCGCCCGTGAACACCCGGGTGTGGAACGAGAGGCACGCGGACTCGGTCTGGGTGTCGGTCGTGCCGCCGGTGACGCTGGTGATCCAGCGCTCCAGCCCGGACATCGTCACGACGCAGGTCATCGTCACCGGGAGCGCCTGGCGATGACGCTTCCGCAGCTCCTGCATGCCCGTGGCGCCGGTCCCCTGGGCGGTGGTCTTCCACGCGTGCAGGGCGGCCACGATCGACCCGGAGCTGACGCCGGAGACGAAGTCCGTGGGGATGCCCTGGTCGGCGAGGTGCTCGATGAGGCCGATGTGGCCGAAGCCCCAGGCCCCGCCGCCGGCCAGCGACACCGCGATCGACTCGCCGTTGTTCATGCGCGCCAACCGCTTGAGCGCCGCGTTGCTGGCGGTCGTGGCGTCGGTGGCGTCGTTGGGGTCCGGCCCCTTGACGAGCGTCACGGCGGCCTCGGCCGATCCGATGAGAAAGCTGATCAGGCCCATGTCATGCCCCCCACGGCTGGCCGGTCTGCCAGAACTCGGTCGTCGGTTTGCTGTCGCGCGGCAGCGTGATGAAGGGGGTGTGCGCCGCGGTCCGGAACCCCTCCCCCGAGCGCGGACGGGCGACCCGCACCACGTCCAACTCGGTGCCGACGAGCTCCGGCAGCGGATCCATGAGGTCGTCGGTGATCACGTCGACCGAGATGGAGCGCTCGATGACGGGCTTCCACTGCGGCCCCACCCGGGGGAGCCGCACGACCACCTTGTCGAACCGGCCCGTGGCGTGGATCCACAGGTCCGTGTCCTTGATGAGCTTGCGCACCGCCGCCTCCGAGGTGAACGCGGTGGGATCCAGGCCGATGACGGTCACCCCACGTTCGCCCAGAGCGGGCTCTCGCCGACCGGCGGCGGGGCCATGGTGGAGACGACCGGGATCGGGTCCCAGCCGGTCTGAGCGGCGCGGGCCTCCAGCGCGGGTCCATCCGCGTCCAGCACGAGCACCGAGATCGCGGGCGACAGCGGCCCATCGCCGGTCCCCTCCCGGGCCACCAGGTTCAGCGCGATGGTCTGCGCGTCCGGGGCGGCCTCGGTCGGCTCCCCGACCACCGCGTTCCACTGCAGGGCCCAGCGCTCGTCGTGGCGGGCGAGGATGCGATCGTCGAGGGGGAGGAGGTCGCTGTACGCGTTGGTTGGCAGCTCCGCCGTGACCGTGCGCCCGCGGGCCACGAAGTCCGCGGGGATGGTGGGTCCCCCGGGGCCGACGCAGAACTGCTCTTCGAACAGCACGGAGCCAGGGGGGAACGTACCCCCGGGCCCCTTCAGCGCCCCCTCGAGCACGAGCGTGGGGCGCGCCTCGTCGCCGGCCACGAGCACCGTCTCGCCAGGGCGATGCCGCTTGATCTCGAAGAAGTAGGCGAGCAGCCGCACGGCGTCGTAGGAGAGGTGCCGCAGCGGCCCGAACCGGGTGAGCTGAAGCAGGAAGTCGCCCTCGAGGAGGCGGAGCTGCTCCCGCAACCCGCGGGCTACCGGATCCGTCTCGGTGACGCCCAGCGCGCCGAGGTCGTCCGCGGCAGGGATGAAGAACCACTCGCAGTCGGTGGCGCAGAAGATGCGGGCGTCGATGGGGCGATGGAGGGGGGGCTTGCCCCCGAGCACGAGCACCCCCGAGGGCGCATCCGCGAGGTCGAGGACCCGCCCCGCGGGCGTGGTGTCCGCCTCGACCGTGGCGTCGTACAGCTCGTAGTCCCGGAGCGGGCGAAGGAGCGGGTGGTACTGACGGATCATCTCCGCGGCGGGCGAAAGGGACACGGCGCTACTCCCGGGCGGGGTCGGGCCGCCAGATCTCGAGCCACACCGAGCGCTGGACGACGTCCCGGGGGAGGACCTCCACCGGGGAGAACACGACGGCTTCGCCGGGAGCCACGCTGAAGCCCTCGGACGACAGCCCGAGGTCGAGGTCCACGCCGCCCTCTTGCCCCGCGAAGGAGACAATCTCGGCGGCGACCTCGATGACGATGGCCTGCCCCGGGGGGAGCAGCTGGCGGGTGAACGCGGACTCCGACAACGTCGACGGGGGCGCGAGGATCTGGAAGTCGAGCCGCTGGTCGACCCGCACGTTGCGGGACCCCGACGCGGGGATCTCGTCGCCGCGGGGGAGCACCTCGAGGATGAACAAGGAGCTCCCCGGCCCGCGCAGGCTGAGGTTCACGATCAGGGGCGCGTCGAGGCGATCCGTGGTCCGGGTGCGGACGCTGAACGTGCCGCTGGCGAGGACCTGCGGGCTCCCGCCGGCGTCCTCGGGCCCCTCCAGCGCGACCGCCTCGCTGCTGAGGGCGAGCTCGGTCTCCAGCTCGAGGGCGTTGATGTCGAGGCGGCGGGGGGCCCACGCGCTGTTCCGCCAGGTCTCGGGGCTCCCGCCGACGAGGCGGTGCACCCGGTAGAAGCCGGTCACGCTGGGGTCGGTCGGCGCGGTGGCGGGCCCGGCGATGGGGGCGACGGGGCCGTCAGCCGTGATCCCGGCGGGGTGCAGGACCCAGTCCTCGCCGGGGCGAGCGTTGCCGACGGCGACCAACACCAGGTCCGTGGGCGCGATCCGGTCCGGCCATTGGACCGGCGCGGCCTCCTCCGGCCGGGCCAGCCGGCCGTGCCCATCGACCTCGTCCGGAAGGGGGTGGAGCACGCCCAGGGCGACGCCGGGGGTGGACTCCAGGGCGGCCACGTCTTCGGCGCTGAAGAGGCCGAAGTGGTGAGCCTGGAAGTGCTCCTCGACCTGGCGCCAGCCGGCGTCGTTCAGGCGGCGGGCGGGGTCCCAGGGAGCGCCTGGGTCCCCCGTCGGGTCGTCGGCCGTACCGTCCGCGGCGGCGGTCCTCCAGGCACAGCTGGGGGCAGGCCGGTCCTGCGCGGAAACAACAGCAGGAAGGGCGACGGCGGACGCGATGGCGAGGGCGGCGAAGAGGCGCATGGGAGGCAGATGCTAGCACCCGCCGGGATGCCCTGGCAGGGCCCGGGGGGCGTCTGGACATTGCGCGCCATGCGGACCCGACTGCAGCTCCTGCTCCTGCTCCTGCTCCTGCTTCTGCTCGCCCTCGCGCTGGCCGCCTGCGCGACGAGAACTAGTCGACGATCGCGAAGCCCACGAGGCTGGTCACCCCGTCCTCTTCCACCCGGGTCGCGAAGCTCCGCTCCAGCGTGCTCCCATCGGGCCGCCCGACGATGATCTCGGCCGGGCCGGGGGACAGCCCCAGCACCACGAACGTGCCCTCGGCGGACAGCCCCTCCCCTTCGATGGGAGCGCCCTCGTCGTCCGTGTAGAAGGCGCCGCGGTCGAGGCCGGCGCCATCGCGGACCACGATCCGGTAGCCCTCGTAGTCCGCCGCGTTGCTGACCTGGCCGTAGGCGATGCCGCCCTCCCCCTCGAGCTCGGGGTCGAACGTGGGACCGGGGATCGTGGGGTCGGTGACCGCCCGCCACTGCGCCACCCAGTTCCTCGCGTCGGCGCGAGACCACAGGTGGAACGTGCCGTCATCGACGAACAGGTCTTCGAGGGCGGTTCGGCCCGACAGCACGGTGGTGACGTAGTCGACCTCGTCCTCGGCGGCTTCCGGTGGCCCGAACACCACGTGCACGGCGGTCTCGGGGGGCAGCGGATCGAAGCGCCAGTAGTTGGCGAAGTCCGCGAACGGGTTCGCCCCTTCCACCAGCAGCGTGCCGTTGTCGGAGTACGCATCGGCGGTCGCGCCCGAGACCGTCAGCGCCTCGAGGGTCCCGTCCTCCGGCGGCGTCGGCGTGTTCAGCAGCCAACCCTGCAGCCGAACGTCCTCGGGGGGCACGTAGCTGGGGCATCCGCTGAGCACGAACACCAGCCCAACCAGCAGCAGCGGGACCATCTGGTCCAGGAACGCCAGCGCCCGCTCCCGGATGCCGACGTGCTCGCCGACAAACGCCCGCATCATCGACCGCGCCTCACGGTGCTCCCCGCGGGTCCACGCCACGGCCCCCTGCTCCTTGAGCGGGCGGCGCAGCGCCTCGTCGAGGCGGGCGATGACGGCGGGTGAGACGGACTGGGTCAGACGATCCTCCTGGCGGCAGTCTCCGGACAATACGCCGCCGGCCGACACGGACCAGCCCACGGGCGCCCCCGCCGGCTCTCCGCAGGCGGCGCATTGGCGCAGTGAGGGGCGCACCCCGAGCACGTGCAGGAGCTTCAACTCGAAGCCCCGCGCCCACCCGAGCCCGCCGACGTCGAACTCCGCGTCGGCCACGTCCAACGAATCGAACGCGGCCTCGGTGAGGCGGAAGAGATCGGGGGCGGGGTGATCGGCTTGGGCCGCCGTCGCCGCCAGCTCAGCCGCGTACGACGCCAACCCCAGCCGCACGACGTCCAGCCGAATGCCGTCGAACGAGCGGAGCGGAGCCGCCTCTTTGAGTCGCGGCGTCCCCCGCGTCTCCAGCACGACGTTGGCGAGCACGAACAGATCCAGGCCCCCGAACCGCTTCCGACTGGCCCGCGCCCGCGGGATCTTCACGTCCAGGCGACCGGACTCGGCGGTCAGCAGGGTGACGATGCGATCGGCGTCGCGGTAGTTGGTCTGGCGGAGAAGGAAGGCCTTCAAATCCCGAGCCAGGCCTTGGCGATGAGGAAGTAGATCAAGACCCCGAAGAGGTCGATCGCGGTAGTCAGGATCGGTCCCGTGGCGACCGCCGGATCGATGCCGAAGCGGTGGCTCAGCATCGGCACCGCCGTGCCCAGGAGCGCCCCCAGCGTCATCACCACCAGCAGGGACGTCGCCACCGCACCGGCCATGTCGACGGCCGCGCCGCTCATCGTCAGGCTCAACCCGGCGACCAGGGTCGAGCAGATCACCGCGATGATCGCGACCACCTTCAGCTCGTGCCACAGCGCCGAGAGGAACTTGCCCGCTTCCAGCTGCCCCATGGCGATGCCGCGCACGACGATGGTGGAGGCCTGCACACCGATGTTGCCGCCCAGCCCCATGACGATGGGGATGAACGCGGCCAGCTGCGCCCGCATCTTCAGCTCGCCCTCGAAGAAGCCGATCATCACCGCCGCCCCGAGCCCGCCGCCGGCCGCCGCGAGCAGCCACGGCAGGCGGGTGCGGACCGCGCCGATCGTCGAGGCGAGGGCCACGTCCTCATCGCCGACGCCGGCCATGAGCATCATGTCCTCGGTCGCCTCGTCGCGGAGCACGTCGATGACGTCATCCACGGTGATGATGCCGACGAGCTTGTTGAACTCGTCGGTCACCGGCAACGCGATGAGGTCGTACTTGGCGACGATGCGGGCCACGTCCTCCTGGTCCTGCGACACCGGCACGGAGATGACGTCGCTGACCATCATGTCCTTGAGCTGGGTGTGCGGCGGACGCATCAGCAGCTGGCGCAGGGACAGCACCCCCACCAGCGTGCCCTCCTCGTTGACGCAGTAGACGTAGAAGGCGGACTCGGCGTCCTCGTTCTCCTGCAGCGCGACGATCGCCTCGCGGGCGGTCAGCTCCTTGTCGAGGGCGAAGAAGTCCGGCGACATGATGCCGCCCGCCGAGTCCTCGGCGTACTGCATCAGCTCCTCGACGACCTCCTGCTCCTCGTCCGCGATCCCGTCGAGGATCGCGGCTCGGAGGTCCTCATCCAGCTCCTGGAGGATGTCCGCCGCGTCGTCCGGAGCGAGCTCCGCGAACACGGGGACGAGCTGCTCACCGGTCAGCCCGCCGATCAGCTCGGTCAGATCCGACTCGTAGGCGGCCACGATCCCGGCCGCCGAGACGGGGTCGATCAGGGTCAGCTCGAAGACGCTCCGGGCCTCGCGGTACATCAACTCGCTGAGCGCCGCGGCGACGTCTTCGGCCCGCGCCTTCTCCACCAGCCGGCGCACGTGATCGTTCGCTCCGCGCCGGACGAACCGGCGCAGCGACGTCACCAGGAGCTGCTGGCGGTCCTGAGGCATGGCGGGAGGAGGCTCCTAGAGCTTGGAAACCGAGGCGCAGTCCAACATGTTGAGGAACTCGTCGGCCTGGGCGCTGAGCTCCCCGTAGGGGTCGCCGTCCTTGACCGTCGACAGGTGCAAGCAGGCGTCCCCGACGAGGTCGAGGCGGGCCTCCACCATGCCCAGCAGCGCGATGCTGTTGAGGTCGGTGGGGTTGCACTCCACGGCCTGCTGGTAGCGGGCGAGGGCGTCCGAGAGCTTGCCTTCGGCTTCATCGACGCGGCCCAGCCCGACGAGGCTGGGGCAGAACTGGGGGAACTCGCGAAGCACGTCGCGGTAGCCCTTCCGCGACGGCCCGTACTCGCCCTTGTTGAAGTGCGCCCAGGCGAGGTTGTGGCGGGCGCGACCCGGCTCGCGGTACTCGGGATCCTCTAGCACCGCGGTCAACGCGGTGATCGCCTCGTCCCAGCGGCCCGTCTCCAGGTACAGCGACCCGAGGTTCATCGTCGCCTGGGTGAACTCGGGGTTGAGCTCCAGCGCCTTGTTGAAGGCCTCTTCGGCGAGGTCGTGGTGGCCGCCGGCGAAGTACGCCAGCCCCAACCCGTGCCAGGACTCGTGGTCCCATCGGTTGTGTTTGACCGCCTTCTTCAGCTCGGTCACCGCGAAGGCGTCGTTCCCCTCACTGAGGTAGGCGATGCCCATCTCGCGGGCGTTCTTGCCGTCCTGCAGGGCCTTGGGGGTCAGACACCCGGACAGCACCGCCACGCACGTCACCAGCAACAGCGTTTTCATCGTTCGACTCCGTGGGGGCAGAGGGTTGCTGGCAGGGTACCGTAGGGACCTACTTCAGGTACTTGCCGATGATGGGCGCGAGGGCCGCGGCGCGATCGGGGGGGATGCGGTCCGGCGCGGTCATCACCGCCCATTGAGACGCACCCTCGACGTGGGGATCCGGCTCGCTGGGGATGTTCCCCGCCGCCAGCTGGATGATCTGCTTGGCCAACGCCGCGTTGGCGCCGACGGTGGCGATCACGGCGGCCACGTCGACGTTGTCGTGGTCGGGATGCCAGCAGTCGTAGTCCGTGGCCATGGCGACCGTCGCGTACGCGATCTCGGCCTCCCGGGCGAGCTTCGCCTCCGGCAGGTTCGTCATGCCGATGACGGACGCGCCCCACGAGCGGTACAGCTCGGACTCGGCGCGGGTGCTGAAGGCGGGCCCCTCCATGCAGACGTAGGTGCCGCCCACGTGGGTAGTCGCGCCGGCCTCCTTGGACGCCGCTTCGAGCACGCCCGCGAGCACGCCGGAGATGGGGTCTCCGAAGGGCACGTGGCCGACCACGCCGTCGCCGAAGAAGGTCGAGGGGCGGTTCTTCGTGCGATCGATGAACTGGTCGATGATGACCATGTGCCCGGGCACGATCTCCATCTTCAGGGAGCCGACCGCGGACAGGCTGATGCACCACTTCGCGCCGAGGCTCGCCAACGCCCAGATGTTGGCGCGGTACGGCACCTCCGACGGGGTGTAGACGTGGCCGCGCCCATGGCGGGGGATGAACAGCAGCCGCACATCGCCCAAGTACCCGGAGATGATCGCGTCGCTGGGCTTGCCGTACGGCGTGTCGACTTCGATCTCCTCGACGCCGCTGAGGCCCTCGATTTCGTACAGGCCGCTGCCGCCAATGACTCCGACGATCGTGCTCATGCTCGCTCCCTCTTGGGTCGTTTCTGTTCGTAGCCGCCGAGCTGGCCGCAGGCCGCGTCGATGTCGTTGCCGCGGTTCAGCCTCACGACCGTGTGCACGCCGTGGGACATCAGCGCCTCCTGGAAGGCGACGATGTCCCGGTCCGCGGGCCGCTTGTACTCGGTGAACGGGTTGTTGTTGTAGGGGATCAGGTTGACCTTGCTGCGCACCGGCCGGAGCAGCTTCGCGAGCCGGTGGGCGTCGTCGACCGAGTCGTTGACGCCGGCCAGCAGGATGTACTCGATGGTGACCATCTTGCGCGGCGGCAGCGGGTACTCGGTGAGGGCCTGGATGAGGTCCTCGAGCGAGTACTTGCGGTTGATCGGCATCACCTGCGTGCGCTGCTCTTCGGTCGTGCCGTGCAGCGAGACGGCGAGGTTGATGCGGGAGCGCTTGCCCAGCTCCTTCATCTGCGGAATCAGGCCGACCGTCGACAGGGTGATCTTGCGGTGGCTGAGGCTCAGTCCGTCCTCGTCCATCGCCGTGTCCATGGTCTCGACGACGTTGTCGAGGTTGAGCAGCGGCTCCCCCATGCCCATGAGCACGATGTTGGTCAGCGGCTGGTCCTCGGGGCAGTGCAGCGTCGCGCCGACGATCTGGCCGAGGATCTCCGACTTGGTCAGGTTCCGGGTGTAGCCGCCCTTGCCGGTGACGCAGAAGTCGCAGTCGATCGGGCACCCGACCTGCGTGCTGATGCACAACGTCATCCGCCGCTCTTCGGGGATGAGCACCGACTCCACCTGCAACCCGTCCTCCAGCCCCAAGAGGAACTTCTTGGTGCCGTCGCCGCTGGCCTGCACCACCCGCTCCTCCAGGCGCGAGATCCGGGCGATCTCCTTGAGCCGCGCACGCAGCACCTTGGAGACGTTGGTCATCGCGTCGAAGTCGTCGACGCGCTTGCCGTAGATCCACTTGAACAGTTGCTTGGCGCGGAACGGCTTCTCCCCGAGGGACTCGACGTACACGCTCAGATCGTCCAGGGACATGCCCATCAGATCGGTGCGTGGATCCTTCGAGACGACCGGAGCGGTCGGCTTGCCGAGGGGGACGAGCTCAGTCACTGACCGATACCGGCTCGAGCTCGACGGTCATCGTGCCAACGTCCAACCCGATCATGGCGCCGCCATCGATCGGCTGTACGATGCCGGAGGACATGATCGCCTTGAACGCTTCCTCGACGGTCATGTTCAGGGCGATGACTTCTTGTTCATCGAACATCGCAAAGAACCCCGAGGTGGGGTTCGGCGTGGTCGGTACGAAGACCGACACCATCGCCTGCCCCAGCGCGGTCTCCACGCCCGGCCACGCCCTGGCGGTGACGAAGCCGAGCACGTAGCAGCCCTTGCGGGGGAACTGCACCATCACGACCCGCTGGAACTGCTGCGCCTGGCTGGAGAACACCGCCTCCAGGAGCTGGCGCACCGCGGAGTAGATGGTCCCGAGGATGGGGATCGCCTGGAACCCCTCGGTGATCTTGCCGACGACGCGCCGCCCGAATAGGCCGCGAGCGACCCACCCCAGGAGCACGATCAGGAGCAGCGTGAGCGCGAACCCGAGGCCGGGCGTCTTGAGCACCGGGATCGGCAGATCGGCCCAGGGCGGCGTCCACCGCGCCTCGCGCCACTCCTCGGGGAGCCACCCGAGCACCCCGTTGGTCTCGAAGACCAGTCGGTCCACGACGATCCAGACCACCGCCAGCGGCGCCACGGCGATGAGGCCGGCGACGAAGCTGTCGCGGACCCAGGTTCGAACTCGCTTCTTCGCAGTCATCGGTTCGCGCTTCCGGGGCGGACCTGGAACGAGACGGCGAATCGTTCGCGGCCGAAGTGGTCCTCGGGGGTGATCTTCAAGGGAGCGCCGAGCTCACGGCCGAGGCGATCCAGCGCCGGCCGCTCGTGGCGGGTGAGGTGCTCGGACACCCCGGGTTCACAGCGGACGATGAGCTCGCGCACGCTGCCTGCGGCGCCGCCGACGTTGCGCGCGACTTCCCGCAGGATCTCGTACGAGACGGTCTCGACCGACTTGACGTGGCCCCGGCCGCCGCAGGTCTCGCAGTCGGCATGGAGGTTGCTGGCGAGGTTCTCCCGCACGCGGCGGCGGGTCATCTCCACGAGGCCGAAGTCGGAGATCGGCAGCGACGAGGCGCGCGCGGGGTCGGCGGCCACCGCCTCGGCCATCGCGGCCTCCACCGCGGCCCGTCCCGCCGGATCCTCCATGTCGATGAAGTCGATGATGATCAGCCCGCCGATGTCGCGCAGCCGGAGCTGCTCGGAGACGACCTTCACGGCCTCCAGGTTGACCAGGCGGCTGGTCTCTTCAAGGTCCTTGCCCCCGGTGAAGCGGCCGCTGTTGACGTCGATCGCGGTCAGCGCCTCGGTGTGGTCGATGACGATGTAGCCGCCCGAAGGGAGCCGCACCTTGCGCCCCAACGCCTGGTTCAGCCGACGCTCCATGCCGGTCGCCTCGAACAAGGGCACCGGGTCGGAGTAGTGGCTCAGCTTGCCCGCCATCCCGGGCATGAACCGATCGATGAAGCGGCCCAGCCGCTGGTGGTCGGTGGCGTCGTCGACAATCAGCCGATCGAGCTTGTTGCTGAGCAGGTCGCGGGTCGCGCGCACGACGAGGTCGAGTTCGGTGTGCAGCGCCGCGGGCGTCTTGGCCCGACTCACGTCCGACCGAACCCCTACCCACACCTCGCGGAGGTACTCGATGTCGGCGGCGAGCGTCTCCTCGGAGCGGCCCTCGCAGACGGTGCGCACGATGAACCCCTCCTGCGGGCGGCGCAGCGCCTCGACCGTCTCCCGCAGGCGCTCGCGCTCGGGGGTGTCGGTGATGCGGCGGCTGACCCCGACGTGGCTGCTGGTGGGGAGGTAGACGAGGTACCGCCCCGGGATCGCCAACTGCGTCGTGAGGCGGGCCCCCTTGGTGCCGATGGGCTCCTTGGAGACCTGGACCATGAGCTCCTGGCCGGCGCGGAGCACCTGCTCGATCCGGGGCTTGTCCTTGCGGGTGCGGGTCCCCGCGGGCGGGACCGGCCGCAGGGTCGTCTCCGGGTCGCGCGGATCCCCGGACGGGGTGGCGGCGCCGTTGGCGGCGACCGGCCAGTCGAGGTCGACCTCGTTGCCGCCGCCGGCGAGGCTGCGCGCTTCGATGATCGTCGGTTCCTCACCGCGCCCGCCCCCGGGGCTGCTGCTCAGCAGGCCGAGATCGCGGGCCACCTCCGGGGAGACGTCCATCTGCGCGCCGCCCCCGGGGCTGGCGGCTTGGGCTTCGGCCTGATCCTCCAACTGGATGTCGCCGACGTACAGGAACGCCGCGCGCTCCAGGCCGACGTCCACGAACGCGGACTGCATGCCGGGCACGACCCGCACGACGCGACCCTTGT
>PVBE010561100.1_pt1 | contig 20218 bp, 16 predicted proteins | sample 1631181 | NCBI WGS metagenome assembly PVBE01 (sample SAMN08397723, study PRJNA350692) | Marine metagenome, whole genome shotgun sequencing project. | isolation source: water | place: Pacific Ocean | collected 2012-04 | reverse complement strand
GTTGCCTATTCCCCCGCAAGAAGCCCAATGGCCACACATCTCGGGCCGGCCTTGCAGCCGGTGTCTGGGGCGCAGAGCCCAACGAACGTGATCAGTGCCAGAGCTCGCCCAAAGCTTTCAGCCCTCTTGGCGGCCGCTCGACGCTCTTTGCTGCAGCCTGCCATCGGTGCCCGCGCAGGCGAGGGAGGCCGCAAAGCTCAGCATCGATGATCAGCTACAGGCCGGCGAATGAGCGACCAACAAGCTGACCGCTGACCGCTGACCGCTGACCGCTTGTCGCCAATGCGCCGGGACGCCCAGTGGTCGAAATCGAATCAACCTTTTCGGGGAGCGCGCTAGGTCACGAGGCGGTGGACCGCCGCCTTCGCTTCCGCCCTGCCCTGCCGCTGCACGATGCGCTGGCAGCTGATGGCGGCCCGGTCCTCCAGCAGGTCCGCGGACCAGGCGGCGAGGTGCCGCTCCAGCTCGCCGGTGTCTGCCTCGCTGGCCTGCCAGAGCAGCACACGGGCCACGGCCAGGGCGGTGTCGAGGTCGGCCAGGTGGCGGTGGTAGGGCTCGGCGTCGTCCATGGTGATGACCAGCTCCACGGCCTGCCAGAGCTGCTCCTGGGCCCGGCCCACACGGCTCGCCAGGTCTTCCAGCGTCGCGTCGCCGGCGCAACGCCGGGTCAGCTCGGCCTGCCGCGCCGCGTCCCGGGCGCGGTAGTCGGCGTGCCCCTGGCCGGCCAGGCTGTCCAGCAGCTCCCGGGCGATGATGTACCACTGGATCTCGCTGGTGCCGCCGTACAGCGGCAACGCCACCGCCTCGCGCCGGCACCGCTCCACCTCGTACTCCTTGCATACGCCGTAGCCGCCGAAGACGTTGATCGCCCGCTGGGTCAGCTCCTGCAGCGCCTCGGAGGCGTAGTACTTGGTCACCGACATCTCGCGCACGTGCCAGTCCCCCCGGTGCTCCAGCCATGAGTCGTGGCAGATGAGGTTCTCCATGGCGCTGATGATCAGGGCCATGTGGGCCAGGCGCTGCTGGATGGCGTCGTGCTCGACGATGGCCGCGCCGCCCTGCTGCCGCTCCTGCGCGAAGTCCGCCGCCGCGTCGAAGGCCCGGCGGGCGATGCCGAGGGCCTGGGCGCCGATGTTGACTCGGGTCATACCCACGCCGGCGAACATCACCGCGCCGCCGCGACCCTCGGACCCGAGCATGCGATCCGCGGGGATGCGCAGGTCGGGGTAGCCGAGGGCGGCCGTGGGGGAGCCGGCCAGGCCGGTCTTGTCCTCCAGGCCGAGGACCTCCACGCCGTCGGGCTCGCGCAGCAGGATGAAGGTGGAGACGCCGTCGATGCCGAGCTCCGGCGGGCCGGTGCGGGCGGTGGTGATCAGCAGGTCCGCGTCGCCGCCGTGGGTGATGAACAGCTTCTCGCCCGAGAGCACCCACGCGTCGCCGTCTCGTGTGGCGCGGGTGCGGATGCTGCCCGGGTCGGAGCCGGCGGTGGGCTCGGTGAACGAGACCGTGGCCAGCTGCTCCCCCGTGGCCAGGGCGGGCAGGTAGCGGGCGCGCTGCTCGTCGGTGCCGTAGCGCCGGATGGCGTACATCGCGTTGCCGTGCACCAAAAAGACCAGGGCCAAAGAGGTGTCGTGGTAGGAGACCAGCTGCACCACGAGGTAGTAGACGCACAACGGCAGGCCGAAGCCGCCCTCCTCCTCGGGCAGGAAGATGGAGAACAGGCCCATGGCCGCCAGCTCGCGGCGGGCCGCCTCCAGGTCGGGGTGGCGCTGCACGGCCAGGGCGCCGTCGTCGCCCCGCGCCAGGGTGGAGCCCTCGCGGTCGATGCGGCGGGAGACCTCCCGGGGCATCGTCCGCTCCAGGCAGCGGCGCACCGACAGTAAGAGCTCCTCCAGCACGTCCGCCTGCTCGCCGCCGAAGTGACATCGAAACGTACGCACCGTCCGCGAAATGTCAAAATACTGCATGGTCCCCGCCTATCAGTTTTTGCCGCCGCCCCACAAGGGTTGTTTTGGGGAAGGTGCTGTTGTTTTGCCCGTTCGACGACTCGCGCGGCGCCGCGTCTCGTGGCACACTTGCTCACCATGAGAGCACAACTGAAGGGACTGTTGGTGGTGCTGGCGCTGCTACTCGCGGCGCCCACCCTGGCCGAGGGCAAGGCGAACAAGGTAGCCGCGCGCCACTATCACAGCGGGCACGCGCTGTTCAAAAAGGGCGACCACGCCGGGGCGCTGGTCCAGTTCAAGAAGGCGCACGGGCTGGATCCGCGACCCGAGATGCTGTTCAACATCGGCCTCTGCCACCACAAGCTGGGCCAGACCCGCGAGGCGCTGGAGAGCTACGGCCGCTACCTGCGGGAGAAGCCGCAGGCCAAAAACTACGAGAAGGTAAAGGAGAACATCCTCCAGCTGGCCGAGCAGTTCCGTACGAGCCACGCCGCCGCCCTGGCCGCGCTGGACAGGCGCATGGCCGCGGCCAAGGGCGCGGCGCCGGCACCGACGAAGCCGGCGCCGGTGCCCCCCACGGCGACGCCCGATGAGCCGCCCCCGCCGCCCGCCGGCGACCCGGCAAAGCCGCCCCCGCCTGGTGGCGAGCCGCCCCCGGACACGGCGGCCACTCCGCCTCCGGACGGCGGGCCAGCCTCGGGCGACGAGCCGGCCAAGGGTGACGAGCCCGGCGCACCCGGCGAGCCCCCCGCGGCAGAGCCTCCCGCGGGCGAGCCTCCCGCGGCAGAGCCTCCGGTGGCAGAGCCTCCCGCCGACGAGCCCACGGCGTCCCCCACGGCGACCCCGGCCTCGGTCCCCGCGACCCGGCCCGAGGAGTCGCCGCCCTCCACCGTCCCCTACTGGTCTCCCGACGCCGTGGCTCACCGTGGTCTGGTGTTGAGGTTGCAGATCGGCCCCTCCGGCGACGTGGGCAGCGGCAGCGCCACGGATCAGCTCGGCGTGGGCATTCAGCTCGGCGTCCAGGCCGGGTTCCAGCTTCGCCTGGGCCGGCGCCACGGCCTGGCCCCGGAGATCGCCTTCGGCTACGACTACTGGGGCTGGACCGCCGGCACCACGCTGACCGTCGACGGCGGCGCCATCCCGATCACGGGCGGGGTCGGCATGATCACCCTGGGCGCCGGCGCCCGCTACTCCATCTACTTCGGGCGGGTGGACGTCTGGGGCGCGGCCCACTTCGGCTACGGCAAGGCCACCATCACGGCGGTCAACGCCAACGACAGCACCGACAAGGCCGAGCAGGACGAGGACGGCTTCGCCTTCGACGTGGGCCTCGGCGCCAACTACATGATCCTGCGCTACTTCGGCGCCGGCATCCACCTCAAGGTGAACAAGGCCTTCATCGACTCCTCCGCCGGGGTGGGGGCCACGGGCTTGTCCGTGGGGCTCAGCCTGTTGGGCAAGCTGCCCCTCTGATAACATAGTCGGCCGTGACACTCGCAGATCACGGCCTCGCCTCTCTGGCGCCACCCCTCGTGGCCCTGGCCCTGGCCCTGGCCACTCGCAACGTGATCCTCTCGCTGACCCTGGGCGTCTACGGCGGCTTCACCATCCTCGCCGGCTATAACCCACTGTCCGGGTTCGTGCAGCTGGTGGAGCAGGGGCTGTTCTTGCAGCTGTCCAAGCTGGGCCACGCGTCGCTCATCGTGCTGATCCTGATCATCGGCGGCTTCATCGGCCTGCTGGAGGCTTCCGGCGGCATGAAGACCTTCGCCCGGCGTATCGCCGCCTGGGTCAAGGGGCCGGTGGGCGCCCAGCTGGCGGTGTGGCTCGGAGGCCTGGGCATCTTTTTTTCCGACTCGGCCACGCCGCTGATCCTCGGGCCGATCTTCAGGCCGGTGCTCGCGCGGGTCGGCATCTCGCGGGAGAAGCTGGCCTACATCATCGACTCCACCGCCTCGCCGGTGTGCGTGCTGGTCCCCTTCATCAGCTGGGGCGTCTACGTCATGAGCCTCATGGACCAGGGCTTCGCGGCCCACCAGATCAAGCGGGACAGCTTCGCCACCTTCGTGCAGTTGTTACCGCTGCAGTTCTACCCCGTGCTGGCGCTGCTGGCCGTACCGCTGATCATCCTCACCCGCCGCGACTTTGGGCCCATGGCCCGCGCCGAGGTGTTGCCCGAGGACGCCGAGGACGACGACGGCGGCAGCGACGACGCACCCCCGGCGCGGGTCATCGTGATCCCGATGGTCGCGCTGATCCTCGCGGTGGCCGCCATGTTCCTCCTGACCTATCTGACCCGCGGCGCGCTCAAGGGCATGAGCATCAAGACCTCGCTCGTGGTGGCCTACCTGCTGGCCACGGCGGTGACCGTCTGGCTCCTGCGCCGGGAGGGGACCATGGACCTGGCCCGCTCCATGGCCGCCTTCCGCCGTGGCGTGGAGAAGATGCTGCTCATCTCGCTGATCCTGATCCTGGCCTGGTCCCTGGGCCACACCTGCCAGCGCCTCGGCACCGGCGCATTCCTGGCCCGTATCACCCGCTCGTTCCTCACGCCCGGGCTGCTGTCACCGGCGCTGTTCGTCATCGGCGCCATCATCTCCTTCTCCATGGGCAGCGCCTGGGGCACCTTCGCCATCCTGATGCCCATCGCCATCTCCATGGCTCACGGCATGGGCGCCTCGCTGCTGCCGCCCATGTCGGCGGTGCTCTCCGGCGGGCTGTTCGGCGACCACGCCAGCCCCATCTCCGACACGACGATCCTCGCCTCCATGGGCGCCGGCTGTAAGCACATCGACCACGTGCGCACCCAGCTGCCCTACGCGCTCACCTCGGCGGTCATCTCGCTGATAGCGTTCTACGTGGCCAGCGTGCGGGAGACGCCCCTGGTGATGGCGGCCGCGGTGGGGGTTCTCTGCGTGGCGGTCTTCGGCGGAATGTATCGCTTCGGCAAGGAGATAACACCATAGCGCCGGCCGGGCGGTGCGAAGGGAGCCTCATGGGGCCGGGATGGTAGCGTAGATGATGACCGGCGTTGTCTTGGAGCTGCCGGCAAGGGTCTTGCCCGCGGGATCGAAGACGCCGCCCCCCTGCCCCGGCGCCAGGGTGGTGTTGGCCGCCACCAGATACACGCCGTGGGTCTTGGCGAAGGTTATCTGATAGCCGGTGGCCCCGACGGTGAGCCAGTGCGCGGAGAAGGCCACCAGCCGCGCCTTGAGGGTCTTGATCAGCTTGGCGTGCAGCGGCGTGACGGCGTAGATGTCGGCGCAGATCAGCAGCCCCACCTTGCCCAGGGGCGTGGCGAAGACCGACACGTCGGCCCCCGCGGTCAGCGTCTTCGGCTCGTCGTCCCAGAGGTTGATCTTGTGGTGCTTGGCCACCACCTCGCCCGTGGGGTCGAACACCACCTGGGTGTTGTAGGCCACCACGGGGCTGGAGCCGACCTTGTGAGTCGTGAGGTGGATCACGAGGAAGACCTTGTGCAGCTTGGCCTCCTTGGCCATGGTCGGGATGATCAGCGCCTGGGGCCACGACGCGTTGGTGGCCGGGTTGTCGCCCACCTTGGGATCGGGCTCGTAGACCTTCTGATCCCAGCCGAAGCCGTACTCGGGCAACACAACCAGCAGCGCCCCGGCGGCCCGGGCCTGGGCCACCAGCTTGCGCAGGGCGCAGACGTTGGGCATGGCAGCCAGGGTGCAGGCGGGGCTGACGTGGGCCGCGTTGCCCGAGCCGTACTGCACCGCGGCGACCTTGTAGCTCTTCGGCTTGGGCGGCGCCGTGTCCGGCTTCGCCTTGCCCTTGTCCGGCTTCGTCTTTCCCTTGTCCGGCTTCGTCCTTCCCTGATCCGGCGCCGGGGAGGCGCGATCCGGCCGCGCCCGGTCCGAGGCGGCGTCGGGCAGACGTCGGTCGGCGAGGCCCGCGTCGCGGACGCCCGGTGCGGTGTCGCCGGAGCAGCCGCAGAGCAGCGCCACGAAAGCGCCGGCGATCAGAGTCCTCGAGATGCCCATCCCGCCGATCTTAGCACCTACCCGCTGCCCGCGCCTCCACCGGAGCGCCGCAGGTCCGGGTGCAGGGCGTCGTCGTCGGTGAAGCAGCGGCGGTAGGAGAGCCCCACCAGGATCAGGCAGCCGATGGCCACCGACGCGGCGATCATCATCATCACCACGATCTGATAGCGCACGGCGGTGAGGGGGTCGGCGCCGGCGAGGATCTGGCCGGTCATCATGCCGGGCAGGCTGACCAGGCCCACCACCATCAGGCTGTTGATGGTGGGCGTCATGCCCGCGCGCAGGGCGGCGCGCACCTGGGGCCGCACAGCCTCCCATCGCGTGTAGCCCAGGGCCAGGCGCGCCTCCACCTCTCCGGCCCGGGCCCGCACCTCGCTGTACAGCCGGTCCAGCGACAGCGACACGCCGTTGAGCGAGTTGCCGAGGATCATGCCGGCGATGGGCACCACCAGATTGGCCGTGTACCATTTGGGCCCGCCGATGATCACCGCGCAGACCATGGTGCCCACCAGGTAGGTGCTGGTGCCGAGGGCCAGCGCCGCCATGCCGTAAGGCTTGTGGGGCACGTCCTTCATGCGCCGCGTCGAGGCCCGGGCGGCCACCAGGCACATCAGCAGCACCAGGCCTGCCACCAGCGCGGGGTGGTCCAGGGTGAAGACGTGGGCCAGCACGTAGCCCACCAGCATCAGCTGGAGGAACGTGCGGAAGGTGCCCCAGAGCAGAGACCGCAGCAGCCCGAGCCGCAGCAGCGCCGACACCACCCCCGCCGCCAGCACCAGCGTCGTGCTCAGCGCCAGGTGCAGATCACTGATGGGCGTGATCTCGTGCGCGGTCATGACGCCACCTCCTCGCCGGTGCCCATGTCCAGCACCCGCCGCGCGACCCCGTCCCAGGGCCCCGCGTCGTGGGCCACCAACACCAGGGCGCCGCCGTCATCGGCCAGCCAGCCGCTGACCACTCGCACAAGGGCCGCGGCGTTGTCGGGGTCCAAAGCAGCGGTGGGCTCGTCGGCCAGCAGCACCGCGGGATCCAAAAGCAGGGTTCGCGCCAGGGCCACCCGGGCCGCCTCCCCGCCCGACAGCACGCGGGCGTCCTGTTCCAGCAGCTCGTCGGGGTCCAGCCCGAGGTCCTGCAGCAGCCGGCGCGGCCGCTCGTCATCGGGTGCCGGCCCCGGCGCGTTGGTGGTGTCGAAGCCGGCCAGCAGGTTCTGGCGCACGCTGCCCTCCAGCATCACCGGCTGCTGGGCCAGGTATGCCAGGCGGCGACGCCAGGTCGGCGCCGGGATACGGGTCGAGGCCACGCCGTCGAGGAGCATCTCGCCATGTTGGGCGGCCGTCAGCCTGGAGAGCATGCGCAGGGCGGTGGTCTTGCCGCAGCCCGAGGGGCCGCCCAGCTGCAGCACCTGGCCCGGCCCCAGTGAAAAAGACAACTCCACGCGCCGGCCCTCGGCGATGGTGGTGGCCAGCCCGCGCGCCCGCAGCAACGTCGTTTCCCCGTGGTCGGTCATGGCTCCCGCCAAGGATGGCACAGGCCGCCGTTCCTTCAAAAGGCTATTGCTCGGCGGATCTCAGATAGTCGGCGGATCCTCAGAAAACTGAGGCACAACTTGCCCGTGCAGGTTTGAAATAACACGCAAAACTGAGCCGCGGCCGGTGGCATGGCGCGTGCAGAATGGCAGGCCATAGCTTGGTGCGAAACAATGGAGCGACCGATGAGCAAAAAGAGTTTTCGTCAGCGAGTATCCCCGTCTCCCCGGGCGGCCGACTACCCCACCGTGGAGGAGTTCGACGGCGGCCGCCGGGACTTCATCGCCCGCTTCGGCGCGGCGGTGCTCGGCGCCGGCGTGCTCGGCTCCATGCTGACGGCCTGCGGCGATCGCCCGGTCCACGCCGAGCCGGACCACGGCATGGTGGCCGGCGGCGCACCGCCCCCCGACGCCAAGGTGGACGGCGCTCCCCCTCTGCCGCCGGACGGTGAGGCGCCCATGCCCGACGCCAGGATCGACGATCCAAACGGCCACCTGGCCGGAGGCGCGCCGATGCCCGACGCCAAGGCGGACACCAAGCCGCCTGAGCCCCCCATGGGCAAGCGCACACCGCCGGACGCCGCCATCGACCAGCAGGCCAGCCCCGGCTTCGCTCCCCAGCCCGACGCCAAGGTCGACCCGAAGCCGAACCCCAAGCCGTGAGCCTGCCGCGCCTTTTACAGGCCTGCCCTTTGCTCTATGGTTGATCCATGAACCTGACCCTCTTCGTAAACCATCGCTGCAACCTGCGCTGCACCTACTGCTACACCGGGCGCAAGTTCCACCGGCCCATGCCGCTGGACGTCGCCCGCCGGGCGGTGGACTTCGGGCTGAAACAGACGGACAAAAAGTACCTGCTGCTGACCTTCTTCGGCGGTGAGCCGCTGATGGAGATCGACCTGATCGAGGCAGCCGTGGCTTACGCCACCGAGCGCGCCAGGGACGCGGGCAAGCACCTCTTCCTCAGCGTGGCGACCAACGGCACCCTGCTGGACGAGCGGCGCCTGTCGCTGCTCAGGGAGCACGCCTTCCAGGTGCAGGTGAGCCTGGACGGCTGCCCCGAGGCCCAGGACGCCACCCGCCGCTTCCGCAACGGCCGCTCCTCCTACCAGCGCGTGGAGGCCAGCCTCCGGCGCCTGCTGGACGAGGGGTTCAACCCCCGCGTCGTGGCCGTGGTTGACCCGGCCAACGCCGAGTACATGGGGCCGAGCTTCGATCACCTCATGGAGCTCGGCGTGCGCAAGATCCACTACTCGCCCAACTACACCGGCGCCTGGGACGACGCGGCCTGCGACCGCTTCGAGGCGGCGCTCACCGACCTGGGCGACCGCTTCATGGCCCGGCTGCGCGCCCGCCAGGACGTGCGCCTCGACCCCCTCAACGGCAAGGTGGTGACCCACCTCAACCAGGGCTACAAGGAGCAGAACCTCTGTCAGTTCGGCCAGCAGGAGATGTCCATCGCACCCAGCGGGCGCATCTACCCCTGCGACCGGCTGGTGGGTGAGGACGACAACACCGACGTGCGCATCGGCGACCTGGACAGCGGCCTGGACGTCGAGGCCCGGGACCGCATGGTGCGGGACAAGAACAACCCCGACGACGAGTGCGACGTCTGTGAGCTGAAGGACCGCTGCATGTTCTGGTGCGGCTGCGCCAACTACGAGACCACGGGCAGGGTGGACCAGGTCTCCCCCATCATCTGCTGGTTCGAGCGCTGCTTCATCGCCGAGGCGGACCGGGTGGCCAACACCCTCTTCGCCGAAAAGGACCCCGGATTCCTGCAGCGCTTCTACGTCCCCCCCGGCTCCATCACCGAGGACGACCTGCCCGCCTGACGGCGCGCTGCGCTCAGAGGTAACGCTCGCAGTGGCTGCCGCGCAGGTCCTGCAGCCAGGGGTCGGTGACCTCGTGGTACCGCAGCCGCCCCGGGCCGTCCACATCGAGGATGCCGAAGCAGCCTCGCGTGAGGGGAGCGTGCGGGCTCTCGAAGAACACCTGATTGAGACCCACGCTGCGAGTGACCCCGCCCTGGTGGTTGCTCAGCCCTTCCTCGGGGTAGGACCGGTGGTGGTGGCCGAAGAAGTGGGCGGCCGGGCCCACGCGGCGGATCAGCTCGCGCAGGCGGGTGGAGCCGATGTCCTTGAGGCGGCCGTCTCGGTCGCGCCGCTGGATCCGCCCCATGTAGGTCCCATGGGTCAGCAGCACGTCCACCGGCTCCGTCGCGCGTGCGGCCCAGGCCTCGCGCGGCGTGTAGCGGTGTAGCCCGGTGATGGCCATCAGCCCCAACTCGTAGGCCGGCTCCCAGGTCTGCTCGTCCAGGGGACCGGGCAGCGTCGTGCGGCGCCCCTGGGGCAGGCAGCGCAGGCGGCCGTGGCCGCAGAAGTCCTGCTGTTGGTAGGCGCCATCGGCCAGGCCCGGCCAGTCCAGGTCCACGGCCACGGGCTCCTCCAGGGAGCTGGCGTAGTGGCGCCAGAGCTGCTCAAGGTAGTCGTGATCCTCGTGGTTGCCGGGCACGAAGTACAGATCCGCCCGCACCCGGGAGAGCAGCTCCTCGGCCCCGGGGTGCGGCGAGAACCGGCCGGCGTCGTCGGTGTGGAGCAAAAAGCGGCAGAAGCCCAGCTCCTCGGGGTACCGCTCGGCCCAGCGCCGCGACGTGGGCTCCATGCTGTGTAGGCCGCGGTAGACCCCCACGTCGCCGGTGCAGAGGGCGTACTCGATGGCCTCGCCGTGCTCCTGCTGCCAGCGGTCCATGAGGTAGAACGGCAGCAGCACGCGACCGTGCAGGTCGCCAAAGAGGGCGAGCTTCATGGCGCCACCACGCTGCCGGGGATGTATTCTTTTGTTGGTCGTTTGGTCATGGCGCTGTCGTTCGAATTTTTTTGCCTCCGTCAGAGGCCGCAGCCACGGGCCGTCAAAAAATCCGAAGGGCCCTCACATGTTGACCATCTCCGAAATCGAAACCAGACCCCTCGGCTATCTGGACTACCACACGGCCAGCCGCCGCGGGAAGCGCAAGGCGAAGCTGCCGCCGCTGTGCGGCCGGGTGCGCGGTCTGCCCCGTGGGCTGGAGGGCGTCATCGCCGCCGCCGATCTGCAGGGTCGGGACGACCGCGGCAAGCTGCTGGGCCAGAGCGTGGGTCATGCGCTGCGCAAGGGGCGCTGGCGCAGGCACCTGCCCGGCGGGCCCCTCGGCGTGCTCCTCGCCGGCGATTTGTATGCCCACGCCAACCTCTCCCGCATGGGCGGCAAGGGAGAGGTGCGCTCCGTCTGGGCCTCCCTGGCCCGCAGCCGCCGGTGGGTGGCGGGGGTATTGGGGAATCACGACCTGTACCGCGGCGAGGCGCCGGAGGACCGCATCGCTGACGAGGCGTACGGCGCCCCGATGCACCTGCTCAACGGCCAGGCCGTGGCCCTGGACGGACTGCACGTGGGCGGCGCGGGCGGCGTGGTCAAGGGGATCAACACGGGCAGCCCCGAGGAGCAGCGCTACCTGCGGCGCGTGGCCGGCGTGCTGGCCCGCTCCCCGGACGTGCTGCTGCTGCACCACGGCCCCTCGGCCAGGCCCGGCCACGACCTGGGCCTCGTCCGGCTGCGGCAGATGGTGCAGCAGGCGTCGCCCACGCTGGTGATCTACGGGCACAAGCCGAGCGAGCTGCTGCAAACGCTGCCCTCGGGCGCGCAGCTGCTCAACGTGCGGGAGCGGGTGGTGTTGCTGCTGCGGGAGGGTTGACCGGCGCGGTCAGTCCAGCACCGGAGGCGCCATGAGCTCCGTCGGCCGGCGGCTCGGGGTGGACGGCGTGTAGTGCAGGGTGAGCATCACCGAGATGAAGGCGAAGGTCGGCTTCTCCCCGCCCTCGTCGTCGAGGATGGCGGTGGTGTCCGAGGGGAGCCAGGTCACCGTGCCGCGAAAGCCGACGCGCCAGCGCGGGTTGACGTTGAGCGCCACGCCCAGGCCGCCGAGCAGACCGACGATGCCGAACACGGTGTAGTCCTGCCGCCAGGCGAAGCCGAACATCTGCACGCCGGCGACGACGAAGAGATCGGCGTCGCCCACGCTGCCGCCCAGCTCACCCGCGAGGGTGGGCAGGATCGCCTTGGTGTCGCTGGTGACGATGCCGAGCAGCTCACCGTGGGCCCGCAGCATGGACTTGGGGCCGCCGAGGTCCGAGCGGAACGCCGACAGCCCCACGGCCACGCCCAGGGTGTCGGTGTCGGCCAGGGGCGCGCCCAGGCCCACCGCCACGCCGTAGCCCCTGTCCGCCGCGGCCTGCAGGGGCAGGCCCCAGGACAGCAGCAGCAGGGCGAGGGCGGGGAGGAGCTTCATCTGACCTTCTTATAGTTGATCAGCACGACGGCATCCAGATCGAATCCGCGGGTGTCGTTGCCCATCTGCGATACGCCGCTGTCCCGGATGCGCAGGTAGCGTGCCTGCTTGAGCCCGATGGTCGACAGGTCGTAGGCGTCGCCGCCGGCCTTGGCAGCGTCCGCCGGCGAGACGCTGTTGGTCTTGACGTTGGCCACCACCGGCCGCACGCCGGCGCAGCCCGGGTAGGGCCACTGCTTCTTGGTCGGGTCGCCCTGCTTGGTCGGATCGCAGGGGAAGGCGGTGAAGTCCTTGGCCGCGGTGCCGGCGACGCTGAGCGCCACGTCTCCCGGCTCGGCGTAGGGGTTGTAGGGCGCGGTGAGGAAGGGGTTTTCGAAGACGATCAGATCCGGGCCTGGCCCGTCCACCACGTCGTAGGGCCCGAAGCCCACCACGATCTCCCCCTTGGCCCCCAGGGAGAGTACGTCCGTGGAGCTGCCGCTCTTGCCCTCGCCCCGGGGCCCGCCCTGGACCACCGCGGGCAGCTTCGCCTTGCCGAAGCCCGCGCCCGCGCCGTAGGTCACCGAGACCACGGAGTGGATGCCGACCACCTTGGCGCCGCCGTCGGGCTTGGGCCCCTGGTCGCCGGTGGACGCCTCGACGGCCTGATCCGCGGCCGCATCGCTCGCCGCGTCCGGCGCAGGGCCAGCGTCGGCTCCGCCGTCCGCCGACGAGGTCGGGTTCTTCAGCACCTTGACCACCTTGCCCGAGGGCAGCTCCACCAGCGCCAGCCGGTGGGCCTTGGACAGGGTGACCCACGCCACGGCCTTGCCCGCCTCCACGGTGACCACCATGTCGTAGGGGTTGGACTGGGTGGGGAAGACGGTCAGCGGCATGGTGGACTTGCCCGTGGACAGCTCCACCCGCTGCAGGTTGGCTGACAGGGAGCTGATCACGTAGGCGCTGCCGCCGTGCACCAGCACGCGGTTGTTGGCCAGGCCGGTGGCGGCCAGCTTCTTCTTGGCCTTCCAGGGTGGGGCCGAGACGTCGAAGGTGTACAGCGCGTGGGCCATGGACATCAGCACCAGGGCCTGGCCAGCCGGCGAGGGGGCCACGTCGATGGGCCCGCCCAGCAGGTCCTTGTGCACCTTGAGCGAGCCGCAGGTGCGCTTGGCGAGCTGGCCGCTCCAGTCCTTGGAGAGGCAGAGCTGCTCGGAGTTGAAGTCCACCACGGCCAGGCCCTGCCCCGACCAGGGGCGCACGATGGACATGCCGTTGTGGCCGGCCTTGGTCTGAAACAGCGGCACCGGGTTGTCCGAGCCGCGCAGCACCTTGTTCACCACCAGATCCACGGCGAAGACGTCGGCGCGGGTGCCGCTGCCGAGGTAGGCCACGGAGCAGTCCGGCGAGATGATCATGGAGCCGTAGTTGCCGATGCGGGGATCGGTCTTGCTCAGGCCGAGGGAGATCTTGGTCGCGACCCGGGTGGGCACGCCGGCGGAGAGATCCAGCACGTCGATGCCGCCGGGGGCGTTGGGCTTGAGCAGCCCGTTGTCCACGTCGTAGGTGCCGGAGCTGAGGGCGAAGGCCCTGTCCTTGCAGACCTTCACCACCTGGGTGTTGGGCCAGCTGGTCTCCACCCGGCCGTCCACCTCGCGGGTCTTGCGGCTGATGAAGCTGACGAAGCCCTGGCCGAAGCGGACCTTGGCCCCCTCGAAGTAGCTGGCGGTGTTGGCCACCAGCACGTGGGTCGCCGTTACCGCCAGCCCCTGGGGTGAATAGAAGTGCCGGCCAGGCGGGGCGCCCGAATCCGGCGTCGAGGCGCTGTCCGGGCAGCCGCCCAACAGCAGGGCGAGCAGGGCCAGCGCGGTTGTTCTGTGTATCTTCATTTTCGTTGTCCTCGTTGTCACAGCGCCGCCGAGAGGGAGACCAAAAAGCGAGCCGGAGGCAGGGGGAAGCCGAGGGTGTCCAGCAGGTCTCGACGGTCCAGCATGTTGCGCCCCTCGGCGGACAGCGACAGCCAGCGGTAGCTGGCCTGGCCGCCTGCCGACAGCAGCAACCGGGAGTCGAGCAGTACGTTGTTGTGCTGGTCCAGGGCCATGTCGCTCTCGACGGTGGCCCCGGCCCACAGCTTCACGCTCCAGCGCGGCTTGCCCTTGCCCTTGAAGGGGTAGCCCCAGGCCAGCCGCGTGGCCAGCCGGTGCTCCGGGTGTCCGGGCAGCCGCAGCTCGGGGTCGCCCCAGCGCGTGCGCAGGTAGGTGTAAGCGGCCCGCAGGGTGATACCCCAGCCAGGCCGCAGGTTCATCGATGCCTCCACGCCGTCGGTGCTCGCGCCCGAGTAGTTGTTCGCCTCCACCAGGTAGAGGCTCACCGGGGCGTAGAGGATCAGGTCCTTGATGCGGCGGTTGAAGTAGACCACCTCCAGGTCCACCACGGGGTGGCCCCAGCGCAGGCCCACGTCCGCCTCCACGGCGTCCTCGGGGCGCAGGTCCTCGTTGCCGCGCAGGCTGTCGAGGTCCACGTACAGCTCGTGGAACGATGGGTAGCGGTAGCTGCGGCCCACGTTGCCCGACACCGACAGGGGCGCCAGCCAGCGGTTCTTGGTCCAGAGCAGCGGGCGCAGCACCACCCCGATCTTGGGCACCACCGTGGCGTCCTGGCCCGTTGCCAGCGACAGGCGCACCGCCGGCACCAGCACCAGGTGCTTCCACAGCAGCTGCAGCTTGCTGCTGACGAACAGGTCCGCGGTGAAGCGGGAGGCCCACTCGTCGCGCAGGGTGTCCTGCAGGTCCTGCAGCAGCCCCTCCTGCAGCTCCAGGCCCAGATCGAAACGCCCAACCCCGGCCAGGGGCACGCCCCAGCGGGCGTTGAGCCCCACGTCGAAGCTGCGGGTGTGGGACGGCCGGTTGAAGGCGCAGGGATCTGAGAAGTGGAACTGCCCGAAGCGGTGGGACAGCGAAACGTCCAGCCTGCTGTCCCTCTGCCAGAGGTCGTAGGCCGTCAGCCGCAGCGCGGTGAGGTTGCGCAGGTCCTGCTGCCGGGCGGTGTTGCAGGTGTTGTCGAGGATGCCCGGCGCCCCCCGCTCACCCAGGGCCAGGTCGTTGATCAGGCCGATCTGCCAGCTGTCCGAAAACAGATAGTCCGCCTTGAGCAGCACCTCGCCCATGCGGGCGTCGTTGTTGCCGCGGGTGTGCTCGGTCTTGTTGAGGTAGTGCAGGTAGGGGAACCCACCGTCGCTCTGCCGGTAGGAGGCGCTGGCCAGGTAGCGCAGCTTCGGCAGCAGCGCCGCCGAGCGCGAGGCCCGTGCAGCCACGGCGTTGAACGAGCCGTAGCTGATGGACGCCTTGTTGCGCGCTTTGGACCGCAGCCGCGGCGTGCTCAGCGACAGCACGCCGCCCAGGGCGTCGGCGCCGAAGCGCGCGGAGCCCCCGCCGCGGCGCACCTCGGCCTTCTGCAGGTGTGCCGGGTCGAGCAGCGACAGGTCCATGGCCCCGGCGGCGGACGAGAGCCGCACGCCGTCGAGGAAGATCACCGCCTGGTGGCTGTCGGTACCCCGCAGGGAGAGGCCCTTGCGCCCGCCCGGGCCGGTGTCCTTGACCCGCAACCCCGGCACGCGCTCCAGCAGCGCCGGCAGCTCGGTGCCCGCGGGCGGGTCCTTGATCTTGAGCACGGTGGTGAAGCCGGCCGGATCGTCCGCCGGGCGGCGCTCCTCCACCACCCGCCCCCGCACCACGGTGTTGTAGGCCTGGGGGTCGGGCTCGTCTGCCCGGGCGCCGGGCGGACACACCGCCAGCAGGAGCATCAGCGTCATGACCTGTGCTCGTGCTCGACCTCGTGCTCGTCCCTGACGTCCCACCGGCTCGCCCCGCGGCCCGAGCCGCTACTTCTTGACGATGATGGCGATCTCCTTCATGGAGCCGTTGGAGAGGTACAGCGCCAGCTGCTTGCCGCCGCCACCCAGCTTGGTCACGCTGGAGGTGGCGCTGCCCGTGACCATGTCCTTGGCGTTGCCCGCGGTGACCTTGTCGCCGGCGATGGTCATGGGGGTGAAGGTCACCGCCTTGAACTTCCAGCTCTTGTCCAGGGTGGCCAGCACCAGGTCGTCGCCCAGGGCCGCCGCGTCGCTGTAGCTGGCCGAGGAGACCAGGTCGCCGTCGGTGGAGGCGCTGAGAGTCTTGTTGGCCGTGATGGCGTTTTTGATCTCGGCCACGGAGAAGCCGTAGATCTTGTTGCCGCCGGTAAAGTAGCCGCCGGCGTAGACAGTCTGGGTGCCCACCACCATGGCACCGCTGGCGATGCCCAGGTCCTTGATCAGCCGGCGAGGGGTCTTGCCCTCCTCGTAGACGTAGACGCCCTGACCGCTCGTGTCCTTGCCGAGGCCGGTGCCGTTGATCAGCAGGGTGGTGTCGGTGAGGAAGGCCACGTCGAAGTTGCCCTTGGCCTTGTCGATCTTCTTGGCGGTCTTGATCCCCTTGTCGCCCCAGTAGATCTCGCCGGCGAAGGTCTTGGACTCGGTGTAGCCCGCGGCCACGAAGGCCTTGGGGCTCAGAGCCACGTAGCTGCCGGCGAAGAGGGTGCCGGAGATGGTGGGGGTGAAGGAGAACACCGTGGACAGGGTGCCCAGCTTGCCGGTCTTGGCGACCAGGGTGCCCACGCTGACCTTGCCCGCCTTGGAGGCCCCGCCCAGCTCGTAGACGTAGACCTTGCCGCCGCCGATGTTGAAGGCCGAGGCTCCCTTGGTCGTCGGATCGGCGAAGCGGTAGAGCACCTTGTAGGCGCCGTCGAGCTTGTAGGGCTGCAGGTCCTTGGCCGGCGGCGTGACCAGCTGGTCCGGGGTGGGCGCCTGGTCCACGACCTTCTGGTCGCCGGTGGCCACCTTCTTGTCCGGGGTGCCGTCCTTGGTCACCGCGGCGTCGGCGCCGCTGTCCTTGGTGGTGGAGCCGTCGGGGGTCTTGTCGTCATCGTCACTGCAGGCAACGATGGCGATCAGGGAAAACGCAGAGATGGTCAGCAGGGTCTTCTTCAAAAGAGACATCTTGTCCTCCGTGCCCGGTTGTCCGCGGGCGCTGTGTGCCTCGAAGTGGGGGGAGGAGCGAACGCTCGTCCCATGTCCCGGCCTCGGAGACACGAGTCAATAAGCGTCCGCACGGTCGGTCTCCTGGCTTACAGCCGATATCCCCGTGGCCTTCCCAGGAGCCTGGACTCCCAGTGGCGTGGTCACGGAGCGTGACTGATTACAGTGGCGGGCCCGCGCCGGATTCTCACCGGCTTCCCATCACCGCGCGCAACGTGTGTATGAACTACGACTGATGGAGGGGGTTGTCAACCGGCCATGGAAACTGTGAGGGTGGCTACAGATCTAGCGCCTTGCGGAAAGCATCCAGATCGAGGATGGAGGCCACGGGGGCTTCGCCGGGCCGCGGGGCGTCGCCCCAGATCACCGGGATGTGGGTCATGCTGACATTGACCGAGGTGCGGCGGCCCACCTCGTCGCCGCCGATCTGCAGCGGCGTGGGCTTGTCCAGGTGGTAGGAGACGGCGGTGCAGAGGTAGTCGTGGAGCCCCTCGTCCTCGAGCTCGCCGGCGAAGAGGGAGGGCAGGCGGGGCAACACGCGCCCCACCGGGACCTTGGCCACGCGCAGGGCGAAGCGGTCCACCCTCCGCAGGGCGTGGGGGAACAGCTTCAGGCCGAGGCCGTAGTAGGGCACCGTGGAGCAGGCCGCGATGGTGGCCGGTCCGGAGTAGAGGATGCCACCCCGGGGCACCACCTCGCCGGTGGGCTCGCCGTGAATGGTGACCCGCGGCGCGGCCGCGCCCTCGTTGCGGATGACCAGCTTCGGGTCGGCCTGGAAGATGGCCTTGCCGATGGAGCGGAAGGCGATGGCCGAGGCGTAGCCGGGGCCGCCCTGCATCATGTTCTCCAGCGGGGTGCCGCGGAAGGTCCGCTTGACGATGTTATAGTCCTCGAGAATCATCGAGTCCCAGCCGATGCCGGTGAACGGGGTCAGCTTGCCCTCCACCCGCAGCATGGGCAGGGACTGGCGGGCGGCGGACTGGCGGGCGCGACGCAGCTCGGTGGTCAGACCGCGCAGGTTCGGCTTGCTGACGCCCAGGGCCGAGGCCATGCCGTTGCCGGTGCCGAGGCGGAGCACGCCGAAGGTGGGCACCTGGGCCGGCTTGAGCGCCATGATGTCGGTGACGCACTGGGCGAAGGTGCCGTCGCCGCCGCCGAGCAGGACCACGTCGTAGCCCTTGTTGACGATGCGGCGGGCGATGAACTTCCACTGCTCCAGGGAGCGCGATACGTAGAGGCGCTCCTGGTTGATGGCCATGCGCACGTCCCGGATCAAGGCGTCGGACACGGCGCGGGCGTTGCCATTGAGCACCACCGCGACCTTGAGGGCGGCGGGCTCGGAAGCGTGAAGCTCATGGGGCAGTGTGTTGATATCAGTCATGGTAAATCCCGACCTGCAAAGTTGATGAAATGTATTCAAGCAATGATCGGGCCAAGTGGGCGGATTCACGTTTACTGTATAATTCTCGAATCTTCCCCGTATTCCATGTTTGGCACACATGTAGGTATATGTGCGAAAAATATGTCGCACTGCGTAAAATCGGTGGCACCTGGCAGTAGTACTGTGCACAGCAGTACCGGGTAGCAGTACGGCCTACAGGTGATGAGAGGATCCGAGGCGCATCGCTCATGGCAGGTAGGGCGGGGGCTTGTCCCCCGCCTCCACCGCAGGCTGTTTGGATCAGCCGTTCGTTCAGAAGATCGGCACCATCGGCAGGATCTTCCGTAGCTCGTAGCGCTGCCCGGCGCGGCTCTTGCCCCTCGCCACCAGCGCGGTTGGATCCCGGCTTAGGAGCGCGTTGAGCTTCATGCGGCCGAGCAGCGGTGTGAGGAACACCGCCTTCATCGGCTGGCTTTTGGCGCTCAGCGCCAGGTGGGCCTGCAGAAAACGCCGGGCCGCGGCGGGCGCCCGGGAGACGGCGAAGCGGCACGCCTTCTTGCAGGCCTTGCCCTCGGCGGCGGCGTCCAGGGCCCGCACCTGCAGGGCCAGGGCCTTTTCAGCGCGCTGCGCCTTGCGCCGGAGCTTTTTTTCCACCGCGGCGGCGGCCCGGGCCGCGGCCAGCAGCTTGACCGCCACCTTGCGCTCGCCCCGCACGCTGGCCAGGTGCGCCGCCCCCTTGTAGTAGCGGGAGCTGCCGGGCGAGAGGATCAACGCCCGCCCCAGCAGCACCGCCGCCGCCTTGTGCTTGCCCGCCTGCTGCAGCAGCAGCCCCAGGCCGAAGTGCGCCTCGGCGTCGCGGCCGTTGCGCGTGATGGCGTAGCGGTAGAACCTGCGCGCGTCGTCCGGTTTCTCCGAGCGGCTGCAGGCCCGGGCCAGCAGGGTCAGCAGGCGGCCGTCCCGCGGCAGGGCGTCGGCGGCCCGGCGCAGATCGACCATGGCCAGGCGCGGCTTGCCCTGGGCCAGGAGCAGCTCGCCCCTCGCGGCGCGCACATGCCCCATGTCCGGGGCCAGCTCCACGGCCCGGCCGGCCATGGTCAGGGCGCGCCTTTTTTTGCCCAGGGCGGCGAGGCAGCGGGCCGACATCTGCACGGCGTCGGCGTCGCGGGGCCGCTTCTTGAGCAGCGCGGAGAACTTGGCCATGGACGCCAGCGGCCGGTGGCAGCGCCAGAGCAGGTGCCCCTGGGTGCGCAGCACCTGCACCGGCGAGGGGAAGCCGCGGAGGACCAGGCCGAGCAGGTCCACCGCGCCCTGGGCCGGCGTGGGGTACAGCGACGGAGCGAGCAGGTTCGGTTGCCGGGCCGCGGCTTTGAGCAGCGAGGCCGCCGCCTCGGCCCGCTTGCCGCTGGCGCTGAGCAGCAGCGCGTGGGCCACGCGAAGCACGGGCCGGTCGCCCCCCACGGCCAGGGCCTGATCGATCCGCCTGAGCGCGCCGGCGCGATCCCCGGCGGCCAGGGCCGCGCGGCCGGCCCAGTAGAGCACCAGCGGCTCGGTGCTCCCCCGCTTGATGGCGCCGTCCAGCTGGCGCCGGGCCGTGGCGGCCTGCCCGGCCTCGAGCGCGGCCAGTCCCACCAGCGCGTCCAAAATGGGCAGCGCCCGGGCCTGGCGCGCCGCACCGAAGGAGGCCACCGCCCCGGTGAGGTCGCCGTCCACCAGCTGACCCACGCCGCGAGTGGCCGAGGCCCACATGCGGCCGCGTTTGGGATCGGCGGAGGCGGGGGCGGCTGTTGTCAGTGAGAGAAACAGCAGCGCAACCACGACGATCTGCCGCGTGACGGGGTGAGGGGGGGAGGGGGTGAGGGGGGTCACTTGTAGTCCTTCAGCAGGCGCTCCACCTTCACTGTTCGCTACACTGTGGCAGAGCCCGCCTAAAAGATCAGATTCACCGTGTTGCATTCGCCCGGCATGCGCAGCAGAGCCGTCACCTG
>PVBE012651837.1_pt1 | contig 20224 bp, 19 predicted proteins | sample 1631181 | NCBI WGS metagenome assembly PVBE01 (sample SAMN08397723, study PRJNA350692) | Marine metagenome, whole genome shotgun sequencing project. | isolation source: water | place: Pacific Ocean | collected 2012-04 | reverse complement strand
GAGGACCCCAACTCGAGGAGAGCCTTCCCGGTGCCATAACAGAGCACCGCGTCCCCTCGGGAAGCTTCGACCGCTTTGACCGACCAGATCGGTCTCTGATCCGGCTGAAGAACCGCGATCGCCAGGTAACAGGCGGGTCGAACGGCCGGCACTTTTTCAGACACGGCGGAGAGAACGCGAACCGCCTCTTCCGCTTTCCCCAATTTTTTCATCACCGCCGCATACGGAGTGGCGACCTGATTTGCGCTTCCGGGATCCGCTTCGAGAAGCTTCTGCCCCGCCTGCGCGGTCTCTTCATCCTTCCCCGCCTGAGACGCAGCCACCACCACCATCCTGAGAGCCGCAAGGTTTTTCGGATCCTTTGCCGACATCCGCTTGGCCACTTCGAGTCCCTTGGCAAAATCTCCCTTCACGCCGGCATACACCAACCAGAGATCACCAAGATTCTCTTCCTTCTCAAGCCGGACGATTTCGCCCTCGAGTGTGCCCGCTTCGTTATGAATCACGTAGAACAATTTTTTGAGGTTCTCTTTCTCATCATCCGCAGCAAGCGCCCAGCACTTGTCGACCGCGGCAAGAGCCTCCTTGTACGCTTTCGCTTTTCTCTGCAAATCGATAAGAACCATGAGCGCCCCCATCCGAAGACGGGGCTCCTTCTCCAGAACCGCCTGTAACAGGTACGCATACCGAATCCCCCGCTCGAGATCCTCCAGTTTCACCGAAAGGGTGAGCAGCCGATCGATCAAGACCCGGTTCTGTGGCTCCAGTTTCAGATGTCGTTCGTGAATTTCGATCGCTTTCTTCGGAAGGTTCATAATCTCGGTATAAAGATCGCCGAGAAAGGCGAGCAGATTGCGGTCCTCTGGGTTCTTCGCCAGAAGAGCCTCGATCTTCGCTGCCAATTGCTCTTCCCGACCCTGAAAAAGAAGGATCAGTTCCCGGAAGACCTCTCCCCGAATGGCAAGAGGCCCCTCTTTTGCCAGAAGAGCATCGATCGATTCTTCGGATTCTTCCAGCTTCCCTGCCCGACGAAGAAGATCCGCCACCTTTAATCGCATCACAGGTCGATTCGCCTCTTCGGCCAGCCCGGCCGCTTTCTGGAGATGAGGAAGAGCGGCTTCCAGATTTTCTTGGGCTTCGGCCACAAGACTCAGGCCATACTCCATTCGGAACTGAACCGCCGCTTCGTCAGACAACTTCCCGGCCGCCATATAGGCATTCCGGGCTTGATCCAATTTCTTATGACGTAAATGCACATCGGCAAGGTCGAGAGCGTGAGCCGGATCGGTCGATTCGGTAACCACTCGCTCTTTTTCCTTTTCACCACACCCGGCCACAAAAGTTCCGAGAAAGCAGATTCCGATAAGAGCAAGTCGCGACAACGCCATTGGAGTTCTCCTATTTATTAATCCTGTTTGACGAAGGGGTGATTCTAAAGTCTCTTGGTCGACTTCTACAAGGGTTTGGGTGGCTTATCGCCCTTCCCAATCTTCTTTTGTTATGGCCCACCGCTCATGATCCCGCCATCGACCCCGGATCTTGAGATAGCGCGGTGAGAAGCCTTCCAGACGAAAGCCGCACTTCCTGACCAACCGGATCGACGCGGTATTGCCCGGCTGAATATTCGCCTCTACCCGGTGGAGTTTCTCTTTCCCGAAAAGGTGCCGAAGAAGGCCGCGCATTCCCTCGGTCATATACCCCTTTCCCGAAGAGGCCGCCGAGCCGTAATACCCAAGATAGGCGCTCTGGAATCCCCCACGGACAATCTCATTCACATTGAAAACCCCGACAACCTCTTCGCCTTTGGTCAGGAGAAAACCGCGATACGTCTCTAACTGCTTTCCCGCCAGATAGTTTCGGAATTTGGCCGGGGTATCCGGAGGGGCGACCCACGGCTCATGAAGAGCCCGGCTCGCCTTCACCATCCGAAGGAGAGCTCCCTGGTCTTTCTCTGTTGGGGGCCGCAACCGAAGCGGGGATTCCTTCATAGACTCTTCTCCATTGTTTTGGACCTTTCGGCTGGATAGAATTTCCCGGAATGAAAAAGATACTCTTTCTTCCTCTGTTACTTCTCTTCGCTTGCGGAGGGGATTCTCCACCGATCAGTATCTCCGCCTCGACGGTCGGATGGGTCAGCGCCCCATCCTTTACACTCCGCGATGAAAACACCAATTCTACGACGTATCATAGTTTCCTCTCGCCCACGGATTATAGCGGAAAAATTTCCGCCTGGTACTTTGCAAAGGCGGGCTGAGGATATTGCCAGAGCCAGTTTGGAAAACTGGATGAAATACAGGATGACCTGGATATGGACCTCTCCTACTCCGGTCAGATCCAGATTATCGGCATCAATACGAGTGCGAGCGCTCACTCCGATCCCTCTGCAATCTGTAGTGGACGGGATCTTCCCTTTCTTCAGGATACGTTCACGGAAAATGTCTGGGGAATCTGGAACGCCCTGCAGTGGGATATTTTCATCCTCGATCGAAATGGTAATCTGCTTCAGATCTACGACGTCGGAGACTATAATCTGACCGATCAGAGCCACTACGATGAATTGAAGGCGGTCCTGAAACAGGCGGCCGATAACTAGGAGCAAAACGAAATGAATCAGATGCTGACTCCCGAACAGATCGACAAGGTCCATGAGGTGACCGATACATTCATGCTCAACCGTGATGCGGTCGTTATCCCGATGGTCGCTTCGGATTCGCCCGAAGAGTTGGTCCTTCCGGACGGAAAGCTTCTCATTCGCCCCCCCGCCGGAAAAGCGTTTCGTAGATGGGTAGAAGGTCTTGGAGACAGACTGGAACTTCTCCCGCTACAGCGCACGCGGAGAAACTCCTAGCTCCGTAGTTTGGAATCTTACCCCTCCGTCTTCACCGCCGCTTCCTTCTTCCGGAATCGCATATTGAGAAACTCGACGATCAGAGAGAACGACATCGCAAAGTAGATATACCCCTTCGGAACTTTCTGACCCGCCCCTTCGGCCACGAGAAGAATTCCAATCAGGATCAGAAAGCTCAACGCCAGAATCTTCATCGTCGGATGCTCGTTGACAAAATCCCCCACCCTTTTCGCAAAGATCAACATCACCCCAACGGAAAAGATCATCGCCGCCATCATGACCGGAAGAACTTTCACCATACCGACGGCGGTAATGACCGAATCGAGGGAAAAGATGATATCGAGTATGGCAATCTGAATGAGAATGAGGACCATCGTCCCCCCCGCCGATGATTTCTGTTCTTCCGGTTTCATCTCGAGCTTTTCATGGATCTCGTGAACCGCTTTCCCCATGAGGAAAAGCCCCCCCCCGAGGAGAATAAGATCCCGTCCTGAAAAAGCGTGTCCCGCGATGGAAAAGAGAGGTTCCGTGAGGCGCATCAACCACGTGAGAGCAAAGAGAAGCCCCAACCGGGTTCCAAGTGCAAGAAGGAGCCCCACCCTCCAGGCAAAGGTCTGATTCTCTTTTGGCAGTTTCGCGACCAGGATCGAGATAAAGATGATGTTGTCCATCCCCAGCACGATCTCCATCAAGGTCAGCGTCAGAAAACCGATACCGGTCTCAGCGGTCCACGGGATTTCCCACACAGTTCATTCCTCCTGAGACTTCTTTTCGCAGTCAAAATCTGTAAAATGTTTCCAGAACAGTCCCGACGATTTTGCATAGGAAAGCAGAAATCGTCTGAAGGAGATCATATGAGACTGGCGGGCATCTTTCTAATTCTTATGCCCTTTTTCGCGGAGGCAAAAAGACCTCTCCAGGAACTCAACCCGATCGACCAATACTTCGAAAGCTATTGGAAAGCCGAGAAAATCAAGCCCGCCCCCCTTACAGACGACTACGAATACCTGCGAAGGGTCACGCTCGACCTGGGGGGACCAATGGCTCCGGATTCTCTTCCAGTACCGCTTCTCCGAAACCGATCCGATCAAAGTCTACTTTCCCTCCTTCGTCGGATGGCTCAAAGAGTCGTTCCAGAACGATCTTCCGTACAACCAATTCGTCACGCAACTGATCGCCGACCGGGGAGACTACCGGGTAAAGAACGCCGAGCGGAGAACTCCCAGCCGGAAGAAGGACTATTAAGATCGACTACAGCACCTGGTGGAAGGCGGCTTTAAGGTAGCGCCCTTCCGGATAGCGGTTGGAGACCGGGTGGTCGGCGCCTGCGCCGGCGACCCGGAAAAGACGCATTTCGCGCCGGGCATTCTTCCCCGCACCGGAGATCATTCCGAGGAACTCCTCTTCACTCACAAGACCGCTGCAGGAGAAGGAAACGAGAATCCCTCCCGGTGGAAGAGCCTTGATCGCGAGCAGGTTCATATCGAAATACTTTTTCTTCGCCCGGAAGATTTCTTCCCGATTGGGCGCCAGCTTGGGCGGATCGAGAACGATCACATCGAAACTCTGCTTCATCTGCTTGAGATAGTTGAAAAGATCCGCATGGCGGAATTCGATATTTGCACGATTGAGCTTCGCATTCTTCCGTGCGGTCTCAAGAACGACTTCATCAAGATCGACCGCCGCCACTTCCGTCGCCCCGCCCTTGACCGCGTTGAGCGCAAAGCCTCCCGTATAGGTGCAGAGATCGAGAACACTCTTCCCCCCCACGAGCCCGCGGAGAAAGAGACGGTTGTCCCGCTGGTCGCAGAAGAAACCGGTCTTGTGTCCCCCCTTGAAGTCGACGTGGTACTGAACCCCGTTCTCCTCGACGATCACATTATCAGGCACTTCTTGGGGAGGAAGACGAAAACCTTCCAGCCTCTGCACTTCCGCGTTCGCCCGAACATGCACCTTCCGGAGAACCGGCCGCAACTGATCGAGCAGCTTGTACATACCGAGAGCGTGAATCTCGACCACATCGACGGTGTCGTACCGGTCGACGATCAAACCGGAGAGACCATCCCCCTCGGCATGACAGAGACGGTAGCAGTTGGTCGTATCGGGAAGCTGGAGCGTCTTTTCCCGAAAGTCGATCGCCGCCTGAAGTGAGTTTGCCACTTCTCCCGACCGAAGGAGACGCACCGCCAGTTCCGAGCGCGGATTATAGAAACCGGGCCCCAGGGGAATCCCCTTCTTATCGAAAATATCGACGAGAGATCCAGGCTCGACCTCAGATCGACGAACCATTTTCCGGAACCAGATCACTCGTCCGGAAAATCCATCGACCTTTAATTCTACACGGGGACGGGACATGATCGATACCATAGCGAGAGCTCCTCATGATAGATATGAAAAACAGACATCGGATCCTCTGGGACGGAGACTGAGGATTCTGAAGCCGTGCGATCGCCTGGGTCAGGCGAAAGGATTCTGAAAATCTATTCGAAGAGATCCCCTACCAGAAATGTCCCACCCCCCCCATGACTCCTCCTCTCCGGGAGGCGTGTCAAAAAGCGGTGCATCTGATCACCTCCGACGGAAAGATTCTCCGGGGAGGGAGGGCTTCCCTTTTCATTCTCGAACGGGTGGGATGGAAGAGATCGGCTCGGATAATGGGATGGATCCCTTTCGTCTGGTGCGTAGAGGGAGGATATCGACTCGTGGCAAGGAACCGGTCTTTCTTCGCGAAGTTCTTTTTTACGAAGCCGCCGGATAATTCCCGAGAATTTTGAGAATCGTGGTCACCTTCTCGATTTCGGCGAAAGCTTCCTGAACCGCTTTCTGCTCGAGATTTCCGACCAAGTCGACATAGAAAAGATATTCCCACGGCTTGCCGGCAATGGGACACGATTCGAGTTTCGTCAGATTGATCTTTCTCTCGGCGAAGATCTCCAATGTCTTCAGAAGCGCTCCGGATTCGTCTTTTGTCTGATAGGCGATCGAAACCTTGTTCGCATCCCGATTGGCCACTGATTCTTTGGCAAGGACAATAAACCGGGTGTAGTTCTGTGGATCGTTTTCAATTCCTTCCGAGAGGACTTCGAGGCCGAATTCTTCCGCCGCTTCTTTCGAGGCGATTGCGGCTCCATCGAGGATCTTCTCATCCCGAATCATCTTGACGCTTCCGGCGGTGTCGTAGACCTGAAGAACGGACCAGTCGGCATGACCCCGAAGGAATCGCTCACACTGCGCCGCCGCCTGAGGATGAGCATACACTTTGCGGAGATCTTCTATTTTCGTCCCTGGATGGGCAATCAGGTTGTGCACCACCCGCAACTTCAGTTCCCCGACAATGGAGATATTGTATTCAAGAAGGTGGTGAAAATTCGGATGGACCGATCCGGCGAGAGAATTCTCCAGCGGAATAATTCCGTACGGACATTCCCCGCTTTCCACTTTCTCAAACACATCCCGGAAGTCGGGGCAAGAAAGCGTATTCACCTTTTCTCCGAAGTACGCGATAAGAGCCTTCTCACTGAAAGCACCCGTTTCCCCCTGGAAAGCGATCGCATCGCTCTTCGCCTGGACTTCGATCGGATCCGGATGCTTGCGGGCCAGTCCCAGTTGCCGACCCACAACAGGGGCGATCACCTCAAGGTCACGCAGAAGGTGCTCCAACATCTCCGGGGTCAGGCTCTGGGGTCCGTCGGAGAGAGCCTTTTCCGGATGAGGATGCACTTCGACCATAATCCCGTCCGCGCCGGCAGCCAACGCGGCAAGCGCCATCGGTTTTACGTAAGAGCGAACGCCCGTTCCGTGGCTCGGATCGACAATAATCGGCAGATGAGTCCGTTCCCGGAGAACGGGAATTGCATTCAGGTCGAGGGTATTTCTGGTAGCGGTCTCAAACGTCCGGATGCCCCGTTCACAGAGGATTACGCGTGGATTTCTGGCGAGAATATATTCGGAGGCCTGCAACCACTCATCAATCGTGGCGGAAATTCCCCGCTTCAAAAGAACCGGATTTTTCACTTCCGAGCAGGCACGCAAGAGATCAAAATTCTGCATATTGCGGGCGCCGATCTGCAAGATATCGGAGTGCTCCGCCACCACTTTGACCTTCTCCGCACTCATCACTTCGGTGATCACTTTCATGCCGGTCGCTTCGCGCGCTTCGGCAAGATATTTCAAGCCTTCTTCCTTCAAGCCCTGAAAGGAGTAGGGATTGGTTCGCGGTTTGAAGGCTCCTCCCCGAAGGATCGTCACTCCCATCTGAGACAATTTTTGAGCGGTCTCGAGAACCATTTCGCGGCTTTCCACCGCACACGGACCCGCCATGACGACCACTTGAGATCCCCCGATGATGAGACCATCCAGATCGATCATCGTATTTTCCGGCTTCACTTCACGGGAGGCGAGCTTATACGGTTTCCCAACGCGCATGACCTGTGCCACGCCGGGCAACATCTCAAACGCTTTGGGATCGAGTTTGGCGACCCCCACGACCGCCACGACGCACCGCTCTTTCCCTTCGATCAGGATGGGACTTCCCCCTTTACTTTCGACATCGGCTTCGATCGCCTTGATCTGATGGGGGTCTATCTCCGGTTTTAACACAATGATCATCCCTGGTATTCCTCTCTATTGGATTCCCGCGTAGGTACGAAAGGCGGATACTTTTTCCGCCAGGGTCTTGCGGGCTTCCTTGAGTTGAGAATCCGTCGCTTCTTTCGCCGAATCCGCTTTTTCCAAAACATTTCGAAACGAAACCATCATCTGATTGGCCAGATAGTACCCCCGCTTCCGGTTTCCGAAAGAGCCCGCGATCGCCAGAAGAGCCTTCGAGGCGGACGGTTTTATTCCCTCTCGATCTTTCTTCCAGGTAGCAGGATCGAACGAATCCAGTCTCTTCATAACCTCTTCAAACTTTCTCAATGCCGGAGCGATGGTCTCCAGATCGAGCGGCATATTCAGGCCCACCACTTCGATTGCTTCTTCATAATAATCCAGGAAGGCGCGCATCTTATATTGCATCCGAGGAAGAAGTTCTTCCTGCCCAAAGAGAATATCCTGACAATCGGATGCCATATCGGGAAGACGACTGCAGAACCCCTCGATTCGAAATTTCCCTTGCCGCTCAATCCAAAGCGTCCAGAGATCAAGCCGATCATCGTTGGAAACGCGGAGTTCATCCACACGGTCCATCCACGGATCGAGCCACACACGCCATGCCTTTTTCTCGGGAGATTTCTCGTTCCGAAACCGGGTAAAGACTTCCTTCAACTCGGAAAAGAGTTTCCGCACTTGTAAAAACTCGGCATGCAACCGGTTCGCGGATTGCTTCATCTCTTCGGAAAGCGCTTCTTCGTCTCTCTTCCTGAAGTCGAATGTTCTTTCAATCGACATCGTTCCAACCTTCTCTCGAACCTCCTGGGGTTGCAACCGTGCCTCATAAAGGAGTTGAAGCCGATACGGAAGAGAATAGGGTCGTCGAATAAACGAATATACGTCGAGCGAAAAGCGCCCCTCTTTTACCACCCCATTCTGCCACGCCTTGGGTCCGTAAAAGAAGGGTTCTGTTTCGATCTTCGTTCCCCCCTTTTCCAGGTCAGGAGTTTCGTAGAGAGCATACACCCGTCCACGTAGAACGGTCCCGTCCGGGAAATTCGACGTCCCTTCCACGCGAAAGGTCCAGCCATCATCGGCCTGGAAAACGGTGGTCGTGGAGTCGAGTTTCCACTCTTGCTGAAGAGAGAGCGCCAGAAATAAAAGCAGGATCTGCATGATCCTCCCAACGTAAAACGCGGGGCGAAGTTCGAGTCTCTATATTAATAGTACGCCGGCAGCCCGGTGATATTCTCCCCGATAATAAGCGTGTGGATGTCGTGCGTCCCCTCGTAGGTATAGACCGTTTCGAGGTTACACATATGCCGCATCGCTGAATACTCGTTGAGAATTCCGTTGGCTCCGAGAATATCCCGGGCCATACGGGCCGTCTGAAGCGCCTGATAGATATTATTCCGCTTCGCCATCGAGATGTGCTGAAAATGTGCCTTCCCCTCGTCTTTCAGCCGACCGATTTGCAGTGTCATAAACTGCATCTTTGTTATTTCGGTTACCATCTCCACCAGTTTTTGCTGAACCAATTGGTACCCGGCAATCGGCTTGGTGAACTGAACCCGGTTCTTCGCGTAGTCGAGCGCTTCATCATACGCGCCCATCGCGGCACCGATTCCGCCCCAGGCGATTCCGTAGCGCGCCTGACTGAGACAGCCGAGCGCTGATTTTAGACCCGCACTGTTGGGCAAGAGATTCTCTTCGGGAATCTCACAATCGTGCAGATGTATCTCCCCCGTATCGGAAACACGAAGAGAGAGCTTTCCTTTGATATCGTTGGTTTCAAAGCCAGGCGTTCCCCGCTCGACAATAAAGGCGTGAATTTTTCCGTCGAGCTTCGCCCAGACAACGGCGAGTTGTGCGAGATTCGCATTGGTGATCCACATCTTGGTTCCGTTGAGGACAAACTTATTTCCCTTCCGAACCGCGGTCGTCGCCATACCGCCAGGATTCGATCCGAAGTCCGGCTCTGTCAACCCAAAGCAACCGATCATTTCACCGGTGGCAAGTTTGGGAAGATACTTATCCTTCTGCGCATCATTTCCGTACGCGAGAATGGGATACATAACGAGCGCGCCCTGAACGGAGATGAAACTTCGCAGACCGGAGTCTCCCCGTTCCAGTTCCTGCATCGCCAATCCGTAGGCAACGTTATTCATCCCGGCACAACCGTATCCCTGGATATTGGCTCCGAAGAGTCCCAATTCGCCAATTTTCGGAATAAGAGATTTAGGAAATTCGGCGTTCTCCCACGCATCACGCATAAGAGGAAGCACCTGCTCGTCCACAAATTCGCGTACCGTTTGACGAACCATAAGCTCCTCTTCGGAGAGAAGCACATCAAAACCGAGAAAATCGACGCCCTGGTATTTTTTCACTGGAAAGTCCTCCCGCTGAACTGGGCGCAGAAAGTATCATAGAGGCGGGGTGTTTTCAACGGGAATGAACAGAATCGAATTTGAACAAATCATTATGGAGGCGGTGGAGACCCTTCCCGAATCGCTCCAGAGCCGGATCGAAAATGTCACATTTGAAATATCCTTCTCAACCCAGAGGGAGGAGACCCACGGCCTTTATGGGCTCTATGAGGGTGTTCCTCTGGGAGACCGGGGCATCGGCTATAACATGGCCCTCCCCGACCGGATTACTCTCTTCCAGGATACCCTCGAACGGGACTTCCCTTCCCGGGAGGAGATGATCAGAGGAATTCGAGAGACCGTTCTTCACGAATTGGGGCACTATTTCGGACTCGATGATGAACAATTGGACGATCTGGGAATCGGCTAGCCTTTATTCACCCGGAGGGCGATAGCAGTTCCAACGTACAATCGCCCGAGAAACCACTCCCCCTTCGATCCAGAAACGGGCAATAACCGAACGGACCAGTTGGGAGTCCTGCTCCACGGACCGAAGGATATTGAGGAAGTACTGGAAGGAAAGACGACTCCCGATCCCCGGCGTATACCGGGTCTCGACAATGTCACAACGCCATCCGTTCTCCCATTCCCGAGAGGGAAGAAATTCAACGTCCAGAGATCTCTCTACATCCCCTGAAAAATCGTTTTGGAGAAGTTTTGCCAAAAGGCCTCTACCGCCTCGCAGATCATCCTCTTTTGCTTCGACCCCATCTTCCATTTTGACGGAAACGGAACCCCGAAGTCCAAAAGAGACCTCTTTATAATCACTCGGTTCTCCCCACATATGCTCTACATTTCGAAATCCTCTGGTCGCTTCCATCAAATTTTTAAGCGAGGATATCCCAATTGTTGAAACCACCTTCCCTTCGACTCGGGCGATCGAGTGAGGAAGAATCTCAACATACCAACCGGAAAACTCTACATTCGCCGTCCGGCTTGAAACTTCCTGGATTAAGGTCACCGCACCCTTCTCAGGGATCCCGAAATCGGAAAGCGGCTTTTCTTCGACCAGACCAAACCAGGTGCAGCCCGACATAGAGAAGACCAAAAGGAAGAGCCCCATCCAGACTCGATTCATTGCCATTTCTTCATTCCCTTCTTAGAATACCCGCCCCCTCTTATGGAGTCGTGCTTACGAACTAAACTAGCACAAATGATGCCATACAAAAAAGCAGGTTTTTCGCCCGCAATGATGTGGGGCGCTTACAATTTTGTCAGAGGCTTTCAATGATTGTTATGAAATTTGGTGGAAGCTCGATTTCCACCACCGAGCGAATCCAGAATGTTCTGGAAGTCATTCGCTCGAATAAGGATCGATCTCCGGTGATCGTCGCCAGCGCTCTTGGCGGCGTTACGGACGGATTATATCAACTCGCACACGATGCCTTGAAGGGGAAGGATGACTCTCTTTCGAAAATTCAGGCGCGCCATTATGACACCGCAAAAGAGCTTGGTGTCGACGAGAGCATACTGGAAGAGCCCTTTTCGGAGTTGGCGGTTCTTCTCAAAGGGATTGCTCTCGTCAAAGAACTCACCCCCCGCACTCTCGATTATGTCATGAGCTTCGGGGAGAGGCTCTCTACACGCATTATTGCCGCCGCTTTGACCGCGAAAGGTCTTCCTGCAGAACAGCATGACGCGTTCGATCTGGGGATGGTGACCAACGACGCCTTCGGGAACGCCCACCCCCTTCCGCAAGCGGAAGCGCTCATCCAGAAATCGTTTTCGGAAATAAATACGATTCCGGTTATTACCGGATACCTCGGAAAAACCGAGAACGGAGATATCACCACACTCGGTCGAAACGGCTCGGACTTTACCGCAACCTATATCGGAGCGGCGATCGGTGCCGAAGAGGTACAGATCTGGAGCGACACCGACGGGGTGATGACCGCCGACCCCCGGATTACAAAAGAAGCGAAGCCGATCCCGACATTGACCTTCGAGGAGGCGAGCGAACTCGCCTATTACGGGGGAAAAGTCCTGCATCCGGCCACGATTACGCCGGCGATCCAGAAAAAGGTTCCGGTCCGGGTTCTGAACACCTTCAAACCGGACCATCCCGGAACGACCATCGTTTCGGAAACGAAGGATACCAAGAAAGGGGCCCGGGCGATCGTCCACAATCTGCACAACCTCGCGGTGACCGTTACGACTCCCCGGATGTTGATGGGACATGGATTTCTCGCCCGGATTTTCAACATCTTCGCCGAACACCGAATCATCGTGAACATGGTCTGTACCAGCGAGGTTTCCATCTCCGTCACGGTGGATGACTCGAAAAATCTCCCCCGAGCGGTCGAAGAACTCCGCACCTTTGCCGAAGTGGATGTAGAAAAAGAAAAGGCGATTCTTTGTGTTGTCGGCGAAGGCCTTCGTTCAATGTCCGGCATCGCTGCAGATGTGTTTGATGCTTTAAAGACCGAGAAGATCAGCGTCCATATGATTTCCCAAGGGGCCTCAAAAATTAACATCGCGTTTGTCGTGGACAACCAGGATTGTCAGAAAGCCGTTCAGGCCCTGCACTCAAAATTCTTTCCGGTATCAAAATGAAACAGATGCTCTCGCATAAATCTTTCCGTTTCGGGGAAAGTGTCATTCGGGAAATGTCCCGACTGAACCGGATCCACGGAGGGATCAATCTCTCCCAAGGATTTCCCGATTTCGGATGCCCCGACTTTCTGAAAGAAGCGGCCATTGATGCGATCCGGGAAGAGTACAATCAGTACGCGATCACCTGGGGCGCGAAATCGTTCCGGGATGCGCTCGTCACCAAGTACAAAAACCATAACCACATGACGGTCGACGCGGAAACGGACATCACCGTCTGTTGCGGCGCGACCGAAGCGATGATCTCTGCATTCCTCGCGATCATTAATCCGGGCGATGAGGTGATCATCTTCGAGCCGTACTACGAAAACTACGGACCGGATGCGATCCTGACCGACGCCACCCCCCGCTTCGTAAAGCTCAACCCTCCCGACTGGACGTTCGACGAAAAAGAAGTCGCCGCCGCCTTCAACGACAAGACCAAGGCGATCATTATTAACACACCGAATAATCCGACCGGACGCGTCTTCACACGGGAAGAACTCACCTTCCTCGGAGACCTCTGCCAGAAATGGAATGTGCTGGCGGTCACCGACGAGCCGTACGAATACATGGTCTTTGATGGGCGAAAACATATCTCCGTCGCTTCCCTTGACGGGATGGCGGAAAGGACGATTACCATAAGTGCGTTCTCCAAAACGTATGCGGTCACGGGATGGCGCCTTGGATATGCGATCGCCCCTCCCAAGATCACCGATGCCATCCGAAAAATGCACGACTTCCTCACCGTGGGCGCACCCCACCCTCTTCAAGAAGCGGTTGCCCGGGTTCTCCCGAAGTCCGAAGAATATCTCAAAAAGATTCCGGGGGAATATCAGGAACGTCGGGACGTCTTTATGAAGGGGCTCGCCGAAGCGGAGATGGAACCGTTGAACACACCTGAGGGAGCGTATTACGTCATGGTCGATATCGGGAAGTATGGCTTCGACAACGACACCGAATTCGCCCGCTGGATGGTTCAAGAGATCGGCGTCGCAACCGTTCCCGGAAGTTCTTTCTATATGAATCCGGAAGATGGACACCACCTCGTCCGTTTCTGTTTTCCCAAGAAACTCGAAACCCTTCACGAAGGGGTAAAGCGACTCAAGAAACTTCGGGAGTTTGTGAAGAAGTAAGGAACAAGGAGGAATGATGTTCCCCTTTCTCTTAGCCCTGTTCAGCGCCACCCTTGCATGCGCACAGGAGGACCCCCCCATGGAAAACCGACTCGCCAAAGAGAAGAGTCCTTATCTCCTTCAACATAAGAACAACCCGGTCGACTGGTACCCGTGGGGAGAAGAGGCGTTTGAGAAAGCGCGCAAGGAAGACAAACCGATCTTCCTCTCGATCGGCTACTCTACCTGCCACTGGTGCCATGTGATGGAACGGGAAAGCTTCGAGAACGAAGAGATTGCAAAGTTGATGAATGAACACTTTGTCTCGATCAAAGTCGACCGGGAAGAGAGGCCGGACATCGATCAAATCTACATGACCGCCTGCCAGGTGATGACCGGACGGGGCGGCTGGCCGCTCTCCGTCTGGATGACCGCCGACCGGAAACCATTTTTCACCGGAACCTACTTCCCTCCTGAAGACCGGTGGGGACAACGCGGATTCCCCGGGATCCTCACGGCGATTGCCGAAGCGTGGAAAGACAAGCGGGAACTCGTTCTCAAAGATGCGGACAAACTGGTCGAAGCGATCCAAAAATCGGGGGGAGCCCTTGCAGGGAAATTGTCTAAGGAGACGCTCGCTCAGGCGGAGGAAAAGTACCAGAGCTCTTTCGACCCGACCTGGGGAGGCTTCGGAGAGAAGCCGAAATTTCCCCGAAGCACGAATCATGAATTCCTGCTGCGCGCGCATCATCGAACCGGAAAAGAGAGCACGCTTGAGATGGTCGAGAAGACGTTACAGGCGATGCGTGATGGAGGGATGTACGACCAGCTTGGAGACGGCTTTCATCGATACTCGACCAACGAGCGGTGGCTCGTCCCCCACTTCGAAAAGATGCTCTACGACAACGCCTTCCTCGCCCGGGCGTATACACAATCGTACCAGGTGACCGGGAAGGAAGAATATGCCGATACGGTTCGGAAAACGCTCGATTACGTTCTCCGGGACATGACTTCAAAGGAGGGAGGATTCTTCTCGGCCGAAGATGCCGACAGCGATCTTCCCGAAGGGGGGCACGCAGAAGGAGCCTTCTACGTCTTCACGCCTGAGCAGGTTCTTGCTGTCGTCCCGGGAGAAGAGGGAAAGATCCTCTGTCGCGCGCTCGGGGTGGTGGAGGGCGGAAACTATACGCCTGTCGAGAAGGAGGAGCCGCGCGGGAAGAGTGTCCTTCATGTCGCGACCGACACCGCCACGCTCATGAAAGAGTTCAAGAAGAGCGAAGAAGAGATCGCAAAGATTCTCCGGGAAGGGAGAGCGAAGCTTTTTGAAGCTCGGGAGAGGAGGCCTCGCCCCGGGCTCGATGACAAGGTTCTCTCCGACTGGAACGGTCTCATGATCGGAGCGATGGCCTCCAGTGGCGCGGCACTCGGAGAGAAGAAATATATCGAGGCGGCCGAGAAGGCGGCCGCGTTCCTCGTTAAAACGATGCGGCAGAAAGATGGGCACTGGCTTCACCGATATCGCGCGGGAGAAGCGGGGATTCATGCCTTTCTCGATGACTACGCTTTCCTCGCCGAAGGCTTCTTCCTACTTCACCAGGCGACGTTCAAAACAGAATATCTCGAAGTTGCCGTCAAGACGGTCGAGATCATGATCGAAGAGTTCGGGGATCCGGAAGGGGGTTTCTTTCATACCGCGAAGACGAGCAAGTTGATCGCGCGAATGAAAGAGTCGTACGACGGCGCGCTGCCCTCGGGGAACTCGGTCGCAACGCTCACGCTCGTTCGCTTGGGCAATCTCTGTTCGCGGGAAGATTTCCTGAAGAAGGCCGAAGAGACACTTCACTATTTCGGGGGGACGATCGACCGGTACGAGCCGGGCTACCCTTATCATCTCTGCGCGCTCGATGCGCTTTTGGGCCCGCGCCAGGAGATCGTGCTCGTGGGCGAATCCGAAGAGATGATCGAGAAAATCCGAAAGAGCTACCTTCCCAATACGGTTGTCGCGCTCGTGCCCGCCGGGGGGCCTGACGAGAAACTCAAGAAGTTGATCCCGATGACCGCCGACCGGCCTCAGGTGGAAGGCAAACCGACCGCTTACGTCTGTGAAAACTACACCTGCCAGATGCCGACCAACTCGGTCGATACATTCGAAAAGCAGTTGGCCGGAGAGTAGTGAAAAAAATACCCGACAGGGAATGGCATTCCCTGTCGGGATTTAACAAGATCTTATCGAAAAGATGTTACACCTACGGTTTCTTCTTCACTAGCTTCCTGGGTTTCCCTCCGTTAATCCCTTTCATACCCTTCCGACTGATACTTTTCTGGGCCGTATATTTCGTTCGATTTTTCATATTTCATTCTCCTCAAAGTGACTTTTTGAACCACTCTCCTGTACGCAAAAAGGGGGAATTCTTCGCCGGAAAATCGGAATTTTCTCAGGAAAGTGCCGATTGGTAGGAGGCGAGAAGGGCATCGACTTCCCGCTCGGTAGAGAAGGTTTTGAGAGCATGTGCCCGGGCCGCGGCACCAAGATCTTCCCGCAGGGAATCCACTTCCTGGAGCCGCCTTGCCTGCTCGTGGAAATCCTCTGCGCTATGGTAAAGGATCCCGGTCTTGCCCGATTCAATCAGATCCCGGTTCCCTGGAACATCGGAGGCTAAGATCGGCCTCCCCGCCACCATCGCCTCAATCAGGGCATTGGAGATCCCTTCAGAAAGAGAGGTGTTCAAAACAACGTCGGCACGCGCGTAAGCCGATCCCATCGCTTCATGCGGGATCCTTTCCTGGTAGTAACCCCGTTGGAAGGAAGAGATCCGATCCCGAAACTCTGCCCCATACTTCTCGTCGAGAACCGGACCGGCCACAAGAAGGTGGGCTTCTGATCCAAGCGATGAAACCGATTCGACCGCAAAGAGATTGTTCTTTACCGGACGAATCCCTCCCGGATGAAAAAAGAGAAAGCCTTCGATCCCCGGATCAAACGGCTCGCTCCCCAGCGTCACCCCCTTTGGAAGAACGGTCACCTTCGAGGTCACTTCCGGAAAGAGGATTCGCAGCCGAATCGCGTGGGACTGGTTATAGGTGGTGACCGCCCCCGCCCCGTCGATCGCGGCCTTGATCACAGGCCGACGATCCGCTTCCCCGAGGTCATGCGCCACATCGGTTCCCGAGAGCGTCACCACGGACGCCATCTCGGCAACGGTCGGAAGAAAGCGGCCCGTCTTGTAGGCGTGGTAAAAATGAAGCAGGTCCACCTCTCTCGAAGATACAATCTCCCGAATCTCTTCTTCGGTCGTCGTGGAAGAGACCGGATGAATCTCCATCACATGTCCCCGCCTTATCAACTCTTCCCGAACGCGTTTCAACGTCACCACGTTTCCGCCAACGGTATCGAGGGTGAAGGGACAGAACGCCAGGATCCGCATCAGAGATCCCGGAATCGAACCAACTCGATTCCGGCCTCCTCGATCTGATGACGCAATCCGGCATCGGTCAGAACCTGCAATTCACCTTCCCGATCGGGTCCGGAAAAACCGGCCGGTTCATCCGCAAACCCGGGATGAACCATCAACTCGGTCACCCCTTCGTCCAGATTTTCCACCAGTTCGAGAACCCGTTCCCGCGACATGCAACCGGTCAAAGTCATTCCGAAAAAGGCATCGACCCCCCCGGCAGGAAACTCCGCTTTCGCTTTTTCGACGTGGGTCCGGTATTCCTCCATCCGTTCCGTTCCGTCCGAAGGCTCGTCGGGCAGGCGGACAAACCGCACCCCGTGATTCCGGGCGACTCGGACCACCGGCTCAAAGACCTTTCCATATATATGGATATGTTGATGACTGTCGATATGGCTCGGTTCCACTCCCTGCTCGACCAACCTCTTCCACTGCGCTTCCGTCTCCCGCTCAATCTCATCGGGATCAAACGCGCCTTCATCCGCTTTCCGGCGGGACTCTTCTTTCCCGAAGAAATCTCCTGCCGCGTCGACCAGGGTCCGGTACCCTTCGCCAACAGGTCGCCCCTCGCTCAGGTTCAGGTGCAACCCCGCATCGAGAGAAGAGGTCTTTCCAAGAAGATCGACAGCATGGTCAAACGCATCCCCGTTGACGATCACCGAGGTAGCGGTCACGATCCCCCGGAGATGGGCCTCAACGATGCCGTCGTTCCTTCTTTCTCCCACCCCGAGGTCATCCGCATTGACGATCAGCCTTTTCATTCCAATAGCACTATCTTATCATAGAACACGGATGGAATAGTCGTTATGAGCAGTGCCGAGCCGAAAGAGCCCAACCTGTCAGGGGGAAGGTATAATTCGACCCCTTTCCCTTCCTATTCCTTTATGCCCGGACAGAATCCCCACCCCCGCAACGATCCAAAAGGACATTCCCACGGAAAACCAGAACCGACCGCAACGTACACTCCTCATGAACAGTGGAAGAAAAACGAACCGTGGATCTTCGGAGTCGACCTCTATAATTTCGGATATTGGTGGGAAAGCCATGAACAGTGGGAAGCTCTTTGGAAGCTCGACCGGAACAGTGAACAGGAAAACCTCTTTTACCGGGCGGTGATTCAACTTGCCGCAGCCAATATCAAACGTTTTTGTGAGCGTATCGAGGGGGCACAGAGTCTGGCCCGGCAGGCGGTTGAAAAATTAAAAGCCCTCGAAGGGGAGCATTTCATGGGAGTTACCATCGCCCCCCTCATCCAGGAAATCGAACAGTATCATGTCCTGGAAAGATCCTCTTATATCCCGAGGCTCGACCTCAGGGAGCGGGAGGGGTAGACCCTTTCGCCTGGCGGGCGCGCGACCCCCACTTTCCGAGAGCCCAGTCAACCAGACCGGGAAAGTGGTGATGAAAGAAAAAGAAAACTTTCGCCTCGAGTGTTAACCACTTGACCCTTTTCCCCGATCGAGAGGCTTTCACGATCACATCCGCCACCCGTTCGGCCGACCACCCCTTTTCGTTGGGGGGAACGAGAGCTGCAGAAGTCCCCTCCTTCTTCGCATTCGACTGAAACTTCGTTGCGGTAAGGCCGGGCCCGATCTCGATCACATCGATCCCGTGAGGCTTCAACTCAATCCGAAGGCCATCACTGAAGGAGTGCAGGGCGTGCTTCGTCATCGAATAAGAGGTCATGTACGGAACGGTTGCACGGGCGAGAACACTCGAAATGTTGATCACCTGCCCACCCGTTTTCTTCAGATGCGGCAATGCGGCCTGTACACAGTGAAAGGGACCGAAGACGTTCGTCCGAAAGATGTTTTCAAAGTCTTCGAGGGATTGATCCTCGACGGGGGTGTAGTGACCGAAACCGGCGTTGTTGACCAGGACGTGCAGTTCGCCAAATTGATCAATCACCGACTGAATCGCCCCGTTCACCTCGTTGGGATTGCGGACATCGCACTGGATACAGAATGCGTCGAGATCGCGGATTTCACTTCGGGCGCAGACCGCAACACGAGCCCCATCTTTTCGGAATGCCAGGGCCGCGGCGCGACCAATTCCGGCCGAGGCCCCCGTGATGAAGACCACCCGGTCTTTTGGAAGTTTCATGCGAGAAGATTATACAAACCGGAGAGGCGGGAGGACCACTAGTCCCGATATTCCGCATCCGGCAAAAATTTCTTCCAGGATTTTCCAACTCCCTGGCCATTGTATCCACGCAAGGAATCCCGCTTTTGGGGCCCTATATTCGAGGAAAATAGAATGAATTTGATATTAATTGCACTACTCGCGTTTCAAGGTCAGCAAGAACCCCAACAGCTGAAACTGGACAGGATCCCGGATGAAGGATCGGTTCACCTCAAATGGAATTCCCAAAAAGGGACGACCTTTCGGTATGAAACCCGCACGACTATGAAAGTAAGTGGAATGGAAATAGAGGCTCTCGTGGGACAGGCGAAGAAAGTACTCGAGGTGGATAAAAACGGGACGGCCATTCTCGAAATCACCATCGACCGTTTCCGCATGTCAATGTCCGACGTTGCAAACGGAGAATACTTTTTTGAATACGATTCAAAAGTAGATGTAGGAGAGCCCGGAGATGCAATGAGCAAAGTGATGGCCGCTTTCGTGGGGGCTTCCTACAGGGAGAAGGTATCGGCCAGGGGAGAAAGCCTGGAGATCACCGGAATCAGGGAAATGACCCGTAAAATGAAAGAGGGGCTCGACGAGGATCTCCGCGAAGAAATCCGTCAAATGGGAAAGGATCCTTTCGAGGGACCGATGGAAAACCTGAAAAACAGATGGAATATACATCTCCCTGTCGAAACCGTTTCTCCCGGAGAAAGCTGGAAGGCTTCCACCACCCAAACGCTTCCCCCTTTCGGAGAGTTGGAAATGAAGGAACTTTACACCTTAACCGAAATTCGAAACGACGGGGGAAAAGAGGCGGTCATTAAGTATCAAACTGAAGTCTCGCTAAAATCTGTCGGGGACGGAAAACTGGAATTGGGAAATTGCGGGGGAACCGGAATGATTATCTGGGATCTGGAGAGAGGAAGACTCCAATCCTACAAGCTTGACCTGCAAATGGAGATGTCGATGAGAGGGGAAAAACATACGATAATAGGGACATACGAAATAAAACTCGTGCCCAGCGAAGATCGATAGGAAAAACTAAAAAAAGCCTCCCGCGGATCTCTCCACGGGAGG
>PVBE012690562.1_pt1 | contig 20231 bp, 17 predicted proteins | sample 1631181 | NCBI WGS metagenome assembly PVBE01 (sample SAMN08397723, study PRJNA350692) | Marine metagenome, whole genome shotgun sequencing project. | isolation source: water | place: Pacific Ocean | collected 2012-04 | reverse complement strand
CTGGAGCCCGGATGGTGAAGCACTGCAGCGAACAGCTGACTGCTCAGCCAACGCCGGGGCGCCCAGTTCCATATGGGCAATCCCGGCCAACAGAGAACCGCTCGACGAAGTCGCGAACCGTTGCCGTGGCCTCGGTGATGTCGATCGACGGGGCCGCCGATACGAAGTCGTCGAGGTCGGGGGCCGGCTCCGCCGATGAGGAGCCTCCCCCGGATTCATCGGCGCGCGAGGGCTCCGAGAGGAAACGCTCGAGCCGGCGGACCTCCGAGATCGGCGCGCGGAGACGTTTTGCCACGGCCTGCGCGCCACGCTTCTCAAGCGCCTCCTGGATCTTCTCCAGAGCATCAGGCTCGTCGGCCAGGTCGTACTTCTCAAGAAACGCGCGCACTTCGTCGTCTAGCCGCTGCTCGTACGCCTCGGACGGCATCCGGCCTCGGCCGCCACGGCGTCGCACCACGCCCATCGAGTGCAGCTCGCGGAACAGGGGATCCGCCTCGATCTCATGGACCGTGCTGCGGAAGTCCTCCTCCGACGCCGACAGCATCTGGATGTAGGCCATCGGAGGACGCTTGGTCCGGATGTTAACGCCGGTGCGGGGTGCGGCCGTGGGTCGGATCCTGAGCATGAGGCAAGCCTGTTGGGAGAACGTGGTTGATACGGACGGGGCGTCCAAGCCCGCGAAGCTCCTTCTCCGCCGGACCCGCGGCCTCCTCCGGGTGGCTAACGGATGGTGTTGAGCCGCTCCACCTCGGGGTCGTCGAGAACCTGGACATCGATGGCATCAAGCGCGGCCCTGGGAGTGGCTCGGCCGCTCAGCGTGTACTCCAGCAGCTCGCTGACAAGCGGGCCGACATCGGCCCACGTAGCGGGCGACGGTCCATGGGCTTTCGCCAGCGCATCGGCAAATGGCGCCCACCGCTCGTCCTGAGGCAAGCGCTTGAGCGCATCCTTGCGCACGGACGGCACGCCCAAACCGGCGAGGCCGCGCTGCTGATCGCGAGAGAGAGCAAACTGGATGAAATCAACGCAGGCATCGACATCGCGAGCGGTCTCAAGCACGATAACGCAGTCAGTCGTTATGTGGTGATGCCCTGACTCGGAGACCGGGACAGGCGCGACACCGAATTCGAAGGGTGGCGGGCGGGAGATCAGCTCGCGCAGCAACCACGGACGCTCGATGAGCATCGCGAGTCGTCCGTCCAGAAAGAGCTGGGCCAGTTCAACGTCCGCCCAACTCAGCACTTCGGGCTGAGTGCCGCCACGTGTCAGAATGTCGGTCAACCAGGTGAGGGCCTGTTCCCCTCGATACTCGGCGATGGCCAGGCGGCCTTTCGAGTTGAACAGCAGGCCGCCCATCGCGCGGTATATGGCCATGAACGCATCGGGCGAGCCGCCATCGCGCAGGCCCGGCAGTCCGAAGCCGTACATGTCCGGGGGATCGGCGACATCGGTAGCAGCTTGCGCGAGGGCATCGAGTGACTGCGGAGGGGCTATCTCGGCCTCTTCCAGGACGTCCGCCCGGTAATACAGAGCGCGCGGGGCCGTCATCCACGGGATGGCGAGCTGCACCCCTTCCAGCCGGCCTTGCGCAAGCAGTGCGGGGTGCAGATCGGCCAGAAACGCGCTCGGGAACCGGCCCTCGAGCGACGCGGCATGTCCCGCCGCCGCGGGCAGATGATAGTCGTGGATAATCAGCATGTCGGGGGCATAGCGGATCTGATCCCCGAGCCACTGCTCGGTGCGATGCGGGTACTCGCCCCACGAATGCGTGAACAGCTCGACAGGCCGTCCCGTGGCCCGCTCATAGGAGCCATTCAGATCGGCCAGATAGTCATTCTCGCCCGCGAACTGGTATAGCCACACGCCGATGGATACGGGTGAGGGAGTCTCCTCGGCAGCCTGCGTGCGCGCGCCCCAGCCGGCAAACAGAAGGACCGCGGCACAGACAGCCGCAGTCCTTACTTCAGCGTCCAATTGGCGCGAGGCGCATCCGTTCATCCCCTGCTCATCCTCATCGCCATTCGCGGGCTCACGACTTCAGGGCCACGCTCAGTTCGATGTCGGCCGTGACTCTGAGCGGAGTGGCTGGCTGCGTCCCGCCCATGCCGCCCATCCCGCCCATTCCGGCTTCACCCATTCCGCCACCCATCATGCCAGGCATTCCGCCGCCCATTCCGGCTTCACCCATTCCGCCACCCATCATGCCAGGCATTCCGCCACCCATCATGCCAGGCATTCCGCCGCCCATCATGCCAGGCATTCCGCCACCCATCATTCCGGGCTCGCCGCCGCCCATCATGCCGGGCATTCCGCCACCCATCATGCCAGGTTGGGCGCCGCCCATCATGCCGGGCATTCCGCCACCCATCATTCCAGGTTGGCCCGTTCCGCCGCCCATCATACCGGGCATTCCGCCACCCATCATCCCAGGTTGGCCGCCGCCCATCATGCCGGGCATTCCGCCGCCCATCATCCCAGGTTGGCCGCCGCCCATCATACCGGGCATCCCGCCACCCATCATTCCAGGTTCACCCATCCCGCCACCCATCCCGCCGGCCTCGCCCATGCCGCCCATACCGCCCATCTGTTGCTGCTTGGGCTCGATGACGCCGGCGTGGTGCATCGTGTCAACGATGCTGACCGGGTAGCCGTCTTCGTAGGCAAAGTGCGTGACGCGGGTGCCGGATAGGGTGCCTTTGAATGCCATCGGACTGCCACCCACCGTGGCTTCCAAATCGGCGTGCTCTTCGCTCCACGTACTCACGATGCGCGCGCAGCGTTTGCCTTCCAGCCACTCAAACCCGTCGACCCTGTTCTCGGCGGTCACGATCTGGTGATGCAGCCCAGAGACCGCGAGCACGACGCCCATGTCCGACTTCCAAGGGCGCGTGGTGAGTGTCAGCTTCTTGCCCGGGAGCTTGATGAACAGCTCGCCGAGTTCGAAGTGTTCGCCATCGCCCTTGTGCGGGCCGATCGTGCCATTGCCCTCGTACTGCTGGGTGAATGTCTTGGCGTTATCTTCGATCCACTGCGGCTGGGTGCCCGGGTAAGGAAGCACAACGCCTTCCATGCACGTCTGGCGCGAAAGGCCGCCCGCGCCGTCACCGGATCCGCTCAGCATCTTAAGTTGGTAGTTGCCCCAAAGCTTGCTCTCAAACGCGAAGCGGTTGTTCTTGAAGTAGTAGTCGCGCCAGGCCTTCTTGCCCGCCTCGTCATAGTCTTTGAGAAGCTCATCGAGATTCTCGGGGGAGGTGTCGATGACGATGGTCTCTTCGGCATTGAACTCGTAGCCGAGTTCGTCGTTGGTCTTCAGGAGAATCTTGAGTTCAACGCCATCGGCCACGTCGGCGGCCGGGATGTCGTTCTCGATCCGGAACTTCACCTCAGCGTTGCCCTGAAGCTCGCCGTCGCCATCAAAACCGTTGACGGAGACCGTGTACTCGCCATCGGGGTAGTAGCGGAGGCCGTTCTCGTCCCGAACGCGCGTGTCGACCGGGAACGGGCGCCCCGCGACCGTGTTGCCGGAGAACTCGTCCTGATCGCCGCCGGTACGGGTGACCTTCCAGGCGTACGTCCCATCCTGGGCATTGGGCTTGTCCGCCACGAACTCGACGATGCCGCGGACAACAGAGTCGTTCTCAGGCGCCAGAATCTTAACCTGACCGCGCTGAGCAACACAGATGCTGGCCATGAGCGCCAACCCAACCGTTACCAAGGCCTTAAACCCACGCATCATCAGGCCTCCTCATAAAGTTTGCTTGAAGTGGTTCATCAACAACTCACAACACTCCTGCAGGCTCTGCGGAACAACTCGCGTGTCGGTCAGGACTGGCATGAAGTTCGTGTCACCATTCCAGCGGGGGACGATGTGCATGTGAATGTGTTGCTCGATCCCCGCGCCGGCGACCTGGCCGATGTTATACCCCACGTTAAACCCATCCGGATACATCGCGCGTTTGAGAACGTCAACCCAGACCTTCGAGAGCTTCATCATGTCGACCAACTGAGCTTCCGTCAGGTCCGTGATATCAGCGACGTGCTCGTACGGCGTGATGAGCAGATGACCGTTATTGTAGGGGTACGCATTCATGAGGACGTATGAGTGTTCGCCCCGGTTTAGTATCAATTCGGAGGCGTCGTCTCCGGCCTGGGGTTTGTCGCAGAAGATGCACCCCGCAGCCCTCTCACCGAGGACGTAGCCGATTCGCCAGGGGGCCCAGAGAAGATCCAATGTGGATTATCCTCTTCATGGCTGAGCGGCTGAATCACCCAGCAGCGAAACGAAATACGGCAGGTGAGATTATACCCGTCGCCTCAGAGGACTGTCAACCAGACGCATCGACCGTCCGCGCGTCCGTTTCCGGGGGTTCGGTGCAGTAGATGCGCGCTCCATAGGCGGGGACATCATCAGCAAACAGACCGTTCTGAGTGCGAGGAGCCTCCATGCCGTCGGTGACGCGATAGAGCTTTGTCACCTCGGCGCCAGGCACTGCGAAAGTGGACAGCGCCGCGGCCGGCTGGGCGTTGGCCGCGAGGACGTACGTGCGGTCTTCGACGTCCCAAGCGCCAACGTGTACGGGACCTGAGATCTCGCACCCACGGTACTGTCCCGCGACGATCGCGGGCGAGATCAGGTTAACGAGTTCGTTCGTGTCCTTCATGCCCGCCCAAAGATCCGGGGCATCGGAGGGGAGGTAGTACTTCTCCCGCGAGGGCGCCGCCGCGAAGAAGTACCCGTGGTGCAGCAGCCCCTGAGCGCCGTGGGCCAACGAGAGCATCGCCATCGCGCGGTGCTCCCCCGCCGACGGAGGGCGACCGGAACTTTCGGGATCCATGCCCCCACCACGGACCTGCCAGGCGCGACCGACGGCCTGAATCGCGGCCCAGACAGGCTGTCCTGGGCGTGCGGCGGCCTGCAGGCGCTCGAGGGGATCAATGCAAGTGGCGACGGGCAACGCGGGCACGGGCTGGGCTGCCAGCGCGACAATATCGCAGTGGCGCGCGTACTCATCTAGTCGGCTGAGCATCGACAGCAGCGTTACCGTGGGATGATAGGAATCGATCTTGGCCATCTCAATCTGCTGGGTGCGGAAGTCCGCGGTCGGCATGGGCGTCGCGTCCGGCTTGGCCAGCAGATGCCACCCAACCAGGGCACTTCGCTGGCCGTATTTCCCGGCCGCATGCTCCCAGAAATTCAGCTCAGCGCCCGAGCCCGTTACCGGCGGCGTTGCCGAGTAAACAACGACCATCATCCCCAGGTCTTTGGCCTCGGTCATGAACGAGCCACCCGCGGCCGCCGAGGGCACGACCGCGAGGTTAAAGCCCTGCAACGCGGCCTTCTCGAGGGCGGTCGCGTCCGTAATGTTGTAGATCCCGTTTGCAAACACGGGCTCGCCGCCGACGATCAGACGACCGGATTCGTCGTAGGCGACTTCGTGCTTCATCTCCGGCGCGCGAGAGACCTCAAACGTCGCGGCCGCGATCGAGCGTTTCCCATCAGACGCGCTAATCGCGAGGGTGTAGCGTCCCGTCAGCAGGCCTTCGCGCGGTATCACCACCCGCCACGACCGCGGCCCGCGCGGACGCGTGATTCCCTCGCCGTCCCTTGCGATAATGCCGGCCCCGCCGAGATCGGCAACCAGTTGCAGGCTGGCGGCGATCTCGTCGGGCGCGTTGATCCGGCCCTCGACGACAATCTCATCGACCGGCACGGACGACATCACCGTGCCGCGGAACGCCGGCGAAATGACGTCGCCACTGAGCAGCGGCTCCACGTCCACCGTGAGAGTGTCGTACACGGCCGGAATCTCGGCATCCTCGAGGGACAGCTCAAGCAAGTGCGGGTCGGCGGGCCCAATGTTGTACGCCACGGAGACCTCATCAGACGCTCCGGCATCGAGCTTCACAGTGATCGATTTCCGGATCTTCTGCTTCCCCTGCCCGCCGCCGGCGCTGAACTTGAGGACCTTGTCCTCCGCTGATCCGTTCACGATGCGCACGCTGACCTCGCGGCGCGAGGGAGCCTTGACCATCTCGCCAAGCCTGATCGGCTCCATGTGGATAGGTGTCTCCACGGGGCGGATCGAGATATCGTCGATCCCCAGTTCGCCTTCCTGGCCGATCTGGACGTACAACACGGCATCGACAGTATCCTCGGGACAGTGAAGCCGCCACGAGAGCATGCGCCAGTCCTTTGTCGGGGCCAACGGGTGGCGCTCGCTACTGAGAAACGGCGACCGGCCCTCAGCCTCAACAAAAGACTCGGCGTAGGTAACGAGTTGGATCTCGCCGCCGGGCTCGCCGACTGTCTGGTGGAAACAGCTCAGGATGATGTCTTTGCCCGCGACCGAACTGAAGTCGATGGGCCCGTTGAAGCACATGATGGAAGCGGGAGAGGTCTCGCTGCGCAGTCTGAGTCCCTTCGTGCCCGTGCGGGACCGCTGGCCCTTGGAGAGGCCGATGCCTACGCCCGGCAGGTCCGCCCACTCCGCGCGCCACGATACGGGCGAGCCCGTATTGTCCGTTGTCTCGAAGCTGCCGTTGCTGAGCAGTTCGTAGACCGGCGCGATGTCTCCGGAATCGTCTTGCGCCGCGCCATGGGCAACCAGCGCGAGCAGCGACAGCGCGGCGAGAGCCGCGTGCATGGAGCGCGTCCGTGAGCTAGGCATCAGTGTCGGTCCTCCAGATAGGCAGAGCTGCGGGTCTTAAGGTATGTAGGCGTATGCCTCGACCTCTACCAGCGCGTCGAGCGGCAGGCGCGCGACCTCGATCGTCGAACGCGCGGGCCGGTTCTCCCCGAACGCCTCCGCGTAGATCGGGTTCATGGCTTGGAAATCGTTCATGTCGTTCAGGAAGACGGTCGTCTTCACTACGCAACAGAGCCCGCTCCCGCCGGCTTCGAGGAGATTCTTGAGGTTAGACAGTGCCTGGCGCGTCTGCGCCTCGACTCCCTCGGCGAGCTGGCCGGTCTCGGGATCGGTTCCGAGCTGCCCCGAGCAGAAGATCACCTCGCCCCACTTCACAGCGGGCGAGTAAGGGCCAACGGCATCGGGGATCTTGTCTCCGGTGACGGGCTGATGCTTCGGACTGCAATCGGACATGGGCGTGTAGCCTCCCTATACCTGACGCTCAACACCCCGTGGGGTGCCTCGCTGTTTGCGAAGATTGTCAGTTTAAGCCAATGAGATGAGCCGGGCAACCTCCGCGCCCTCGAATACGGCCTCCTGCGCGGAGCGCGGCTCGCGCGCGTCGCCGATAACGTGAACCGCCACGCCGGATGGGGTCAGTTCCCCGACCAGCGCATCTTCCGGCTCGCGGTGAATCGCCAGCACAACAGTGTCCGCGCCGACCGATCGCTCGGCCCCATCCGGCGACGAGACGATCAGCCCATCGCGCTCGGCGCGTAGCGCCCGCGTGTCCGTGAGGACCTCTGCGCCGAGTCGATCCAGAGCCCCCATCAGCACGACGCGAGCGCCCGACGCCACCTCGGAGGCGATCTCGTCGCCGGAATCGATGAGAGTGATCTCGTGGCCTCGCTCGGCCAAGAAGTGAGCCACCTCGGTTCCCGCGCGACCGCCGCCGACGATCGCGACCTTAGCTCCGAGCCGCGTGGAGTGGCGGATCGCCTCTTCGGCTGGGATGGCGCCGGCAAACTCAGGCGGCGATGGGCGCCGGGCGCCTGTGGCGATGATGAGGGTGGCGGGCGCGAGATCAGCGACCATCGCCGCCGTGACGAATCCACCCGTCGTCACCGCGACTCCCAGTTGCTGGAGACGACGGATCTGGAACTTCAGAAACGCGCGAAGATCATCCTTGCCCGGCGGCAAGCATGCCAGACGGTACGCCCCGCCCAGCTCCTCGTCGGCCTCCCACAGCGTGACGCGATGGCCAGCATCGGCGCTGGCGGCGGCGGCCGACATGCCCGCCGGGCCTCCGCCGATCACCAACACGTGTTGGGCCGCGTCAGCCCGCGCGGGGGCTCCGCTCCATTCGTGCTCGCGGCCCGTGCGGGGATTGGTCGTGCATTGAAGCAGGCCAACCGGCGCCGCGCGCCGCGTGAGACACCCGATGTTGCAGGCGATGCATGGGACGATGTCCACTTCGCGTCCGTCGCGGGCCTTGGCCGCCCACGCGTGATCGGCCAGGAGGGGGCGCCCGAGCGCGACGAAATCACACGCTTCACGCCGCAAGAGCGCTTCGGCGACGGCTGGCGTGAGGATCCTACCGACGGCAATCACCGGCACATCGACGACCTCGCGGATACCGGCCGCCAGGTGCGCGAGGTGTGGTCTGCCCGCGTAGTAACTCGCTGCCGCATGGGCCGCCGTTTCGCCGACGCATCCTGAAACATGAATGGCCTGCGCGCCGGCCTCGACGAGCATTGGAGCCAGAAGCTTCGCTTCGTCGAGCGTCATGCCGCCATCCATGAACTCATCGGCGGAGATCCTGCACCAAAGCGCCATCTCATCCCCACACAACTCGCGGATGCGCGCGAAGACTTCGCGGGCGAACTGGCAGCGAGCGCTCGTGTCGCCCCCGTATCGATCGGATCGCCGGTTCGTCAACGGCGACATGAAGGAGCACCCGAGATAACCGTGCGCGAGGTGGACTTCAAGACCATCGACGCCGGCGGCCTTGGCTCGCGCCGCCGCCTGGGCATACTGCTCGACGATTGTCTCGACTTCGCCAGTCGTCAGCGCCCGCGCCGTGGCGGCGCCCGACGGATGCGCGTGCTCTGACGGGGCGACCAACTCCCCCACTACCTCGGGGTCGGCTTGGCGGCCGCCATGGTTGAGCTGAACCGCGATCCGGCCGCCCGCCTGATGCACGGCCTCGCAGAGCCGCCGGAATCCGTCGATGTGGGAGTCATCATACAGCGCCAACATCGTCGGTTGAGTCAGGCCGCCCGGCGCAACGGCCGTGTGTTCCGTGATGTTCAGTCCCACGCCACCTTCGGCTCGCGCGACGTGATACGCGATGAGCTGGTCGGTCACGTTACCGGATTCGTCCGCATAGCCCGAGCCCATCGGCGCCAGCATCGTGCGATTGGGCAGCTCGAGCGGCCCGATGCGGCCGGGCTGGTGCAGCAGTCTCTCGTCGGTCATCGGCGCGCGGCCTCCCTCACGCCTGAATCCGGTCTGCTGGGCGTGAAAGGGCCATTTCGCCGCCGCTGGGCAACGGGCCTTCGGAGGTGAGTCTCGTCACTCCCGCCCAAAGCTGCGTTTGACGGGCGGATCGCGGCGGGTAGAACATAATCACAGGGGACAACGAGGGGAGTCCAGACATGAGCACGCTTCTTTTTGTTGTTGCGAGCCTGTGCATAGGCACCGCGCTCTACCTCAAGAGGCTCGGTTGGGAGTAGCCCTTGAGCGCACCACGCCGGACCCACAACCTAAGACGTGAGTGAACAGAGCCCCGGAAGACTTGGGGCTCTGATGCTGTCTGCTGGTTACCATTGCGCTACATCCCGACCGGCGCCGACTGTGGAATAGTGCCATTAGGCGGACAGCAGTAACGACGCCAAATGGGGGGATGGGTAATGAAGCTGCTACTGGTGATGCTATCGACGGTGTGTCTTGGCGGCGCCGCGTATCTGAAACGAGTGAAGTGGGACCTGTAGCCAACCAGGTCAGCGCATGAGAAAGGGCCCCGGCGAAACCGTCGGGGCCCGTTCGATTCTCGCGCGCCCGGTTACCGTCCGCCGGCTTCGCGTTTCTGGGCGATGTCTTCATCTGTGAGCGTCCGCTCGAGACACCGATAGCCAGACAGGCGGAAGCCGTGCTTCGCGGCTAGCTCGCCCATCTCCTGGACCTGTTCGAGCTTCATCTCCGCGCCGAGGGAGTAGTTCTCGTACCGTCCCTCGAGGCCGAGGATCATCGTCTCGGCCATGCACGCGTAGGCCAACCCCGCCGGGAATCCGAAGTCAAAGCCGAAGTCGAAATTCTCACCAGGCACGGCCACCGCCCCGCCGTCGATGACCAGCACGTCGTTGCGGGTCTCAATGAGCGCGCGGGACGCGTTGCGAGGTCGGGCGACGTCACACACAACCGCGCCGCTTTTCACGTGCTCAGGCTCGATGATGGACTCGACGGCCGATGTGACCGCGATGACGATATCGGCGTCGCGAGTGCCTTCGCCGACATCGGTGTAGCAGTCCGCGTCGGCGCTGGTGGCCTGCTTCACTTCGTCTGCAATGTCTGACAATGCGCCCGGGCGCCTGCCCACGAGCGAGAGCGACGCGACATCATTGCCTAGCAGCAGAGCGCACGCCCGACCGATGGATCCCGTTGCGCCGAGAATGGCGGCGCGCGATTCAGACGGCTCGATGCCCATGCGGCGCGCGGCGTCGATGGCTCCCTCAACGGCCGTGTAGACCGTGTAACTGTTGCCCGTCGTGATCCCAACACCCGAACGCTCGGCAATCGTCACGCCCTTGTCGCCGACGACCGCAGTGAACGCGCCCAGCCCAACGATCTTCGCGCCCCATCGCGCCGCCATGTCAACGGCTTGGAGGATCCGCTCGTAGCCCTGTTCGACCGGCCACTCGGTGAACTGCCGGGGCGTCAGCGGGCAGCCGACGAAGCACCCATCCGCCGCCGCCCCCGTGTCGCCGCGAAGGTTGTGGATGTGGCCGAGGAACTTCGACGACATGCGGCCGCAGACTCCCTCGACCCACGATGGTGGGAAGTACTTGGCGATGGGGTAGCGTCTGCCTACGTCGGCCGCGGACAGCGGGTGCAGGATGAAACCGAACTTGTTCATCAGTAAGAAGTGTCTCCTCGTCAGCCGGCGTCGGTCTCGGCGCGCTCCATCGGTTTGATGTTCTCCGCGAGCGCAAGGATGGCCTGTGCGAGGTCATCCAGCGTGACGGCCTGACACGCCCGTCGGCGGAAGTCGGCCGATCCGGGCACGCCCTTGCTGTACCAGCAGGCCTGCGCTCGCAGCCGGCGGATGCCATACGTCTCCCCGTGCTGGAGCGCCGAGGCCTGGGCCTGCCATAGCGCCGCCGCCAGCCTCCACCGAGCGGGCGTCTTCGGGGCCTGGTCTCCGGCCAGTAGTTTCCGGGCGTCGCGGAATATGAACGGGTTCCCCAGCGCGCCTCTGGCGATCATCACGCCCGCGCAGCCTGTTTCCTCAGCCATCCGCACCGCGTCCTCGCCCTCAAACACGTCGCCATTGCCAATGGCCGGAACTGGCACCGCCTTGACGAGCCGCGCGATGGCGTCCCAACTCGCCTCGCCTTTGTAGCCCTGCCCCACCGTCCGACCGTGGATGGCGATAAAGGCCGCGCCGGCATCAGCGAGGCCCTTGGCCAGATCGAGGAACGAATCATCTCCCTCGTGAACGCCCGCGCGGATCTTCGCGGTAACGGGCACGTCGACGGCTTCGACCGTCGCGGCCACGATCTCCGCCGCGAGTTTCGGCTGGCTCATAAGGGCCGAACCCGCGCCGGACTTGATGACCTTCCGGACCGGGCAGCCCATGTTGATGTCGACGATGTCCGCTCCCGCCTCGACCGCCACCTGGCCCGCCACGCCAACACGCGAGGGATCAGAGCCAAAGACCTGGATCGACAGCGGCTTCTCCCCCGGGCAAGTCTGCAGCAGCTCGTCGGTCTTCTTGCTGCCATAGTGAAGCGCGTTCGCGGAGACCATCTCCGAACAGACCAGTCCCGCTCCCGCTCGCCGGCAGAGCAGGCGAAGCGGCACGGCGTTCATCCCGGCCATTGGGCCAAGGATGAGCGGGGGGTCGATCGTGAGGTCAGCTATCTTCAGTGGGTTCATCGGATTTCGGCTCGTGATCCGTCTCGTAGATGGCCGCAAGGCCCTTGAGTGTCAGGATTTCGTCTAGCTCGCCCGGCTCGTCGGAGTGCTCGCGCAAGATGGGAGCGGCGCCTCCGGTCCATAGCACGGGCGCGTCCTCGCCGATCTCTCGGCGTTGCTCGCGGATCAGCCGATCAACGAGGCCCGCGAAACCGATCCGCAAGCCCGCGTCGAGGCACTGTTGCGTGTTGTGCCCGATAGGCTTCGGTTCGCTGCGGGGGCGATGCTCCAGCCAGGCCGTATCGACCATCGCAAACCCCGGCCCATGAACGCCGACCATCAGCCCGCGCCACGCGCGGTGCGGTCCGGGCGCGATCGCGCCGCCGAGGAACTCGCCGTCATCGGAGACGGCATCGACGGTGATCGCCGTGCCGACATCCACGACGATAGCCTTCCCCCCCACCTCGCGGAACGCTCCGGCGGCGTTGGCGAGGCGGTCTTGGCCAAGCTGGCTCGGGTCGTGGTACTGCACGGGCATCGATGCTTTGAGCGTGTGACCGAGCAGCAGCACCGGGATCCGCCGCCGCTCCAACTCCGCGGACATGCGCTCCGTCGCCTCCGGCACGACCGAGCAGACAACGGCAGCTTCCGGCCAGCCGCGCGGCTCCCGGCGGGAGCGCTCGATCTTGATCTCCGCGTCAAATTGCGGGCCGAAGTTGTTAATCGCCCGCGTCCACACGCGGCGCCCGGCGCTCCACTCGCCATCATACGGAGCCCAGTGGATAGCGGTGTTGCCGATGTCGACCAGAAGCAGAGGGATCGGCTCGGGGGCCATCTACGTCTCCTCCGAGGAGCGCGGCGCATCCAGACCGACCAACTCGTCCATGGTAACCGTTCCCTCGGGGATTCGCAAGCCTAGCACGCGACAGTGGGAGGCGTCTTCTCCGACGCGCGACACGATCCGACCATCATCTCGGACCTCGACAGTGCTGTCCAGTATGTGCTGGTGGCCGGCGAGCACGAGCTTCACCTCGGGACAGACCTCCAGCAACTCGTCAATCTCACGGTCTGGGCGATGGAACAGGGCGACAATGATGTCACATGACCCCACGAGAGGTTCTACTGCCTCCCGCGCCGCGTCCTGCCATGGCGGGAACCGCATGTCGCTCAACCGCTCGAAGAAGTGCCCGGGTTCGATCATCGTGGGCATCACGCCGATCAGCCCGAGCTTCACGCCACCGGCGTCGAGGACTGCGGCGCGGCTCGCGCTGTCGAGGCTCCCGCCTCGTCCACGGCAGTTGGAGCTAACGCGAGCGAAGCCCGCGTGGCCCGTCTTCCATCGCATCCCCGACTGCCGGAAGAAGTACTCGCGATTGCCCAGGCCCATCGCGTCGTAGCCCGCGGCGTTCATCAACCCGACCGCCCGCTCCCGCCACGGCATGACCGTCACGTTGAGCGCCCGCACAGCGTCGCCCGCATCGATCAGCAGCGCGCCATGCTCTTCCTTGAGCCGTCGGAGCAGAGCCGCCTTCTCAGGCGTCAGGCAGTCATGGAAGTCAGATGTGTGGATGATCCGGATCTCGGGCATATCGTGCTCGATGCACCTCGGCCTGCGGACTACTCATTCAGCCCATGATAGCGCCCCATCCAATACGGGAGCAAGTAGTACGCCCCATCCTCTTCGCTGCTGCCGTCGCCGCCGCCGTCGAGGCGGTATGGATTCGCGTTCCAGCGGCCGGCGGGTTGCTCGTCGATGCGGACGGGATCGACCGACTCCACCTCTCCGAAGCGCCCGGATTTGGGCGCAATCACCACGTCGTTCCGGACCGAGTTCCGAACGGGCCAGTTGCAGAGATCAAGCGGGATCTGCCCGAGGGTCTGAGCCGCTACTTCGGCGTCACATGTGTTGCCCGTCAGCGCTCCATACATCAGGTTCCAGAGCGGATTGCGCTCAGGCCGCTCGATGCGCCACGAGCGCTCGAAGCTGAGCAGGTAGAGCTGGCGCAGCGCCGGATCCGTCTCGTAGGTGAGCAGCGGGTAGTAGCAGACGAACGCCAGCTCATCATCCGAGTGGTTGTTCTCGCCCGGCGGCATGATCTTCTGATTGATTGTGTTGAGCGCGTAATGGTGGTCATCGATCAGCCCACGCGCGGCCTCAAGGTAGCGCTCGTGGCCGCACATGTGGTAGGCCGAGCGGAGGTGGCTGAGGATCGAAAGCGAGTTCAGTCCCCGCTCCGCTTCCCGCGAGCCGTTGAGGAAGTAGGGCGAGTACACGCCCCAGCGCGTGGCCTTGCCATCGAGATCGAGCAGCAGGAAGTCGTTGTTGATGAGATGGTCCGTCATCCGCTCCACAACCTCGCGGATCTCCTGCTTCTCCCTCTCATTCGCCACGAGATCGTAGTAGATCGAGAGCGCGAAGTAGTGCCCGTCCAGCTCGTCGCTGGAGGTATCGCCCTTCCACTCCCACGCGCCGTCAGGCGACGGGCCCGGCTCCGCCTCGCCGGGAGCGTGGTAGACTTCGGTGACGTGCCACTCGCCGCCGGACTTCAGGACGTCTTCGCCCACCCTCACCAACGCCCGCGCCGGGAAGCCGGATATCGGCGTGCGGCGCTCCAGGTCGAGCAGCGCCTTCGTCGATTCCCACGCCAGCTTCCGTGCCTTCTTCTCACCGGTGACGGCGTAGCGGAAGCACTCGGCGGCGGAGTAAATCGCGGTCCAGAGCCCGTCGTTATCCGAGGCATCGTGGGTGTGAGACGATGTGTCACCAGGCCCGGGCAAGCGACAGCTCGAGACATACCCTTCCCGCTTGTGGCGAGCATCGATCTGCTGCTCGAAGCGCTCCGCCTTCTCCAGCAGCGTCATGTCCGCGCGCGTCACGTGCGTCAGCCCGCCCGTGGTAGCGATCCACGCGCCGCCATCATCCTCAGCCGCGACGGCGATGACCTCATCAGACAACAGGTATCGCGGCCCGCCGTAGTACTCCCACTTCCCGCGCCGCAGACACGCCGCTCCCTGCTTGCTGCCCAGCCACAGCGTCCCGTCCGGCGCGGCATCACCGCAGAGAGGCACGCGAAGCGGCGAGGGATACTCTTTGAGCATCACCTCGGAGTGGCCATCTCGCCCCACGAGCAGCAACTCGCTATGGCACCACACGATGGCCGCATCATCGCCCAGCCAGGCGATCGGCACTGTCTGCTTCTCGTCGCAGTAACACTGCCAAGGCTCCGGCAAGGGACGTGGATCCGCCTCCGGAGGCTCGGAGGCTTCCCAGGAATCGCCTCGCCAGACGAACACCCCATCATCTGTCGTGACGATCGGATCGCCGTCACCGGTGAGACGCACGTCTCCAATGGCCGATCCGGGCGGCTGACGATCGCCAGTGAAGTGCTCGACTTGGCGCTGCTCGTAGGCATCGGTGTGGAACGCGGGCATGCGTCATCTCCCTGGGCAAGTGCTGCAGTCGGTGGCGCGATCTCGCTCGCCGAGAGCGTCTAATACAAACTTGCGGATCTCGTCCTTCGCGACACCCTTGGGCGGCCGGCATTCCAGCGTCAACGGGCCCGAATACCCGACTTCCCGCAGCCTCTCGATAGCGGGAGGCCAATCGATGTTGCCGAGCCCGGGGCAGAGGTGCTTGTCGGTGTCGCCTTGATTGTCGTGGAGGTGAACGTGGATGATGCGATGGGCAAAGACGTCGATCGCGCGGACGACGTTGTCCACCACGTGGGCATGGCCCGTGTCGAGACAGATGCCGAGCGCTGGGTGGTCGACACGATCGACGATCTCAGCGATCACCTCGTGCGCGCTCAACGCGTGGGCGGGCAGAACGTTCTCAAGCGCGACTCGCATGCCAAGCTCAGACGCGCGGTCGGTCACCAGGCGCGTCGCGTCGATGCAGGAGTCAACAAGCTCTGACAGCGGCCGATCCGAGACAAACTCGCGCCCGGGATGCATCACGACGATCTCAACGCCCAGCGCCGCCGTCGCGGGCAGCATATGCAGATGGGCCTCCAGCGCGTGAAGCCGGAGGCCCGGGTCGTCGTCGATGATGTTCAGTTCCGGCCCAAACGGCATGTGGATCGATCTCATGCGCAGGCCATGATTGGCGAGGCCATCGCGCAGCCGGGCGCACTCGCGCGGATCCCAGTGCGGGAAGCCCTTCCACGTGATCTCCAGACACGAAACGTGGTAGGTCGCTAGGTCCGGCGCGCGCTCATCGAGCGCCCTCGGATCGTTGGCCGCGATGCAGAAACAGAGATCCAAACGCCCCTCCTCGCCTCGCCTGGGCTACATCTCCAGGATCTTGCGGATGGCGGCCGCAGTGTCTTCGATCGGCGCGATACCGGGCGATACCTCGGAGAGGCAGCAACCGTCGAAGCCGATGTTGCGCAGCTCCGCCATGACGGCCGGGAAATCCACGTCGCCCTCCAGCAGCGCCGTCCATTCCGTCGGACGCTTGAAGTCCTTGAAGTGGACCTTCTTGACGCCCTTGCCGATAATCTTCACCCACTGCTCCGGGAAACCAAAGATCGTCATGTTGCCCGTGTCGAAGAAGAGCCCGACGCGGTCGGAGCCAACCTCCTCGATGAACCGCTTCCACTCCAGCGGGCTGAGCAGGAACTTGTTCCAGACGTATTCGATGGCGATCGTGACGCCGATGTCTTCGGCGAAAGGCGCAACCTCGCTGAACGCCTCGAGCGCGCGGGCGTAACCGTCGTCATAGTGGACCTCGGACGTCACTGCGCCCGGTACCACGAGGACGCCGTCCATGCCGAGTTCCTTCGCGATCTCAAGCAGTTTCCTGATGCGATCCTTGCCCTCCGCGCGGACAGATGCATCGGGTGACATGACGTCGATGCGCGTGGAGGTCTGCGGGCAAAGGCTGTCGAGTTCGAAACCCATGTCCTCGCCCATCTTCCGGATGGCGCGGATCTCGTCGACGGGGGTGTCCCAAGTCAGTTCGGAATCGTCGCGCAACACCAGCTCGATGGAGTCGTAGCCTGCGGCCTTGCTCTTCTCAAACGTCTCACGCCAGGTCCACTCGCGGGGGGTTATGATGCAGCTAATGCCTACCTTCACAGACGGTGCCTCCCAGGTGATTCGGAGCGGCTGCTCCGTCACGCTTCAGCTCATCGACGGGCCAAATGCCCGCCGCTACGCGCTTTGATGGACGCGCGGATATTCGACCAACCTGAGCGATTGGCCTCCCGCCGGACACCTGGCTGGGAAACCAACATATCAGAACTGCGCCGACCCGTGGTAACCAACAAACTGTAACGCAACGTGCTGGCGCGTCTGGAGTGGAACGGACCTTACGGAGGCACGTCACATGGCCACCAACGCCCAACCAAACTACGGGCAGGCCGCTGGTCTCGTGGGCGCAACGCCCGTGGGAATTGGCGACCTGACGAAGCGCGCGTGCTCGAGCTGCGGCGAGCTGCTGTACCACACGGAACTTGCGTGTTGGAAGTGTGCCACGCCCCAACCGAGCGCCACGTCCGCGCCCGAGGCGTCCGCGCCTATTGAGCCACAGCCTACAGCAGCGCCGTCCTACGAGGCGTCGCTAACCCCACCGCTACCCCGGGTGACAGAGACGCCGATGCTCGGAGCGCTTGATGAGATGCCGACCATCGGGCCACCGCCAGGTTTGCCCGCGGACCCCGGACCCGCGGTTAGCGGGCTGGGGTCGCTTGACGCGTCCGTGCCGGCTGCAATCCCAGCTCCACCTGCACCGATCCCAGCCGTTGCGCCGCCGCCCGGCGTGCCGGTCACCGTCGTGGCGTCCGATCCGGCGGCTTTCGTCATGCCGGAATCGACTGCAGCGGCCGATGGGCGGGCGCAGACGGCGCTCACGTATGGCATCATCTCGTTCCTGTGTTTCCAGTTGCTTGGGCCAGTAGCCATCTGGCACGGCGTCAACGCCCGCCGCGAGGGCTCGACGAGCCCCAACGCGATCATCGGCATCGTGCTCGGAGGCCTGGCGACCGCAGCCATGGTGCTCTCGATGGTCCTCGGCATGCTCTTCTGCGGGGCGGCAATGGCGGCCGGCCCCCCACCACCTGGCGTGATGTACTGACTCCGCTCCCCGCACCAACGATGACACGTCTCTCGTCGCAGCCCACCTCGGGCTGCGACGCTTGATTCGTGGGAAGCGTGACGCGCGTCTCACCCCAAGACCGGAGGTGGACTCCCGCGTCTCTTCTCTGGAGGGGGTGGACCCAGTGCCTCGCCTGCTGAAGATTGCCGTAGTCGCGCTCGCCGTGGGGGTAGCGTCCATCGTTGCATGGACGGTCTTCGCGCACAATGACTCGCCGGACCCCGCTGAATGGCGCCCAACGTCGCAGCCGGTCTACACGCGTCAGTTCGCCACATCCCAGGCCCGTTTCGCTTTTAGCCTCCTGCATGTGGTTCGGGAACAGGATCCTACCGCAAACACCTTCGTCTCTCCGCTCAGCATCCGCTACGCGCTCGGCATGGTCTACAACGGTGCGGGCGGCGCGACAAAGACCGCGATGGCCGCCGCGCTGCAACTCGACGACCCCGTCCCAACCGCACTCAACATCGACAACGTCTCCTTGGTGCGCGGGCTACGCGAGTCGGGGCCGGAGGTCGACTTCTCGCTGCGGAACTGCCTCATCGTTGATGAAAGCGTCCGCGCCGATCACGCATTCCGCGCGGCGTATGACAAGTACTATGGCTGGGGCTTCGTACCGATGGACCTCCAAGCCCCGCAGTCCGTCGGCTGGATCAACAACTGGGTGCGCGACAACACCCGCGGGCGGATTACGCGCATCGTCGAACGCCTCGACCCGCTGGACGTGATGGTGCTGCTCAATGCGGCGTATCTGGACGCCAAGTGGGACTGCCCGTTCGAGGCCAGGACCACGCGGCCCGCCGAATTCACGCTTCTGAGCGGCGAAGTGGAAGCCGTGCAGATGATGCGCCACGATCACGAGAGCTTCCCGTACTTCGAGAACAAGGTCGCCCGCGCCCTTAGCCTTCCCTACGCCGGCGAGCGGCTCAGCATGATTGTGGTGCTGCCTCATCCGGAACTCGACTTCGGCGAGTTCTGCCAGTCCTTCGATGCCAACATGTGGGAGGACATGGCGGCACAGATGTGCGATCAGGAGCTGAAGGTCGGCCTGCCGCGGTTCACGGCGGAGCAGCACCTCGACCTTGAGCCGCCTCTGACGTCGCTCGGAATGGGTGTTGCCTTCGGGCGCGGCGATGCTGAGTTCCCATCGCTCATCGACACTGACCTGCCCGTCTGGATCAGCCAGGCGCGCCACGCGGCCACGTTGAGGGTGGATGAAGAGGGAACCGTAGCCGCGGCCGCGTCGATGATGGGGGCGGCCATGGGGGGCGGGGGGATGCCCGCTCCGACCACACCTTTCATCGTCGACCGACCGTTCATCTGCGGCATCCGCGACAACCAGACCGGCGCGATCCTGTTCCTGGGCGCGATCGTGAGTCCTGAAGGGGCGTGAATCGAAAAGGGCTCCCCTCGCGGGAAGCCCTTCTGCATTCGCCGAGTTGAGATATCCCAAACCAACTAATCGACCCAGAAGTTGAGCATCGTGTAGAGGGTCGGGCCGGGCCTGAACTTGTCGGAGTTCAGCCACTTGGCGTGCCCATCCGCGAAACCGCAGTTGGCGCCGCCGTTGTGGCGGATCACATGGCTGCCACACGCATACCCGGAGGATCGGAAGGCATAGCCGGGGTAGTACGCGTTGCCGATGTAGTAGCAGTTGCCGCGCGCGTCCGCGAGTACCAGAATCTCCGCGGGCCTCGCAATCGCTCCCAGCGACGCCCCACCATAGCCGTAACCATAGGGCCCGGCGCCGCCGGCTCCTGCCCGGGCGTATTGTGACATCCGATAGTTCATCCCATACGACCAGATCGCCGATGAGTCGCTCGGGCAGACGAACATCTGCTCGTTCTTGCAGTACGGCATCAGGCGTGAGCCGAGTTTCCTGGTTGGGTCCGACGCCCAGCTCCAGACCCACATGTCGTCGCGGTCCAATGGGAATGGATCGGGAAGCCCCAGATACGGCATGTGCGTCGCGCAGGTCAACTCGTCGTAGTCCTGGGCGTACATCATGTACGCGAGCGTGAGCTGCTTCATGTTCGAAAGACAGGACGTTTGGCGCGCCTTCTCACGCGCTCTCGCGAAGACTGGGAATAGGATTGCAGCGAGGATGGCAATGATAGCGATGACGACCAATAACTCGATCAGCGTGAAACCCTTACGCATTCTCAGCACCTCCGGTATGGATGATGATACGAGTATGGCAGACGACCAGCGTAACACACACTGGATGAGGTCATCAACCCCGCATTGCCCATATGAGCAGGGAGGTTTTCGGTAGAGGTGCCAAGAAACTGGCCTCAGAGCATCGCAGCGGGCATCGCAGCAATGATCGCCGGAGGCACCGCATGGGTGAAAGCCAACAGGAGCCGTTGAGCCTG
>PVBE010493047.1_pt1 | contig 20231 bp, 17 predicted proteins | sample 1631181 | NCBI WGS metagenome assembly PVBE01 (sample SAMN08397723, study PRJNA350692) | Marine metagenome, whole genome shotgun sequencing project. | isolation source: water | place: Pacific Ocean | collected 2012-04 | reverse complement strand
GAGTAGACCATCTTGACGTCGGCCGGGTAGCCCCCGGCGCGGCCCTGGTTCAGCAGGTCGGCCAGCTCCGCGGCGGCGACGGGCGGGCCAATGGGGTTCTTGCCCGCGGGTAGCCCGGAAAGGCCGGCGCCCTTGGAGCCGCCGCTAAGCCCCGCGTTGCTGCCGGGGATGCCGATGTTTCCGGTCATGGCCGCCAGGGCGAAGGCCGCCCGATGGAACTGCTCACCGAAGGCGGTGCGGCCGGGCCCGTAGCCGCATTGCAGTGCCGCCGGCCGGTTCGTGGCGAAATCCTGGGCGAGATCGGCGATCCTCGCCGCGGGGACCCCGGTGATGGCCTCGGCCCATTGGGGCGTCTTGGGTACGCCGTCGGAGAGGCCCAGCACGTAGGACCGGAAGGAGGAGCCGGGAGGGGCGTCCGGCGGAAGGTGCTCCTCGTCAAAGCCCTGGACATAACGGTCGAGAAACCCCTGGTCCTGAAGTTCCGCGGTCAAGATGACGTAGGCCATGGCAATGAGCATGGCGGAATCGGTGGACGGCTTGATGAAGATGTGCTCGTCACCAACCGTGGCGCTGGTGTGGGTCATGCGGGGGTCAACGCATATCATCCGGACTCCCTGCTTCTTGGCCCATTTCAGGTACTCCAGCGTTCCGGTGCCGAAGCTGCCGTCGCCGGGGCTCCAGCCCCACAGAATCATCAGCTTCGAGTTCCGGTAATCGGCCCGCTGCCGCCCCAGCCTGCCCTGGGCATTGCCGTACTGGCCAAAGGTGTGGCGGGCCGCGAAGACCTCGGCCTCGCGGGATAGGTTGCCCCACAGTTCGGTGCTCCCGCCGAACATGTTGAGCAAACGCCGGAGGGCGCTGGCGCTGTGGAGGAGTCCCGCGCCACCGCTAAGCGAGCAATCGAGGATGGAGGCCGGCCCGTAGGTGTCACGGATCCGAAGCATCTGGCTGGCAACCTCGCCCAGGGCATCGTCCCACGAGATGCGCTCGAACCTTCCCGACCCGCGCTCGCCCACGCGGCGCAGGGGGTGCTTGAGCCGGTCGGGATGATTGACGTGGGTCTCCGACGCGAAGCCGCGAACGCAGGCGTAGAGGGGCGGAAGCTCCGGGTTCCAGCGGCCCGGCTGGGTGCTGATCTTGACGATCCGCCCGTCGCGGACGTGGGCGTTGACTACGCAGCGCCCGCCGCAGGAATAAGGGCAGGTGCTGGTCACGATGCGCTCGCCGGGGGCTTCCGGCCCTCGTGGTTTTTGATAGATCGTTTGCAAAAGGATCACTCCTTACCCAAGCTTTCTCGCCCCGGATCGATCGTCTAAATCCGGGCAAGGCCGGGCTCCGGTGGTACGGGTGCCCCAGCCCGACGGGATGCCACAGCCCGTCCGACAATGTTGGACTCGCTGTCCCCACATGTCAAGACCGGATCCTTTTAGGAAAGTAGCGCCGGCGGCCTGCCGCGCCGCCTCACCATCCGGGGTGGCCGCGGTTTGACCCGGACCCTCCCGCGCGCCGGGCTTGCGACAGGCAGGATTGTTTTACGGATTCAGGAGTTGATTCCAAGAGATCAGCGTTAATCCCGCCGCCTGATTGGATCAAGAAAGGCCTTTCAGCCAGGTCGGCGTCGGGTCGATTGACGCCATGGCCGGTCACTGTTAAACTGCCCGCGTTGAGAATAGGGCCAGTTTTCCCGGCCGGGTTTCACGGTAATCAGCCGGGAGTTAAAAAGAAGCAATACCTCGAAAAAAGGGGCAGATCGAATCTCGCCCTTCTCAACTGCAACAGGCCCCGGGTCCCAGGCCACCCTTCGCCACAGCCACCGGCGAGCACGGTGGAATCGCGGGAGCCCGGCAAGAGCCTCACCCTTTCGGAGATGTCCCGCCGGCCAATTCTCCAGTCCGGAGGTGTCCCATGATCCAAATGGTCAAGGATGAACAGACTCAGGATGATGCCTGGATTCCCAGCGCCTGCGCGGTTTGCTTCAACCAGTGCAGCATCAAGGTGCACCGCAAGAACGGCGTGATCGTGAAGATCGAAGGCAACCCGGATAGCGCCATCGGCATGGGGCGCCTCTGCGCCAAGGGCATGTCCGGAATCACCATGGTCTACGACCCCAACCGCCTCACCGCCCCCGTAAAGCGCACCAACCCCAAGAAAGACTTCAACGAAGACCCGGGTTGGGTGGAGATCAGTTGGGAAGAGGCCCTGGATACCATCGTCGATAAGATGAAGAAGATCAAGGACGATGACCCGCGAAAGCTGGTGGGCACCCCCACCGTGCTGGGGAACAGCAGTTTCGGCTACTGGTTCATCAACCTCTTCATGAGCGGGTTCGGCTCCCCCAATTCCTTCAGCTCCAACGGGCACCAGTGCGGCAACGCCGAGCACGTTCTGGTCGGTGCGATGCACGGCGCAACCACCTCCATGCCGGACCTGGAGTTTTGCAACTACCTCCTGGTATTCGGCGCCGGCATCGGGGGCCACTCCTACTACGCCTTCACCAGTAACGCCCAGAAGATGGCCGACGCCCGCGCCCGGGGGATGAAGCTGGTGGTGGTTGATCCGGTCCTCAACGGCGTGGCCGAGAAGGCCGACGAATGGGTCCCCATCCGTCCCGGCACCGACGGGGCCATGGTCATGGCCATGCTCAACGTCATCCTCAACGAGACGGGACACTTCGATGCCGGGTACCTGAAGGCCCACACCAACGCTCCCTACCTGATCGGCTCCGATGGCTACTACGTGAGGGACCCCGACGGCGGCAAGCCCCTGATGTGGGACGCGGCGGACCAGACGGCCAAGCACTACGACGATCCATCTCTCGGCGACCCGGCCCTGGAGGGCGTCTATACCGCCCACGGAAAGGAGTGCCGCCCGGCTTTCGTCCTGCTGAAGCAGCGGGCGGCGGCCTGGACCGTCGAGAAAGCGGCGGAGATTACCAGCGTGCCGGCGGACACTATCCGCCGGATCGCGATCGAGTTCTCTCAGGCAGCCAGTATCGGAAGCACCATCGTCCTGGAGGGTCGGGAGCTTCCCTACCGGCCGGTCTGCGTCACCTATTTCAAGGGCTCCCATGCCCACAACCACGCCTGGCTCACCTGCCTGGGGTTCGAGATGCTGTGCGAGGTGGTCGGCGCCTGCGACGTTCCCGGCGGAATACTGGGCACCAACCCGGTGTGTGAAGGCCACCCGGACACGGGTATGCCCAACTGGGCCCCCTGGGCGGGGCCCGACGGCCTCCTGGCGCCGGGGGTCTGGAACGGACAGACGTCGCCGGGCCTCCGAACCGCCGCGCCCTATCCACCCCGGACCCCGGTCCCACCGGAGCGGGTCACGCTGTCGGACCTGCTGAGCACCGGGATGTCCGGACACATTCCAGTGCTGGCCATGCAGAACCTGGACGGGTTCAAGATCCCCTACACGCCGGAGATGCTCTTCGTCATCGGGCCCAACATCATCTACAGCTTGGGCAATCCCGAGGTGACGGCGAACTTCATGAAGAAGATGTTCACGGTGGCGTCCAAGCTGTGGCTGGACGAGACCACCTACTTCGCCGATATTGTCCTGCCCGATGCCTGCTACCTGGAGCGCCTGGACCCGCTTCCCAATACCATCACCCACCACCATCCGGCGGGCCGGGGCAACTTCACCCACACCATCCGCCAGCCCATCCTGAAGCCTCCGGGCCAGGCCCGTTACTTCTCCGAGGTCATGCTGGAGTTGGCCGACCGCGTGGGGTTCCGCGCCGACTTCAACAACCTCATGAACCATTTCTACGGCCTCAATCCCCCCTACGCTCTGGAAGGAGATGTCAGCTACACCTGTGAGGAGATCGCGGACCGTCTCTACAAATGCTACTTCGGGCCCGAGCGCGGCCTGGAATGGTTCAAGGAGAACGGGGTGGTCACCTGGAAGAAGAAGATAGAGGAAGTGTACTGGAAGCCCTTCCGCCACGTCCGCGCTCCTATCTACTTTGAGTGGTTCAAGAAGACCGGCGAGGGGATCCAGGCCATCCTGGACGAGCTGGGCGTAACGGAGATCGACACCAGCGACTACGATCCCCTGCCCGACTGGAAGCCCTGCGGCGCGCTGCTGGCCAAAGACGAGGAGTACGACCTCCAGGCTGTCTACCACCGGGTGGCCCACCACCAGTTCTCCTACACCTTCGAGAACCCCTGGCTGGACGAGATATCGGCCCTTGACCCCTACACCAACTACGTCGCCATCAACTCCGAGACGGCCAAGCGCAAGGGCATAAAAACCGGGGACCAGGTCTGGATAAAATCCAAAGAAGCCGGAGCTTCCATGGGTGAAGCCAAGGTGGTGGAGGGAATCCACCCGGAGGTGATAGCCGTGGCCAACAACGGCGGCCACTGGTCCAAATACACGCCGGTGGCCACGGGCAAAGGCACCTTCTTCGAGGCGCTGATGCCCATGGACTGGGCCCACACCGACCCGGTGGTCACCGCCATGGACGCCGATGCCGCGGTGAAGATTGAGAAGGCCCCGAAAGAGGACGCAAAACATCCGACCCGCTGGCTGCCGGGTATCGGCGGAAAGTTCAGGAAGATTTAGGGCCACAACAGGGTGGGGCGGACGAAGGCCCCCCCCAAAACCACACCAGAGGGCACAGCAATCGGAAGGCAAATGCACCGCCACCAGCTAAGAACAGCATGGACGTAACCATCCGCTTATTCGGCATCCGGAGAGAGTTGATCGACCGGCCTTCCGTGGAAGTGTCGCTGCCCGAGGGCGCCACGTTGCGCAACCTGCTGGAGACCCTGGGCGATCAGTTCGGAGAGCGGGTCCGGCACCAGCTTTTCTCCGCCGACGGCTGGCACCTGGGGGACACCATCTGCCTGGCGGTAAACGACCACATAGTGGCTGAAGAGGCCCTCGACATCCCCCTCGAGGAAATGGGGGCCGACCAGCCCAGGGTGTCCCTGTCGGTGGTCTTCGCCATCGCCGGGGGTTGAGGGCTCACGCAGCGAGGAACTATCGCAAAAAGTCCTTCGACAAGCTCACCACGAACGGGGCAGGAACGCCCTATCCGTTCGTCCTGAGCCTGTCGAAGGACCGCTGGAGCCGGCACTCGAGGTTTCGGGATAGTTGCTAAACCAGGGAGGGAACCACAATGCATTACGGGATGGTCATAGACCTAAAGCGGTGCATCGGCTGTTACGCTTGCGTGGCCGCCTGCCGCGCGGAAAACGCGACCGGCACCGGGATAACGTTCGCCCGGGTCCAGCGGCTGGAGTGGGGGAAGTACCCCGCCGTGAAGCGGATGGCCCTTCCCCTCCTGTGCATGCACTGCCAGGACCCGCCCTGCATGGACGTCTGCCCCACCGGGGCCACCAAGCAGCGGCCCGACGGCATAGTGTGGATCGACAAGGACCTGTGCATCGGCTGCCGATACTGCATGCTGGCCTGTCCCTACGCGGCCCGGTATTTCAACGACCGGGAGATCCCTTACTTCGCCAACGGTATGCCGGGGAATGGCAAGACGCCCCCCCACAAGACGCCATTCGAAGAGCAGGGGTATGCCCGGCACACCCTCGGCACGGTGGAGAAGTGCGATTTCTGCTCGGCCCGGGTTGACCAGGGGCAAGAGCCCGCCTGCGTGGCCAACTGCCCCTCCAAGGCCCGTATCTTCGGCGACCTGGACGATCACACGAGCCCCGTCTCCGGCTTGATCCGGGACAAGGGCGCGGCCGCCCTGAACCCTGAGGCCGGGACAAACCCCTCGGTTTTCTATCTGCCTCCGTAGGACAGGTTCACGAGAGGCGTCGGGCGATTCCGCGCCTGGATGATGTCACCGTAGGGGCGCAATATATTGCGCCCCTACCCCAGGGGACCGGCCCCAGTTTTGAAGAGGTCTCCTGATAATGCCCTTGGGAGGTCGCACCATGGACCAGCCAATAGGCGAACGCCAGACCATCTGGGGATGGCAGATCGCCCTGTACCTCTTTCTGGCCGGGGGGGCGTGCGGGGCTTACGTGACCGGCGTGGCCGCCGAGTTCGCCAGCCGCACCACCGAGTGGGACCCTATCGTGAAGATCGGGGTAACTATCGGGGCTCCTCTGGTGGCCTTCAGCACGATCTTCCTGGTCTTGGACCTGGGCCGGCCCTTCGGCTTCGTCCGGGCGGCGTTCCACCCCCGTACCTCCTGGATTTCCCGGGGCGTGTTCATCCTGACCGCGTTCATCGTCGTCGGCATGATCCACCTTGCGCTGGTCTGGGCGGAGGCCTCTGAGAACGTACTGCGGGGCATCGGCATCGCCGGTGGCGTGCTGGCCGTCATGACCATGGTCTACACCGGCCTGCTCCTGGGAGCGGCGCGGGCCATCCCATTCTGGAGCACGCCGGCACTGCCCCTGCTGTTCCTGACCTCCGCCCTTTCCGCCGGCATGATGAGCGTCACCCTCATACTGTCGATCTACATGGTGTTGGAGGACAAGGTGGTGGCGGCCGAGAGCCACCTGCTCAGAGCCGACATCGTGCTGCTGGTCATAGAGGCATTCGTGGTGTTCAGCTACCTGTACCTGGTGCGAGCCAACCTGGCGGCCAAAGCTTCGGTAGACTCGCTGGTCCGGGGAGACCTGTCCGTTTACTTCTGGATCGGCTTCATCGTCTTGGGACTGATGATACCCCTGAGCATGGAGCTGACGTTGCTCGAGTCTCTGGAAGACGCGGGGCTGGAAGAGCGAATGGGTGTAGCCCTGTTGGGCCTGATTCCGGGCCTAGCGGGCGGGTACATGCTGCGCCACCTGGTGATGTCCGCGGCGATCAAGGGTCCCCTGGTGGTCGTCGGCAGGCTGGTTCCCCTTCCGGGGAGGCCGCGGCTCCTGCCCTGACCGGGAGCGAGCCCGGCGCATCCTGAACCCCGGCCGCCGGGCGGCGGGCGCGGATCGGCAATACCCGACCGGGCGTCTATTGCGCGGTGGTGCCGCCGTCGATCACCAACTCCGATCCGGTGACGAAGGACGCCTCGTCGGAAGCGAGGTACAACACCCCGTAGGCGATGTCGTCCGGAGTCCCTATCTTGCCCAGGGGGACGCGGCTCACCCTTTCTTGGAGCTTGTCAGGGTTGTCCAGCAGCTCCTGGATGAAGGGGGTGTTGACGGGGCCGGGGTGGACCGAGTTGCACCGGATGTTTTCCTTGGCATGCTGGATGGCGGTGGCCTTGGTGAAGAGGCGCACGGCCCCTTTGCTGGCCGTATAGCCGGCGGAGCGGCCGATGCCCACCAGGCCGGCGGCGGAGGATATGTTCACGATGGACCCTCCACCGTTTCGGCGCAGGGCGGGAATGGCGTACTTGGTGCCCAGGAACACCCCCGTCGAGTTCACACCCTGCATGGCCTCCCAATCCGCCAGTGAAGTCTCCTCAATGGGCCGCGTGCCGATGGAGATCCCCGCGTTGTTCACCAGGATGTCCAGCTTCCCGTAGGTCGCCTCGGTGTGCTGAATCGCCCGTTTCCACTCCTCTTCGCTGGTGACATCCAGGTGGATGTAGGTGGCTTCGCCGCCCATCTCCCTGATCTCCGCCTCCAGCTTCATCCCTTCGTCATCCGTGATGTCGCCGAAGCAGACTTTGGCGCCCTCGCGGACGAAGAGCCTGACCTCCGCGGCCCCCTGACCGCGGCCGGCGCCGGTGATGATGGCCACCTTGCCGTCTAGTCGTCCCATGTTCCACGCTCCTTCATTCTTCAAGTGCTCTCCCGATCCGCGGATCCGGCCCGAAGAGGCCGAGTCCGGCTTGGGGTCTAGCCTAGAAACTGTCATTCCGAGGAGTGAAGCGACGAGGGATCTGGGGCGGGGGTCCTCCGTTGCAGCCCGGACCCACCACACCAGGCCCCTCGCTCAACTCGGGGTGACATTGTCCTGAGCACTTTTAAGGCAATCCCACCTTCACGGCAGGAGAGCCCGGGGCGTCGGGGCGATCGACGCGCCCTAAGCCGCGAGTTGCTCCTCCGCCAGACGGGCCGCCGTGAGGATGCACTTCCGGCAGACCCGCTCCGGGACGTCCGACTGGCGAAAGGCCTTGGACCCCTCGGCGGTCGATAGGTCCATTCCCGTCAGCTCCAGGCAGATGGAGCTGCCCATCTCCTCCTGGAAGCGTCGCAGTATCTTCTGGCTGCGTCCGTACGCGGCCCGGTTGTCCTCGTCGCCGCGGGTGCGCCCGTGCTTGAGGCCCACCGCCATGACGGCTCCCACCAGTGCGCCACACATGGCGCCTCCTCCACCCACGCCACCCCCGAACCCGGTGGCGATTCGAGGCGCGTCTCCCGCCTCCAGGCCCGCGCTCTGGCTCACGGCCAGAAGCACCGACTCCGCTCAGTTATACTTCTGAGCCCGTAGTTCCAGGGCCCGTTCTTCCGCTGCGGTCATCGTGCACCTCCTCAGCCTGTACATCATCTTCCGCTCGCACGAGTATGGCGGCTCCTCCGGCGGGCGTCAACATGGGCCCGCCGGTTCCGGCAAAATTGGAAGCATTGACAGCCCCGATGCGTGTCCTTACACTCCAATTCGTCCAGTCAATTCGTCAGGCCGCGTCGTCTGGGCCGGCGTCTGCCGGGTGGACCAGGGTTTCCGGCCGGAGACCCTGGCTTTACCGCATCGGCCCCGGCAAGCGGCAGATGCGCCCCGCTTCGTACCGGGATGCGAGTCCGGATAGCGCGTACGAAGTGTATCCGGGCGGCCGGGCGCCTCGGCCCCTTCAGTAACCCCATCGCGGGAGGTCCATCATGGCAATAAAAGGCGGTTTCCAGAACAAGGTCCTGGAGGTAGACCTGACCACCGGGACAACCAGGTCCGTTCCTCTGCCCTCGGAGGAGGTACTGCGGGCCTATGGAGGCGCCACCGGCGTCGGCCTGTATTTGCTGTCTCAAGAGATCACGCCGACGATGCGCCCGGTCGACCCCGACTGCCCATTCTACGTGTTCACCGGCCCCCTCACGGGTACCATGGTGCCCAGCGCCACCCACTGGGTACTCGTCAACCTGAGGGAGTGCCCCGACTACCACGTGGGCTTGAGCCACGCCCACGGGTATTTTGGCGCCCGGCTCAAGCATGCCGGCTGGGACGGCATCGTCTTCCGGGGCGTTTCACCCAAGCCGGTGTATCTCTGGATCGAGAACAATCAGGTCGAGTTGCGCGACGCCGGCCCCTTCTGGGGCCTGGATACCTTCGAGACGCCGCGCCGCATCAAGCTGGAGTTGGGCGATCCCCTCCAGATCAGCGTCGCCTGCATCGGTCCCGGCGGGGAGAACCTGATCACCGGGGCCGCGGTACGGTCCGACGGGGTCTACACCGCGGCCCGGGGCGAGGCCGGCATTGCCTGGGGCTCGAAAAAGCTCAAAGCCATCGCCGTGCGGGGCACCGGCCGGGCGCCTATCGCCGATCCCGCGCGCCTGATGGAGGCCTATGAGACCTGGAACCGGGCGCTATTTGCGTCGCCCCACCCGCCGACGACCCGGCAGGCCCACTCGGTGGTGCCCGGAGCCCACGCGAACCTCGAAGAACACGGCCGGGTACAGGGAAAGAACTATACCGACCCGGAGTACCAGCTACACTGGAGCCGGCGCTGGGTGGAGGATTCCCCCAAGTGGCGGGTCCGCCCGGTGGGTGGCTTCAACTGCGACATGTCCTGCCATCACGAGACGGTGGTAACCACCGGCCCTCTGGCCGGGACCACGGTGTCGGGCTACGGCGGCGAGATCATCCAGGCAACGGGGCCCAACCTGGGCATCGACGACCCCGGCGTGGCCCTAGCCATCACCGGCATGGTGGACGGAATGGGGCTGGATGGTGGAGAGGTGCCTCGCAACATCGCCATGGTGATGGAGGCCTACAACACCGAGCGGCTCAACCGCGATGAGGTGGACGGCCTGGACCTGACCTGGGGCAACTACGAGGCCGTCATCGAGCTGTTGGAGAAGACGGTCCGCCGGGAAGGCATCGGCGCCTCCCTCGCCAAGTCGCCCCGGGAGTGCGGCCGGGAGCTGGGCATCGAAGACCTGGCGGTCCACCTGAAGGGCACCGGATTCAACGACCACGACCTGCGGATGCACCCCGGCCTCATCTTCCAGATGCTTATCGCCGGGGCCGGGCCGGTTTGGCAGACGGAGTTGGGGCTGGTCTACCCGCCCCGGAAAGACGGCGTCCCCGACATGGGCTACGAGTACCTGGACCCCAAGAACCCCGACGGGATGGTGGAGCCCATCTACCAGGGCCAGCTCCTGAAGCTCTGGGACGATACCCTCGGCGTCTGCTATTTTGCGCTGCGAGGTGCCCTGGGCACCTGGGACGCCGCCATACAGGCGCTTTGCGCCGCCGTCGGCTGGGAGGGTTACACGCGCCAGGAGGCGTTGAAGACCGGGGAACGCCTGGTCAACTTGCAACGCCTGATGGCCCTCCACCTGGGCTATAAGCGAGAGTACGACTACGACGCCAGCCCCCGCATGCTGGGAGGCCTGGACGCCGGTCCCGCGAAGGATAAGACGATACCCGCCGGCCCGCACCTGGAACAGTGGTTCCGCGAGTACTACGAGTGCCTCGACTGGGACCAGGATACCGGTGCGCCCACCCCGGAAACCCTGCAACGCCTGGACATGGCCGGCCTCAGGGTCGGCCGCGCCGGCGCTTGATGGGTCGAGCGGCGGTGATTTCGCCCGGTTGCCCGGTCGACCAGCGCCGCCCCCAGGGCCGGCGTCCCGTTTTTGCAACCCTCATTCTTATATTAGGTAAGCGCCAATGACGAACACCCACATAGATTCGGTGTCAGGAGATTCAGCCGACATCGATGCGATCAGAGCGACGGCCGGCGGCGGCCACGATGTTCCAGTCCTGATGCTCAATCTCAACCGTTACACCCCGGCTGCCGCATACCCGAACGGCGAGGAGTATCGAACCTACGTGGCCGTAATGATGGAGACGATCGCTCGAGTTGGCGGCCGAGTGCTTTGGCGAACACCGGTACACGGCCAGCCGATCGGCTGCGAGCACGACCGGGTCGATGAGATTCTGGCCGTCTGGTACCCGAGTCATGCCGCGTTTCTGGACCTTCATTCGATGGATGGGGCCGATGACCTTTGGCGGCGGCGCCAGCGGAGTGTCGCCAACGCAGTACTGCATCGCTGCCCGGGTGACCGGAATCCGCTGCAACCCTAGGTGACGGGGGCTGTCCAGGCAAGGCGCACACTGCACGGCCAACGCTTCCAAATAGGGTCCCTATGATATAATCACGGCCGTGGCCCTCAAGGCGAGACCGGCGAGACAGCCGGCTCCAGGCGGACCAATACCGGCGCAACCAGGAAGTGGGGTATGAGCAAGCAATTGGTTTCCGAGCGATTGAGCGTTGACAGCGTGGAAGATGCCATCGAACTCTTCTACGACCGGGGCTGGACCGACGGCCATCCAGTGGTCCCGCCCACCGAAAAGGGGATCGTGGAGTTCCTGGAGTACGCCGGCCTGGAGCCAGAACAGGTAATCGGCGAGATTCCGGAGCGAGACCGCCTTATCACCGCCGAGAAATTGGCCATCAACTCCGTCATGGCCGGCTGCAAGGCCGAATACATGCCGGTACTGGTGGCTGCCGTGGAGGCCATCTGCCACCCGGACTTCAAGTTCAACCACATCGCCACCCTCGGCAGCGCCTGGCCCCTCCTCATCGTCAACGGCCCCCTGGGGAAGGAGCTTGGATTCAACAGCGGCATGTATCTGTTCAGCTCCGCCGGCAACCGCCCCAGCAGCACGGTGGCCCGCGCCATCAGCCTTCTGCTGTGGAACTGCGCCGAGGCCCGCCCCGACGGCATTCAGCGGGGCCAATGGGGGAACCCCGGCCGGGGCCACTACTGCGTCGCAGAGAACGAGGAATCCTCTTGGGACCCGCTGCACGTGCAGCTGGGCTTCGACCGCGAAACCAGTACCGTGACGGCCCTTTCAACGTACCCCGGACCCTATCAGGTCTACTGCCAGAGAACGGCCGCCCCTGAACTCATGCTGGACTCGATGGTGGACGCCATATCCACCTACGACTTTTTTCGGGGCACCTATCCCCTGTTCATCCCTCCGCACTTCGCCGATGTCTTCATCGGCTTTGGGTGGAGCAAGAATGACGTGCGCGATTATGTGTTTGAGAAGTGCATGAGGTCGGTGGCGGAGCTGAAACGCCGGGGCCTCTGGGGCACCCATTCGTCGGAGTTTGCGGGCTACGCCGGGATTGCTCACCCAGTGGAACCTGGGGACGATCAGCGGTTCGCCCACGTCTTCAAATCCGATGAATACGACCGGATAATGTTCGACGACACCAGCCTCCTGCGCCGTTCGGATATTTACGTGATTATGGGCGGGGGCAATGCCGGGCCCCGGCTGTGTTTTATCGCCCCCTATGGCGTCTCAACCGACCCCGTGACCGTGGCGATCCGCGGCAAGTAACGAATCCGAGGCCCTGAACCGGACATGTAACCGGACCGGCCCGCAAAGCGGCACCCTCAGGCGGCAAGCCGATCCAGGAAAGGAGTGAATCATGTTGGAGATTTTCAACCCCACGGCGGGTCCCGCGACCGGCAAGGTGACCATGGCGCCGCGCAACTGGACACTGGACGGCCAGACCCTGGGCGTCATCTGGAACGGCCGGCCCTACGGTGACCGGGTTATCAACACCGTCGTCGACATGCTGCGCCAGAAGTACAGCTTCGAGACTGTGGTGTTCCGAAAGAAGCCGTACATCGGCAACCTGGCTCCCCTGGAGATCCGGGAGGAGATAATCAAGAGCTGCGACGCCGTGATCACCGGCGTGGGTGATTGAGGCTCCTGCACGTCGGGCAGTGTGCTCGACGCGTTGACCATGGAGCGGGCAGGCATTCCCGCCGCCGCCATCGGCGTTGAAAAGCTGGTGATGACTACCGGCCGGGGCATGGCCCGGGCCCAGGGTATTCCCGACTACCCCATCGCCGTCGTCTCCCACGACATGGGCGCCATGGCGGACATGCACGACGACGACGACGTACAGAAGATGGCCGCCGCCGCCGCCCCTCAGGTGGAGGCCATCCTTCTGGGGAAAGAGTAAGTCCCCGCACTACTCCGCCGAGGTCTCAGTCCTTCGACAAGCTTCCAAAGCACTGTCGAAAATAGTCGAAGTTCCTTCCTGGTATCGCTCCTCGGGCGTAGGGTTGCCCAGGGCGAACGGGCCCGGCAGTGTCAGGACGAGCCCTTCGGCGGTGTGGGGGTGATTGGCCAATCGCCCCCACGGGACAGACCCGTCGACTCACTGTGGCCCGGTGGAACAATAGCCGCGAAAACCAGTTGTTAAATCCATCTGAGCCCTGTATAATGTGGCCCGCCACGGGTTTGGGAGTGGGCACAAGGCGGTACCCTCGGCAACGTCGAGAAACGTCCGGGAATCTCCGGCCGAATGGCCCATTCAGACAGGGCCGGGCATTATCAGGCACGGTTCGGACACGGCCGGTGACGGCAAGGATCGACGCTGGAAGCTAGTATCTGGAGGAATTTGTACAGTATTTTCGGAGCCCAGGAACTCATGCGCTCGGCTGTTTGCTGGCGCTCCGAATTGACTCGTCCACTGGGAGCAGCAGAGGCGGCAAGCATGCCCGTGGTTGCACCCAAGAGGCACCGGTGATCTTGACCACAGTCACTGGAGGCCAGAGCAAAAGACCAAAACTAGGCAGCGAGGTGGACCATGAGATTATGTGACTCGTTCTCGGTTTACGCTTGGCGAACATTGGGCTTGGGGCTCGGGCTCGTGCTCTTGTTTGCAATTGCGTGCGGCGCTTCGGCGACCGCAACCCCAAGACCGACCAGTGCGCCGGCGGCCACGTCGGCCCCCGTGCCAACAGCGGTACCGGCGGCCACGTCGGCCCCCGTGCCAACAGCGGTACCGGCGGCGACGGCTGTGCCACCAGCCCCTGCAAGTGCGGCTGTGGGCAAGCTAACGCTGATGCTCCCGCAGTTGGGAAATGAGCGGTGGGACAACCCGTTGCAAAACGGTGCGGTCCTCAGCTACAACCGACTCCAGGGCGCGGAGCTTGCCGCCAGGGACGAGGACTCGAAGTTGATACCCGGTTTAGCCTCGGAGTGGGGTCTTTCCGCCGATGGGCTGACCTGGACGTGGACGTTGAGGAAAGGGGCCAAGTTCCATGATGGGAAGGAAGTGACGGCTGAGGATGCCTTCTGGACATTCCAGCATTACTTTGGCCATGATGAGACCCGCGGCGCCTTGGACATCGCAATCGCCGGCGGTGTCCAACGCTGGGCCAAGAACACTGAAAAGGTGACGATGGCCGGCGACACGATGAGTTGGACCATGGTGAGTGTAAATTCGGGGTTGGCCGCCGAGATGTCCGAAGCGGGGCCCACTGCTTACAAGATCATGCCCAAAGGGGGGGACAAGTACTGGGAGGAACAGGATTCCGCCGACTATGATAAGAACCCCATTGGCGCCGGACCCATGGTGCTGACGAAGCAGGTTATCGCCGACCGGATGGAGTTCGAGCGTTTTGACGACTACTATTACCAGCCCGCCAACGGCCTCCCCGAGGACCGGAGGATGAAGTTCGCGGAGCTGGACCTGCTCCTGGTCCCCGAGGAATCTACCAGGGTGGCCGCTCTGCAGGCCGGAGAAGCCGACATTGTTCCGGCGAGCCTGGAAGGGCGGGATCAGATCGAGGCTGGAGGCGGTCGCCTGGTGTTCGGAAGGGAGGGGAATTACCTGATGGTGTACACCGTGGGAGCTTGGAAACCCGAGTTCCCCGTCACCGACAAGCGGGTTCGCCAGGCCTTGGCCTACTCCATCGACAAAGAACTGATGCGGGACAACCTCTTTGGCGCCGAGGTGTTCGAGATAAAGGGCTGGTCCATCGTCACCCCCAGCAGCCTGGGATACACTCCTGCGGCGGAACCCTTTCCCTATGACCCGGACAAGGCTCGAGCACTGATGGCCGAGGCCGGCTACCCCAACGGGGACAATTTCGGCACCCTTATTGTGGACACCTGGGTCTCCGCTTCGTTCCCGTTCATGACTGAGTCGGCCCAGTTGGCCGCCTCTTTCTGGGAGAAGGAGTTGGGGATTGATGTCGATGTCAGGATCGGAGATGAAGCTGACATCAAGAAGAGGGTCCTTACCGAGGAACTCTATGGGCACTTGCTGTGGCGGGACAATGAGACCCGGATGGATACGGCAGGTGGAATCAACTATTGGCTAGGGGATCCCAAGCTTGATTCCCGCCTGCACGAGGACCAGAGTCTCTTCGACCAGATCCAAGCTGCTGCTTCGACCATCGATCCGGCGGCACGGAGCAAAGCGTACAACGAGTTGGTCCTGAGACTGAAGGATGAAAGTTACCAACTGAGTTTTGGATACGTCAATATTCCTTGGGGTGTGGGGCCCAATGTCGCGGAGTGGACTCCATTCTCCCTAGCTCTCTATCCCTCGGCCCTGCATACTGTAGTCCTGAAGTAGTAACCGCGGCGGCGCGGTAACGTACTAGCTAGACCGCACGGATGGAGGCCCAAGCCCCACCCAACTCAAGCTGGCCGGGGCTTGGGCCTCTCCTGGAAAATCCGGTTGGCCAAGTACCTCGCATAGCGTGAAGTGCGGCGGCCAATCTTTGGGCAGCCACGGGGCATGATTGCCGCATTGCAACCTTCCCTCCTGAGGGTGGGTTGCCTTGTGGCCTGGCTGCCATAGGCACTAGGCGTGTACTCGCACCAGGCGTGGAAACCGTCGATGCAACGTTTCATTCTCTTGAGGCTGACCCAGGCAATACTTACCCTGTGGCTTCTGAGCCTGGCGGTATTCCTGAGCGTCCACCTGACGGGGGACCCGGCAGCGTACCTGCTGGGTCCGGAGGCCGGGACTTTCGAATACGAGCAGATCAAGAAGAACCTGGGCTTGGACCGGCCGCTCATCGTCCAGTACGGGTCCTTCATGAATGACCTCATTCGGCTGGACTTCGGCGAGTCTCACGTCCTGGGGCGTTCCTCCCGGGACATATTAATTGAGCGCATCCCTGCAACCCTGCAGCTAGCCGGCGCGGCATTCGCGATGTCCTTAACGTTTGGCGTTCTGCTGGGAGTCTTGTCCGCCATAAAGCGCGACACTATCTTCGACACCTTCGGTAAGTTCTTCGCCATCCTGGGGATCGCCGCGCCCCAATTCTGGGTCGCCATTCTGCTGATCATGCTGTTTGGCGCCAGGCTGGGATGGCTTCCCACCTATGGCCGGGGTGGCCTGGACCACTTTGTTCTCCCGGCTTTCGTGCTGGCATGGGGTGGGATGGCCGGCATGGTGCGCCTGACTCGGTCCAGCATGCTGGAAGTCCTGGGCAGCGAGTACGTAAAGTTCGCTCGAATCAAAGGGCTGCCGGAAAGGGTGGTGATATACAAGCACGCCCTGAAGAACGCCGTCATCCCGGTGCTCACCTTCTCTGGCCTGACCCTGGCGGGCCTGCTCAACGGGTCGATAGCGGTGGAGATTGTATTTGCCTGGCCCGGTATAGGAAGGCTGATGCTGCAGGGTATCCAAACACGGGATTTCTCCATAGTGCAGGCCACGGTCTTGGCCGCGGGGTTCTTCTACATCGCCACGTCCCTCATCGTAGATATCCTTTACGCCTACGTGAATCCGAGGATCCGGCATGAATCGTAGGTGAGGAGGCTGCTTTGGCTTCGGAACTGATACTTGCTCCCAGCCGTGCAGCCCGGCTCAAGAGTCTGCCCGGGCGGGTCCGGGCCCTCAGACTGCCTTGGATCCCCCTCATCATAATGATTATCCTGCTGATATGCGCCGTTTTTTCAGAGCTGCTTTCTCCCCACAATCCTAGGGAAATCGACATACTGGATGCGCGAGTGGCGCCGTTCGAGGGTTGGACATATCCTTTGGGCACCGATGTCCTGGGCCGTGATATGCTCAGCAGGCTTATTTTTGGCGCCCGCACCGCAGTTGTCATCAGCTTGGTGGCTCTGGGCGCGGGGGGGATTGTGGGCACCTTTCTGGGCTTGATCGCCGGTTACAAGGGAGGATGGATCGACGTTATCGTAATGCGGCTGGCGGATGCCGCCCTGGGCTTTCCCACCATTCTGGTAGCTATGTTAATCGTGGTCCTATTTGGCGGCGGCATATGGAACATCATCCTGGCCGTGATGATAACCGTCTGGGCCAGATTTGCCCGCATGATAAGGGGGGATGTCCTGAGCATAAAAGGCCTGGACTTCATTACTTTCGCCCGGGTTGCCGGGCTTCCGGCATGGGTGATTATCGGCCGGCACATTTTCCCCAACACCATCAACACTCTGATGGTGATAACCAGCCTTCTGGTGGGACAGGTAATCCTGCTGGAGGCCGCTCTCAGCTTCCTGGGACTGGGCTTGCCGGTCGGGGACCCAGCATGGGGCATAATGGTGTCAGAAGGGCGCATCGTAATCGTCAAAGTATGGTGGCTATCTCTGTTCCCGGGGCTGGCCATCACGATCGTGGTATTGGCTCTCAACTTCTTTGGCGACTGGCTGCGGGACAGGCTGGATCCCAAGCTGAGCCGGATATGAGCACTGCTGGAGGGCCGCTGCCTTGACGCAATCTCCGATCCTCGAGGTACAAGATCTCAAGACCCATTTCTTTACTCGCACCGGAGTGGTCAAAGCTGTGGACGGGGTAAGCATCCACTTAAATGCGGGCGAAACCCTGGGCATAGTGGGCGAGTCCGGGTGCGGGAAGAGCATGACCGCCCTGTCCATCATGGGCCTGGTGCCTCAGCCGGCCGGGCGCATCGTGGGCGGAAGAATCCTCCTGGAAGGCGAAGACTTGCTGACGAAGACCCCCAAGGAGATGCAAGAGGTCCGGGGCCGGAAGGTATGCATGATATTGCAGGATCCCATGACCTCGTTGAATCCGGTCTACACCGTGGGAGAGCAGGTGGTCGAGACCCTGCGGATGAGAACCGGGTCCCGGCTCGGTGACTTGAAAGAGCGGGGCATCGATCTGCTGAATAGAGTGAAAATCTCCTCCGCCGCGGAACGGATGGGCAGCTTTCCTCATCAGATGAGCGGGGGCATGAACCAGAGGGTCGTGGGCGCCATCGCCCTGGCCGGTGGGCCCAAGGTGCTAATCGCCGACGAGGCGACCACCTCACTGGATGCCACCATTCAATACCAGTACCTGCAATTGCTGAGAGACCTGCAGGCGGATACGGGGCTGTCCATCATCTTCATCACCCACGACTTTGGCATTGTAGCCCATATGTGCACCCGGGTGGCGGTGATGTACGCCGGCAAGGTCGTGGAAACCGCCGGGGTGCGGGACCTGTTCAATAATCCCGCCCACCCGTACACCGAGGCGCTGATGCGGTCGGTGCCAAACGTGGAGGAAGATGTGGACCACCTGTACTCCATCGAAGGTCAACCCCCCGCCCTGGACAAGCTGCCGCAGGGGTGCGCCTTCGCCGACCGGTGCCCCCACGCCTACGACCGGTGCCGGGAGGCGTACCCTGAGCAGTTAAAGGTGTCCGAAGGCCACTCCGCCTCTTGCTGGAAGCTGGCATGACCCAGCTGCCGACAGCCCAATCCAACGATGCCGTGGTAGAGGTAGCGGACTGCCGGAGGCACTTCTCGGTGACCAAGGGGTTGTTGCTACGTAGATTGGTCGGCCTGGTTAAAGCGGTGGATGGAGTGTCCTTCGAGATCCATCCGGGTAAGACCTTCAGTTTGGTGGGAGAGTCGGGCTGCGGCAAGACCACCACCGCCCGGCTGATTCTTCAGGTGGAGAAGCCAACATCGGGCGCTATCAAATTCAGAGGTAAGAGCCTGGCCGACTTCACCAGCGCCGAATATATCGAGTACAGGACCTCGGTGCAGGCTGTTTTCCAGGATCCCTGGGGCTCCGTGAACCCCCGCATGCGGGTGGGCTCAATCATCATGGAAGCCTTGATTCACCACCGACGCCCCTCCAAAGGAGAGGTCAAGGAGCGGCTAGAGCAGCTTCTTCAGGATGTAGGGTTACACTCCTTCCACGCCGATTACTTCCCCCATGAGTTCAGCGGGGGACAGCGCCAGCGCATCGCCATTGCCCGGGCCCTGGCCTTGGACCCCAAGCTGATCGTGCTGGACGAGCCGGTTTCTGCCCTGGATGTTTCGATCCGGGCCCAGATCATGAACCTGCTGCGGGACCTGCAGGAGCGGTACAGCGTAAGCTACCTTCTGATCGCGCATAGCCTGGCCACCGTGCGCTACATGAGCCACGACGTTGGGGTGATGTACTTGGGGAAGATTGTGGAAAAGGCCCCCACCCGAGAGCTGTTCAACAATCCGATGCACCCCTATACCAAGGCCTTGATCGCCGCGGCCCTCCCTTACCATCCCGACTCCCAGCGTGATGGGATGGTCATTTCGGGGGAAGTCCCATCGGCCCTCAATCCCCCTTCGGGATGCTCCTTCCATCCCCGCTGCCCTTTCGTCATGGACCGGTGTTCCGTGGAGACTCCCCAGCTTCGCGAGATCGCCCCGGGACACGTCTTGTCCTGCCATCTGTATTCCCCGGAAAACGGAGCAAACCCAGCGGAAACCGCAAAGGCGCCCTAGCGGGCGCAACGAGCAAGCGGTTGGGGCTTAATACCCGGGCCGGGTTTACCCTGACCCATTCTGACCTGCCTGGAGGCCAAGGGTGGGTCGCGGGAGCCCCCAGCCGACCGAACACCTCGGCCCGGATGCGCCAGCGGCCACGGCCCTACGCTGTACCTAAGCCCAAGGCGTACCAAACCGGAGAGACGGGCGAAATTGTCCAGGCGGACACCCTGGATGTGCGTCCTCTGCCCGGGGTCATCCTCAAGAACCTTACCGCCCATTATGTAGTCTCCCGCTGGGATGTGCTGGAGGCCCATACTCGGACCACGGCTACCACGGCCCGCGCCTTCCTAGATGGCCTCCAGGCTCGGCTGCCTTTCCCTCTGAAGGCCATTCAGCCGGATGGCGGCAGCGAGTTCCAAGCCGTGTTTTAACGAGCCCGCAAACTGGGCAGAATTCACCTCTCGGTCCTGCCTTCCAGGCCCCCAAGCTTGAAGGTCATGCGTAACAAGCCCCACGGACCCATACCGAGGAGTTCTATGAGGTCTGCCCCGATGATTTGGAGTTCGCCCCTCCAAACCGGGGCCTCAGGGAGCGGGTGTACAACTACATGCGGCCCCACCAGTCACCGGGGGACCTGACCCGCTTCGAGCATCCCGGTAAAT
>PVBE010018904.1_pt1 | contig 20235 bp, 18 predicted proteins | sample 1631181 | NCBI WGS metagenome assembly PVBE01 (sample SAMN08397723, study PRJNA350692) | Marine metagenome, whole genome shotgun sequencing project. | isolation source: water | place: Pacific Ocean | collected 2012-04 | reverse complement strand
TTTGCCTTGACCATTCTTCTACTGGCATCATCAACCTCTCGCTTCCTCCACTTTGCTGATATTGACGATCCGATCCGGATGACTTCAAATAGTTCAATTATTTGTGTAGAAGAGTCAGGGTCAAGTCCGGGGTGACGACTGTGAATGCAACCGCAAAAAGTGAAGCATTATTCGGAACAGTTATATTGGAAACAACGCGAGCGTATGCTCGAACGGCGGAGGGTGTGATTATGTCGCAGAAGGGTGGGGTTATCGTCATCGGCAGCGGCTTCGGCGGTGCGGTCTGTGCGTCACGCCTGGCCGAGGCCGGGATCACCGTAACCTTGATCGAGCGCGGGCCGTGGCGTGACACGGTGCCCGTGCGTTCCATGGGGATAGCGTCGCGTGCCCCGTTCCCGAGAGGGCGCAGCGCTCTGCTGCGGCTAATGCGTGCCGTGCGCAACGACAAGATCCCGGGCGGAGGCGTTTCCCTCAGCAAAAAAGGCCTTTTCGAACTGCACCTGTCGAAAGGGCTCAATGTTTTGTGTTCTTCGGGTGTTGGGGGCGGCAGCCATGTCTACGCCGGGCTCAACGCCCCGCCGCCCGATCCCGACTATTGGAATGGGATCGTCGACGGTCTTAGCGCAGAGGAAATGCAGAAGTCATACGACCGCGTATTCGAGCGCATGGGCGCGAGGCCCGCGATGGCGGACGACCAATTGCCGACGACCCTGGAGGAGCGCTTCGGCGACAGCGAGGTAGTCGATGCTGCCGGTGCGGATTACGAGGTCCCGGTGGGTTATTTGTTCCCGGCAACGCCAGGGAAGCCGCAGAAGATAACAAACGACGACGGCGTCGAACGTTACGAAATGACCCCGGGAGAAGAAGGCAATCTCGGCTCGGAGAAGGGCGGCAAGACTTCACTCGACTTCGCCTACATCGCGCGCGCGATGAAGCACGGCCTCAGGGTTCTGGACCTGTGTGAGGTCACCGCCGTCAGACGTTGTGCCGATGACCGCGGGCGTTACCTGGTGGATCTCATCAATCACCACACGGGCAAGCGCGAAACACACCGGACAGAGAACGTGATCCTCGCGGCAGGTACGCTCAATACTTTGAGGCTTTTGCTCCACAGCCGGGAAATCGGCGGTCTCGCCGACATGCCGAGATTGGGGCAGCAGTTCGGCGGCAACGCCGACTTCTTCGGCTACTGGCATCTGGACGACAAGCAACGGGATTTGAGCGTCGGTATGCCGGGGCGCGGACTGTTGCGCATGAAAGAGGCCGAGCCGTTGGGGGAAGGGCGCGAGTGGCCGCTGATTGGCGAAGGTTCGCTGCCGACACCCCGAACGTTACCGTTGGGCGGCTGGATTAGCAGGAAACTCCGGCGCGGGACCTATGTCGCCGCGATGGGCGCCGACGCACAAGACGGTAGCGTGCGCTACCGTGCCGGCAAGCTGTCGATCGACTACGAACCGGAAAACAGCGAAATATTTTCGCGCATCAAGGCGGCTTTCCAGTTAATCGGCGAGAAGACCGGACGTCGTATCTACCATTTGCGGCGGCCTACCACCGTTCATCCGACCGGCGGCGCTTGTATCGGTGGGGACGCCGCCGCAGGTGTAGTCGATGCCAATGGCGAGGTGTTCAACAACCCGGGCTTATACGTTGCCGATGCCGCCGCGTTGCCGAAACCGATCGGCGGGCCGCCCGCGATTTCTATCGGCGCCTGGGCCGATCATCTCGCCGAGCGGTTCATCGAGCGGCACGCTACCGATCGCGCTTGAGCGACGCTAACGAACGCCCGTTCAGCGCCCCGGCGTATTTCTGGCGGACGGAAAGTCGTCGATGCCCAGTTCTTTTCGAAACGCCCCGCTGTCGGTCAGCATCATGCCGTCGAGCGGGATCCCGATAGCGTTCGCGGCCCGATCGTTCATGCTGAAAACAGACGCGACGGCGGCTGCCTCCACCAGCGCGCCGGGGCCCATGCGTTCGAGCAAGCGGACCCGTGCCGTCTCCAATGCCGCGTGGTCTGGCCCCGCTACGGCGTCGGCGAAAGCGAGTAAGACGCCTCCGTCTTCGATCCCGCTGTCGAGGCTCGAGTTCGTGATCGCGGCTAAGTTTACCGGGAGATTGTTCGCTGCGGCGCTCGCACGGAGCATCCAGGTGTGCGCGGTAGTTCAGTAAAAGCACTCGTTGATGGCGGAGATGCGACCTGCCACCAGTTCGACCTGAGAACGACTGAAGCCGGGATCGAAACGGAAATCGAAATTCATGAATTCTTCGAGCGCGACGTATTGCGCCGACCCCAGCCCGATCAATCCTTTCGCTTCCTCGGGGACGAGGCTCAGCGAGCGATAAATGAACGGCGCCGCTTCTATCATGTCCGTCCCGTAGGTATCGATCGCCTCTTGTTTACCGCGTCTCCCGCCCGGGATGCTCTCGGCCCATGCGCCTTCATCGCGCGCCGTCGCGGGCCGCTGACTCGTGGGCTCACCGTCCGCCGGCTGGGCGATCTCGGCGGAGGGCACACCGATGCCGCGGGCAAAAACATCGACGCAGGTGAGGCGGGCGGCGACGCCCACCGTCTCGACATATTCGGCGTCGCTCAAACCATCGCTCACCGCCTGTTCGAAGAACCCACGGTCCAGCTTATTCGTCGACACCGCGACCTGCCGCGCGACCCTCCGGGTCGATTCGGGCAGGTCGGTCGGTGCTTTGGTCTCCGCGGCCGCCGGTTTCTGGAGTCCGGCTTCGCAACGCGCGTCGCGCGCTTCGGCGACGATGGCGGCGCGTTGCGCGCCCGTCCACCAGGTACCCGGTACGCTGAACGACGCGAGCGTGTGTTGATGCGCCTCGACGATCGCATTCCTGACCGGGTATTTGCTGTCGCTGTACAAAGTCATGGCGTAATGCGCTCCTTAGTATTATCGGGCGGGGACCGACGGTTCCCGGGACGTTAGAGCGTACCAGAAATCCGATGACAGTAGCGATAGAGACCGGCCGTGGAACCGGAAGCTTACAGCCGACGGCCGCCCGGCAGCGGGCGCAATATCTCTCACCGTGGCGGATCACGGCTCGGCGTGACGGTGGTCCTGGGGCCCTCTCGCTGGGCAATATGAGAGAATAGCGCCGTGTCCGGGTAAGGAAAGAGGGATCGGCGAGTGAGCTACAAACATATCGATGTTACGGCAACCGGTCACGTCACGCGGCTCACTTTGAATCGACCGGCCGTTCTCAACGCGATCAACCAGAAAATGCACGACGAACTGCAACGAGCTTTCGACCAGTTTGCGGGCGACGACGACCAGTATCTTTGCGTGATCCGAGGGGCCGGGGATCGGGCCTTTTGCGCCGGCAGTGATTTGAAATCCATCGCCGAGCGCGGTCAACCGCACGTATACCCGGAAGGTGGATACGCAGGTTTGATCGAGCGTTTCGATCTGGACAAACCTTTGATAGCGGCGGTCGACGGTGTCGCGGTCGGCGGTGGATTCGAGTTGGCACTTGCGTGCGATATTCTGATCGCGACGCACCGCTCGCGTTTTGGTTTGCCGGAACCACTTGTCGGCGCGGTTGCTTTGGGCGGCGGCATGCATCGGTTGGCTCGCCAGGTCGGGCTCAAGCAAGCGATGGGCCTCATTCTCACCGGCGACATTATCGATGCCGAAGCGGCAAACCGAATGGGTCTCGTCACCGAACTCGTCGCGCCCGACGCCCTCGACGCGGCTGTGAGCGCGTGGTGTGAAAAAGTTCTCCGCTGCGCGCCGCTGGCGACACGGGCCTCGAAACAGACCGTAATGCGAGGGCTCGACGAACCGACTTTGGCGCAGGCAATGGGCGGGCAGGATCGCTATCCCGCATTCGAAGCTTGGTATGCCTCGGCGGATCGGCTTGAGGGCGCGCGCGCTTTTGCCGAGAAAAGGCCACCCCGGTGGGCCGGCAATTAGGTCGCGGTGCCCGCCGATCCGGAGCCGCGATGGACCGCAAGGAAGAGTCCGGGGCCTTATCCTGATTCGATGCTGCGACCGACATCGTCCAGGAACGAGCTCCATTGAATAGGTGAGCGGAAACATAAGACATCCAACGACTTCGCCGGGAGGCAAATGCTTACGCCCCCTCCCTGATCTCCCTCGATTTGAGGAGGAGGAGACGCAGCTTCAATGTTGGGAGTCTTCTTTTCTCGCGCACCTATTTGGCTGCCCGTACACGTGAACTCATCGTCAGGGGGTGTCGACCATGCGCTGTAGTACTCAGATCATCGTATGCTTAGTTGTGTATTTCGCCGCTTCGGCCGTTTATGCGGACGAACTCCGCGGCCCCGACGGGGAAGCTTTATTCACGGCACGGTGCGCAATGTGTCACGACCTCGGCTTCATCGCGCCAAAGCCGGCGCAACTCGGCCGGCTTGCGGTTGAAGAAATCGAAGCGGCGCTATGGCACGGTACGATGCAGCAACACGCCAACGGTCTCAGTGGTCCCGAACGGCTCGCCATTGCCCGCTGGCTTGCGGCCAAAGGAGATGGTAGCAAAGCGCGCGGCCCCGGGGTCACGGAGTGCGCCGCCGAACATCGGCCACCGGCGCCGACATCCACTTCCTGGCCTGGTTGGTCCGTCGACAATCGCTTCGCCCGTTATGTCGCTGACACCTCGATGACTGTTTCGCGTGCGGCACGGCTCGAACTCGTCTGGGCCCACCCGTTTCCCGTGCACTCGGCCTTTGCCAGCTCCGGTAATTCGGTGGCGGTAAAAGACGGCCGGGTCTTCGTCGGCAATTTGAACGGCTGGGTCTATGCGATCGATGCCGAGCGCGGTTGCGCCCACTGGACGTTTCACGCCGAAGGAAGGGTGCGCTCGAACGTGGCGCTCGAAGGCGATACCTTGGTTTTTGGTGACTTGATGGCGAACGTCTATGCGCTGGACGCGCGTAGTGGGCGCCTTATCTGGCGCACGAGAATTGACTGGGGGCCCGGCTCTCGTATCACCGGCAACCTGACGATTCACCGGGGAACCGTCTACGCGCCGGTTTCGAGCCTGGAAGAAGTCCTGGCGATGAAAATGGATCTGCCGTGTTGTACGTTCCGCGGCACCGTCGCGGCACTCGATGCCGCCACCGGCGCGATTAAATGGAAGACCTACACGATCGACAGCTATCCGGAATACCTCGGCCATAACGAGATGGGGCAACCTCGGTTTGGGCCAGCGGGCGTCCCGGTTTGGTCCGGGATCGCGGTCGATGACCAACGCGGAGTGGTTTACGTCGGCAATGGCAATCAATTCACTGAGCCAAGAGTCGAAGAATCGGACGCAGTCATGGCTCTCGATATGCGAAGCGGCGCCAAGGTCTGGGTCAAATCGCTCGCGCCTGAGCGGATGGGCGGGCAGGACATTTACCATCTCGCGTGCGGGGCATGGTGGGACCCGGAGCGCAAGAACTGCTCGCCGGAAAACCCGGAAGGACACGGCGATCGCGATATCGGTGCGCCGCCGGCGCTCGTTACCCGTCGCGACGGTAAGGACGTAATAGTCGTCGGCACCAAGGATGGTGTGCTCTATGCGCTGGATCCGGATAGCAAGGGGGCGATGTTGTGGAGTATCCGGGTCGGTGAGGGCGGAGAAATCGGCGGAATCGAATACGGGCTGGCGGCGGACGAAAGCCATGCCTACGCGCCGGTCGTCGACATGAATGCGGACATGAGTTCGAACGGGTCACTCACTGCGGTCGATCTGATCACCGGCAAGGCGGCCTGGCGCGTCGACAACATCGCCGCCGAGTGCGCGGACAAGCCGACCCCACCGTGCGGCAATGCCGTCATCGCGGCGCCGACCGTCGTCGGCGAGGTCGTATTTGCCGGCTTAGTCGACGGCACCCTGCGCGCCTATGACAAGCACACTGGGAAGCAGATCGTCTCCTACGATACGGCTCGCCAATACAACGGCGTCAATGGCCGCAAGGGCAACGGCGGATCGCTCGGCAACGGCGGCCCGGTAATCGTGGACGATCGTCTCTATATCATGAGCGGATTCAACATGCTGAACGTCGGTCTCCCCGGCAACACGTTGCTAGCGTTCAAGATCCCGCGTTAGAAGCCCGTCGGTTCCGGCGGTCTGGGCGGCAGACGCGGGACGTACCGAACGCCGCAAACGGTAAGAACGGTGTCGTCAGTACCTCGAGAAAGCTTCGGCGAGCCCGTCGAATTGTGAAATACTGTTAAGAAATATGATAATAAACAATAAGTTATAGCGGTATTTTGTGACGCGATCAGCGAAAACACGACCGGGAGCGGAAACCGTTCACATCTCTCCGGTTTCGACCTGGCCGCGCCTGGAACGACTGCGCAAAAATGCGCTCAGAAGATCCGCAGGAGGGCGAATGCAAAAAGGTAGCGCCCGGCGGACGAGATGCGATTGTTCAGGCGAGATGGAAAATGAAAATTATAGCGAAGGCAGTACTGATAGCGGGATTGTTTTGCGGCACCGCCCATGCCGATTTTTCAGGTGACTACGCGATCGGATTCTGGATCCTCGCGGAGGATGGCGGGACGATCGATGTCAGCGGCGCACCCGGAACCGTCAGCTTAACCAGCAACAACATTGGCACCCTGAATGCCAATCAGGACTTGACGTTTACCGCATTCGAAAACACCAGCATAAGTTTCGATTGGAGCTATTCGACGGTGGATACCGGCACGCCGAGTAGCCCGGGTGCCCAGTGGGACCCGTTTGGCTATCTCTTGAACGGTGCATTTATTCAGTTGAGCGACAATGCCGGCGCCGCCGACCAGAACGGAGTGGCCAGCTTCGGCGTCGCTATCGGCGATGTCTTCGGGTTTCGCGCCAACACGGTGGACGGGATCTTCGGGGCGGCGACGACCGGCGTTACGAATTTCTCCGCCTCGATGCCATCGCCGGCAACGGTACCACTACCGCCGAGCCTGTGGCTCATGGGCTTCGCCCTCGGCGGCTTCCTGATGGTCCGGCGACAAGGGAGGCAAGACGACGTAGGACCCCTCGCGCTCTGATCCGCAATCGCGCAGAATGCTCGCCGGGCTCCTTTGGGGGCCTTTTTTTTGGTTGGGGCGCAAAACGAGGCGCTATACTCCGAGGATCGTTTTTAAGCTGGGCTTCTCGTGCGACGCGAGCGGGGGCAGGCGTCCGCCGGCGAGGGTAACGCAACGCTCGGTTTGCGCTGCAGTGACGAGCGTGCACAATACGCTGGCGCCATGCGCCGTTCAACGAGGGGGAGATAATGAATTCGAGCCAACTGTCCTGCATCGCGATCGCAATGTGGTTTCTTTGTTTTCTGGAACCGGTGATGGCAGGTTCGCCCGCGGGAATGCGGTTGTACGTTCTCCACTCCGGTTCTTTGTCTATCGGCAAGGGCGCGCTACAGAATTTCGCGCCGATGGATCCCCCGATCCGGATCCCGGTCGCATTCTTTGCGATCAAACACCCGCGAGGCAACATCCTGTTCGATACCGGCAACAACGATCGGATCATCGACGATCCGAGCTATTGGGGTCCGAATTACGATGCACTCAAACCGGTTGTGACGCCGGAGATCTCGATCGAGGCACAACTTGGCCGGATCGGGATGACGCCTGACGATTTCACCTACGTCGTCGTCAGCCACATGCACCTGGACCACGGCGGGAATGTCGGCAAGTTCCCGAATTCGACCTTAATTATCCAGCGCGACGAGATCGAATACGCGATGTTTCCCGACGAACCGTTCGCCGGTGCATTCATTCCGGGCGACGCTGCTGCACTTCGTTCAGCGGTTGGTGCGACGAAGCCGAACGCGTTGCCGATGCTGATCATCGAGGAGGATTTCGATATCTTCGGCGACGGCAGTGTGGTTGTGAAACGTTCACGCGGTCACACGAAGGGCAGCCAGATGCTCCTCGTTCGCCTTCCCAAGACGGGTAGCGTGATTCTCACCGGTGATGCCGCGTACTTCCGTGATAGCGTCGAGAAGAACCTCCCGCCGAATCTCATGCTTGCCTACGACCCCGCCGGCATCATGCGCGGTTACGAGTGGATCCGCTACATGATGGCGACCGAGGGTGCGGACTTCTTTACCTCCCATGATCCGGACGCCTTTAAGACGTATCGAAGGGCGCCGGAATATTACGACTGAAGATTCGATCCGGGCGGCGCCGCCGGGTGGCGCAATGGTAGACCTGTTTGTCGGTCAGGGTGAGAGGTGAGTTGACAGAGATCCCCGTCGCCGTCGCTGACGGTCTGAGCAAACGCTTTGGTCGGCGCCTGGCGGTCGAAGATTTTTCGTTCGCGCTGGCGCCGGGGGAAGTCTTCGGGTTGCTCGGGCCGAACGGTTCGGGAAAGAGCACGATTCTGCGAATGCTGGTCGGCTATCTGCGCCCGAGCGCCGGCAGTGCCACGATTGCGGGGTTCGACGTCGTCGCCGATGGCCGGGCGGCGCGCACACACATCGGCTATGTTCCCGAAGAAGCACCCCTTTATGGCGCGATGCGCGTCGCCGAGTTCTTGCGCGCAATGGCATCGCTCAAAGGTCTCGGCCCGGATTATGCCAGTGCAGAGGTCGACCGCGTTTGCCGAACCCTCGACATCGACGACGTCAGGGGATCGATCATCGGGCAGCTGTCCCGAGGCTATCGCCAGCGGGTCGCGATTGCGCAGGCGCTACTCGGTGCCCCTCCCTTACTCGTACTCGATGAGCCTACTAACGGATTGGATCCGCGCCAAATCATCGAATTCCGGGAGCTGATTCTGGCCCTTGCCGGGCGCCATGCGATCCTGGTGACTTCGCACATCCTCGGGGAGGTCGAGAAAGTAGCGGATCGGGCCGCCATCGTGCTCAATGGTCGCTTGCTCGCTATTGAAAACGTGCGTACAGACGCCGGTCAAAAATGTGATCTCGAAAGCCGCTTTCTGCAGCTGACGGCGGAGCCGGCTTGAACTTGACGGGGCTAGGGCCGCTCTACCGCAAGGAAATGGCGGCTATTTTCTTTTCGCCAATGGCCTACGCGTGGATCGCGGTTTTTGTCCTGTTGTCGGGTTACAGTTTTTGCGCGCACCTTTTTCACGGGCGGAGCGCTAGCCTCGTACCGATGCTTTTTCAGGCGGCACTGCTGCTCATCCTAACCATCCCGCTCCTGACGATGAGGCAATTTGCCGAAGAGCGCCGCAACGGAACGCTCGAATTGTTGCTGAGTACGCCGGTCGGCGATCTTGCCGTCGTGCTGGGAAAATTTTTCGCCAATCTCAGCCTCGTCGCCCTGCTGCTGCTTCTCATGCTCGCCTTGCCGGGCGCGCTGGCAACGGTCGCGGATCCCGACTGGGGGCCCGTCATCAGCGGTTACATCGGCTTGCTCATGCTCGCCGCCGCGTTAATCGCGGTAGGCCTCGCAATGTCGGCCGCGACCTCGAATCAGCTGGTCGCGGCGGTTCTCTCTCTCGGCCTGTTTCTGTTGCTGTGGATGGCCGAGGTGCTCGGGGTGTTGTTGCCGGCCCCACTCGACGGGTTCGCGATCGCGCTCTCCTTGGATACCCGCTTCGCTCCTTTCGCAGCGGGCGCCGTCTATCTATCGGATTTCGGCTTTTTCCTGACGCTGACTATGGTCGGGATCGCGCTTTGCGTCGCCGCTCTGACGCGCCGCTAATGCGCAATGGGTGAATACTGGTGGTTTGCGGGTTGGCTGGTGGCGGTGTCGATACTGTTTGGGGGAGCGTTACATTTGCCCGAGGCCTGCCTGAAACCGCGATCGCCGCTGCTTCGAATGCTCGCCGGCGCGGCGGCGCTCAGCACGGTAGGCGCCGTAACGCTCCTCGCCAATGGCGCGCTGACCCGCCACGACGCGCACTTCGATTTGACGCGGGAACGCGTGTTCACGCCGGATGCCGACGCCATGAGCGTCGTCGAACACCTGGACCGGCCCGTGCAGCTGACCTACTTCTACCGCGAAGACGATCCGGATGGAAAACGCGCTCGCCACATCGTCGAACTTATGTCGCGGCACAGCTCATTTTTGCGAGTGACGACCGTCGATCCGGCGCGAAATCCTAGTCTGGCGCGTACCGCCGGCGTCCGCTTTTCCAACGTAGCGTTACTGGAAGCGGACGGTCGCCGGGTGATCGTTCACAGTACCGATGAAACCGATATCGCGATTGGTATCGAGCGCGTGTTGCGGGAGCGCGTCGTCGAGATTTGTTTCTTAAGCGGCCACGGGGAGTACCCCAGCGATAACTACGAATTTCATACTCACATCGAGGCGCTCGGCGGCGAGGGGGGGCACAGTCATGGAGCGGCGCCGGTCGTCGAGACGACGGGGCATGGGGTTGGTCGCTTCCGCCGTTCCTTAGAAGCCGTTGGCTACGAGATCAGGGAGATCACCCCGGCGCGCGACGGCACGATCGACCGGCGCTGTCGGGTCGTGATCGATGCCGGCCCGCAGACCCCTTATTCGCCGATCGAGAGTAAGGCGCTGGAGACCTACCTACGGAGCGGCGGTGCCGCGTTGCTCTTGTACGACCTAGGCTTTGCGGTGGCCCCCGCCCACGACGCGCTATTGCGCCGCTTAGGCCTCTCTTTGCCGGCGGCGGTCGTTGTCGATTCCGATCGGCATTACGCCTCGGATCCCAAAAGCGTTGCCGTGACGGCCTATGAATCGCATCCGGTGACTCGGCGAATGTCGCTGACGTTCTACCCTGGCGTGCGGCCGCTCGAAGCCGTGGTACCGGCGAACGGCATCACCCGGGAGCCGCTGTTTGCCAGTAGCGACGGAAGCCATCGCCAACCGTTAATGGCCGCCCTGTCTGCGTCCGCAGACGGGGCGCATCACCCGCAAGGCAGTAAACCGCCGCCCGGCCCGCACTTACTGGCTGCCGCGATCCGCGGCAAGCTAGACGCAACGGCAGAGCAGACATTCAGACTCATCGTGGTCGGCGACAGCGATTTTGTGAGCAATTCCTTTTATCCGTACATGTCCAATAATCGCATCGCATTGTCGATGGTGCGATGGCTCGTCGGGGAAACGGAGAGTGCGTCCGTGGCGCCGCGGATCCCGGTGCAGCCGACGGTGGAACTGACGAATTATCAGCGCCGCGCTTTGTTCCTTTCACTGGTCGTCGCGCTGCCGCTGACGATCGCTGGTATCGGCGCTCTTGTCTGGTGGCGGCGTCGGTGAATAATCCGCCGGTTTACCTATTCGCGGGCTCGTTGGCGGCGTTGGTCTACCTTGCTGTCATGTTTGCCTGCGGAATCCCGCCGGCCGATGAAAGCCGCATCCAAGCCCGTCCCGACGGTGTGCTCGAGCAGTTGCCGGAGGCGGTGGTAGCGGTTGAGGTGGCGCGAGACGGTTCGACGTCGCGATTTCGGCGGCGTGGTGCGCGCTGGTGGAATGCAGGAACCGCGGAGTATTGCACGGAGGCGCAAACGACGTCCTTGGAGCAGGCGATGAAAATAATGCATGCTTCGGCGCCAGTCCGGATCCTCCGGCCCGAGGATATCGCGGGATTGAGCGCGCAGGCCTTCGGTTTGGATCCGCCCGCGCTCCGCGTTCGTTTGTCCACCAACGATGGTCTCGTGCTAGCGGCGAACTTTGGCGACCGCGCTAGCGACGGCGTCTTGCAATACCTGCGGGTCGAAGGCCACGGAGAAACCTATCTCATGTCCGGATTCGTCGGCGAGTCCTGGGTTCGATTGTCAGAACGAGAGGCGCCGGTTGCGACAAAAAAATAGCGGCCGGCACCGTCACCGGCGAGGCTCAACGAAAATGCGGCATCACCTCGGTGGCGAATAGCTCGAGGTGTTCGTTCATCTCGGCCGCGGGCATCCCCGGCGGCACCGTCCAGGTGTAGTAACGTTCGATCCCCGTCGCCTCGACATAGGCGGCAATGGCGTCGACCGCGTGCTGCGGTGACAGCACCAGTAGTTGGCCCGACTCGCGGAGTTGTTGCTCGTTAGTAGTCTCCGGAAACGGAGTCTGACCTGCCTCTCGGAGCCACACGTTGTACATCTGCAGTTGATAAATAATGTGTGGTGCCACCCGGGCAAAGGTCTTGTCCGGTTCGTCAGAGACGATGAGCCAGAAATGTCCGCCCGAGAGGCGGCCTGGCGGCTTACCCAGCCGTTCGCACGCGTCGCGGTAGGCCGTTGTCAATGCCTCGATGTCGCCGGTGCCGATGAAACCGTCGCCCAGTCGCGCCGCACGTTTGGCTGCCGCGGGCACAAATCCGCCGACCCATATCGGCGGTCGCGGTCGCTGTACGGGCCGGGGGGCAAGTTTGGCTCCGCTGATCTGGTAGTGCCTGCCGTCGTGATCCACGGTTTCGCCTTGCCAGAGGCGCCGGACGATCTGCAATCCTTCGTCGATGCGCTCGGCCCGTTGGCGACGGTCGATCCCTAGGCCTGAAAATTCCTGAGGCCGATAGCCGATCCCGACGCCGAGTTCGAAACGGCCCTCCGACAGAATATCGATCGTCGCACCGTCCTCGGCGACGCGTACGGGGTGGTGCAGCGGCAGCAACAACACGCCCGTACCGATACGGATTCTCCGAGTGCGTACGGCAACCGCCGCGGCCAGGGGCAGGATCGACGGCGCATGGCCGTCCTCGCAGAAATGGTGTTCGGTCAACCAGACGTCGTCGTAACCGATCGTTTCGGCCCATGCGATCTGTTCGATCGTCTCGGCATAGATTTCAATATCCGGGCGATGCCAGGCGCCGGGATTGCGCAATGAATACCATAATCCGAAACTGAGTCTGGAACTGTTCATCGTATGCCCCTCACTGACCGGCCCGGAATCGCTAGCGGCTGGTCAGGCTAGAGTTTGCCTGCTAGGGCTGTCAAGCGAAGCGAGGTATGGCGCCGGCTTTGGTTTGCGACCAGAAAGTGTGGAAAATTTGATTTCGGTCAGGACGCGCGCCGCCTTTCGATCGCAGTATCATCGGCGTAAAAACGTCGAATTGACGAAACGCGGAACTCACCGTCTGCCCATCATTGACTGCGAGTTCGGCCTCGCGCACGGCACGTTCGACCACCAGATTGCCGACGAGGTCGCGGCACAATTCCAGCGCCTGCAACATCGGCACGCCGGATCGCATCAGCATCGCCATGTTGTGGGTCAGGCGCGACAAACTGATCATGCGCAGGATGTCACCGAATATCGGGACCTTCAGCTTGATCCTATCGGCGGCGAAGGCGACCCGGGCGGAACGCTTGCGCACGATGCGATAGGCAGACACGAGCGCGACCGGCGTACCGACGATCAACCACCAGTACTCCTTGACGAAGTCGCCCGTACTGATTACCAACCGTGTGATCAACGGCAGCGTGAGACCGATCTCCATCAGCAATTCAGCGAATGTCGGCACGACGAAACCAAAAAGCAGCAGCACGAACAGGCTTACCGTAAACAGCACCATAGCGGGGTAAATACTGACCTGCTTGAGGTCCGCAATGAGCTTGTCGACCCATTCTAGATGCATCATCACCTCGCGGAACGAGGTGCCGAGATTGCCGCTGTACTCGCCCGCCTTGACGATATTGGTGACCTGCTCGGTGAAAACCTTAGGGTGGCGTGCCATCGCTTCGGTCAACGTAGCGCCGGCCTGGATGTTGCGCGAGAGGTCTTCCAGTACGCGCCGGAAACCTTCGTTGCCGGTCTCCTTAGCCATTGTGTTCATCGCATCGATTATCGTAATACCGGCGTCGAGCATTGCGCTCATGGCGCTGCACAGTTCGATCATTTCGCGGCGCGAAACCGTCTTCGAGCGAGCCTTCTTGCGGTCGCGCACGAGGATATTAGCGTCGATCAGCCAGTAACCGATCTCCATCAACAACTGGTCGAGATGGACGACGTTCTCCGCGTCCATGGTCCCAGACACGCTGGCCCCGGTGCGGTCGACGGCTCGATATTGGAAGGCGGGCACTAGTCGAGCCTGAGCCAGAGTGAGAGAGCGCGAAGGATCGGCTCCGCGCCGAGCGGTTGATCAACGCACAACGCGCAGTACCTCTTCTACGCTCGTGATGCCGAGGCCGGCCTTACGCAGGCCGTCCATGAACATCGATTGCATGCCCTTGCTGAGCGCGAGTTTTTCGAGTTCTGCCGGGCCCGCGTTATCGACGATCGGATCGTGAAAGTCATCATCGACGATCAGCGCCTCAAAAATCGCTTGACGTCCGGCGTAACCGGCGTGCAGACAGCTATCGCAAGCACCCGCGGCCCACAATTCTTGCGTGGTCGCGAGTTGTTCCGGAAAACGCTGGCGCCATTGGTCGGCATCCCTGTCCTCGATTCGGCAGTTCGGGCACAGTTTGCGCACTAGGCGCTGTCCGACGACAGCGGTCAGGGCCGCCGGCAGCAGGTAACGCTCGACCCCCATGTCGACGACTCTGGGTATCACGCCGACGGCGCTGTTCGTATGCAGCGTCGAAAAGACCAGATGGCCCGTCAACGCGGCCCGCACCGCTAACTGCGCAGTTTCGACATCGCGCATCTCTCCGACCAGGATCACGTCCGGATCCTGGCGCAACAGCGCGCGCAGGCCGGCGGCGAACGTCATACCGATGTCGCTACGCACCTGGGTCTGGCGGACCAGTGGAATGCCGTATTCGATGGGGTCTTCCAGGGTGAAAATACTACGTCTCAGCGCATCGACTTCACTCAGCGCCGTATATAGGGTCGTCGTCTTACCGCTACCGGTCGGGCCAGTAACGAGGACCATGCCGAATGGACGGTCGATGACTTCCTTCAGGTCGGTCAGTACTTTGTCGGCCAATCCCAGTTTGTTGAAGCCCGGGCGCGAGTCAGAAGACTCCAGCACCCGCATAACGATGCTTTCGCCGTGGTTCGTGGGCAGGGTCGAGACACGCAGATCGATGTCGCGACGGCCGTAGAGAAAGCGGATGCGACCGTCCTGCGGCACGCGCTTTTCGGTAACGTTTAATTCGGACATCAACTTGAAACGCGCGGCGAGCCCCGAACGCAAGCGTGTCGGGATCAATAGTTCCTGACGTAACACGCCATCGACCCGCATCCGGATCCTGACGATCCGCTCTTCCGGTTCGATGTGGATATCGGTCGCACGCAGCTTGACCGCGTGCGCGATGATCTGGTCGGCGAGGCGCACCATCGGCGATTCGGCAGCGGCATCCGCATCGATGGGGATCGCACCGTCGCGCATCAGGGCCTCGACGGTGTCTTCGATCGAACTTGTTTCGGCGTAGTGGCGCTCGAGCGCGTCACCGATATCGGATTCCGCCGCGCTCGTGACTTCGAGTTGCAGGCCGCTCAGTTTTTCGACGTTGTCGATCGCAACAACGTCGTACGGATCGGCCATGGCGACGGTGAGTATCCCGGCGTCTTCTGACAGCGGCAGCAAGCGGTGCTTTTTTGCGACGTCATAGGGGACACGCTGCAACACCTGGTCGTCGATGACGGCGTTGAGAACGTCGACGACCTGCGTCCGTGTTTCGACTGCGAGACTCTCGGTGAGAACGTCTTCGGTAATGAAGCCGAGATTGACGAGTACCTCACCGAGGTACCCGCCATTACGGTCCTTCTCGCGCAGCGCCAGATCCAACTGAGCGTCGTTGATGAAGCCGGCCTCGAAGAGTCGAACGCCGAGGGGTTTACCCCGCGGTTTGCTCGCTACAGCCGATTCGGCCGGGGCGGCCTCGGCCGCGACCGTTGCCATGCGCGTGCTCTAAGCGACGAGATGCCTAGACATTAGCCAGGCAGACCTCGAGGATCGAAGCGTGTTTACCCTGGTAGCGGCGGACTTTGCCGGCCTTCTTCCAGGATGCAGAGCCCTTCACCACGCCGCCGTCGCCATCGATGATGTTGCTGATCTTCTCGGCAACCTTGTCGCTGATCTTGTCGCTTCGGTAGATCACAAACTGGCCGTCGCGTTTACCGTCGCCGTCGAGGTCGCAGGCCCAGTTCTTGTCGTTGTTGTTTGCCAGGAACAAGTCCTGATAGCCGTCCTTAGTAATGTAGTTGGTCATTTCCTTCTCGAGGTAAGGACCCTGCCACCCCGGAATCGTCTTACTCCCATCGAGGCTGTTGACCATGAGTTGACGGTATTGGTCTTTTGTCTGCGTCGGGATATGCCGCGGCCAAAGACCGGTATCGACCTGATATTTCGCCACAGCAGTCATTAAGGTGTTGATTTGCTGGATATATGCTGAAACCTTGGCGTCTTCTATCGCGGCGAAAATCTTCGGCGCGGCGACTGAACCCAAAACGGCGATCACCGCCAGAACGCCGATCATTTCGACTAAGGTAAACCCGCGGTTTTGTGTGAGCGTTGCCATCTCTATCCTCCTGGGAGTTCTACGGACTATCGAGTTGCTCTCTTCGCCTCGGGGGCGTCTCTGGAGGGTATCGGTCGCGGGGAGGAAATCTTGAATAGGAAGCGCACGAAATTGGGCCGGGGATCGGGGTGCAAAGGCGGCCGGGTGGCTGAATTCTGGCACGGAAGGCGTGCTGGCAGCGTCGATTGCGGCTATTTGCCGGGACCGAGACCAAACGAGACCCAGCCAGGTTCTGCACCGGTGGGGGGGGGAGCCAAGGTGGCCAGATGGCATCCATCAGTCCGGCTTGATGAGATGCCCGGGGTTCGGGTAATGGGTTGGCCCCGGTGATTGGCTCAGTTCTGTCGGGTTTGTCTTGCCGAAGCGTATCCGCCGCGCCTGATTTGTGTGGCCGTCGCGCCCCGACGGAAGTCAACGACGTTGCCTCGATAGGAGGCGACCTGTCGATACCAGGCACCGAGGTATACTGACCCATTCCGCTACGGGGAGATGCTAACGATGGAAATCCCGAATTGGCGTATCGACGCCGACCTGATGGAGTCGTGTAATTGCGACTACGGTTGTCCGTGCAACTTCAACGGCTACCCGACCGACGGCAAGTGCGACACCGTCACCGGCTTTCATATTCGTGAAGGGTTCTACGGGGACACCTTGCTCGACGGCGTCAAGCTGATCACGGTGGCCGCCTGGCCGGGGGCGATACATCACGGGAACGGGACCGTTCGGTTGCACGTCGACGAATCGACGAACGAGGCGCAGCGCGAAGCGATCATGATGATTTTCTCGGGCCGGGCCCGCGGCAACGGACCATTCGAGCTTTTTGCCGGCACTTTTTCGACGATCGAGCCGCCGGTCTTCGCACCCATCGAAATGCACGTCGACGGGCGCAGTAGCTGGTTTCGCATACCGGATCTCATCGATGTTCAGTTCGAGGGATTCACGAATCCGGTATCGGGCGAATTGCAGGATATCCGCGTAGACATGCCGCAGGGATTCGTATTCAGGACCGCGCTCGCGGCGAAGACCCGGATGATGAAGCTGTTCGGCATGGGCCGATTGAGTTTCGATCACACCGGCAAGAACGCATTTTTCGCCGAGATCAGCTACGCCGGACCTTGAAACGCGGAGAATCGACGGGGAATCGACGGGGTCAGACTCGATCGAAGATCGTCTTTTCGGTTGGGTAATGCGGCGGAATCGTCCACGAGTGTGGGCGCGGGAAAAGGTGTATGGAAATAAACTGGACACCTCTTTTACGGCCGCGAGCAAGGTGCGTCCACGGTTTCGGGGCCGTCGCGATTCTTGTTCCCTGGTGCTCCGCCCTGGGCCCTGGGTGAAGACTGGGATCTCGAATAATTGCTGCGAATGATTAGCGGTTGTCACCGACCCCTTTGCCGTTTTGCTGACCGCGGTTCGTGAATTTGTCGAAGTAAATGTCGCGGCCGCGCACGCCCGCTGTTGCCAGGATTGGCAGAGCCGCGTCGATCATGGCCGGCGGCCCGCACAAGTAGGCCTGACAACCGCGCAGGTCGAAATCGTCCACTTTCCGGATGAAGTCGGCGACATCGCCGCGCGCGCCGACCCAGGCACTGTCTTCCGGTTCCTGCGATAGCACCGGAAGATAGCGGATGGGGCCGGCCCATTTTGCCGTCAGCGTTGCCACGACGGCGTCGTCGTAAAGATCGGCCTGGGTACGCCCGCCATAGAGATAAACCACGGGGCGAGACACTCCTTCAGAACCACCTTGTTCGAGTATGGCCTTGATCGGCGCCATGCCGCTGCCGCCGGCGATACATACGATTGGAACGTCTGCCGGGCGCAGCCGCAAGACGCCATAGGGGCCGTCGACACCGATGACGGCACCAACACGGTCGGCGGCGGCGAACCAGCCCGACACTTCGCCGTCTGGAAGAAGGCGTATATGAAAGGACAGTTCCTCGCTGCCGTCCCTCCCCGGCGCCTCGGCGAAAGAATAAGAGCGGCTCGCATCCACCCCGGGCACGCTCAAATTCGCGTACTGTCCGGCGTAATAGTCCATCGGTTCCGCGAGGCTGACACGTACCTCTAGAATATCGCGGGTCAGGGGGGTAACCGACGTCAAAGCGCCGCTGGTCCGCCGCGATGGAATCGTCTCGAGGCCATCGTCGAGCGCGGTGACGCGGATCTTGAGATTGGACCGGGCCAGTGCCTGGCAGGGCAGAATGTAGCCGTCGCGTATTTCCTCCATATCGAACACGTAAGCGAGATCGGTTAACGCTTTGACCTTGCCTTCAACGAGCAACGCCTTGCAGCACGCGCAGGCGCCGGTCTGGCATTCGAAAGGGTAGGCCAGGCCCGCGTCCAGGGCCGCTTTTAAGATGGTCTCACGGGCACCCACCGTCACGGTCGCGCCGAACGGCTCGACGTCGACCTGATAGGTTTTAGGCGTACGGCTGAATAAGCGCTTTAGCATGGGGCGAGAGCGTCGGGAATCAATCGGGCAGTTCAGTGTTATTGGCAACCAGGCGCCTTTTCCTCCGGCGTGGAGTTTTCGCCGACATCGTCAGGCGGGTGCCTTGCGGCAGAGACCAGGCACGACGGTTTTGCGGTTTCCCGGCCGTAGATCTACGCGTGTGCGGTCTTTCCGGTCGCCATGTAGACGGGAATACCACTCGCAGCATTCTGCTCTGCCGCAATTTGCTTCTCGCGCTCCGTCGCGAACTCCTCGTCCCACTTGAGTATCTGGGGCCCCGTTACACGGCGAAACAAAGGCGGGAAGTAGGCCACGAAGGCATTGGTCACACAGCCGGTTTTGAGTAGCGGCGCCTCTCCCGGCTTGACCTTGGATAATTCGTGGAACGGTCGGTTGGGATGCCTGTGGTGTTCGGAGTGTTTGCTCACGTTGAACAGGACGACCTGCGACATGAGACGGTTGCAGTTCCACGAATGCCGGTCGCCATCGGGTTCGCCCGCGGCGCAGACTTGCCCGTGATGGAACATGTAACCGATCGCCTCGTACATCATCTTGCTCATCCAGAACGCGATCGTGTACATGCCGACCGCGAGCCAGCCGCCGAGCACGAATACGATAGTCCACACGGCGCCGACGCGTAGCGTCGATCGGATCATCTTGTTACCGATCCAGAACACCGAGTGGCCGTGTTTCGCCAGGCGTTTTTTTTCGACACCCCAGGCATAAGTAATCTGCTTGAAGGGGGCGCTCGAATAAAATGTCCAGTAGCTATCGCCGCGTAACGATAGCGACGCGTCGTTGGGTTGGCCTAGCGTATGGTGATGGCCGTAGACATGTTCGACTTCGAACGGGATACCGCCGGACATGGCGAAAAACCAACGCCCGAAGAACATCGCAACCGGGTCCCAAGTTCTATGGATGAGTTCGTGCGCCATGATGGTGTTGATAATCGCGAACATCAAGCCGAGGCCGAGTGCGGCACCAAAGAAATCAATGGTCTCACTGCCGGCCTTCGCGGCCACCGCATCGTAACCGGTGAGCGCTGCGACCGTACTGCCAATGCCAAACAGGTCGCCCGGGGTCATAGTCCAGACGAACACCAATGCGGTCCCGACGATCACCGGGAAGTAACTGTACATGATCAAGTTGAGAATCTGAGGATAGCCGTATTTAGGTGCCTCGCCATGTTCGCCGAACAGGAAATCGCCGCCGACGGCGCCGACGATCGCGAACACGAACCCCAACCACAGCCAATGACCTCCGAGTAGGAAGCCGATCAGCGTGGCGCCGATGAAAAGATCGTTCGTCAAATACTTGATGTATTTCGTCATATCGGCTGCTCCTGGTATTGCTCGGTTACGGAGGCTAAATACCGGATCTCAAATCCTGATCAGTCAGCGTTGATGCCGTATCAATGCTGAGTGATGACCAGGAAACGGTTGTGACTCGTCCATAAAGCAGGTGACGGCACGCATCAAGCTGGCCATCGTCGAATGCCGATGGT
>PVBE010286329.1_pt1 | contig 20237 bp, 11 predicted proteins | sample 1631181 | NCBI WGS metagenome assembly PVBE01 (sample SAMN08397723, study PRJNA350692) | Marine metagenome, whole genome shotgun sequencing project. | isolation source: water | place: Pacific Ocean | collected 2012-04 | reverse complement strand
GTGAGGGAGTGAAGGTGAGCGTGGGGCGTGGGGTTCCGGGGGCCTGGGGGCCTGGGGATGCCGGGTGCTGCCTGGTCGAGGGGTCCTTTTCGGACTCACCCCCATGGTCCATCACGTCCCGAGCCATATCCTGCTCGCCGCTGTTAGCCCGAATCGTTCCAACCTCCTCACCTCCTCACCACCTCACCAGAACGTCCCCGACCACCGTCCGCTCTCCACCGACCGCCCGTCCCCTACTTCATGTACCGCAGGCTCTGCATCGCCTGGCGCACCAGCTCGGGGGTGAGCTTGCCGCGCCGCATGCCGTTGAAGCGCCGCTGGTAGTCCTGGCGCATGCGGCCCAGGCCGTACTTGTGGTCATGAGAGTGGCCCGCGTCGGCGTCTGTCTTCTTGGCGCCGCCGGCGCCGGGGCTGGTGGCGCTGGTGGTGGAGCCCGACGGCGACTTGAACCTCTTCTTGTCCGCCGCGGTGGCCCACTTGGGCGCCGGCAGCTTGGAGGTCAGGCCGTCGCCGCCCACGTCGACCCACACCGGGTTGGTCAGGGCGTAGGGCCGCACGATGGTCATGGACGGCCCGAGGGGCGTGGAGAAGGCCGAGCCCATGGTGCCGATGGGCAGCATCGGGATCAGCCGGTTCATCAGCTCGTACATCCCCAGAGGCGCCACCGGCGAGCTGGAGTAGACCGGCGCCAGGGTCTTGCCGTCGAGGCCCATGACCGCCACCACGTACCAGGCGTCCTCCTTGGGCGTGTCGGTGATGGTGGCGTCGAAGTTGACCACGCTCTTGTTGGGTGAGCGGATGCAGTCCTTGGCGCCCTCCTTGCAATTGGTCTTGCCCTCGATGACCTTGATCAACAGGCCGTTGCGGTAAATCTCGATGCGGTCCACGTCGAACCACAGGGGCGACTGCACCCGCAGCTTGAGCTTCACGGCGGCGCCCTTCTTGGCGTTGACCTTCTGGCCCATGCCCTGGCCGTCGATGGAGAACTCCACGAAGGGCCCGTAGGTGGCGAACATCTTGCCCGCCTTGACCGCCAGCGCCACCTCCTCGGTGCTGATGTCCGGCGGCAGGTCAGTGGTGGACTTGACGTAGTTGCGCGGGATGCCCGCCTCGGTGCCGTAGGTGCCGTGGGTGTCGGAGTTGCCCATCCAGGTGCGCACCACGCCGCGGTTGAGCAGCTGGAACCAGTCGTCCACCGTGCCGCGCACGGTGCGGCAGGGGTTGATCCCCGTGGTGCTGCAGACGCCGGCGGTGACGTCGCACACCGGCCGCTTGGGGTCCAGCTTCCTGCAGTCGTCCCCCGTCTTGCACGGGATCTCGCAGCGCTTCTTGGCACCGCTCGACGCGGCCAGGCACTTCTCGCTGGTGCTGCCCCAGGTGTGGTCGCAGTCGGTGTCCGTGGTGCACTCCTTCTGCACGCGCTGGCAGATGGTGGTGGAGCTGCCCGTGGTCACGGCCTGGCACTTTTCGCGCCCGGCCTTGACCAGGGTAGCGTCGCAGGTGGAGTCGTCCTTGCAGGCGGTCTTGCCGCAGGTGCCGGTGGAAAAATCGCAGAAGCCCGAGGAGCACTCGGAGTGCAGCGTGCAGCGGCAGTCGAAGGCGGTGTCCGAGAAGTTGAGCGCCACCTGCTGCTCGGCGGGGGTACGCCGCAGCGCCTCGCGCTGGGCCGCGGCCGAGATCCGCCCCCAGTGCCGCATCAGCCGCCTGAACGACCACTTCTTGGCGTCGGCCGACTCGGCCAGCAGCTTGTTGAGGTTCACCGAATAGTCGGAGATCTCCTTGTAGGTCAGCCGCCGGATGAGGTCCACGCTCTTGCCGTTGAATCCCTCGAGCACGTCGAAGTCGGCGGAGAACTGCTTGAGCACCGGGGTGAACTGCGTGAGGAAGAACCAGATGCCGGTCTTGCCCACGTCCATGTTGCCCCAGGGCTCCATGTAGAAGTAGTTGAAGTAGTCGTAGTAGTGGTTGACCACCGTCACGGTCTTGTCCGGCCCATGGGCGCCGCGGGCCCGCAGCTTGGCGAAGATCTCGTCCGGCGTCAGGTTGCGCCAGTCGCGCCCCTCGATGGCCGGGGCCAGCGGCGGGTCGTCCTCGGTGCGCCCCACCTTCCAGTGGAAGCCGCCGTTGAGTTCATCCTTTTCGTTGAAGGTCAGCGGGAAGCCGATGAAGTGGCCGTAGTCCACGGGCGAGACCTCCAGCCCGATCTGGCTCTTGATGTGCGAGCGCATGCCGAGCTTCTGGATGGTGGGCCGGTAGTCGGTGAGCTGATCGTGGTCCGTGGCGGTGAGCAGCTCGACGCCCTCGGCCACCATGGAGGTGATGCGCGGTTCGTACATCGCCGAGGCGTCCGGGCTGTTGGGCCCGTGCACGTGGAAGTCGGCCGAGATCCAGCCCCTGGTGTCGATGACGCGGTTGAGCGTGGCCACCAGCTCGGTGCGCCCGCCCGGCTTGAGCGTGATGAACTGCCGCTTGATGTCGAACTCGAACCCGCGGGAGACCACCGCCTGGTAGACCCCGGGCTCCAGGTGCACCTCGCCGTGGCCGGTGTGGGTGCGGATCACCTCCACGGTGCCATCGGCGTAGCGGTCCCCGCCCATGCTCACCGGCAGCAGGCCGGTCTCCTTGCAGATGCAGGTCTGCCTGCCGCTGACCGGGTCTTTACCCCAGCGCTGGTCCGGCCGGCAGGCGGCGGCGGTGTACCCCTTGGCCGGGATGCAGAGGCCGCGCTTGTCCGACACCAACGTCGAGTTCAGGTCGCAGACCTTGCCGTTGGCGCAGTCCTTGTCGGTGGCGCACTCGGGGAAGCAGTGGCCGATGGTGATCTTGCCCGGCATGGGCCGGCCCGACTTGTCCTGGATGCGGTACTCGAAGTGGGACGAGTCGCCGAGCACGATGACCGGCTTGACCGTCTCGTCGGCCTCGATCTGCACCAGCACGGGCCGGGCCGACTGGCGCCCGTGGCCCGTGGAGCCGAGCACGTAGCGGCAGGCCGGCATGTGGCACCAGTCCTTGTGGTGGGGCAGGCGCCCCTTGATGCTGCCGTCCTTGACCTGGTCGAGGCCCACGTCGCTGATGAACTGGGTCACGATGCCCGGGTTGCCGAAGGGGTCGACCTTGGTGCCGCTCTCGGCGCGGTTCTGCTTCATCAGCCCCTCGAGGCCTTCCTTGGCCAGGCGGGCGGCCAGGGCCCCGTCGTCCAGGCCCTTCCAGGCCCTGGGCACGCGGTAGGCGAAGACGCTGACACCGGAGACGCCCGTGCGCGAGCGCCGCCCCAGCACGTGGCCGGCCACCGTGCCGGTGGGGATGCCGCGGATGTCGTAGAAGCCGTCGAGGGCCGAGGCGATGTCGCCCTGGCCCACGGAGACGTAGCGCTTGAACCGGAGCTCCTTGTTCTCCAAACACTTGGCGTCCTTGCCGCACTCGTGCAGGTTGGTCAACGCCGCGGTGAAGGCCTCGGTGAAGACCGGGATCTGGGCCTTGCCCGAGTCGTTGAAGTAGGCGTAGGAGATGCCGTCGCCGATGCCCGCCACGAAGGAGGCGGTGAGCGGGTTCTTGAACGTATTGCCGCTGGGCTTGCTGAAGACCGAGCGGAGGTAGCCGTCGTGGTCGAAGCCGTTGCCCGGGATGAAGAGGTTCATCTTGCCGGAGAAGAAGGTCAGGTCGCCGGCCATCACGCCGGAGCCGAGCAGCTTCTGCATCAGGTCGGTGCCCTCGGGCAGGTCCTTCATCTCCACCGCGGTGGAGGCCTTGCCCTTGGCCTTGCTCTTCTGGGTATCCTCCACCAGCACCGAGGTGGTCACGCGCACCACCGACTCGCCGGGGCAGACGTCCCAGTCGGTGAGCAGGCGCAGGTCCTTGCCCTCGTAGGAGCGCTTGACGAACATGTCCAGCAGCCCGAGCAGGCCGATGATGTTCTCACCCTGGCCGAGGCTGGAGACGCGCGCGCAGTCCTGCTTGGGGCAGGGCGAGGAGAACATGCGCCCGCGCACTTCCTCGCAGGTGCCGTGATCCATCTTGGCCGCGCTGCTGATCTTGAGGTTGACCATGGGCCCCAGCTCGTAGAAGGCGTCCTTGCCCTGGCCCACGCGGTACCCCTCGGTGGGGCGCTGGATGTCCAGGTCGATGAGGCTGCCGTTGCCCACGGGCGAGGTGCTGCGCATGTTGTGGCGCCCGTGGACCACCGCGCGCAGGCGGTCGTTCTCCAGCAAAAAGTCGCCAGGGCGGGCCATGGCGGCCGGGCCGCCGATGACCTGTGACATGTGCTCTATCTTGTACGCCTTGGCGTACTCGCGCTCCTCGCAGGCGGCCAGGGCCACCAGCGCCAGGAGCGGTATATGGCGTCGCTTCATCATTGGTGCTCCCGGCCTAGAACATCGCCTGCAGGTGGGCGAGGGCGATGTCGTTGTCGATGCTCTGGCCGTCGGTCTCGTTGCGGTGGGTGTAGCTGAGCATCAGCTTGAGCTTGTGCTCGAAGAGGTAGCAGTTGACGCCCCCCGTAAAGAGCTGCTCGTCGCCGAAGGTGGCCACGTCGACGTTGTCCTTGACCATCTCGTAGCGCAGGGCCACCTGGACGTACTTGCGCCAGATGAAGACCGACAGCTCGCCGGCCGCGCCGAGGCGAGTGTAGTCGCCCTGCGTGCTGTCACCCAGAGGCTCCTCCTCGGGGGTGCCCGCTTCGAAGAGGAACTCGCCCAAAAGCTGCACGCGGTAGAGCCGCAGGTCGAGGTGGCCGGCGGCGCGCAGCTTGGCGATGCCCGCGTCGCGGTTGAACATGAAGCCGCCGCCCACGGCCAGCCGCAGCGGCCCGGGCACGAACTCCTGGGGTTTGCCGAAGACGTGGTACTGCAGCGAGGCCGCCACGGCCATGCCGCCGAGTTTGTTGCCCTGGGTCACGCCGGACGAGCCGTTGTAGTAGCCCGCCGCGTACTCCAGGTCGCCCACGTCGCCGAGGATGGTGATGCCGACCCGGCGGTCCGGGGCGATCTTCTGCACGATGAGCGGGCGCTCGGCCACGGTCAGGCGCGAGGAGCTGTTCATGGCGAAGCGCGAGAACGGCACCTTGTCCAGGCCCACGCTGACGCGGGCCATGGAGAAGCGGGTCCAGATGATCTTGGCGTCGAGGATCTCGTTGCCCCCGACGATGGCCTCCTTGAAGTCGGCCGCGATGTAGTACTTCCAGTGGCGCAGGAAGTTGCCGCCGAAGCCGAGGCGGGCGCGCCGTACGCGGAAGCCCTCGGTGTCCATGGCATCGTGCTGCTCCAGCTGGGCCTCGTCGCCGACGTGGATGCCGGCCTGCACCTGGACCACGCCGCCGACGTTGAGGGTCACCGGCCCGCGCCGGAAGATCTCCATCCTGGCGTCCAGGTCGTCCTCCAGCATCTCGACCTTCTCCGCGGGCTTTTCGGCGGGGGCCGGGGTGGGCGCGGTGGGGGCCGGAGCGGGGTGCTCGGCGGGCGCCGCCTTGGCGGCCGGCGCGGCCGGCGCGGAGCTCGGCTGCTTTGTCTCCTGCGCCAGGGCAAGGGACGACACGAGCGAGATCAGGACCATCGGGATCAGGGTGCGGTGCATGGGCATTTCCTCACGGCGGATAGTGGTTGGGGAACGGTACCACGACATTAAATAAGGTCAATCTGCCTCGCTTTGCTGTATCTTCTGGCCTCCAGACCAGCACGGAGCGCACCATGGCCAGCCAGACACCCGGGTCCAAGGAAACCGAGAAAAAAACGCTGGGGCAGATCCTCTCGGCGTCGTTTGGGGAAGTGGGCAGCACCTTCGTCCACCTGGCCAAGGCACCCCGCGCTCTGTGGGGCATCAACATCTCCTACATGTTCGAGGGGCTGGCCTACTTTGGCGTGCTGACCATCCTCGGCAAGTACCTCTCCGAGGACGTGGGCATGTCCGACTTCCACGCGGGCTGGGTCTACAGCATCTTCACCGGCGGCATCACCTTCGCCATGCTGGTGCTCGGCGGCGTGTCGGACAGGATCGGCGTGCGCAAGGCGCTGCTGGTCTCACTGAGCCTGATGGTGGTGGGGCGGACATTCCTCGGCGCCTCGGGCGCCTTCTTCGAGCACGGCGGCGGGGCGGGGTCGCCCATGTTCATAACGGTGCTGGTCGGCCTGGCCTTCGTGGTGGTGGGCTACGGCATGTATCAACCCGCGGCCTACGCCGGGGTCAAGGCCTTCACCAACAAGAAGACCGCCGCCATCGGCTTCGCCATGATCTACGCGTTGATGAACCTGGGCGCGTTCTTTTCGGGCATCATTTCGCCGCCTATCCGCCAGGCCACGTCCATGACTGGCGTCTACTGGGCCTTCGTCGCCATCACCATCATCGCCTTCCTCTGTGTGGCGGTGATCCTCACCCGGCGGGTGGCCCTGACCGCCAGGGAGCGGCAGGAGAAGGACAACGCCGAGATCGATGCCGAGGAGGGGAAAGAGACCGCAGAGGACGCTGAGGGCGCAGAGGAGGAGGGGGGAGAAACCGCGGAGAACGCGGAGGGCGCTGAGGAGGAGGAAAAGAAGGGAACCGCAGAGGACGCTGAGGGCGCAGAGGAGGAGGAGGAAGGAACCGCGGAGAGCGCTGAGGGCGCGGAGGAGGAGGAAAAGAAGGAAGCGCCGAAGAAGCGAATGCTGGAGCCGGCGGCGGTGATCTACGCGGTGCTGGTGCTCGGCGGCCTGATCGGGTTCCTCTACCAGACCATCAACGCCGCCAAGCACCCGCTGACTGCGGCCGCGGCGGCCCACGCCGGGGCGGCGGGCAAGGCAGTGGCGGCCATGGAAAAACAGGACGGCGGGGCCGGCGAAAAGGCGCTGCAGGCCTCGCTGACGCGGCTGTCAGCCACCCTGGCCGGGGCGGCCGAGCAGGCGCGCAAGGACCCCCGGGTGGACACCGCCCGCGTCTCGGCGGCCTCCTTCACCGTGGCCACCGAGCGGATCACCCGAGACGCGGAGTATCTGCGCGCCCTGGCCCGCACCCCGGATCACGGCTCGCTGCCGAAGCTGGACAAGACCACCACGCACAGGGTGCGGGACGTGCTGCGCGACCACGCGGTGACCACCATGGCCGCCGCCTACGGCCTGGCCCTCGAGGGCGGCGTGGGCCAGCCGGTGGTCAACAACCTGCGGCTGCGGATGAAGGAGATCGACGAGGAGATCATCCCCATGACGCCGGCCCGGGTGGCCCAGGTGGCCAAGCTGGCCTCCCTGGCGCCGCCTCAGATGCTGGCCGCCATGGGCGCCTCGATCCAGCGGCAGGCCCGGACCCTGCAGTCGCTGCTGCCCGGCGCGCCGGGGCGGGCCCTGGCCCTGGGGCTCCAGGCCGAGCAGGACTACGCCGCCACCCTCTCACGCAAGCTCCAGGTCCCGGTGGACACCACCGGGCGCGCCGTGCTGCAGAAGGTACTGATGGCCGACTCCGCCGCCGCGCTGAATCAGGCCCGCCTGCTCATCGCCGCGGTGCGCACGCCCAACGTCATCGAGCGCATGACCGAGGGCCTCACCGAGGCCATGGTCTCCCTGGCCGGGGCCGACAAGAAAGAGGAAAAGAAGAAGAAGAAGTCCTTCGCCGCGGTGAAGGTCAAGAGCGTGCTGGCCAGCTACGGCGACCTCGGTGAGCTGCTGCCCCGGGCCGCGCCCCTGACCACCGGCCAGCGGGTCGTGTCCTGGCTCAAGACCTTCGGCGTCTTCATCCTGCCGGCGTTCATCTGCATGATCCTGCTCATCCGGCGGCTGCTGCAGCTGCGCCCCGACCACCCGTTCCACGACCTGCGCTTCACCTTCTTCATCTTCGTGCTGATCCCGGTGCAGACCCTCTTCGCTCACAACTGGCTGACCATCCCCTACTACATCAACCGCGTCTTCGAGGGGACCACCCTGGGGGACAACTTCGAGTTCTTCTCCAACCTCAACCCGATCCTGATCTTCGTGCTCACGCCGCTGATCGCCGCGCTCACCGCCCGCTCCGACGCCTACAAGATGATGATCTGGGGCACGCTGGTCATGGCCACGCCTGCGTTCCTGCTGGCCTTCCCCCCCTCGCCGACGCTGCTGGTGACCTACATCGTGCTGATGACCATCGGCGAGGCCATGTGGCAGCCGCGCTTCTTGCAAATCATCGCCGAGATCGCCCCGGAGGGGAAGACCGGCGCCTACATGGGCATCGGCCAGTTCCCCTGGTTTTTGACCAAGCTGGTCACCGGCATGTACAGCGGCTGGTTCGTGCTGACCTACGTGCCGCGGGTGGGACCGCAGAACTCCCAGTTCATGTGGCTGATCTACGCCTTCGTCGCCATGATCTCGCCGATCAGTCTGATCATGGCCCGCAAGTGGATGGGGGCATACCTGACAAAGAAGCACACCTGAGCGAGGATCCGACAAGGGCCCCTTTTCGACATTTACTTCCAATTCTCGACATTTAGTGTAAAAATAGTCGGGTTGTGTTGTCTGCGTTGGCAGGCGTGCGGATCGAGGGTTTTTTCAGGAGTGGGTAATGGCTCGAACCCCATGGATTTTCCAAGGGGAGCAGCGCAATGTGCCGCTGCGTGTGTGGTGTGGTGCGTCCGCGGCCAGGCTCCAGGCCGACCTCGAAGAGGATCTGGGCGACGGGGCCATGATCCAGCTTGTGAGTGGATCCACCGCGGAGGGCCCCGCCGTCGTGCTGCTGGATCTGGATGACATCCAGGGCCCGCGACGCGATGAGCTGCTGCAGGCTTGCAAGCGCGCCCTGCCCGGCCGGCCTGTGATCTGCGGCGGCTCCCGCCACCGGGACGCCTTGATGGAGGCCATCAACACCTGGCACGCCTTCCGCGTGCTGACCCTCGACAGCAGCCCGGCCATGGTGGCCACGGTGATCCGCCAGGCCCACGAGGCCCTGACCCTGGAGGTGACGGCAGCTCGAACGGTGGATCAGCTGCGTGAAAAGTGCCACCAGCTTCAGCGCTCGATGGAGGAGCTGGAGGGGGCCCGTCAGCAGCTGGTCCGCTCAGAGCGCCTGTCCACCGTCAGCAAGATTTCGCGGGTTTTGGCGCCGCTGCTCGTGCGGCAGGCCCACAACCTGGACGCCCTGGAGGGCTACCTCGCCGACCTGGGCGATCCCACCCTGGGAGCGATGCTCTCCGACGCCATCAAACGCGCCCGGTCCATCAGCGGCCTGGTGGAGGAGATGCTGACCCTCTCCAGCACCGGGGAAGAAGACCGCGAGGAAGACCTGGACGCCCTGGTCGAGCAAGTGGGTGGCATGCTGCGTCATGAGCCGGAGCTCCGCCAGCGCACCCTGCACGTTTCGTGCGACTCGGGCGCCCGGGTGCGGGTCGACCGCCGGGGCATGTCCCTGGCGCTGATGAACCTCATGCGGGACGCGGTGCGTGAGGCCGGCGCCTTCAGCATGGTCCAGGTGCGCACCTCGCGGCAGGCGAAGCAGGCGGTCGTCGAAATCAACCAGGGCGCCCGCGGCCACGCGCGCGATGCCGCCGACCTGGACCTGCCCGTGCGACTGAGCAAGCTGGCCGTGGAAGGCCAGGGCGGGAGCCTGCACTGCCACAGCTCGCCGGGTACGGGTCGGCGCTACCGGGTGCTGCTGCCGCTGGCAGACTGAGGCCTATTCCGGAAAACCTGGACCAAAAAAATTCCGCCCCAATACCAATCGCGTTAAGCTGGACGCGGAATCGTGCGGAGGCCAACGGAGGATCCATGTTACCAGACCATTTACAGGAGTCGCTGGAGGAGCTGAACATCGAGGTGCCGCGGTGCCGCTCGGTGCTGCTGGTGGACGACGAGCCTGAGAACCTGGATGTGCTGGCTGCCCTGCTCGAGGACGACTTCGAGGTCTACACCGCCGGGGACGGCGAGGACGCCCTGGAGGTGATCCGCTCCCTCGGCGCTGTGGATCTGATCATCGCCGACCAGCGCATGCCGCGCATTACCGGCGTCGAGCTGTTGACGAAGGTGGCAGAAGACCACCCCGAGACGGTGCGTATCGTGCTCACCGCCTTCTCCGACGTGGAGCCGATGCTGGACGCCATCAACCGCGGCTCGGTCTACCGCTTCCTGCTCAAGCCCTTCGACTCCACCGAGATCCGCGCCATCGTCAAGGACGCCCTGCAGCTCAAGGCGACCAACATCGCCCTGCGCCGCATGGTGTCCGAGCTGACCGACCGGCGCGAGTCCCTGGACGCCGCGCTGCAGATGCTCGACGAGACCCAGCAGAAGCTGCTCTCCTCGGAGCGCAAGGCCACCCTGGGCCGGGTCACCACCGGCATCGTCCACGACCTGGGCAACCTCTCGGCCAGCCTCTCCTTCCTCATGGAGTCGGTGCGGGAGGCCACCCACGACCCGGAGCCCCTGCGCTGCGCCGAGGAGGCCCGGGCCAGCCTGGACTCCCTGCTGGAGATGCTGCGGCAGATCCGCGACCTGGCGCGCTCCTCGGACGTGGAGGCCAACAAAGAGGAGGTGGACCTCGCCGCGTTCCTGCGAGAGACGGTGCAGGTCTTCTCCATGGAGGGGCTCTCCGAGGGCTGCAGCGTGGAGCTGACCGTGGAGGACGGGTTGGAGCGGGTCGCGCTGGACCCGGGGCTGATGCGCCAGGCGATCATGGCCCTGCTGCGCAACGCGGCCCGGGCCGGCGGCGGCGCCATCGAGCTGCACGCCACCCCCACCGCCCTGGGCACCGACGTGCGCCTGGACGTCATCGACCGCGGCTGCGGCATGGACGCCGAGACCCTGGCCAGCGCGGCCAGGCCCTTCTTCTCGGGCTTCGACCCGCCGGGGCCGGGGCTGGGGCTGGAGATCGCCCGACTCAACGCCGAGGCCCACGACGGCTTCCTCAAGCTGCACAGCGCGCTCGGGGGTGGTACGCAGGCGTCGCTGATGTTACCGGGCACCCGCAAAGGAGGCCCCCAATGACCACGGACGGCAAGCTGGAGGCCTACCTGCGGGACAAGGGCATCCCGCTGCGCGTCTGGCTCGCACCGGGGGCCGGCGAGACCTGCGAGCAGGTTCTGCGCCGCGAGATGGGCCAGCAGATCGACCTGCGCCGGGTGCCGCTGGGGCCCGACGACGACGCCCTGGCCGGCCCGGCCATCCTGGTGCTGACCCCGGTGGACATCACCGGCGCCACCCGCAACACCCTGCTCTGGCTGGCGCGCGAGGCGCTGCCCGGCCGCCCGGTGATCTTCGGCGGCGCCCGCAACCGGGACACGCTGCTGGAGGCGATCAACCTCTGGCACGTCTTCCACCTGCTGCCGTCGCAGACACCACAGAAGGCCCTGGCCATGGCGGTGCGAAAGGCCCACGAGGCCGTGTGCGCCGAGGTGGCCATGGAGCGGCTCAGCGGTGATCTGAGGCAGCAGTGCAAGCGCCTGGAGGGCACCATCGAGGAGCTGCGCGCCACCCAGGGGCAGCTGATCCGCTCCGAGCGCCTCTCGACTCTGGGGGCCATCTCCGACTCCCTGCAGGCCCGGGTGCACGAGCAGTTCGCCGCCCTGGACGGCCTGCAGCAGGCGATGAACGCCGCGGACCTCGAGGACCTCGAGCTGCACGACCAGTCCCAGGACACCATCGAGGGCATCCGCGCCATGGCGGTGCTGCTGCAGGACATGTTCGCCCTCTCCGGAGGGCTGAGCGAGGAGGTGGAAATCCACCGCGAGTCCCTCGACCTGCTGGTGGCGCGGGCGGTGTCGTTTTTGCGCCACGACCCCGACCTCAAGGACCGGAGGCTGGAGATCCGCTGTGAGTCCGGGGCGATCATCGACGCCGACCGCTACCGGATGTACCACGTGATGATGACGTTTCTACGCAACGCCATCCAGGCCACCAGTCACGGGGACCGCATCGTCGTGCGCACGCTGACCAAGGGGGACCAGGCCGTGGTGGAGGTTGAAGACACCGGCCAGGGCATGGACAAAAAGACATTGGAGCAGATCTACACGCCGTTTTTCACCACCCGCGGCAACGAGGGCGCGGGCCTGGGTCTGCGGCTAAGCAAATCCGCCATCGAGCGGCAGGGCGGCAAGCTGCAGTGCATCAGCAACCCCGGCGAGGGCACCTGCTTCCGCATCCGCATCCCGCTGGCAAAACTCAAGAACGGAAAGTAACCATGTCAGTAAGAGACCCTGGTGACGAACGTCCTCCCCGCGCACGCGATATCGTGGGAGGCAGAGAAAGCGGTACCAATCCGCCCATCCTGCTCGAGGAGTCCAAGGGCGGCAGCGGCAAGGAGATCTTCCTTCGCCAGGAACGCTACGAGGTCAAGGACGTTTTGGGCGGCATGCTCGACACCATCGACCACGTGGTGGAGTTCGACGGCGGCGCGGGCGAGATCCTCAACTTCGCCATCAACGGCCTCGCCTTTCAGACCGATAAGGTGCTCGAGGTCTCCAAGGATGACCCCATCGAAGGGTTCAGGGTCCGCTTCGGCGACAAGGAGCTCTACCGCGGAGACGTGGCGGTGCGCTACGCCAAGAACCAGGGCAAAGGCACCTTCGTCGGCGTGGAGCTGCTCGAGGGCATCATCGACGCCGAGGAGATCTTCGGCATCAAGAACACGATCCAACAGCTCAGCGCCATCGAGGGCACCTCCCGCATCCTCGACGGCGACATCAGCACGGACTACAAGGACATCATCTCCGACGTCGTGTTCCTCATGAGCACGTACAAGAAGATGCTGTCCCACCAGGACCGCTTCCTCGCCTCGTTGACAGACCAGGAGCGAAGAGACCAGGAGGGGGCGCGCATCCTGCAGACCGCGGAGGAGGAGTTCAGCCCGCGGTTCAACGCTTTCCGCGTAAAGCTCAACGACCTGACCAAGAATCAGAAGGAGGGCCCGAGGGATCTCTACCGCCGCTACACCGAGGCGATCCTGTTGCCCCACCTGCTGAGCGCGCCGCTGCCTTACCGCTGTTTTGTCAAGCCGCTGGGGTATCCGGGGGATTACATCCTCATGTCCAAGGTCTACAACGAGGAGCGCCTGGGCGACCGGCTCTACGACAAGCTGATCCACCAGGTCACCGTGCGCGAGGAGCCGATGGCCGTGGCGGTGTGTTGCCGAAAGGACTATATCCTTTCCAAGATCCGGGCCGCCGTCTATGCCCACGCAGACTCCGCTCCCTGCCGCATCATGAACCTCGGCAGCGGACCCGCCAGGGAGATTGCCCAGTTCGTCGCCGGCTTCGAGGGTCCGACCAAGGTCTCCTTCACGCTCATCGACCAGGACCAGCGCGCGCTGGCCTACACCAACTCGGTCCTCTCCAGGCTGTTGTTCTCCGCGCCGCGACCGCCGGTGAAGGCGAACTACATGTATATCGGCTTCAAGAAGCTGATCAAGGAACAGAAGATCTTCGATCTGCTCCCGCAGCAGGACCTGATCTACTCCGCCGGCCTGTTCGACTACGTCACGAAGCGCTCGGCGAGCAGGCTATTGTCTTACCTCTACCAGAAGCTCAAGCCGGGCGGAAAGCTGGTCATCGGCAACTTCAGGTGGCCCAACGACGCCACCTGGTGCCTGGAGTACTGGATGGACTGGCACCTGACCTACCGCACCGAAGAGGAGCTCACCTCGCTGGCGGATGAAATCCCCGACTCCGCGGACAAGGAGTTCGAGGCCGAGGCGTCCGGGTACAACTTCTTCCTCGTGATCACCAAAAACCAGTAGCAGTTGTTGGAATCTCATGGAGCGCCAGAGATGGAAAACGATCCGACACAGGCGCAACCTTCGGAGGACCTGACCCTCTTTGAGAGTCACCTCAGGGACTCGAACCTGACGGCGCTGCGGGTTGGCGCCATCCTGGCGGGCACCCTCTACCCGCTCTTCTCCATCCTGGACTACCTGATCATTCCGGACTACTTCACCGACATCCTGGTGTTGAGGCTGTCCGTGATGGCCTACTCCATCTTCTGTCTCATAGCGACATATGTCCCGTTCGGCCTACGGCACGTGTCGTTCCTCTCCATGTCGCTGTTCTCCATAGCGGGAGTGGGGATCTCCGTGATGTGCTTTTTGCACGAGGGGTATCGATCGCCCTACTACGCCGGGCTGATGTTGACCGTGCTGTGCACCGGCCTGTTGTTCAAGTGGAAGTCGGGGGAGCGCTATATCACATATGGTGTTATCTACCTTTCCTATATTGCTCCGCTGGCGCTGCAGGAGGTCACCGAGTTCAACATCCTCGTGAGCAACAACTTCTTTTTACTCTCCACCATCGTCATCGTCTCCGCCGCGCAGGTGTACAGCGTCAGGCTGGTCAAGAAGGAGTTCTTCGGCAACCTCGCGCTGCAACGCACCACGGCCTCGCTGGAGGCCGCCGTGGCAAAGCTCAAGGAGATGGACCGGCTGAAGAACCGCTTCTTCTCCAACATCACCCACGAGCTGCGCACGCCGCTGACCATGATCCTCTCGCCGGTGGAGAGCCTGATGGATGGGCAGATGGGGGACTACTCGACCTCCCAGCGGGCGTACCTGCAGCCGATCCGCCGCAACGCGCTCAAGCTGCTCAAGCTGATCAACGACCTGTTGGACCTGGCCCGCATCGAGGAGCAGTTCATGCGCATCCGGGTCCGCCGCACCGACCTGGCCGAGCTGGTCACCGAGATCGTGGAGCACGCCGGGCCCCTGGCCGCGCGCAAGGACATCACCCTGGAGCTGGACATCCGCTCGACGCGCGACGACCTCTACCTCGACCAGGAGAAGGTGGAGCGAGCCATCATCAACCTGGTCTCCAACGCGCTGAAGTTCACCGAGGAGCAGGGTAAGGTGACGCTGTTTCTTGAGGCCGACGGCGACGACGTGAGGGTGGGCGTACAGGACAACGGCGTGGGCATCCCCGAGGCGAAGCAGGGCCAGATCTTCGAGCGCTTCAGCCAGGCCGACGGGACAGTGACGCGACGCTTCGGTGGCACCGGTATCGGGCTGGCCCTGGCGCGGGAGCTGGTGGAGCTGCACGGCGGGCAGCTGGACGTGCAGAGCAACGAGGGCGAGGGGAGCCTCTTCACCGTCGTCTTCAAGGCGGGCGAGCAGCACCTGCGGCCAGAGGTGCTGGACCGTCGCCAGGACCGCGACAGGGTGGGGACCGAGCGTCGCTCGGAGGACCGCGGCCCTCAAGAGTGGACGCGCCAGCTGCTGGAGCAGCGGGACTACCGCTTCCTGGACATCGAGGAGGTCACCGAGCGTCGCCTGGCCACCCGCGAGGAGGCGGCGTCGCGGGCGACCAAGGTGCTGGTGGTGGAGGACAACCTCGAGGTGCTGCGCTTCATCCACATGCAGCTGCGCGACGAGCACGCGGTCTACCTCGGCCGCGACGGCGTTCACGGCCTGGAGCTGGCCCTGCGGGAGCGCCCGGACGTCATCGTCACTGACTACATGATGCCCGAGATGGACGGGATGACCATGCTGCGCGAGCTGCGCAAGAACAAGGTCACCGCTGACACGCCGGTGATCATGCTCACCGCCAAAAACCGGGTGGAGGACCGCACCGACGCGCGGCGGGCGGGGGCCGACATCTACCTCAGCAAGCCGTTTTCGCCCAAGGAGCTGCGCACGGCCATCCGCGGCCTGCTGGAGCGCCAGGGGCGGCAGGCCGACGTCTTCATGCGGGAGCACGTGCGCAACCTGGAGGTGATCAGCGCCGGCCTGGCCCATGAGATTCACAACCCGTTGTCCTACGTCAAAAACGCCTTCGTGGTGATCAGCGAAAAGATGGAGAGCGTCTCCGGCATGCTGGAGAGCGAGGAGATGGACCCGACGGAGCGGGTGGAAAAGATCCAGAAGTCACTGGCGCGCATGGACCGCATGCGCGAGATCGCGCGCCGGGGCATCGAGCGCATCGAGCAGGTGGTCAAGCTGGTGCGGCGTTACGCCCGGGAGGGCTACCCCGAGGAGCCCACTCCGATGATCCTCGACGCCATGGTGCGGGACGTCGGCCAGCTGATCACCGCCGGCGGCGACAAGGAGGTGCAGGTCGAGCTGGACCTGCAGGCGGGGGACGCCAAGGTGCTCTGCGTGCCCGAGGAGATGCACCAGGTGATCCGCAACCTGTGGCAAAACGCCATCGAGGCGGTGTCCGGCGACGGGGAGGTGCGGTTGAGCACCGGCTCTGACGGGACCGTGGCCGTCTTCGAGGTGGTCGACAACGGCTACGGTATCCCGCGGGAGGACCTGCCCCGCATCTTCACCCCCTTCTTCACCTCCAAGGATCCGGGCAAGGGGCTCGGGCTCGGCCTGGCCATCTCCCAGCACGTGGTGACCCGCGCCGGCGGCTCCATCGCCGTGGAGAGCATCGAGGGCAAGGGCACCACCTTCCGCGTTCAGCTGCCGGTGTCCCGGGAGCGGGCGGCGGATCAGGAGCGCTCTACAACCCCAGGACGATGATACAGGCGGAGATGATCAGGCCAACGCCGTAGGCCCCCACCATCACCTTGTGCTTCTCATGCCGCTTGCTGATCATGTGCAACATGTTGTCGGGGATGCTCCGTCCGTCCAGCCCGCGAATGAGCCAGAACCCACAATACGCGGCCGCGATGGCGCCGATGATGATCTGGTACATGGCAGAAAAGGTAGCACGGCCGAGCGACCCCGCTCAACGGTTTGGGCACGCGGGGGACATCTCACCAAGGAATCCTCGCCGGCGCCGTACCATGATTTAGATTGGACAGGTTCCCTCGTGCGGGGCACCCAGATGGGGTATGTTTTCCAACGGCCCGAAAAGAGCCGACAACCATGCAGATTGTTCCAACACTGGCCAGGATCTACGCCTGGCGGCACCTCTTCCCCGTCACCCCCCTGGGGCTGGCGGTGGCCGGGAGTGGCTACTGGGTCAGCTGGCACTACGGCGTGGAGCAGCTGGACCTGGTGCTGATGCCCGCCGGCCTGGCGGCCATGGTGCTGGTCGGTCTGACATTGCTGGCCGTGGTGGCGGTGGGGATCGGGGTCTGGGCCGTGGCCCGGCGCTCCAGGGCCGGGGCCGAGTTCCGGCTGGAGACCGGCTCCTCCACGGCCACGGGTCTGCGCCTGCCTTCGCTGGGCTGGCTGCCCCTGGTCCAGGTGCGCCTGCGCTGGGAGGAGCCCCGCGAGGTGGAGGTGCGCATGGAGCGCGCCCCGGGCGGCGACAGCCACGAGATGATCCGCCCGTTGCAGCGGGGCGAGGTGCGGCGAGTGGTGCGGCGGCTGCTGGTCAGCGACCTGTTCGGCTTCTGCCGCTTCGGCCTGCCCTGGACCACCGAGGACTACCTCTACATCCAGCCGTCGAAGGTCACGGTGTCGGCTCACGTCATGTCTCGCTTCCTCGGCGGCGACCACATCTCCCACCCCGAGGGGAGGGCCGAGGGTGAGATGATCGAGATGCGGCGCTACGCCCACGGCGACCCGCTGCGGCACGTGGTGTGGAAGGCCTTCGCTCGCACGCGCAAGCTGCTGGTGCGCACCCCCGAGGTGGCCATCAACCCGCGCCCCAGCGCCGCGGCCTACCTGGTGGCGGGCCGGGCCGACGAGCCTGCCGCCAGCGCCGCGCGCTTCTTCGTGGAGCAGGGCCTGCTCGGTGAAGACTTCCTCTTCCGCGCCGACGGCGCGCCGGTGCCCACCTCCGACGCGCAGGAAGCACTGGAGCAGATCATCATCTCCGTGGAGCACCGCCGCGCCGGCGGCGAGGGCCTGGCGCAGTTCGTCCACGGGCTGGACCGCCAGCGCCGCGCCAACGCGATCCTCTTCGTGCCCTCGGAGCCAGGCCCATGGCTGGAGGCGGTGGAGCAGGCGGCGGCGCTGATCCCCCGGGCCCAGGTGGTCACCGCCCTGGACGACAACCCCGGCCGCACCGCGCGGTCACGCCTGCGCGGGCTGATCTTCTCCGGCGGCGACACCCACCTGCGCTCGATGAAGCGGCTGCACGCGGTGGTGCAGCGCCTCTCCGCCCGGGGCCTGGCCGTGAGCGTGATCCACCGGCCCACCGGCGAGATGCTCAGCGAGGCGCAGCTCGGCGCCCTGGCGGGGAAGACATGAGCGCCCCTGGGCCCATGGAGCGCGAGTCCCGCCTGGTCACGACCCTCAAGGCGCTGCTCTACGGGGTGGCCGTGGCGCTGTACCTCGCGCCGCTCTCCTCGGCGGCGGGCATCGCCGCGGCCGAGGTCGGCGTGGTGCTCGGCATGCTGCTGGCCGGCGCCGCCGGCCGGATCGGGCTACGCCTGCCGGTGATCCTGGCCCTGGCCGTCGCCGGGCTGGTCGGCGCGATGCTGGCGGGGGGCTGGGTGCTGGACACCGAGGTGGTGCCCGGGGCCCTGGGGGTCAAGCAGAGCTTCATGGCCTCGGACGTGGTCACCTTCGGCATCGGCGCGGCCGCGGTCCTGCTCGCCCTGCGCGTGCTGGTGCGCTGGCGCCGCGAGCTGTCGTTGCTGGAGGTGCTGTTCGTCTCCGGCTCGGTGGTGGTGATGTTCATGGACCACCGCAACCAGATGCTCAACCGCCCGCGCTTTTTGTCCGACTGGGCCTGGAGCTTCGGCCGGGATCCGATGGAGATCCTGTCTGCCCTCGGCGTGATCATGGCCGCCGCGTCGGTGATGCTGTTTTTGCGGGGGCAGCGCCTGCTCAAGCTGGCCACCACGGTGGTCATGGTGCTGCTGCTGTTGGGGCTGGGCTACTACCTCATACCCCAGGAGACCCTGCACATCGCGGTGCCGCGCGACGCCCTCGGCATCACCGGCAAGAAGAAGGAAGACAAGGGCAAAAAGGACAAGGGGCGCGGCGGCAAGTCGGACAACCCCTTCAAGGACAACTACGACAGCTCGCGCCAGCCCTCGCCCGTGGCCATCGCGCTGCTGCGCGACGACTTCACCCCGCGCAATGATGTGATGTACTTCCGCCAGGTGGTGCTCTCCTCCTTCAACGGGCACCACCTTGTGCGCGCCGGCGAGGGCTGGGACGAGGACGTCATAACCGCCTTCCCCAAGGAGGAGCCGGTGAAGGCGGCGCGGTCCCAGAGCGCGGCCAACCATACGCAGGTGCCCACCACCATGTACCTGCTGGTGGACCACCCCCAGCCCATCGGCCTGGGCCACCCCGCCCGCTACAAGCTGGTGCAGAACCCGAACCCGCAGAAGTTCGTGGCGGCCTACGACGTCAAATCGCAGGTGCTGTCGGTGCCGACCCAGCGCCTGCTCGGGCGCGCCTCGGTGCCGGACGGCTGGAGCAAGAAGCAGCGGAAGCACTACACGGCCCTGCCCGACGATCCCCGCTACCGCACCCTGGCCGACATCATTGTGCGGCAGGTTGAGCCGCGCTTCGCCCACGACGACCTGGCCCGGGCCTACGCCATCAAGCGCTACCTGGAGACCGAGGGCTTCTACACCCTGCGCAGCAAGCACAGCAGCCGCAAAGACCCCACGGCGTCGTTCCTCTTCGGCTCCCTGCGCGGCTACTGCGTGCACTTCGCCCACGCCGCGGCGTATCTGATGCGCAGCCAGGGCATCGCCGCCCGGGTGGCGCTGGGCTACGCCGTGCAGACCACCAAGCGCGGCGGCGGCTCGTCGGTGCTGGTCATGAGCGACCGGGCCCACGCCTGGCCCGAGATCCACCTCGACGGCATCGGCTGGGTCACCTTCGACATCTACCCCGAGCGCACCGACATGCCGCCGCCGCGGCCGGTGGACTACGACCTGGAGAAGCTTTTGGGCGAGCTGGCGCGCAAGGACCGCACGGCCGGTCTGCGCCCCGACGGCAAGCCGTTCGAGATCCCCTGGCAGACCATGGGACAGGTGACGCTGCTGGTGCTGGCTGGGCTGCTGCTGCTGGCCTACCTGGTCAAGATCGGCCGCCGCATGCTGCCCCTGATCTGGCGGGGCCCGGCTCGCACGCGCCTGGCATACGTGGCGCTGCTCGACCGGCTCTCGGACCTGGGCGCCGGGCGCCGGCGCGGCGAGACCCGGGAGCGCCACGCGGCCCGGCTGGCGGCCAGGGCGCCGCACCTGATGCCGCTGACCTACGCCCACCTGGGCCGGGCCCTGGGCAGCGCCCACGCGGCCACGCCCGAGGAGTTCGCCGGCCTGGTAGCCCAGGTCGACGCAGACTTGAAGAAGAACGTACACCCCGTGAAGCGGATGCTCGCCCTGATCAACCCCATCGGATGGATGCTGACGAGATGAAGGTAGGTACCCCATGATATCGTGCCCCCACTGCAAGGTCCTCAACCCGGACGACGCGGTCACCTGTGTGGCCTGCGGCCTGGCCCTGGCCCCGCCCGCTGGCGAGGCCGCCGAGCCCGC
>PVBE010838897.1_pt1 | contig 20249 bp, 14 predicted proteins | sample 1631181 | NCBI WGS metagenome assembly PVBE01 (sample SAMN08397723, study PRJNA350692) | Marine metagenome, whole genome shotgun sequencing project. | isolation source: water | place: Pacific Ocean | collected 2012-04 | reverse complement strand
CTTATATCACCGGTCAAGCATATCCTTGACGTAGATAAGGCCTGGTGGGATAGGCTGATCGGAGCCAATCTCACGGGTACTTTCCTCTGTGCACGACGGGCAGCTCATATCATGGCACGCAAAGGAGAGGGCAGCATCATCAACATGTCATCCGGTGGGGCGACCAAAGCACATCGAGCTTTTGTCGCCTATGATGCCTCCAAGGGCGGTATTGAGGCGATGACACGTGCACTTGCATTGGACCTGGGGCCTTACGGCGTGCGTGTCAACTGCCTCGTCCCAGGGTTCATTGATACCTACGGAGCCAGTGAGGAAGTTCGAGAAAAACAGGGTGCGATTGTACCGCTGGGCCGTATGGGTGAAGCTGCTGACCTTGCTGGCAGCGCTGTGTTCCTGGCCTCCTCAGATGCGGCTTACATCACCGGACACCGCATTGTGATCGATGGCGGCGTCCTCGTTCAGCAGCGCTCTGCCAATGTAGACACTTTTCCACCCAGCCAGTTTCCTCAGCTGGACTAAAGGATAATAAATTTCCCCCGAAAGCAACGTACTGGTGAGAAACTATTTTTTAGTTCTGGTGTTACCCGATGGGCAATGCTCGCTCAAGGATTAAATTAAAATCCGTACCGGCTGGTAAAGTACCGTAACTACCCAGCCAGTGGGGTCCAAGCCGAGTGGCGCAGAAAGCATCCGACACCGGAGATGGTGCATGCTGCACTAAAATCGTAGCTTGCAATGTTAAAGCAATTAGCTCAGTCAACTGCCGTGCCCGCGTTTCCAAGTCTTCAGGGTCGCCAAGTTCAGTAACCAATCTGTCAATGGCAGTATCCAATAGAGAGTTTGCGCCCCGTACAGATTCGAGTTCGGTCAGGATAGCCGGGATGGCTGCGGTCTCTCTAAACATGGTGCGCAATACATCCAGGCACATGATATTTCCTGATCCCTCCCAGATACTGTTCAGTGGTGCCTCGCGATAAAGACGGGGCATGATCGAGTCTTCGATATAACCTGGGCCCCCAAGGCATTCAAGTGCCTCAACACAATGAGCCGGTGTCCGCTTGCAGACCCAGTACTTACCGACCGCTGTGACAATGCGCGCAAATGCCGCTGCTTGCTCATTCTCGACTGATTCATCGATTGCACGACCAAGTCGCAATGTCAGTGCCAGCGCAGCCTCCGATTCAAGCGCGAGGTCAGCCAGCACATTGCGCATTAAGGGCTGATCAATGAGCTTTTTATTGAACGCAGCCCGGTATGCTGTGTGATGCATGGCCTGCACCAACCCTTGGCGCATCAGGCCAGCAGAACTGGCACAACAGTAGAAGCGAGTACCTCGCACCATTTCAATGATCGTCGGAATACCCCTGCCCTCCTCGCCAACCATCAATCCCCAGGTATCCTGATATTCCATTTCCAAGGAGGCATTTGACCGGTTACCAAGTTTATCTTTGAGTTGCTGCATAAAAAGGGCGTTACGTTCACCATCCGGCCGCCAGCGTGGGACCAGAAAACACGACAGGCCATGATCTGTGTAAGCCAGTGTCAAAAATGCATCGCACATCGGCGCCGAACAGAAGTACTTATGTCCAGTGAGGCGGTATTCAGCGGCCTCCCCCGTCTGGACACCCACAGGAATGGCTCGAGTAGAGTTGGCCCGCACGTCTGAACCACCCTGTTTCTCAGTCATGAACATGCCCATGGTGGCACCGGTCTTTTGCTGTACCGGAATATCACGTGGGTCATAATTGTCTACCAATAATCGGGGGATCCATTCATCACCAATGGCTGGTGTCATCCGTAACGTGGGTATTGCTGCATAGGTCATTGCCATGGGGCAGAGCACACCACCCTCAGCCTGGGTAAACAGGTAAGTCAACGCCGCGTGTGCAACCTGCCCACCGGCCTGCGGATTCTTCCAGGCAAAGCTCGGAACATCATTCTCGATCGCCAAGGCCATCAACTCATGGTAGGCCGGATGGTAGTCAACCTGATCAATACGCATCCCATAGCGGTCAAAAGCATGCATCTCAGGCGGATAGCGGTTGGCAAGATCAGCCTTTCTGAACGTTTCGGCCGAACCGGTGTCCCTACCAAATTCGCTCACTCTTTGTTGCGCCCAACCAGCGCCTTCTCGCTCGATGCCTTCGTGAAGAGCCTGGTCATTCGACCACAGATCCTGGTCGCCAATATAAGGCGGCATATTTTCGACATCATGGGTGGGAAGGTTAGCAAGGGGTCTAGCGGGAATCATGGCTTTGTTCCAGGCGATTCGACAAGAGGGAGACAAAGACTATACCTTACAGATGTCATTGTAGAACCCGAATCACCTAAATCGCGAACTCAGCAAAGGAGGTCCAATATTGGGTTACCAATGCCTGTCCAGCGCACTCAATTCCCAAGCTAGCTAGATAGCTTGGGAATTCAAGTACTCCAGAAGTTCAGCGGGTGCATCAGAAAAGTGCCCGGCACCGGCCTCTTCAAGTTCGCAGCGACTGCCATAACCCCAGAGCACGCCCGTTGACTGAAGCCCGTTACTGTGGGCTGCCAAGATATCGACTGAACGATCACCGATCATCATCGAGCGGCCTGTAATTGCTGACGACGCCAATAATGCCGCGATCTGCTGTGACTTGCTGATACCGATATCGCCGCCACTGACAAACCCGAAATAGTCCGTCAGATCAAACATCTGCAACACCTTTTCCGCTACATCGTTTCGCTTCGAGGTGCAGATACCGAGATTACAACTACGAAGTTCGTGCAACTCATCAATAACCTCTCTCATACCGTCATACAGGACATTTTCGCTGAATCCGATCTCTAGGTAGCGTTCCCGGTACTTATCTACCATGCTCGGTATCTGCCTTTCATCGACATCTGTGGCGAGACGGTAATACATCTGGTCAAGCGGCAGCCCGATCAGACTCGAGATCTGTTCTCTCGAGCACGCCTGAAAGCCATGATGGAGAAGCGCGTAATTGATCGACCGAGATATCCCCACACTGGGGTCGCTGATAGTGCCATCAAGATCGAAAATAAGGTTATCGCAACGCATGGGCTTTTAGCCTCAGGCCCCAGGAATTACCCAAATGCATTAAAGGTGATTATTGTCAGAGTATCCCGGACCCCTGGCACTGACTGGAGCTGATTGTTCACAAAGTGCCCCACATCACCATCATCGGCTACGTAGCACTTAACGAGCAGGTCATAAGGACCCGATATCGAGTAAACCTCTGATACACCATCGATCTCTACCAATTCTTCCGCCGCACGGTAGGACTGACCCAATTCACATTTAATCTGGACGAATATAGTCTGCATCTAAGCACTCTCCATGTATTTAGCTTTGCTCAAACCGTTGGGTGTAGGCTGCCATCTCGTCAAGCTTTCCAAGCGCTGCGCTGGAATCTAGGATAGCTCTAGCCGCAATTATCCCTTCAGCGAGAGACGGTGCGAGATCTGCCGCATAAAGTGTGGCGCCTGCGTTTAGCATGACCATGTCATAAGCTGGACCCGGATGACCACCTAATGCCTGCCGGATCAGTTCAAGACTCTGCTCAGCGCTGTCTACACGAATCGAATCCAGCGACTGAATCGTCAATCCAAAATCATCAGGTTTGATCATGAAATCAGCGATGCTACCGTCCTTGTATTCGGAAACACTGGTGGGCGCAGCGATACTGATCTCATCAAGTCCATCCTCAGCATGAACCACCAATGTATGCACACTCCCCAAGTTTCCAAAGGACTCAGCAAGCGGTCGCACCCATCGTTCCTCATAAACACCAACCAGTTGCCATCTTGCACCAGCAGGGTTGGTCAAAGGTCCCAACAGGTTGAAGATCGAGCGTACACCGATTTCCCGACGAGGCCCCACGGCATGTCGAGTAGCACCGTGGTGTGTCGGCGCAAACATAAAGCCGATACCAACTGCTTCGATCGTTCTAGCAACGTCCCCGGGAGACAGCGCTATATTGACGCCAGCTGCTTCAAGCACATCGGCACTACCCGATTTACCGGTCGCTGCCCGGTTACCATGCTTGGCCATGACAGCGCCACCCGCAGCAGCCACAAACGCAGCTGCAGTTGAAACATTGAACAGCCCTGCCGCATCTCCACCGGTACCCACCGTATCCACTACTTTGTCCGCCGAGACTTCTACTTTCGCCGCATAGTCACGCATCACTGTCGCGGCACCCGTTAATTCATCGACAGTCTCGCCTTTAATATGAAGAGCCGCCAGAAACGCACCGATCTGAGCAGGCGTCGCCGAACCATCCATGATAATACGCATGACATCCTGCATCTCGACAGTATCCAGGTTCCGCGGTTGACAAGCCGCACGTATGGCATCGTGCATGTTCATAGTTTTCCTCCAGCTGGCGCCAATGCAGTAGTCAAGGATTATTCAGGGAATCAGTATTGTCGCACCGGTGGTACGCCGACCTTCTAGCTCACGATGAGATTCCGCTGCACTACCGAGAGCATGTTCTTGATTGACCTCAACTTTTACAGCACCGGTAGAAACCACATCAAACAGCTCGAGTGCAGACTGAGTGAGACTCTCCTGTTCAGCGATGTAGTTGAATAACGATGGTCGGGTGAGAAACAGTGACCCTTTTGCTTGAAGCAGTGCCGGATTGATCGGGTCTGGTGCGCCTGATGAGGCCCCGAACAAGACCATGGTCCCCAATGGCTGCAGACAATCAAATCCCTTGAGAAATGTATCCTTACCAACTGCATCATAAACCACGTTTACCCCCTTACCGTCCGTGATCTCTTTCACTTGTTCTACAAAATCTTCCTGGGTATAAATAATAGTGTGATGACAGCCATGTTCCCGGGCAAGGTCTGCTTTTTCTTCTGATCCTACCGTACCAATGACCGTTGCGCCGAGATGGCTTGCCCACTGACAGGCTATCAGACCAACTCCTCCTGCAGCTGCATGAAAAAGAACGGTATCTCCGGCGCTGATGGCGTAAGTTCGTCTTAACAGATACTCAGTCGTCATACCCTTGAGCATGATTGCAGCACCGACTCGGTCCGCTATTTCATCAGGCAGCTTCACCAGCCGGTCTGCGGCAATCAACCGTTCTTCGGCATAAGCGCCAATAGGCTGTGCTGCATAGGCAATACGATCCCCTACGGACAGGTTGTTCACTCCTTCTCCAACCGCCTCGACAACGCCTGCCGCCTCGAAGCCCGGCGTAAATGGAGTCTGCACTGGATAGGCCCCAGTCCTAAAATAAACATCGATAAAATTCAGTCCAATGGCCGTATGCCTGACACGCACCTCACCAGCACCAGGTTGCCCGACCTCCACATCCTCAAGGGTCATCACTTCCGGGCCGCCGGTGTTGTGCACACGTATTGCCTTTGTCATTTCTTTCTCCTAAAGCTTCCGTAAACTATGTCCGTTATTGTAGCGTGACCAACAAACTCACAGCACAGGACTCAAACCTGGATCACACCCCGTGGCATGTGATTAACCCGTTCACAGTTCCCCTGGGTAACGATTGCTGTCTCCCCCAGGCACATGCTCAGTCCCGTGCTGTCGTCGAGCAATATCATATGCATAAAAAAGACCATTCCGGGTTCAAGCACTTGGGGATTCTCAGCCCAGATCATCGGCCAATCCATCCAGGTTGGAGGATAACTGATACCGACACTGTATCCGCAGGCAGCGAGTGACGCCGTGGCGTAGCCCCCTCGCTCAAACGCATTCGCATGCGCGGCATATAACTCTCCGACTGTGTTTCCCGGGCGCAATAAGGCCTGACAGCTCTCCAAGGCATCGACACATGATTCATGCATTGCCTGATGCCTGGGATCAGGGTCACCCGTAACAATGTTATACATCATGCAGGCATGGTAATGGCGGTAAGCAGCTGCAGGCTCAAAAATAACCTGGTCGTTATCTTGAATGATCTCGTCACCCGTGTGATATCGACAAAACACCGCTGACTCTCCAGCGCCCATTGGCCAGCGGCTTGCTGACGGATCACCACCTCCCGCCATCAGCACCTGCATCATCGCGCCATAAACAGACTTCACCGTGTTGCCGGGTTGGGTGTGCTCAATACTGACCTCTAGCATCTCATCACACAGCGCACCCGCCTTTCGAACATAATCGAGTTCCAGGTTGCTTTTCACCAATCTGACAAGTCGAACAGTGTCTGATGCATCAACCAGCGTACAAAAATCCTGAAGCACTGCGTTCACGACCAGCGCCCGCTGACCAGTCAGACCATAAGCATGATATTCAATGCCAATAGTCTGGTTTTCACAGCCATAGTCGCGCAGCAGTTCCCGCAACTCCTCGACGGGAGATGCTTCCTCGCGGTCAGTCCAGATTCGAATATCGGGAATAATTGACGTTACCCGGGATTGAATACGATCAGCAGACCGAGTCAGGAGTGCCATACGACCATCAACACCAAGATACATGGCCTGAAACATCGTGTAACCACTGGTATCGTAACCACTCAAGTAGTACATGCTCTCCTGACGAAAGAGAACCACGCCGTGCAGACCCTGCTGATCCAAAGCGCTTACTGCAGCATTCACGCGACGATCATATTCGTCGCGTGGAAAGTGAAGGTTTGTCATCGGTATACTCTGCATCCTCGCTGTTCCGCAACATGTCTGTCTTCAGATCGCGTCCAACCAATCAAGTTGGCAGCGGGTCAAGATACAACCTGTTGGTCGGATCACAAATACCAGTACAGCGCTGATTGTGGCACAGGATGCCATCGACAATGCCCAATCCATCTCAACAGAAACTTCCTGGTCTAGCCTCTACTCGAAAGCTCCAGGGATTACTGGCGGTAGGGCACCTTGCCAATGACTGGTCACCTGCTGCGATATGGTTGCTGGCACCGGCGATTGGGCTTGCATTCGACCTGCAGCCCTCTCAAATTGGCCTTCTGATCACGCTCCACTCTTTTGGTGCTGCACTGGCTTATCTGCCAGCCGGGATCCTCTCGGATCGGATGCAACGACCGGGTAAGCTGTTGCTGTTCACGTTCTGGTGGGTCGGATTAGGCTATTTTCTGGCATCATTTGCCCAAAATTTCTGGGTCCTCGCGACGGTGCTTGCTATGGCCGGTATGGGTGACGCGGCATGGCACCCCATCGCAACGGGCGCCCTGGCACGTCGCTTCCCCACACGCAAAGGTCTGGCTCTGGGAATTCATGCGGTCGGAGGCACTCTGGCAGAGGTCTTTTCACCTCTGGTGGTAGGCATCTTGCTTTCAGTAATGGAGTGGCGATCGGCGCTACAACTTTCTATCTTGCCTCCACTGATTATGGGTGTTGTGTTTTATAGATTTCGTAATGCCATTCCAATTTCAACAACCAGCAGCATCAGTAAGGTTGATCTAGTGAGACTTCTTCGCAGCTGGACCACCCCGAAAGGATTGGCTTTGATCACTGCAATAACCACCTATAACATGGCACTCATCGCACTGATGACGATTTCACCGTTGTTTGTTCAGCGCGAACTCGGGTACTCAACCAGCGAGGCTGGTTTGTTTTTTGCACTGGCAATGTTGATCGGCGCAACAGGACAACCTTTGGTCGGCCGCTGGTCCGACCGGATTGGGCGGCGTCGTGTATTCATCTGTGGCTTAGCGATTGCAGGTGCGTGTGCCCTGTTGGCTACGGGATTTCCGCAACAAGGGTGGACGGCTGGGGTACTCATCGCAGCTATGGCTATTCTGGTGTTTGTTCGCTCCAGCGTTCTCGCCATGGCTGTTGACTTCTCAGGACAGCGTGAAGCCACCACGTTGGGGTTTATTTTTGCTCTGATGGATGGTGTGGGTGCTCTCGGTGGAGTCACGGCAGGCCTTGTTGGCAATTTTGAACTCCATTATGGCTTCTCTCTGGCAGCTGGGTTCTCTCTTATCAGCATAGGAATCACTGTTGCGGCATTAAGTCGATCAGCCACGCCCGGTTTTACCTGCAATCGATAGGTCTCCAGCTGAATTATTCGATATACTGTATATATATACAGTATATCGAATATCACACCATGCTGGAATATGCCGAACTCCACTGCCTGTCTAACTTCACATTCCTTCGGGGTGCATCTCACCCCGAGGAACTCGTTGAAAGAGCCCAAGAACTTGGTTACCGTGCACTCGCACTGACTGATGAATGCAGCCTGGCTGGCGTGGTCAGAGCCCATGTTGCCGCTCAGGAACACCGCCTGCCATTGATTATTGGCAGCGAATTTACCCTCGCTAACGGACCTAAGCTGGTTCTACTCACAACCAGTCGGTACGGCTATCGTTCCCTGACCCGGCTGGTGACTCAGGCACGATCCACTACCCCCAAAGGACAGTATCGACTTGTGGCTGATGATATGACCCGCGAAGCGCTTACTGACTGTCTTGTCCTGATACTGTGCAGCCTGGAATCAACACCCAGCCATACATCTGCTGACTATTACAGAACTCTTGAACAAAACACTGGCTGGTTGAGTGAACTCCTGCCAAACCGTATATGGATTGGTGTAGAACAACTGATCAATGGCCAGGATTCCCAGCACCTTGAGCAACTTCGAAATGTCTCAACAAGAACCAGGGTACCGCTGGTTGCAAGCGGCGATGTTCATATGCACACCAGAACGCGACAGCGACTTCAGGACACACTTAACGCGATTCGCCTGGGTATTACTGTACCCCAGGCCGGACACCAACTTTATGTGAATGCTGAGCGCCACCTTCGTAGCCCACAACTGCTGGAACGAATGTACCCGGCAGATATTCTCTCCGAAACTACTGTTATTGCGGAACAGTGTAGTTTTTCTCTCGACGAGATACGCTATCAGTACCCAGATGAATTCTGCCCGGATCATCTCAATCCAACCGTATACCTTCGCCATCTGGTCGAAAAAGGCATACATCAACGCTGGCCAGATGCTGTTTCAGAAAATATTAGGAAACAGATTCAGCACGAACTCTCATTAATTGAAGAGCTCAACTATGAAGCCTATTTTCTTACGGTATATGACATCGTACGCTTTGCTCGATCACGCAATATCTTCTGCCAGGGGCGTGGTTCTGCTGCCAACTCTGTAGTCTGTTTCTGCCTGGGTATCACTGAAGTCGACCCCGCCCGAATGGAGATTCTATTTGAGCGATTCATATCGCGGGAACGCAATGAACCCCCCGATATCGATGTCGACTTTGAACACGAGCGACGTGAAGAAGTCATGCAGTATGTATATCGGAAATATGGTCGTGAGCATGCCGCATTAACTGCAGCTGTAGTGACCTACCGACCTCGCAGTGCCATTCGTGATGTGGGTAAAGCGCTTGGACTCAGTCTGGACCAGGTCGATCGGCTAGCACGAAATATCAGCTGGTGGGACGATGGGAAAATAATCCCCCAACGAGTGCACGAAGCTGGCTTCAACTCCAGAAATACTTTGATTTCCACAGCACTCGAACTGGCCAGCGAGATCATCGGATTCCCTCGACATCTGTCACAACACACAGGGGGATTTCTCATCTCCCGGGAATCTCTTTATGACCTTGTGCCGGTTGAGAATGCTGCTATGGCGAATCGCACTGTAATTCAATGGGATAAAAATGACATTGACACACTTGGACTGCTGAAAGTTGATTGCCTTGCTCTTGGCATGCTGACCGCTATCCACCGCGCCTTCGATCTGATTCAAAAACACCAAGGCATTGCGTTAACCATGTCATCGATTCCAGCAGAAGATCCCACGGTCTACGACATGATCAGCCGCGCAGATACCGTCGGTGTATTCCAGATCGAATCTCGAGCGCAGATGGCTATGTTGCCCAGACTTAGACCGGCCTGCTTTTATGATCTCGTTATCGAGGTTGCAATCGTCCGGCCGGGACCTATACAAGGCGACATGGTGCATCCCTATCTCAAGCGGCGACGGGGTGAAGAACCGATCACCTATCCAAGTGAAGCGGTGCGTCAGGTACTTGAACGAACTCTGGGTGTACCGATCTTCCAAGAACAAGTCATAAAACTGGCGATGGTTGCTGCCGGCTTTACACCCGGTGAAGCCGACGGACTACGGCGATCCATGGCAACCTGGCACCGACAGGGTGGACTTGAAAATTACGGGCGCAAACTGATCAACGGCATGCAAAAACGTGGCTATGATGAAACTTTCGCTCGCAACATCTACCACCAAATTCTGGGCTTTGGCGAGTATGGTTTCCCCGAATCCCATGCTGCCAGTTTTGCACTACTGGTCTATATCTCCGCATGGCTAAAACATCATCATCCAGCGACATTTACCTGCGCATTATTAAACAGCCAGCCAATGGGATTTTATGCCCCTGCGCAACTGGTACAGGATGCCCGTCGTCACAACGTTGTTATACAGCCTGTAGATGTACTTTCGAGTAACTGGGACTGTACCCTAGAGAGAAAAAACGATCAGCTCGCTATAAGACTAGGGCTTCGGATGGTAAAAGGATTCACCCAGCCAGGCGCACAACGACTGGTTCGAGTCCGGGGCCAGATGCCCTTCCAGAACCTACATGATCTTTCTCAACGAGGTGGTCTCAGTAAATCAGATCTCCAGGCACTGGCTGGAGCAAATGCTCTATCCAACCTGGTAAATAGTCACCGTCGGCAGGCATTTTGGGCAGTTTCAGGTCTAAAAAACAGTAACCCAATCTTTCAAAACATGCAGGTATCTGAAGGATCTCCCCTGCTGCGCACGCCGAGTACCGCCGAAGAGATTCAAGCGGACTATGGCAGTACTGGCCTCAGCCTGGGACCACACCCACTGGTTCTGCTGCGTTCCGAACTGGACCAACTGGGTATTTCCACAAGCGCTGAGGTCTATCAGAAAACCAACGGGCAAAAAGCCCAGGTCGCTGGCCTGGTAATCACTCGACAACGCCCCGCCAGCGCTAACAGTGTTACATTCGTCACCCTTGAGGATGAGACTGGCAATATTAATCTGGTTGTGTGGAAACGCCTGGCTGAAAAACAGCGGCGGGAACTACTTAGCGCACACTTACTCGGCGCGGTGGGAGAAGTTCAACGTGATGGTGATGTTTTACACCTGATTGCCCATCGATTGCTTGATCACAGCAATCTGCTGGCAAACCTTACCAGCCAGTCACGTAACTTCAGGTAGATCTCTATTTCAGAGTGAAATCGACTCCATTTGCGGCACAGGCTGCCTGAACCGTATTGCGCAACAAACACGCAATCGTCATTGGTCCCACTCCACCGGGTACCGGTGTAATTGCACCTGCCACAGCACTGGCTGATGCGAACTCCACATCACCCACCAGCCGCTTCTTGCCGTTCTCGCCATCGATACGATTGATTCCTACATCGATTACCGTTGCACCCGGTTTTATCCAGCCCCCCTGTATCATCTCGGCTCTACCCACTGCTGCGATGAGTATATCTGCCTGCCGACAGACATCGGTCAGATCTTTCGTGCGGGAGTGTGCAACTGTCACCGTACAGTGCGCCGCCAGCAGCAGCGAAGCCATCGGCTTACCAACAATATTCGATCTGCCCACAATCACCGCATTCTGACCCGACAAATCACCGGCATGCGCACGCAGCAGCATCATACAGCCCAGCGGTGTGCAGGGGACCAGTCCAGACTCACCAGTGGTCAACCGCCCAACATTAATCAGATGAAATCCATCAACATCTTTGTCTGGATCGATCGCATTAATCACGGCATGGGTATTGATCTGAGCAGGCAGCGGCAACTGGACCAGAATTCCATGAACCGTTGGATCACTATTAAGCTGATCAATCAGCACCAGGAGTTCACCCTCGGTCGTCTGATCAGACAGGCGGTGTTCAAACGATGCCATACCGACTTCCACTGTCTGTTTGCCCTTATTTCGGACATAAACTTCACTGGCAGGATCTTCACCGACCAACACCACGGCGAGCCCAGGAATCAGCCCATGACTGTATTCAAGGCTGCTCACGGCAGTCGCTACACGTGCTCTGAGTTCTGCAGCAAACGCCTTACCGTCAATGATTTCTGTCATCGTAATCTCGTTCAATTTGTAGCGATTAGATTAACCGCGCAGTACTTTACTTCCGCTATTTTTCCGACTGGATCCAGGGCCGCATTGGTCAGTAGATTGGCTGCCGCCTCTTGGTAACAAAACGGAATGAATATGGATTTAGGCTGCAGACCATTGTCTGATCGGCAAGGCGCTATGATCTCACCCCGCCGGGACGAAATCTTCACCAGGTCTCCATCTTTCATTCCAAGCGCGTTTAAATCGTCTGGATGACTATAGACCACGGCATCGGGTTCAATAGTGTTGAGCACAGTCGCTCTACGGGTCATAGCCCCGGTGTGCCAGTGCTCCAATTGTCGGCCTGTGATCAACACAAAAGGATAATCCTGGTCTGGTCTTTCATCGGCCCATTTGAGGCCAGCCGGCACAAATCGTCCACGGCCGTCTGCGGTGGGAAAACTTCCCTCGAAAACCACACTCTGCCCCGGATCGGACGCCTCCTTACATGGATAAGTTACGCTGTGCTCACTTTCCAGCCTTTCCCAGGTCATACCGGAGATACTCGGCATTGCATCACGCATTTCGTTAAAAACATCGCGAACATCGGCGTATTCCCATTTCAACCCCAACCGTTTTGCAATCTGCTGAATGATCCAGAGATCCTGTCGCGCATCACCAGGTGGATCGATCGCCTGCCGTCCCAATTGGACACGCCGGTCTGTATTTGAAAATGTACCCGTTTTTTCGGGGAACGCGGAGGCCGGCAAAATCACGTCCGCGAATGCTGCTGTTTCGGTCAGAAACAGGTCCTGTAGAACCAGGTGCTCCAACTTTGCCAGCGCTGCACGGGCATGGTTCAGGTCCGGGTCAGACATAGCCGGATTTTCACCCATGATGTACATCCCCTTGATTTGTCCAGAAAGTGCAGCATCAGTAATCTCGACAACAGTTAGACCTGGAGTGGAATCGAGCTCAGTGTCCCAATAATCCGAGAACCAGGCCAGTGCTTCGGGGTCGTCTACACGACGGTAGTCCGGGAACATCATAGGAATCAGGCCGGCATCAGATGCACCCTGTACATTGTTCTGGCCACGCAGCGGATGTAACCCTGTACCCGGACGCCCAATATTACCAGTCATCATGGACAGCGCGATCAGGCAACGGGCGTTATCCGTACCATGCACGTGTTGCGATATACCCATTCCCCAAAAGATCATAGCGCGGCGCGACTGGCCATAGGCGCGGGCAACGCAGCGAATCTCCTCGGCATCTACGCCACAGATTTCCGCCATATGCTCAGGACTGAAGTCCTTAACATTTTCACGTACCAGATCGAAATCCGTGGTGCGGTCAGCGATAAACTGCTCATCAACCAGATCCTCATCGATAATGGTGTGGATCATCGCGTTCAATAACGCGACATCGGTGTCCGGGCGAAACTGGAGATAGTGGGTGGCATGACGTGCTAGCTGATTTCTGCGTGGATCCATCACGATCAAGGTAGCCCCGTTCTGGGCGGCATTTTTCATGAATGTCGCCGCAACCGGATGGTTCTCAGTCGGATTGGCACCGATAACAATTATGACCTCTGCCCGCGCAACATCAGCCACCTGATTGGATACAGCACCAGACCCTATTCCCTCCAACAAAGCTGCAACAGACGAGGCGTGACACAGTCGGGTGCAATGATCAACGTGATTACTGCCAAAGCCGGTGCGGATGAGTTTTTGAAACAAGTAAGCCTCTTCGTTACTGCCTTTGGCCGATCCAAATCCGGAGAGCGCATTTGGGCCGTTCTGTGACAAGATAGCCTTGAGCCCCTGAACTGCGAAATCGAGGGCTTCATCCCAACTGGCCGGTCTGAAACTCTTTAGAGGATTTTTCGGGTCAAACTGATCGGTCAGGCCCTTTGTAACACCGTCTCGTCGTATCAGCGGCTGCGTAATTCGGTCCGGGTGACTGACATAGTCAAACCCATAACGCCCCTTAACACACAGTCTTCCATGATTAGCCGGTCCGTCACGACCCGTAACATATTCTATTTTTTTGTCTTTAATGTGGTAGGTCAGTAGACACCCCACACCACAATATGGGCACACCGAGTCCACAGTGGTGTCACCAGTTTCCTGCGCGACATTTCCCGAAGGCATCAGAGCCCCGGTTGGACAGGCCTGAACACACTCACCACAGCCGACGCAAGAACTGTCACCCATACCGTCAGCAAGATCAAAAACAATCTCGGCGCGGGCACCCCGGTATGCCAGGCCAATTACGTCGTTGACTTGCTCTTCCCGACAAGCTCGCAAACAACGCGTGCATTGAATACAACTTTCAAGATTGACGGCTATTGCCGGATGCGACTGGTCGGCAGGTGGTTGTGTCCGGCCACCAAATCGACTCTCAGACAGCCCACGATTCTCACACCAATACTCTAACTCCGACATCGGACTGTGGCTGGCAGCACCCACTTCGCCCTTCAATAATTCCAGGACCAGCGACTGAGAGCGCAACGCTTTGTCACTTGTCGACTGAACATTCATTCCCTCTGTTGGTTGCCGGCAACACGCTGGCGCCAGCACGCGTTCACCTTCAATTTCAACCATACAGGCCCGGCAGTTGCCGTCAGCACGCAACCCTTCCGAATAGCACAAGTGGGGGATGTCAACACCGCTTTTCTGTGCGACCTGGAGAATGGTTTCTTGTGCCTGGGCAGTAACCGAATGGCCGTCAAGCATAAAGCTAATCGGCGCTACCTCCGGGTCTACCAGTCTGTTCATTGTGCACCCACCTCCTTTGGGAAATACCGAATTACCGTACGTATAGGATTCGGCGCTGCCTGACCTAAACCGCAAATAGACGCATCCTCCATGACGCAAGCCAATTCCTCGAGGAGTTCTGTATCCCACTGTGGCAACTCCATCAGACGTTCCGCCCGATCGCATCCCACGCGACAGGGCGTACACTGACCACACGATTCGTGCGAAAAGAATCGCATTGTATTCAGGGCCGCTCGCCTGGGGCTATCTTGGTCGGACAAGATGATCACGGCAGCTGAGCCGATAAAACTGCCGTGCGCCTGCAGCGTATCAAAATCGAGTGGCTCATCACCCAGCGAAGCGGGAAGGATTCCTCCTGAAGCACCACCGGGAAAATAAGCGTTGAACGTATGACCATCTAACATGCCACCACAGAATTCATCAATCAACTCTCTCACACTGATTCCAGCCGGAGCCAGGTGAACACCTGGTTTCTTAACACGGCCACTGACAGAAAAAGATCGTAACCCGTGTCGTCCACGTCGACCCTGGCCAGAAAACCAGTCCGCACCATGCTCGAGTATGTCCCGAACCCAGTAGAGTGTTTCACAATTGTGCTCAAGCGTAGGCCTGCCGAATAGACCGACTTCCGCAACGTATGGAGGTCGTAGACGCGGCATGCCACGCTTGCCTTCGATTGATTCGATCATCGCTGACTCTTCACCGCATATGTACGCACCAGCCCCTCGCCGAATATGAACCTCCGGCAATTTATTATCGAATACCGAGCCCAGTTCTTTAATCGCATCCCCGAGGATCTGCAGCACGCTCGGATATTCATCACGCACATAAAGATAACAACAGTCGATACCAATTACCTCGGCCGCAATCAGCATACCTTCGATGAATCGATGAGGATCTCGCTCTAGGTAATAACGATCCTTGAATGTACCGGGCTCGCCTTCATCGATGTTGATGGCCATTAGTCGTGGTGCTGACTGATCCTTCAAGATCCGCCACTTTCTGCCAGCGGGAAATCCAGCTCCACCCAAGCCCCGTAAACCAGAACTTTCTAGTTCGTCAAGAATATGTTCGTGAGTCAGGGATCCAGCACGGCAAGCCTCGTAAGCCTTGTATCCCCCGTCTCGCCTGTACTCTTCGATTCTGATCCAGTCAGGTTGCGCTGTGATTACCGCGCTGCCTTCCCGGACCATATCGGACACTTGCGACACAGTGGCCCTTGGAATCGCGTTCTTTCCAACAACGGCCACAGGCGCCTCGTCACAACGGCCCACGCAGGGGACTCTCTGGACCCTAATATCATCCCCCAGACTTGCCTGAAGTGAGCTGACCAGCACCTCTGACCCGAAAAGTTCGCATGTCACTGAATCACACACTCTAACGGTAAGAAGCGGCGGTATCGGTTGGCCATCGGCAACAACATCGAAATGATGGTAGAACGTTGCAACTTCGTAAATCTCAGCAGGCGCAAGCTTCATCAGGTCTGCCAGTGCAACGATGTGTCCAGCAGAGATATGCTTATATTGATCCTGCAGTTTATGTAAATACTCGATCAGCAAATCACGTTGAATGGGCATATCACCGAGGGCCTCTAGAACCGACTGTCGATCCTCTGCGCCGACCTGTCTAGTTCTGTGACGACCGAAACGCTTTTTCCGTCTCGTGCTTGTTGTAGTCAATTTATAGAGTCACTCATGATCAAGCCGCATATTTCCTGACCGACCATCGAAACAACTTGGAAATCCGGATGATAGTCTCAGCATTTACGTTGATAATAATGCCAGTGCACTGTAGGGTTTACCTACGTGCATAATGCTATTACCGCTAGATTATAAGGTCTATGTGGCCACCAATTGTGATCCTTGCGTACGAGATTTTGCCCACTGCCCGTAATTCACCTATCCGATCCAGCTACTAATCCAGAATAATCTAACGCATGATTCTACTGATAGCCTCGGCCAACCTGTACGCCCAACGTGGTCCCAGCACGTGCTGACAGCACACGAAATTACGTGCATTCGTGGACAGCGTGCGTTGTTCACTGACCTGAACCTGACGATTGATGCGGGAGAAATTCTACACATCCAGGGATCCAACGGATCAGGAAAGACCAGTCTGCTTCGAATCCTTTGTGGCACCACACAACCCGACAATGGCACCGTACTGTGGCAGTCACAGGATATTCGAACCTGTCGTTCGACTTATTACGAACACCTCGCCTACATCGGCCACACCAACGGCATTAAACTCGAACTCAGCCCCGCTGAAAACCTGTCATGTCTAGCTGCTATCAAGGGCTTTACTGTCGACTCCCAGATCGATGAGGCCTTGACTCAATCTGGCCTTTCCCGGGTTCGTGATGTCCCTTGTGTTCATCTTTCAGCAGGTCAACGCCGACGGGTAGCGATGAGCTGGCTTTTCATTACCCGGGCCTCGATCTGGATCCTAGATGAGCCACTGACTGCGATCGACCAGGACGGAATCGATGTAGCAAGGTCCCGGTTTAGTCGGCACCTGGATGATGGCGGGCTAATCGTGCTGACAGGACATCAGCATGTACAGTTTGAAGGCATGAAATTCAAGACCCTGCACTTATCCACATGAATCGCACCGGGCTGTTTGCCCTTTTCACATCGATTATCCGGCGCGACGTTATGATCGCGATACGCAATCGGGCAGATGCAGCGAATTGCGTCGTGTTCTACGTTATTGTCTTCACACTGTTCCCACTTGCGCTCGGTCAGGACCCAGCACAACTGCAGGCGCTTGCCCCCGGAGTGATCTGGATCGCAGCCCTTCTGGCCACATTACTTGGACTAGAGGGACTCTTCCGGTCGGACTTCGACGATGGATCACTGGAACAACTGGTTCTAACTACCGGACCTGTATCAGTTCTAATTCTGGGCAAAATCCTAGCACACTGGTGTGTTACCGGTCTCCCGCTACTGCTAGTCACACCCTTACTTGCACCGATGATGCAGCTTACCGGCCTTTCTACGGCAGTGCTCCTACTGACCCTGTTGATCGGCACACCGATCTTAAGTCTGGTAGGTGGCGTTGGAACCGCACTGACCGTCGGCACGCGGCGCGGCGGTGTCCTGTTGAGCCTGATTGTTCTGCCACTCTACGTACCTGTGCTGGTATTCGGCAGTACCGCAGTACAGAACGCCGGACTTGGTCTGCCTATTGCCGGACAGATCTATTTATTAAGTGCAATGGCAGTTCTTGCACTGTGTCTTGCACCAATCGCTGCTGCGGCGGCGATCAAGATCAGTCTGAACTGATATTTGGTGGCGGCAAAAGAATACCCCAACACTCTATTCGTCGGTTACACAGCCCTCACTGGCTGTCTTGACGTTCTTGATGTACTTGTAGAGTGTGCCCCGAACAGCTTCGTAAGGCGGCATTGTCCACTCTGATAACCGTCCGGCCAACTCTTCGGCGCTCAAATCGACGTCGATTGAATTTGCGACAGCATCAATGTTAATCACGTCCCCGTCACGCAACAAAGCTATGGCACCACCTTCCTGGGCTTCAGGAACAACATGACCGATGATAAATCCATGAGAACCACCGGAAAAACGACCATCAGTCATCAAGGCAACATCTTCGCCCAGACCAGCACCCATGACTGCGGATGTTGGTGTCAGCATCTCCGGCATGCCCGGCCCGCCCTTAGGTCCCTCATAGCGGATAACAATGACATCGCCCTTTTGTATACGGCCTTCTTCAAGGGCGGCTAGCATATCCTCCTCACAGTCAAACACACGGGCGGGACCACTGAACTGCTCACCTTCCTTACCGGTGATTTTAGCCACGGCACCACCCGGCGCCAGATTGCCCTTCAAAATTCTCAAGTGGCCAGTCTTTTTGATTGGGTTGGACAGGGAGTGAAATATGGCCTGCCCCGCTTCTAGCGCCGGCACAGTCTCCAGGTTCTGGGCAACCGTATAACCAGTTACAGTCATGCAGTCACCGCTGATTAACCCCTCGCTGAGTAAATACTTCATAACGCCCGGAATGCCACCGGCATGGTGTAGGTCTTCCATCACGTAACGCCCACTTGGCTTCAGATCAGCGAGGTATGGTATTCGGTCGCTTACCGCCTGGAAATCGTCAATCGTCAGATCAACATCCACAGAACGGGCGATAGCAATCAAATGAAGCACAGCATTTGTTGACCCCCCCAATGCAGAGACGATAACCATAGCGTTTTCAAATGCATCCCGCGTCATAATATCGCGTGGCCTAAGATCAAGTTCCATCAGCCTTCTAATGGCCGCACCCACTCTGAAGCACTCTTCAGTCTTACTGGAATCCACTGCCGGATTGGATGAACTGTAAGGCAGTGACATTCCCATGACCTCAATCGCACTTGCCATGGTATTGGCGGTATACATACCGCCACAGGCACCCGCCCCTGGGCAGGCATTTCTGACGATAGCTTCACGTTCATTGTCTGTTATTTTCTCAGCGATAAACTCTCCGTAACTCTGGAACGCTGAAACGATATCAACAACCTGTTTATTGGCGATTCCGGGTTGGATCGTACCTCCGTAGACCATTATTGAGGGCCTATTCACTCTACCCATCGCCATCATGACGCCGGGCATGTTTTTGTCGCAACCAGGCACGGTTACCAGCGCGTCGTACCATTGTCCCCCCATAACAGTTTCTATGGAATCGGCAATGAGATCCCGGGACTGGAGCGAATAACACATACCCTCTGTACCCATCGAAATACCATCGCTGACACCGATGGTGTTGAACCGCATACCAATGAGGTCCGCCTCTTCTACGCCACGTTTAATCTCCGCAGAGAGATCATTCAAGTGCATATTGCAGGGATTTCCCTCCCACCAAACGCTAGCAATACCGACCTGGGCCTTGTTCATGTCTTCACGTGACATGCCAGTGGCATAGAGCATCGCCTGGGAAGCACCCTGGGAGGGCGGCTGCGTGATTCGAGCACTGACTTTATTGAGCTTTTCACCGCTCATAGCGTTCTCCATTTTAAGACCGAGGAAATCGGTGACTGTTGAGGTAGCTGCTGAAAGTTACAGGAAAGCATAACAGAAACAACACCCGAGCTAATCTAATAATAGAAGTGCAACTGTAGCGTTCATTCCGAGTCCAGCGCCTTTTGAAGGTTTGTAATCTGCCGTTCGAGTTGCTGGATCAGCAGGATCGCGGCCTGATCGGGTAACACACTGGATGGCCGTGGTAAAACGCCAGTGAGCTCGTGTTCAATTTTGTATCGCACCAGTTCCTGAACATCTAGAGTAATCTTGGGATCACCCACTGACCCTGTGATCTGGAACGGAATAACTGGAATATCACCTAAATCCCTGCTCAGATCATTCTTGAGGGCAAGCAGGATTCTATAATCCATCGCACCGCCAGACAGGGACAGTGAACCCTTGCCCTCCATCCAGAATTCTCGGCCAGCAAATCTAAAATCCTG
>PVBE010483957.1_pt1 | contig 20249 bp, 14 predicted proteins | sample 1631181 | NCBI WGS metagenome assembly PVBE01 (sample SAMN08397723, study PRJNA350692) | Marine metagenome, whole genome shotgun sequencing project. | isolation source: water | place: Pacific Ocean | collected 2012-04 | reverse complement strand
CCGGGACCCGTGGCCCGCGAGGTGCACAAGTCCGGCGCATACCCCGACAGGATCAAGATGCTGCCCGTCCCCGGTAAGGGGGGCGGCAAGACCGGCGGCGGAGGCGAAGGCTCCGGCGGCGGTGGCAAGGGTGGTGGCACCATCGGCATCGGGGGCGGCGGTGGCGGCTCCGGTGGAGGTAGCGGCGGTGGCTCCGGCGGCGAAAGCACCGGCTCCGGTGGCTCGGGGGGCTCGGGCAGCGGGGGCGGCGGCGTGGAGGGCGGCAGCGGTGGCGGGGGCACCGAGGGCAAGCCCGAGCGTCGCAAAAAGAAGAAGAAGAAGAAGAAGAAGAAGCCACCCAAAAAGAAGCCACGTCCCAAGAAGAAGAAGAAAAAGAAGGAGCCGCCCAAAAAGAAAGACCCACTCTCCCTGCTGCTCACCGTGCTGGCGATCATCGCCGTGGCGCTGGTGGTGCTGCTGGTGCTCTGGCTGCTTACACGCCGGCGCCGCACCGCGGACAAGGAAGACGAGGAGGAGCAGCAGGAGGCCGCCGAGGAGGCAGAAGAGGATGAGGCGCCCGCCGAGGAGCCCGCGGCTCCGGCCCCCGGGATTGTGGATCCTGTTGACGCCCTGGCCGCCCAGGGGCGCTACGAGGAGGCCATGGCCCTGCTGTTGCGGCGCTCGCTGATCAGGGTCGGCTGGAGCCCGTCGGGTAAGGGAGACAGCTCCACGGCGCGGGAGGTGCTGGCGACCCTGGCCGCCACCGACGGCCGCCGCGTCCCCCTGGGGCAGGTGGTGACCCAGGCCGAGTTTGTGCGCTTCGCCGGAGAGCCGGCCACCCGGGAGCGGTTCGAGGCCATGCGCAGCGGCGCCGAGCAGCTGGACGTCGGGGAGCCCGCGCCATGAGCACCCCCACCCTCTTCTCTCCTCTGGCCCGCCGCGCCGTGCTGGTGGTGGGCCTGATCTCGTTCTTCGGCACCGTGGCCGCGTTGCTCTACGGCGGCGACCTGGTGGAGCCCGAGCCCGGCCCGCGGGACAGCTACGGCCGCGGCGTGCTGGGGCACCGGGCCCTCTTCGAGACCCTGGACGAGCTCGGCTTCTCGGTCACGCGGCTGCGCCGCGGGCGGTACTCCAAGGTGCGGCCGCCGGTGCTCTTCATCGAGCCGGCCCTGGAGGCCCGCATCCAGGGCAAGAAGCGCTTTGAGCTGGGCACGGTGCTGCAACAGCGCGCCGACGAGAGCCTCCCCTCGGTGGTGGTGCTGCCCAAGTGGCGCTGCGCCGGCGACCCGGCTCAAAGCCCGCTGGTGCAGCCCGAGCGAGATGGTGCCGCCGAGGCAGTGTTCGGCGCCGCCTTCCCCGACGAGGAGGCCCCCAGGGTCAAGCGCGCCTCCACCCCGGGTGCCAGGCCGAAGCGGTACGAGGCCGAGGGCTCCCTGGGCGACTTCTCCTTCCGCGCGGCCTGGCTGCAAACTGTCCCCGCTCCGGACGGCGCCGAGGTGCTGCTGGAGGCCGACGGCGGCGCCCTCGTCCTGCGCCACCCCACCACCGGCACCTACGTCATCACCGACCCGGACCTGTTGCACAACTGGAACCTGCAGCGCGGCGGCAACACACGGGTCGTGGCGACGCTGCTGCGCAAGCGGCTGAAGACCGACGCCGTCTACCTCGACGAGGTGTTCCACGGCCACGGCAAGGAGCTGTCCCTGGGGCAGGCCCTGGGCAGCTGGCCCGCGGTGCTGCTCACGGCCCACGGCCTGGGCCTGGCGCTGCTGTTTCTCTGGGCCGGCCTCACCCGCTTCGGCCCGGCCCGCGCCCCGGCCAGCGGCGCGCTCCTCCGCGGCCCGGCCGAGATGATCGACACCTCCGCGGCGGTGCTGGCCGCCGGGCAGCCGCCGGGGGTGCTGGCCTCGGAGTACATTCACATCGTGCTCGAGCGGCTGGCCGAGAGCCTGGGCGTCCCCGAGGCGGCGGATCCGGCCGCCCGGCTGGCCCTGGTGGACCGCGCCGCCGAGCGCGCCGGCCGCCCCCACGGCGCCAGCCGGCTGCTGTCCCTGGCCAACGCCCTGAGCGCCAGCCCGCGCTCCGCCGCGGCCGCCCTCCGCGGCGCACGCGAGGCCTGGGACCTCCACGAGCTGCTGCTGGGAGAGCGGCACGCCCCGAACAACCCACAACCCCCCAAGGGAAAGACGCCATGATCACACCATCCGCAGTTCAGCAGTGCCTGGCCCACCTCACCGAGCAGATCGGCCGGGTCGTCTTCGGCGTGGAGCACTACACGCGGCAGGCCCTCATCGCGCTGCTCGTGCGCGGGCACCTGCTGCTGGAGGGGGTGCCCGGCACGGGCAAGACCCTCTTCGCCCGTTGCTTCGTGCGCTGCCTCGGCCTGGAGATGCGCCGCCTGCAGTGCACCCCGGACCTGATGCCCGGCGACGTGCTCGGCGCCAACATCTTCGACTTCCGCAGCCAGAGCTTCACCCTGACCAAGGGGCCGGTGTTCACCGAGTTTTTGCTGGCCGACGAGATCAACCGCACGCCGCCCAAGGCCCAGGCCGCGCTGCTGGAGGCGATGCAGGAGCGCAACGTGACCATCGACGGCGTGACCCACCCGCTGTCCAGCCGCTTCATGGTCATGGCCACCCAAAACCCCATCGAGAACGAGGGCACCTACCCCCTGCCCGAGGCCCAGCTGGACCGCTTCCTCTTCAAGCTGCAGGTCGGCTACCCCGCCGAGGCACAGGAGGTGGGGCTGGTCCTGGCCCACGGCGCCACTTCGGCGGCGCCGGACCTCGACGCCATCGGACTGCAGCCGTTCCTCAGCGGCGAGCACATCGACAACTATCAGACCGTGGTGCCCACCATCCGCCTGGAAGAAGACGTGGCGCGCTACGTTGTGTCTCTGGCCCGGGCCACCCGCGAACACCCCTCGCTGGAGGTGGGAATCTCGCCCCGCGCCGCGGCCATGATCGCGGCCGCCGGCCGGGCCAACGCCGCCTGTGAAGGGCGGGACTTCGCCATCCCTGACGACATCAAGACCATGTTCATCCCCGCCTCACGCCACCGGGTGGTGCTCTCGCCGGCGGCCGAGATGGAGGACGTAACCTCCGACGACGTGCTGCTGCAGATCCTGCAGCAAATCCCGGCGCCGCGGTAGGTAGGTCCATGTCCCCCCGCCGCTCAGCCACCGCGCCGTCGAGGCGCCTGCTCGGCCTGATGACGGCCGGCCTGTTCGTGGCCGTGCTGCCGGTGCTGGTGCACCCCGGCCTCTGGGTGGTGGTGGTGGGCGGCTGGGCCGGGGTGGCGGCCGCGGTGCTGCTGGACCTGGTGGCGGTGTGGCGCGCCTCGCCGGCGCTGGAGGTCTCCGCGCCGCAGGAGGTGGGCGTGGGCGACGCGGCGGAGCTGTCGCTGCGGCTGCGGCTGGGCGGCGGTTCGGCCCTGCGTGGCCTGCTGCGCGCCGAGACGCGCGGGCCGCTGGAGCCCGGCGAAGACCTGGAGGCGTTGCTGCCAGCCGGGACCAGCGATCACCGCCTGCTGCTCAACACTCACCGGCGGGGCACCGGCGAGGCGGACGCCGTCTGGTGCCGCCTGGAGGGGCCCCTCGGTCTCGTGCTGCGGGTGGACCGCGTGGCGGTGGACCTGCAGGTGGCGGTGACGCCGAACCTGCGCCGCGTGCGCTCTTTGGCCCTGGAGCAGGCCCGCCGCCTGCCCCAGCTCTTCGGCGGCACGCGGCTTTCGTCCCGCCTGGGCGAGGCCGGCGAGTTCGACACCCTGGAGACCTACCAGCCGGGCATGGACATTCGCAGCATCGACTGGAAGGCGGCGGCGCGCCACCAGGCGCTCATGGTGCGGCGCTTCCGCCTGGAGCGGAACCAGCGTGTCGTCGCCTGCCTGGACACCGGCCGCCTGATGGGCGATCCGATCGACGGGCTCCAGCGGCTGGACCACGGCGTGCACACCCTGTTGCTGGCGGGCCACGCCGCCGTGCGCGCCGGCGATCTGTTCGGGCTCCACGCCTACGGCTCACAGCCCCACGTCCACGTGCCGCCGGCCGGGGGCATGCGGCATCTCAAGCGGCTGGCCCGGGCCTGCGCCCGGCTGCACTGCGAGGACGCCGAGACCAACCACGTGCACGGGCTGCGCGATCTGCTGGTGCGCCTGCGGCGGCGCTCGCTGGTGATCATCTTCACCGACTTCGTCGACTCCATCACCGCCGAGCTGATGCTGGAGACCATCGGCTACCTCGTCCAGCGGCACTTCGTCATGTTCGTCGCCCTGGACGACGCGGTCATCGAGGCGCCCCTGCGCCTGCAACCGCGGGAGCCCGACGACCTCTCACGGGCTGTGGTGGCGGGCGGGCTGCGCCAGGACCGGCTGCGGGTGCTGCGCCGGCTGGAGCACGTGGGGGCCAACGTGGTCCACGGGCCGCCGGGGCGCCTGGCCTTCGAGCTGATCAACCGCTACCTGCGGATCAAGAAGCGGGGACTCATCGGATGACGCCGGACAAGACACAGCCGTGGTCCGTGCGCTTCCGCAAGGAGCGCGAGGCGGGCTGGATGGAGCTGGAGATGCTCGTGGGGCAGGCCCTGCGCCGGGGGCTCAAGGCCCTGACGCCGGACCAGCTCCGCCGCCTGCCGGTGCTCTACCGCGCAGCGCTCTCCAGCCTGGCCGTGGCCCGCCGCACCGCCCTGGACCGCGCCCTGGTGCAGTACCTCGAGGGCCTGGCCGCCCGGGCCTACCTGGCGGTGTACAGCTCCCGGCGCCCCGCGCGCCAGCCCCTGCGGCGCTTCATCGCCGTGGCCTTCCCCCGGGCCGTGCGCGGCCTGTACAAGGAGCTGGCCCTGGCCACGCTCTGCTTCGCCCTCGGCATCGTCGTGGCCTGCAGCCTGACCATGGAAGACTCCCAGTGGTACTACGCCTTCGTCGGCCCTGGCATGGCGGGGGACCGCGACCCGGGGGCGGAGACGGCCAAGCTGAAGGCCGCGCTCTACGACGGCGGCGACACGGGCGCCGACGGGCTGGGCGCCTTCGCCAGCTACCTCTTCACCCACAACTCCAAGGTCGGCATGCTGGCCTTCTCCCTCGGCTTCATGGCCGGGGTGCCCACGGTGCTGCTGCTCTTCGTCAACGGGCTGACCATGGGGGCATTTCTGGCGCTCTATGCCCGGAGGGGGTTGCTGGTGCCGTTGCTCGGCTGGCTGCTGCCCCACGGCGTACCGGAGCTGACCGCCATGCTGCTCTGTGGCGCGGCGGGGCTGGCCCTCGGGCGGGCGGTGATCTTTCCCGGCGCGCTGCGGACCCGTGACGCGCTGAAGCTCGCCGGCCGCCAGGCCGCCCTGGTTGTGCTCGGCTCGGTGCTGCTGCTGGCCGTGGCCGGCGGCATCGAGGGCGTCTTCCGCCAGGTGGTACAGGACGACGTCATCCGCTTCTGCGTGGCGGGTTTCAACCTGCTGTGGGTCACGGCCTGGATCACCCTGGCCGGCCGCGGCGTGGACCGGCGCGACCTGGAGGTGGGCCGTGGAGCGTGAGGCTGCCATGGCGCCCCGGGGCGCCATCGACCTGCTCACCCCCGAGGGCGTCGAGCTGCGCCTGGCGCTGGCGCCGCTGTTCTCCCGCGCCGTGGCTCTCTTTTTGGATCTGTTGTTGATCACCGTGGCCACGGTGATCATCGGCATCGGCTCCTGGGCCTTGTTGCCCGGGGCATCGGGCTGGGCCCTGTCGCTCATCGGCATCTTCATCATCCGGCAGGGCTACTTCGCCTGGTTCGAGACCCACTTCAACGGCGCCACGCCGGGAAAGCTGGCCCTCGGCATCCGCGTCATCAGCCGGGACGGCGGGCGGCTCACCATGCCGGCGGTGCTGGCGCGCAACCTCATGCGCGACGTGGAGCTGTTCTTGCCGCTGGTGGCCGTCTTCGCTCCGGATCAGCTCATCGGCTCGAGCCCTGGCTGGATCGCCGCGCCTGCCCTGGGCTGGGTCTTGATCCACTTCCTGCTGCCGTTGATCAGCCGGGAGCGCACGCGCTCGGGCGACCTGGTGGGCGGCACCGTCGTGATCAGCGTGCCGAGCCCGCGGCTGCTGGCCGACACGGCCGCGCGAGTCACCGCGCCTCACCAGGTGGTCGGCCACGCCCCGCAACCCCTGGCCTTCACCGCCCAGCAGCTGTCGTACTACGGCGAGCACGAGCTGGAGACGCTGGTCACGCTGCTGCGCCAGGCAGACTGGGGCCAGGCCTCCACCTACGACCTGGCGGTCATCGCCGCCACCATCGCGCGAAAGGTGGAGTACATGGGGCCCGAGGCGGCCAACGAGCCCGAGCGCTTCCTGCGCGCCTTCTACAAGCAGCAGCGGGCCGCGCTGGAGAAGAAGTTGCTCCTCGGCAAGCGCAAGGCGTCCAAGTACGACCGCTGATGCTGCTCTAGATCTATCGCGGCGTTCAGTTGCGTTGATTGATGTAGGGCGGGGGCGAAGTCCCCCGCCTCGGCAGTGCGTGGCGGGGGACAAGCCCCCGCCCTACCCTTCCCGAGGTGACCAGCGCAATCGGGCAGCGCTGTACAGCGCTGATCGATTGTATTGATTCCTCGTAGCGCGGGGGCGAAGTCCCCCGCGTAATGTGACGCTGCTCCTCGGCAAGCGCAAGGCGTCCAAGTACGACCGCTGATGCTGCTCTAGATCTAGCGCGCCCTCCACTGAGGTTGATCAACCTTTTTCTCAAGGGTTCGCGCGCTGGCTTTCAGCTGTCAGCGGGCGCACGAGCGACCAGCAAGCTGACCGCTGACCGCTGACCGCCGATAGCATGTCGCCAATGTCCCGGGACGCCCGATGGTCGAAATCGAATCAACCAGATCGGGGAGCGCGATAGATCTAGAAGCTCACGGACAGCGACACACCGCGCGGGCTCACGCCAACCCTGGCCACCGACCCGGCGGGCCGCTGCTCGGTGCGCGTGGCGAAGAAGTAGATCGACACAGCCAGGGACGCCACCGCTGCACCGATGAGCACTTCGCCGGCGATGTACTTCTTCTCCGCCGCCTCCACGTCGTCCCAGTGGGCCGCGATCTCCGCGGGATCGGTGGCCTCGCCGTAGGCCTCGTGGGCCGCGTTGCCGTCGGTGACGCCGAGGCCGAAGAGCACGCCGCCGGCCACGGCCAGGGCGGCGCCAACGCCCAGGGCCGACCAGGCGACGATGGTGCGCGTGCGCGATATCCGCACGGTGGGCGGCGTCTGCGGGCAGCGAGGGCACGGCTGGTACTTGATCACTGTCTTCGGCTTGGGGCAGGTCGGGCACTCCACCTTCTTCGGCGGCGGCTTGGGCTTTTTCTTCTTCTCCTTGAGGTTGGAGGTCAGCGGCAGCTTGATCGGCACGTGCTGGCCCGCCGTGAGGGTCAGGTGGGTGGAGTAGGTGGCGAACCCCTTCTTGGCGATGGCCACCCGGTGCGTCCCGGGCTCGAGGTAGATCGGCAGGTCCATGGGGCTCACGCCCCGGGTGATGCGGTTCACCTGTACCGTGGCGTTGGGCACCAGGCCCTTGACGCGAACGCTGGAGACCTTCGTCTTGATCTCGACCAGCCTCTTGCGGGCCTCGTCGATCACGGCGTCGGGCGCGTCGCGGGAGTTGACGAGGAACTGCTCGAAGAACTCCGCGGCCTCCGGATAGCGCGTTAATGCGTCCAGGGCCCCGCCGATGTTGAGATCGATCTTGTAGCTGGGGTAGAGCGCGGCCGCCCGGCGATATAGCTTTAACGCCTGGAGGAACATGCCCCGGCGGTTGAGCTGGTTGGCTCGCTTGTAGAGCCTGTTCGCCTTGACCCGCTGCGCCCGTTCCTTGGCCGGCGTCTGGGCCAGGGCAGGAGGGGACCACAACGCCAGGACCACCAGCAGCATCAATCCGGTGCCGAGTCGGGATATGGTTTTATTCATCAGTGTGCTCCTCGGCTACAGATCGTCGTCGAAGTAGAGCGACTTGCGCTTCTTCTTTTTGGGCCGCGGTCTCCGCTGCGGCTGTTTCTTCGGCGGCGGCTTCGGCGCGGCCCTGGGCTCGTCCTTGGGGGGCGGCGGCGTCAGGTCTGGCGCAGGGGACAGGTCCGGCGGGGGCCCCGCGTCCGGCTCAGCCGGGGCCGGCACCTTCACCGGCCGATACTTCTTCGCCGACGAAAGCGGCGGCGGCGGCGCCAGCTTCAGGGGCGGCGGCGGCGGCGGCATCGTGGCCGCGGCGGTGGTCAGCGTGAGCTTGACCTTGCTCTTGAGCCCGCCCTTGATGGCGTCACGGAGCTTGCGCCGGGCCATCTCGATGTCGAGCCCCTTGGCCAGGGTGATGTTGAAGGTCCGGCTCATGGTGTCGGAGAACTGCACCGTCCGGGTCATGTACCCCGGGGCCGACAGCTCGAGCACCCGGGGCATGCCGGTGGAGGTCAGCTCGGCCGGATTGCTCGTGATCGGCTTGCCGTCGATGGTCGCCTCGGCGTCAGGTGGCGTCACGTTGAGGGCGATCTTGATCTTGGCCCCGGCATGCTTCCCCGGCTGGCGCTTGTTGCGCTTTTCGCAGCTCATGTAGCGCCCGGCCGCCCTGCGGGGCAGCTCCGCCAGGTAGCGCTCACGCTCCAGCGGGGTGAGGCACACCGTGGTTCGGCCCGCCAGCTCCTTTACCAGCGCCTGCCAGGCCATGGAGATGTCCCAGACCTTCACCGTGCGATCGGCGGAGACGCTGATCACGCTGTGCCCGTCCGGGCCGAGCAGGGCGTGGTTGACCTGGCCGGTGTGCCCCCGCAGGACCAGGGGCCTGCCGAGCCCGGTGGCCGCCTGGACGCGCACCTCGTCAGCCGAGGCGGTGATCACCCGACTGCCCGTGGCGTCGAGCGCTGCCGCGCGGACGGTGCCGGGGTGCGGCCCGACCACCACCGGGATCCCCTGGCCGCCGGTGGGCCAGATCCTGGCCGTGCGATCATAAGACGCGGTGACCACGAACTTGCCGTCCGCGGAGAAGCGGGCGTCGGTGACCTCGTCGGTGTGCCCCTGAAGCACCACGGGCGCGGCCTCGCCGCCCACCTTCCAGACCCGCGCGGTGCGGTCCCGGGAGGAGGTGGCGAGCTTCGTGCCGCCCGCGCTGAAGCGCACGCTGTGTACACGATCAGAGTGTCCCTCGAGCGGAACGAACCGCAGCACCTTGCCGCCGGACAGCCAGTAGATCCTGACCGAACCGTCGGCGGAGCCGGTGGCGGCGAGCTTGCCGTCCCTGGAGAAGGTCGCGCCGGTGACCGCGCGGGCGTGCCGCCCTGGCATCGTCACCGCGCGCCGCGATGCATCCGCGGCCATGAGCTGTACGACTCCCGTGCTGGATCCGACCAGGGCCCAGCCTCCGCCGGGGTGCAGGGCCGCGGCGCTGACCCGCCCGCTCGCCGGCGCCAGGCGCAGCGTCGGTCCGCCGTCCACACCGGTCACGTGGGCCGCTTGCCGGGTGACGGCCATCACCCGCGTGCCGGCTGCGTTGAACCGCACCGCGGTCACGGGGGTCCGGTGGTTGCCCAGGACGCGGCGCCTGGTGACGCCGCCCCGCCCCACGACCCAGTACTGGACCAGGCCGTCGGCAGAGGCGCTGACGATGCCGCCGCCCTTGACTGCGTCCACGCTGGTGACCTCGCGACGGTGCCCGCCCAGCGTGGTGATGCGACGCTTGGGCACGACGGCGGACCAGACCGCCGCGGTGCGATCGGCCGACGCGGTGAACACCCGCTGGCCGTCGGGTGAAAACCGCGCGGCCACCACTGCGTCGCTGTGCTGCCGCAACTCCACCAGGGGGACACCGTTGGCGGCCCACCACAGTCGAGCAGTGCCGTCGTCCGAGGCAGTGAGCACTCGCTCGCCGTTGGCGGAGAACGAGGCGGCCAGCAGGCCCTTGCGGTGCCCGCGCAGCACCACCGGGGTGCCGGCGCCGTCTGCCTGGTGGATGCGGGCTGTGCCGCCCGCCGAGGCGGTGAGTACGCGCCTGTCGTCGGGGCTGAAGGCCGCCGCGCGTATGGGGCCCTTGTGGCCGGCGAGGGTGGCCAGGATGACGCCGGAGCCGGCGGCCCAGACCACGGCCGTGCCGTCGTCCAGGGCAGAGACCACCCGCTGGCCGTCCTTGCTCAGGGTCACCGCGTGCACCGGGCGCCCCTTGACGGCGATCTCCAGCTTCCCGGCGGAGGACCACAGGCGGGTGCCGTCGGCGGCGCCGGTGACCACGCGCCGGCCATCCACGCTGGCGGCGGCCGCGGTCACGGGGCCCGGGTGGCCGCCGAAAACCTTGATCAGCTTGCCGGCGGAAGACCACAGCCGGGCGGTGCCGTCGTCGGAGGTGGTCAGCACGGCCTTGCCGTCGACGGTGAAGGACGCCGTGGTGACGCGCTTTTTGTGGCCCTTGAGCACGCCCAGGGCCTTGCCCGTGGACGCGCGCCAGATGCGAGCCGTGCCGTCGGCCGAGGCAGTGACGATGCGCTCGCCGTCCGGGCTGAACCGCGCGTCCAGCACCCAGCCGGTGTGACCCGCCAGCGTCCTCGGCGCGCCCCTGCCGTCGGCTCGCCAGATGCGCGCGGTGCCGTCCACCGAGGCGGTGACCACGCGCGCGCCGTCGGCGGAGACGTCCACCGCCGTGAGCCGGGCGCCGTGCCCCCGCAGCAGCGAGGAGGGGACAGCCTGCTGGCCCAGGTTGAGGGCGATGGCCTTGCCGTCGAGCGGCTCGCGCTTGTCCTTCAGCTCGGTGAGCAGCAGGGTCCCCAGCAGGGGCCGATCGTCCATGGAGGCCGCGGAGAAGGCCACCAGCCGCTCCAGCTGGCGGGCCGTGCGCCGCTTCTCCCGCTCCACCCTCTCCTTCTCCGCGATCACCTCTCTCTTACGCTTCTCTGCCTTGCGCCAGTTGCTGTAGGCCAGCACGCCGGCCACCACCGCCACGACCAGCAGCACCCCGGTGGCGATGAGCCCCACCGTCAGGCGCCGCGCCGCGATGCGCCGGCTCTCGGAGAGCTTGCGGCTCTGCTCCAGCTCCCGCTGTCGCTACTCTGCCTCGGCCCGTTCCCGCTCGCGCTCCTCCTGGTCTCGCAGCAGCCCCGACTCGCGCAGGTACGTGCGGTCCTGATCGGTGAGATCTGCGGCGTGCTCCTCGGCCCAGCCTTCGGCCTCGGTCAGGGCGTCGCCCCGCAGCAGCAGATCCCTCGGCCGCCCTTTTTGATCCCAGACCTGGGCCTGGAGCTGCAATGGCACCAGGTGCAGCTGACGCCAGCGCTCGTTGTCGACCTTGACCGGCCCCACCATACGGTCGTGGGTCAGCTCATACCAGGTGGCCCCGCGGCGCGACTCGGCGCGCACGAGGTGGGCGTCCACGAGGCTGTCCAGGGCTGCGTGGGACACGCCCTGCTCTGCCTCGGAGGTGCGCAGCACCTGGGTGCGGATGCCCGCCTTGCTGATCAGCTGCCCCTCGACCCACTCGCGTACGGGGCGCTCCTTGACCCCCGCCTGAGCGGCGGCCCGTTCCACCTCGGCGGCGTAGAAACCGGCCAGCGCCTGGTCCACGTCGCCCACGTCCTTGAGCAGCGGCTGGCCGATGGATTTGGTGCCCGCCGGCAGGTCCCGCCACAGCTCGTGGCAGACCACCTGCAGCTGCACCGGCTCCACGTGGGGGCCGAGGGTCTCGCTGGCCTGGCCCGTGCCGTCCATGACGGTGGTGCGGCGCAGGTCGTCGACCAGCTGCTGCGCGGCGTCGGCCTCGAAGGGCACGCCGGCCTCCTCGGCCGGACCCTTGACCGCCTCCAGGGCGCCGTCGGCTCCCAGCAGATCCAGGCGGAAGGTGTTCTTCATGCCGGTGGGCACCATGCCCCGGTACTGCTCCAGGGCCGGCAAGTAGTCCTCGCGGATGGCGAAGATGGCCGAGCGGTGCCGCGCCCGCAACGCCAGGCCCAGCTCCTTGAAGAAGGCGTGCTTCGGCTCGTGGTCGGCGCTGTCGAAGGTGAGGATCTCCTCGAACTGGTCGAAGATCAGCAGCTCCGGCAGCCGCATCCCCAGCTCGGCCCGTCGCGCGTCGAGGTACTGGCCCAGCGACAGCTCGGCCAATTCGGCCAGGGGCCTGCGATCGCCCGACGGCCTCGCCTCCTCCAGGCTGGCCAGCAGGCTGAGCAGGAAGCGGTTGCCGCCGGCCTCGGCCGCGCCGTCGCCGGCGACCGACGAGACCCGCAGCACGGGCAGCACGTCGAACGCGCCCTCGTCGTCCGGTTCGTCCGGGTGCGGAGCGAGGTCGGGCACCAGGCCGGAGTAGATCAGCGAGCTCTTGCCCGCGCCCGACGGCGAGTGGAGCATGACCACGCGCTCGCCGATGAGCAGGTCCAGCAGCAGGTCCAGCTCGCGATCCCGGCCGTAGAGCGAGTCCTCGGGGCCCAGGGGCCGCGGCCCGACGAAGGGATTCTTCGTTTCTTTGGTCGCCGCCATTACTGCCCCTTCTCCATTTCACGCCCCAGGTCCGAGAGGAAGGCCTCGGCGTCGCCCCAGTAGAGGCTGATGTTGGAGGTGCCGAGGTATTTCTGCAGGTAGTTGCGCGTGCCCGCGGGGTCGATCAGCCGGCTCTCCTCCGGCTCCACCTGCGCCGAGATGTGCGACAGCGTCTCCGAGAGCTTGAGGCCGTCGCGGTTCATGATCGCCCGGAAGAGGACGCGGAAGCTCCAGTCCTCCAGCCGGAAGCCGACGAAGAGCAGCGCGGTCCCCGACAGCGCCGCCCGCACGACCGCAGGCACGTGCTCCTTGTTGCGCGTGAATCCGGTGATGAAGTCGAAGTGATCGTCCTCGGACAGCACCAGGGACTTGGGATCGTCCAGGTGACCGAAGAGGTGATAGACCAGCGGCTTGTCCGGCGTGGGCCGCTCCTCGCCCGCCGGCTCGAACACCGGCTCGGGATCGTGCGCCAGATCCTCGTTCCAGCGGCAGATGTCGACGACGGGCTCCTTGCCCTGTGCCTCGAGCGTGTCGGCCAGCAGGTTGTCCGGCGAAGTGGACAAATAGAGCGGCAGGTTCAGATCGGCCAGCCTCTTGTGGGCGTTGACCTTGCCCTTCTCCGCGCGCTTGTTGGAGACCTCCATCAGGATGTCGCCGAGGAAGGGATCCTCCTCCACCTGTTGCTTGAGGTCCTCGGAGAGCATGGCGCCGTGGCGGCGGACGACCCGCTTGCAGAGGTAGGCCTCCAGCTCCCGGTGCAGCCAGCGGTGCTCCACCTTGACGTCCACGAACGGGGCAATATAGGGCAGCTGCTCCTGCTGGTAGTGGGCCATGGGGAAGCGCTGCTCTTCGGCCAGTCAGGCGGCCAGCTCGTGCATCCGCCCCACGTAGGGCTCCAGCAGGCCGGGGCCGATGAGCGGAGTGCAGCCGCCCTCGGAGCGCGTCCGCCCCCGCCGCCGCCGCCGCCGCGAAGAGCTCCCGCCGCCGTCCTCGTCGCTGCCCGGGCCGGCGCCGGAGCGCTTGATGTGTCGCACGATGGCTGGCCACTTGTCCTGGGCGTCGCCCCCCTGACCGAAGCCCTGCTGGTACCAGATTCGCCCGCCGCGCAGGCGCGTGAAGAGCACAGGCATCCACCAGTCGGGGCGCTCCTTGACCTTCAGGCGGGCCAGGGCCACGGCGCGGTCGATGCTGCCGTCCTGGCTCAGCTCCTGGAAGAAGACCGGCATGAAGGCGGCCTCGGTCTCCATGCTGAGGTTGCCCTGCATCGCCACCACCGCCGGGATGCCGGCGGCGCTCAGCCGCGGGCCGAGGGCCGCCAGGGCGCCCCAGTCCTTCTGCTGGGCCGCGGCGCCAGGGGTCGGCGTGTCGCCGGTGCCGGAGCTCTGGCACGACGCCAGCACCACCGCCCCGGGGGGATCGCCCAGCTTCTGCACGTGCTCCACCAGGGTCTGGCCCTTGATGTTGTCGGTCTCGTTGGCGTCGTTGACCAGCCAGAGGTGGGGCTCGTTGCGCAGCAGCGCGCCGTGGGCCGCCAGAAACAGCAAGTCATAACCGTCGGCCAGTTCGGTCATGATCTTGTCCAGCGTGGCCTCCCCCGGCTTGGTGAGGTAGGTGGCCGGGATGCCGCCGAGGGCTCCGTTGACGCGCTCGACGATGGCGTCGGCGTCGATGGGGGCCAGGGCGGGGAAGCGGTCCAGGTCGCCGGGGCTGGCCACGGCCACCAGCACGCGCAGCTCGGCGCGCGGGCGGAGCTGCACCGGGCGCCAATCCTGGCTGGTGAGGTAGCGGGAGAAGTGCACGCGGTCCTGGATGAACAGCGGCGTGCCGGTGCGGTTGTCGGCCAGGGTCTCCCAGCGCACGGCGTGCAGCTCCGGCGCGCCGGGGCCGACAAAAAGGCGCACGCGCAGCGGCACCCCCGACGACTCGCAGACCGCCCGGGCGGCGTCGAACTCCTTGCGCGCGGCCTGGTCGCTGAAGACCTTGCCCAGCTCCTGGCCGTAGGCGGTCGGGTCGAGGTCCTGGGTCATCAGCGTGGCCAGGTCCAGCTCGGTGGACGCCGGCGGCATCACCCGGTCGGCCTCGCTGGCCGCCTGGCGGAAGCGTAGCTGGACCGTGTAGTCCCCCCCGGCGCGGTCCAACCAGATCTCCAACTCACCAAAATCGCTCATTTCGACTCCGGGCTGTGCTGCGTTTGTTTTTTTGTTGCTGCGCGACTTCTAATCACGCCCCTCGGACGGTATCATCGTAAAATAATCAGGGAGCGCCGGTCCAGGGCTCCGAGCCATTGACCATAACAATACGGGGGAAGTTCATGAGGTCGACTCGTTTGTTGTTTGTTGCTCCGACTGTTATATATCGCCCTGACCGCCTCGCTGGTGGCCTGCGCCCCCTGGCCCCAGAGCAACCCCAACGATCCCGAGCGGTGCGATCCTGTTTGCGGGGCGGGCAAGCGGTGCCTGCGCGGGGCCTGCGTGGCCGCGGTTGACGCCGGCCTTGACGCGGCGCCGGACAAGACCATCCCGGACGCGCCCGGGACCGATACCCTGGCGCCGGACAAGGCGACACCGGACGCGCCGCTGCCAGACGCGCCGCTGCCGGACAAGACCATCCCGGACTCGCTGATCCCGGACAAGACCATCCCGGACGCGCCGTTCCCGGACAAGAACATTCCGGACGCGCCGCTGCCGGACAAGGCGCTGCCGGACCTGCCCCTGCCCGACCTGCCGCCGCCGGACCAGGCCAAGCCCGACCAGAAACAGCCCGACGCGGGCCCACCCTGCGGCAAGGTGACCTGGGAGGGCTGCTGCAAGGGGCAGATCGTCCAGTGGTGCAAGAGCGGACAGCTGGTCACCCTCGACTGCTCCAAGAGCCCCAAGTGCGGGTGGAGCAGCACCAACAGCTGGTATGACTGCAACACGAGCGGGAGCGCAGATCCCAAGAGCAAGCACCCGAAGTACTGCCCCGGCTACGTGCCGCCTGACGCGGGCCCACCCGACAGCGCGCCGCCGGACAGCTTTCAGCCGGACGTCACCGCGCCGCCCAAGTGCGGCGACGGCAAGATCAACGGCAACGAAAAGTGCGACGGCTCGGCCCTCGGCGGCAAGACCTGTCAGACCATGGGCTACCTCGGCGGACAGCTCAAGTGCGCTGACGACTGCAGCGACCACGACCCCACCCCCTGCTTCTGGGTCTTCACCGCGGGCGGCGCCGGAGACGACTACGGCACGGGCATCGACGTGGAGAAGAAGACCAACAAGGAGATCTGGGTCGCGGGTCAGTTCCAGTCCACGGCGACCTTCGGCAGCACCACGCTCAAGGCGGACGGCGCCAACGACCTGTTCGTGGCCCGGCTGAGCCAGCAGGGCAAGCTGACCTGGGTGGCCCAGGTTGGCGCCCAGGGCGGCGAGCTCACCGAGCCCAAGGTGGCCGTGGACCCGTTCGGCAACGCCTCGATCAACGGGTACATCGCCCGCAGCGCCACGGCCAACAGCTACACGCCCAAGTTCGGCACCGCCTCGGTGACCCACAAGGACACCGCGCCCGACATCTTCGTCGCCCGCATGAACCCCACCGGCAACTTTCAGTGGGTGACCAAGGGCGGCAGCCCCGCCACCTGGGACGGCCCGTCGGGCATCGTCATGGGGCCCGCGGGCGACACCTTCACCTCGGGCTTCTTTTACGGCACGGCCACCTTCGGCACCCACTCGGTGACCTCCAAGGGCTCCTGGGATCTCTTTGTCGCGCGCACCGACAAGACGGGCAAGTTCCTCTGGGTCACCGCCACGGGCAGCTCGGGCGCGGACCACGCGCACCACATCGCGGGGGACGTGGCCAACAACAGCTACATCGTGGGCGACTACACGGGGACGGCCACCTTCGGCAGCACCACCCTCACCAGCAAGGGGCTGTACGACATGTTCGTGGCCAAGGTGGACTCCACGGGCAAGTTTGCCTGGGCCACCTCGGCCGGGGGGGTCCAGGACGACGCCGCCCTTGGCGTGGCCGTGAGCTCCAAGGGTGTGTTCATCACCGGTTTCTACCGTTCCAGCGTGGCCTTCGGCAGCACCACGCTGACGTCCAAGGGGGGCACCGACATCTTCGTCTCCAAGCTGGACAGCACGGGCAAGTGGGTCTGGGCCACGAGCGGAGGCGGCACCGGCGGCGACGAGGGCGACCAGGTCGCGCTGGACAAAAACGGCATGATCGCCGTTGTCGGAAAGTTCTCCGGCGCGGCCACCCTGGGCAACGACACGCTGACGTCCAAGGGGAGCACCGACGTCTTCGTGTCTCAGCTGGATGGCACCGGCAAATGGACCTGGGCGGACCAGGCCGGCGGCGCCGGCGAGGACAAGGCCGGCGGCGTGGCAGCCTGCGCCCCGTTCCACATCTGCGTGGTCGGCACCATCAGCGGCGCGGCCACCTTCAACGGCAAGCAGATCTCTTCCAAGGGCAAAAACGACACCTTCGTCTGGAAGGTCGCACCGCCGACCCCCCTCTAGGAGCACCGATGGTCAAACACCACGACACCTGGACCGTGCTGGAGCACGGCCCCCTGGAGCAGCTCTCCGACAACCTCTGGCGCCTGGAGGGCTCGCTGCCGAGCATGGCCCTGCGGCGGGTGATGACCGTGGCCCGCCTGGCTGACGGCGGGCTGCTGATCCACAACGGCATCTGCCTCGCCGAGCCCCAGCTCCAGGAGCTGCGGGACCTGGGCGAGCCGCGGGCGCTGGTGGTGCCCAGCGGCTGGCACCGCCTGGACGCGCTGCCCTACAAGGAGCGCTTCCCCGGCGCCCGGGTGCTCTGCCCGGCCGGCTCGCGCAAGCAGGTGGAGCAGGTAATCCAGGTCGACGCCGACTACGACGGCTTCGAGGGGGACGACCGGGTGAGCCTGGAGCACCTCGACGGCATGAAGCAGAAGGAGGGCGTGCTGCGGGTGCACAGCGACGACGGCGCCACCCTGGTCTTCAACGACGCCATCTTCAACCAGCCGCACCAAAAGGGCGTCGCTGGCGTGGTCTTCCGCGCCCTCGGCTCCACCGGCGGCCCCACGGTGTCGCGGCTGTTCAAGCTCATGGCTGTCTCCGACCGCGCCGCCTTCCGCGCCCACCTCGAGCGGCTGGCCGACCTGCCGGACCTGCGTCGGATCGTCGTCTCGCACCATCACCTGATCGACGACGACGCGGCCGGCGTGCTGCGGGGGGTGGCCGCGGGGCTGTAAGGCGCGGGGCGCTTTCGTGGTATTGTTACCCCCACTGGAGGGAGCGACCATGAAGCCTGCCTGCCGTCTGCTGTGTACTTCTCTTCTGCTGATCCTGTCCGCAGCTTGCGGAGATGATCCGCCTCCGCGCCAGGACGGCGCCGCGGGCCTCTGCGGCCCCACCTCCTGCACCGGCTGCTGCCTCAACGGCGCCTGCCAGACCGGCGACACGGCCCAGGCCTGCGGCACCGGCGGCTACGGCTGCAACGTCTGCACCTCCAACCAGGTCTGCAAGGCGGGGCTCTGCCAGGCCAAGGGCCAGGCCTGCGACCCCACCAGCTGCGCGGCCGGCTGCTGCATGGGGAGCAGCTGCATGGGCGGCAAAAGCCTCAGCGCCTGCGGCACGGGCGGCAACGCCTGCAAGATGTGCAACACCAACGAAAAGTGCATCTCCGGCAAGTGCGTGCCCACGTCCGGCGGCTGCAGCCCCACCAGCTGCACCGGCTGCTGCCAGAACAAGCAGTGCAAGAGCGGCACCGCATCCTCGGCCTGCGGCGCCGGGGGCGCGGACTGCAGGGTCTGCAAGGCGGGCGAGCAGTGCAAGGGCGGCTCCTGCGTGCCCGCGGGCTCCTGCAGCCCGTCCAGCTGCGCCAGCGGCTGCTGCCAGAGCGGCCAGTGCAAGAGCGGCACCGCCGCCTCGGCCTGCGGCAGCGGCGGCAACTCCTGCAAGACCTGCCAGAGCAACGAGACGTGCAAGGGCGGGGCCTGCGTCCCGTCCACTGGCTCCTGCAGCCCTTCCAGCTGCGCCAGCGGCTGCTGCCAGAACAACCTGTGCAAGGGCGGCACGCTGGTGACGGCCTGCGGCACCGGAGGCACGACCTGCCAGGTCTGCAAGAGCGGTGAGACGTGCACCAACAAGACCTGCAAGGGGGCGGGGCCGACGCAGTACAAGGTCATCCTCAAGAGCGCCAAGCTGACCAGCAGCGCCTGGGTGGCCTGCGTGGAGGCCAACTGCGACATGTACGTCAAGCTGACGGTGGGCAGCACCACCGCCACCAGCAAGATCAAGGCTGACAACAACGCCCCCACCTGGAACGAGCAGCTGCTGTTGACCACCGACACGGCCCTCAAGGCCGGGCTCAAGGCCACGGTGTACGACGACGACTACGGCCCGGACCAAACCGTCGGCAGCTGCTCGGCCAAGATCACCACCGCGGTGCTGCAGAAGGGCACCCTCGAGATCCAGTGCACCTACCTCACCACCAAGTCGGTCAAGGTCACCTTCGGCTTCGTTAAAAACTAACGAGGGCTCGCTGCGCTCGTGCTCAGACCGACAAGCGGTGTGGTGCGACTGCATAACCTTGGCGACGAAGTTGAGAGTTGAGAGTTGAGAGTTGAGGGTACGCAATACGACGACTCGGCTTTTGACCACGACTTTGAGGCGCACAGGCAGTGCATCGGATTGTCCGCCGAGTCTCCAAACACGCAAGATGCGTTGACTCCAGAAACTCTGAACTCTGAACTCTGAACTCTAAACTCAGCCAATGCGCCGTTGACTGCGAAACTTGACTCATAATTCCAGAATAGCGAGCGGTAGCTAGCGGAGCTCGTTCAAATCCGGCAACCACAGTGGCCACGATCTTGCCGGTTTCCGCCGGCGTGTAAGCGGGCTCGCCTCTGTAATATCAACACCTTGCCCCGCCTCCCGGCTGGCCTGCTTGTTACATTTGTACCGCGCATGTTGTACCGACACACCATCGCGCTCCTGCTGGCCGCCGTGCTGGCCACCCCCGGCGTCGCCCTCTCCAGCCCCACATCCGTCCGCGCCCAACAGAAGGGTGCCGGGCTCAAGAAGCAGCCCACCCGGGGCGTCTGGGTCAAGGGCAGCAGCGGCCGCCTGCGCCAGATCTCCCGCCGCGTGTTCCAGCGAGCCTTCAAGGTCAAGTGGACCTCGCGCCAGCTCATCGGCCGCCCCTACACCGAAAAGACCCTGCCCGGCTACTCCGACGGGCCGGGCTCCTTCGACATCAACAACATGGACGCCCCGCAGTACGTGGCCCCCCAGTACCGGGTGACCAGGGCCGACCGCCGGGCGATCAACGGCAAGACCGCGCCGGTCTTCATCGGCAAGGTGAGCAAGACCGTGGGCTACGGGCTCTTCGCCAGGGGCCGCATCGTCAAGGGCGCCGTCGTCGGCCAGTACACCGGCGTGGTGCGAAACGAGGACCTGAAGAAGGACCGCTCCAACGGCTACACCTTCACCTACGATCCGTTCAACCAGCTGCACATGGTGGTGGACGCCAAGGACCGCGGCAACTACATGCGCTTCGCCAACCACTCGGCCAAGTTCGCCAACACCGCGCCGCGGCTGGTCTACGACGAGCCGGGCAAGCGCTGGCACGTGCTGCTGGTGGCGACCAAGGAGATCCGCTCCGGCGACCAGGTGCTGTTCAACTACGGCCACCAGTACGGCTGGGAGCGCTTCGGCATCAACAAGCCCACGGACCTCAAGCCGCGCTAGATGTCAGGCCCTGGACGCGCGCAGTGCCTGGCGCACGGGCTTCTGCTAAAATCACTCCAAACTAGTTAGCCTGGAGTTATCGATGAGCCGGTCTCTGGTCCCGTCCCT
>PVBE011450440.1_pt1 | contig 20250 bp, 15 predicted proteins | sample 1631181 | NCBI WGS metagenome assembly PVBE01 (sample SAMN08397723, study PRJNA350692) | Marine metagenome, whole genome shotgun sequencing project. | isolation source: water | place: Pacific Ocean | collected 2012-04 | reverse complement strand
GCGGTCGAGCAGTGGGACAAGATCGCCGCCCTGCTCTACCATCAGGGCTTCGATCCGAACTGGCGCCAACGACCGTCGGTGCTTGACCAGCTAAGAGGATGGCGGACGAAGCCAGGCCGGCCGAAGAGGGAAAAGGCGGCGTCAGTGCCGGCGCGGAGGGCTTAAACGATCACGTATAGGTAGCTGACATCGCCGCCCCCGCCGATGAATCCGCCGTCCCCAAACAGGAAGTCCTCGAAAAAACCTTGGTCGCCGTCCGCCTGGTCCGCGTTCGTGACGAGCGGGCAGTTGTCGGCCTCGTTGACGATCTCGTCGCCATCGATGTCGTCGTCGCACGCGTCTCCCGAGCCGTCGTCATCAAGGTCGAGCTGATCAGGGTTGGAGACCCCCACGCAGTTGTCGCAAACGTCCGGCGTCCCATCTTCGTCCGGGTCGAGCTCCTCCGGGTCGTGGTCCTCAGGGCACCGATCGCAGCTCCCGCGCAGCCCGTCTTCGTCCGGATCGGGATCGTTGTCGCAGACATCTCCCAGCCCGTCGTCGTCGCAATCGGCCTGGTCCGCGTTTCGCACCAGCGGGCAGTTGTCCGCCTCATCGTCGACCGTGTCGCCGTCAACGTCGTCGTCGCAGGCGTCGCCTTGGCTGTCCTCGTCGAGGTCGGCCTGATCGGCGTTCGGGCGATCCGGACAGTTGTCGTCGATGTCTGCGCGGCCGTCACCGTCCCTGTCTCCGGTCGGCGTCGGATCGTCCACTCCACCCTCTCCCTCCCCCTCTCCCTGGCCACCGTGTCCTCCGGCGGGAGCGGGCGCCGTACACGCACCTTCGTCGCAGACCTTGCCCAGGTCCGCACAGCTCCGGCCCACCTTCCACTGCTCGTCCAGGCAGACGAGGACGAAGTCCCCGGAGCACGCGCTCGAGCCGTCGTCTGTGCAGTCAGGCACCTCGATGCACCGACCCCGGCCGCAGAGCCGCTGCTGTACGGCGCAATCCTCGGCGATCTGCCAAGCGCCGCCGGCGCACACCTGGACCTTCGTGGGTGACACGCACTGCCGCTCCCCCGCGGTCTCACAATCCGCCGATTCGATGCGGCAGAGCGTAGAACACCCACTGTCTGCCCCATTGAGATCGCGGCCTCGATCGCACTCCTCGGGCACCTGCACCTCGCCATCACCACAGACTGCGCCCGAGGGATTGACGGGGAAGTCGTCGGTGGAGGTTACGGCCGCCGAGCAACCTGCAAGCAGGAGGGGGAGCATCCGTACGGGCAGCCGTGGCGTCGCCATACCGCCCAACCCCGCCGCTGCTGCTGCTGCTGCCGTCCCCACCATCTGCGGAGGATCCCGCGAGATTCAGCCTGGACGCAAGCGTCGCCAGAGCCGAACAAGTGCCCGTGACGGCGAGATCTCCAGGCCCCACCAAAAGCACGACATCGCTGTCAGGAGTTGTCAGTGCAGCGCGGGCGGAGGCGTGCAACCCCCTGGAATCACTAGGGCCCGGTCGGCACGGCGCTTGCTCTGTATGGGGGTGGTCTCGAGAACAGCAACCAGCGTCAGGGGGCGGTATGGGCAAGGTTCGACGTTCGAGGTTTTCCGGTGTGTGGCCGGCGGCGGCCGCGGGGGCGGGGGGGGTGGGAGTGGGCGTGGGGGCCCCCGGGGAGGCCGGGGCGGTCTGTCGGGTGCTGATGGATGCCGACGACTCCGCGACCCAGGCGGCGACTGCCCCTGAGCAGGAGGCGCTCATCGTCCGGCGGGCCGATCAGCTGCTCGGCTATCGTTGTGAGCCGATGCTCGACGCCGGCAGGATGCGAGGCGACGTGTCGGCCACCCCGGACCCGGAGCTGCCGGCGCCGCAGCACCTTGGGGCGTTGGGGCGGATCATCGACCTGACCTTGGGCGGGGCGATCGAGGGGGGCAACGCGCTCAGGCCGGACTGCGAGGTGGGGGAGCGGCGGCGGGAGGTGCGCAGCGCGGTCGAGACCCTCGTGGTCCGGCCGGCCTTCGCCGTGACGGCGGAGCGGTTTGCGCTCGTGATGCCTACGCCCTCGCGGCCTGCGGTGGGGATTGCGGGCGACATGATCTTCGACGACCTCAACTTCTTCACCGGACCGGACGTGATCACGACGGTGATTGAGGTCCAGGACCCGTCGATGGGGCGGCAGTGCGGGGACCCGAAGTTCCGGAGCATCGACAACCAGGAGTTCCGCAGCTCGCCGCGCGGCGGCAATGTGGGCGGCGGAGGCTGCGGTGGCGACGGGCACGGGACGCTGTCCGGTGGCGGGGGTGCAGATCGCGGGGGCCGCTACGACGACGGGTGGGGCCCCGAGGAGTACGACGACGGGGCCATGGACTACCTCGACGCGGGGCAGGACGGCGAGGGGGCTGAGGGGGAGGAGTGGGCCGACGGGGCGGATGGGTTGGCCCCGCCCGCCGTGCGGGTGGAGGGTCGCCGGGAGATCGGCGCCTACGAGCTCGCGGTCGTGTCCGCCGACGACCCGGCGACGCTCGCGGCCTGGCTGGATGACCGGGGTTTCCGCCGCAGCGGCGGGGATGACGAGGTGCTCGGCGAGTACGTCCGCGACGGCTGGAAGTTCGTGATCGTCACGGTCCGGCCCGGCAAGGTGCAGTTCGGCGTGCAGCTGCCGCCGCTGGCGATCTCGTTCGCATCGGAGAGCCTGGTGCTGCCCTATCGCATCAGCCGCAGCGCGTCCGGGCGGGCGGGGACGCTCAACCTGCACCTGGTGGCGGACGGCCGCTACGAGGTGCCGCTACCCGCCAAGGTGCTGTTCTCGGGCCCGGTCGACTTCCCCGTGCGGGCCGGCGTCGACGGGCTGATCCGGGACGGCGACTGGATCACCCGGCACACCGTCCGAACGGACCCGCGCAACGCCGACCACGACGTGTACATGATGCGTGCGGAGCTCGATGAGCCGCACGTGCAGACGGTCCGCGTGACCGAGCGCCACCGGGTGCCGGTCACGGACTGCGAGCCGCCCCGCCGGTCGGCCGCGCCCCCGCCAGTGGCGCTCCTCATCGTCGGGCTCGGCGCGCTGTCCGCCTGGCGGAGGCGCAGGGACCGGCGGTCCGCGCGGGGCTGACGGCCGGGGAGGGTCAGCGCGGATCGACCTCGCGACGCTCGCACAGGTCCTGGCACTCGCGGCGGGTCTCGAACATCGGGTACTCGGGGTCGTCGCAGCCGCTGATCGCCTCGCAGACGCCGTCGCGGATGCCAAAGCCGAGCAGGCGCTCGCAGGGGCCGAACCAGACGTCGGACAGGTCGCGGCAGCGGGCGTCGCCGCAGCGCCAGCCGCACTCGCCCTCGTCGCCGCAGACTCCGTAGCCGACGCACTCGATGTGCGGCCAGGAGTTGATCCGCAGCTCGCAGTCGAGGTGGTCGAAGCACTCGCCGATGGGGCGGCAGGCGTCATTGCGTGAGCAGTAGCGGCGAGCGCCGCACTCGTCGACAGGGTCCGGGTTGTTGTGCTCGCAGCGGTCCCGGCACACGCCCGGGGCGTCGGCGAGGCCCTCGGGGATGTCGGTGCAGGCCATGCGCGGCTCGCAGCGGCGCTGGTGCCACGGCGCGACGAAGCCGCCGCACTGCTGGCCCTCCTCCTCGTACGGATGGCAGACGCTGCCTGCGTCGCGGCCGTCGTCGTCGCCCTCGAGCGGCCGGCAGAAGCCTGCGGGGGCGCAGTCCGCATCGTCACGGCACTGGCCGTCGGGCGCCTCGCCGAGACAGGCGCGCTCACAGGCCTCCTCGCTGTCGCTCAGCCGGAAGGTGCCTGCGTCGCAGCCGCTGATCTGGTGGCACTCCTGGTCGAAGACACCCCACCCGAGGGTCTGACGACAGGCGCCGAACCAGACCCGCTCTTCGGCGAAGTCAAAGCACGTGGCGTCCTGGTCGCACGACACGGTGCAGCCGTCCTTTCCGCAGAAGGCGACCCCATCGCAGAGGATCCGATCCCACTCGTTGGCGTCGTCCTGGCAGTCCGCCTGCTCGATGCAGTCGCCGTGGGGGCGGCAGTTTCCCGACACGCCGCAGTACTGGTCGTCGTCGCACTCGTTGTCGTCCTCGCACCGGTGACGGCACCAGCCAGGGGCGTCCGGCAGCGAGGGCGGGGAGTCGGCGCAGACGAGTCCGTCTGCGCAGCGGTTGGAGGCCCACTCGGGCACGAACCCGCCGCAGCGCTCACCGTCAGCGAGGAACGGAACACAGGACTTCGCGTCGCCGTCCGGGCCGCCCGGGTCGTTGGGCCTGCACCAGCCAGCCTCACAGTCATCGTCGTCCACGCACTCGGGCCCCGGCACGACCACCTCGCCCTCGCCTTCGCCCTCAACAGCGCCGCCGTCGTCGCCACCGTCGCCCTCGTCCTCGCCCTCACCCTCGCCCGCATCGCCGTCGCCGTCGCCACCTTGCTCGCCCTCACCCTCTCCGCCTTCGCCGCCCGGGTCGCCGCCGTCGTCGCCCGCCTCGCCCTCGCCCTCAGAGGGCTTCGCCCCGCCGCCTCCGTCGCCCGCGCCCCCATCGCCTCCGCCGTCTGCCTCGCCTTCCCCCTCGTTGGGCCCCACGGGGATCGAGGTGGTGTCGTCCGAGCAGCCGGATACAACGATGGCGACAGCGAGCAGAGGTGCAATGAGGGGCATGGCCTCGTCTATACCGAAATCGTCCGGACAGCGCCCGGTTTGCGCACCCCGGCCGGCCGATCCGCCCACCAAGCAGACAGCCTCGGCCAGAGCTTGGCCTTGGCGGCCCGGCTGGTCATGGCGCCCACGTGGCCGCCCGGGAGGTGGATCCTCTCGGCGTCGACGCTGCCTACGTGATCGAGGAGCGCGGCCGCCGAGTCGGGCGGCACGATGTTGTCGTGCTCGAAGGTCACGGCGAGCACCGGGCAGCGCACGTCCGCCAGCCGCACTGGCCGCCCGGAGACGGTCAGGGTGCCGCGCACCAGGCCGTCGTCCCGGTACAGCCGCTCGATGTAGTCGGCGAACGCCCGTCCGGGGAAGTCGACGTTGTCCGCGCCCCACGTCTCCAGGGCGAGGAACGACTCCCGGAAGCGGACGTCGCGCCACTTGTCGAGCCACCGGACCGCCTTGGCCAGACCCAGCGTCGGCCGGAGCATCTGGAAGGCGCCCTGCATCACCGGCCACGGCAGGTTGCCCAGGCCGTCCACGATGGAGGCGGCGTCCAGCCCGCCGGTGCGCGACCACGCCGACAGCAGCCCCTGGTCCTCGAACCCGATGGGCGCGGCCACCGCCATGAGCGACGCGACCCGGACCGGGTTCATCGCCGCGTGGATCGCCGCCAAGGTCCCGCCCAGGCAGTAGCCCATGAGGTGCACGGGCCGGCTGCCCCCGCCGCCGCCGCCCGCGCCGGCCTTGCGGATGGCCCGGCCCAGGTAGGTGTCGACCACGGTGTCCAGGCCCAGCAGCCGGTCCTCGGCCTGCGGGGTGCCCCAGTCGATGCAGTAGACCTCGTGGCCGTCGGCCACCAGGTGCTCGACGAAGCTCTTGCCCGGCATCAGGTCGAGGACATAGTGGCGGTTGATCAGCGAGGGGACGAGCAGCACGGGCGTGTCGTGGCGCGGCCCAGGCTCGCCGGCGGCGGGACGGTACCGCAGCAGGCGCCACTTGTTCTCCCGGTGGACGACGTCCGCGGGAGTCAGCCCGAGCCGCTCACGCATACAGCCCCTCGAAGGTGGAACGGAACCGCTCGTAGATCTGCCGCCGCCGCACCTTGAGCGTAGGCGTGAGCAGGCCCCCTTCGACGGTCAGCGGCTCGTCCATCACCGCAAACCGCTTGATGGTCTCGTGGCGCGCGAGGCTGCCGTTGACCGCCTCGATGCGGCGCTGCAGGTCGCCCTGGGGCACCGGGGTGGCGAGCCACACGCCGGCGACGAGGTACTTGCGCCCATCGCCGTAGACGATGACGTGGGCCATGTCGGGATCGTCCGCGAACTGCCGCTCGATGTTGGCCGGCGGCACGTTCTTGCCGCCGGCGGTGACCAGGATGTCCTTCTTGCGATCGACGATGCGCAGGAAGCCGTCGTCGGTCCACGCCCCGATGTCGCCGGTCTTGAACCAGCCGTCGTCGGTGAAGGCGCCGGCGGTCGCATCGGGGTCCTTGTGATAGCCGCCGAAGATGTTCGGGCCCTTGGCGAGCACCTCGCCGTCCTCGGCCAGCCGCAGCTCGACGGTCGGCAGCGGCTGGCCCACCGAGTCGAACCGGTAGGCGCCGGGGCGGTTGAGCGTGAGCGTGGGCGAGCACTCGGTCAGGCCGTAGCCTTCGATGATCAGCACGCCGTGGCGCTCGAACTCCTCCTTGATCTCGGTCTTCAGGCCGGCCCCGCCGGACAGGCAGAGCTTGAAGGCGCCGCCGGTGCGCTCGGCGATGCGGTCGGGGTCGGCGGCCAGCTTCTCCCACACGCTCGGCACGCTCATGAACACGCTCGGGCGCACCTCGGGGAGCCGGTCGAGCACGGTCGCCGGGTCGGCGAGCCAGGTGGTCCAGCCCAGGGTGTTGCCCAGGCAGGCCTCGCCGAAGCCGAAGATGTGGCTCATGGGAAGCCAGAGCAGATCGGTCATCCGCTCGTCGATGAGCGGCCCCATCACGTCGAGCCAGTCCCGCGCGTTGATCGCGATGTTGCGGTGCGACAGAGGCACGCCCTTGGGGTCGCCCGAGGTGCCGGACGTGTAGAGCATCAGCCCTGTGTGATCGAGGTCCAGGGCGTCGAGGAGCGTGGAGATGCCTGGCGAATCAGCTTCAGCGTCCGGCGCCAGCTGCACGCCGACGCCCGAGATGTCCTGCACGCAGGCCGCGCTGTCCACGCCGGGCGCCCCGGGCAGACGTCGGTCGACGAACACGACGCGCGCGTCGCAGTGGCTGACGATGTGGCGCACCTGGGCCACGGTGCAGGAGCCGTAGATCGGCACGAGCACGCCGCCGGCGGCCTGGATCGCCAGCGCGGCGGTCATCCACTGCACCGAGTTGCCAGCCAGAATGGCGGCGCGCTGGCCGGGGGCCAGGCGGCCGTCGGCGAGCCACAGCGCCGTGGCCTCGATGGCCGCGGCGAAGTCACCCCAGGTCACGTCGGTCCAGCCGCCGGGGCCGGGCACCTTGAAGCGGACCTGATCCCGGCGCTCCGTCAGGTTGTCGAAGACCGCGTGCGGGGCGGCCTTGAGCTCCATGAAGGCGGTCAGGTCCATCATGGCTGTGCGCCCATGTCCTCGAGGCGATCCTCGAGGTCGAGGAGCTTGCTCTCCAGCATGTTCAGGGCGTGCAGCGTGCGCTCCTGATCCCGCCGCGTCGGAAGACCCATCGCGGACCAGGACGCTGCCACCGCCTTGTCGCCTGCGGCTTTGGCCCGCATGGCGGCGGTGAGCGCGGCGCCCGATGGGCCGAGGACGAGCGGGCTCTTCAGCGCGCTCTCAAACATACGGGCGGTTGCGCCTTCCCAGGCGTAGAAGCCCTTCTTCCAGAGGTCCCAGATCATGGTCCTTCCTATCGACTCGTCCCAAGACCGTCCAGACCGCCCCGGGGGACGGGTTGCGCCGGGCCGTGTTGCAATGCACCATCCATTAGTCCAGCGTCCTAGCGCCGGCCGCCTCGTAACGTCAAGCTCTTTTTGCAGCGCACAAGGGACCCCGATGCTCGTCAAGAAGTACGCCAACCGGCGCCTCTACGACACCGAACAGAGCTGCTACATCACCCAGGACGAGCTGGCCCAGCGGATCCGCTACGGCGCCGACCCCAAGATCATCGACGCGAAGACCGGCGTGGACCTCACCCAGTCCGTCCTCGCCCAGCTGATCCTAGACTCGCGGGGCGCCGCACGCCTGCTGCCGACCCCGCTGCTCATCCGCCTGATCCGCCTGGGCGACGACGCCCTGGCGGAGTTCTTCGGGCGATACATCTCCTGGTCCCTCGACCTGTATCTGTCTGCGCGACAGGGGGCCCAGCGGATGATCCCGGTCAACCCGTTCGCGGGCGCGCCCCTCGACATCGCCCAGACCCTCGGGCGGCTCTTCTCCCAGTACAACCCGAACGCCGGCCCGCCACCTCCGCAGTACGCCCCGCCGCCCCCTGCGCCGCCGCCCCCTACGCCGCAGGCCCCGGCGAGCCCCCCCGCGGCCCCACCGGCAGCCTCGACGTCGGGGGACATCGCTGCGCTCCGGGAGGAGATCGCGGAGCTGCGAAGGCAGATGCAGGGCGACGATGAGGCGGACTGAGGGGACTATTCTTGTGCAGCGCAACAAATGCGCTTGACACGACCTGGGGGCGGAATTAGCTTGGTTTCAGCTAGGTACTTCCACCAAGGAGGCCGACATGGCAACCAAGAAGAGTTCGCAGTCGCACAAGCAGAACAACCTGGACGCCGGGGTCGAGCAGCTCGACAGCATCCTGGGCACCTACACCAAGTACGAGAGCCGGGGCGTGAAGTTCGCCGCCGAGGCCATCGACGAGTCCGCTCGTCTGGCCAAGGACTGGATCATCTACGCCGGTGAGGTCTCCGCGGAGGCTCGCAGGCTGGGCCTCGAGTCCGCCCGCACCTACGCCGACGCCTGGCGTCGCACGGCGCCGATGCAGACCGCAGAGCCCGCCGCTTCGACCGCCAAGGGTTGAATCACGCCAGCTGGCTCCTGCCGGCCCCTCCAAGACCGCCGACGGAGTTCGCCGTCGCGCATCGGGAGGGGTCGGCGCGTCTGCTGCGGTTCCGCCTCGCCGCCGACCACGGAGGGGACGACGCGCCACGGCCGAGCCGGGGCACGCTCCTGATCGTCCCGTCCCTCATCAACCGCTGGTATGTCCTCGATCTGCGCCCCGGGCGCAGCGTCGTGGAGGCGCTCACGGCGTCGGGCGTGGACGTGTGGCTCCTGGACTGGGGCGGCGCACGGGACGAGGACCGGCACCTGCGATGGGACGACATCCTGGCTCGGCTGCGCAGGGCCGTCCGACGCGTGCGCCGTGCGACGGGCGGCGATCCGATCGCCATGCTCGGCTATTGCATGGGCGGGACGCTGGCCGCGATCCACGCGGGCCTGCACCCGGAAGACGTCAGCGCCCTCGTCAACCTGGCCGGGCCCATCGACTTCTCCGAGGGCGGCGAGCTGACGCGGCTCGTCGACCGCCGCTGGTTCGACCCCGCGGCGGTGGCCGCCGCCGGCAACATCGGGGCCTCCCAGATGGAGTCGGGCTTCTCGGCGCTCAGGCCGACGCTGCCTGCGTCCAAGTGGGTCCAGTGGATGGACCGCTGGCACGACGAGGCCTGGCGCGAGGGCTTCATCGCCCTGGAGAGCTGGGCCCGCGACAACGTGGCGTTCCCGGCCGCCGCCTACGAGACCTACATCCGGGCGCTGTACCAGGACAACGAGCTGATGCGCGGGGTGCACCACGTGGCGGGTCGTCGCGTGGACCTGCAGCGCTACGAAGGCCCCGCCCTGGTCATCTGCGCCGAGCGCGACACCATCTGCCCCGCCGCCGCAGCCACTGCGCTGCTGGGTTTGTGCGGTGCACCACAGGCCGAAAAGGACGTCCTGATGGTCCCAGGCGGACACATCGGCGCAGTGGTGGGCAGCGCAGCGCCGAGGTCGATGTACCCGGCGCTGACGAGCTGGCTGCACGTTCACGCCACCTAGTTCACGAGGCGAACGACCAGCGAGAACCTCGAGGGCACCAGCCGGGCCAGCCCAGCAGTGGTCCCAGCCGAGGCGTGGGAAGGTGAGCCCCGCGGGACACCCGCCGGCGAGTTCGCAGCTCGACCGCGGCCGCTCGTGGCGCCGGCGCACATCGATGGGCGATCGATCCCCAGTTTCGGCATGATGGGGGCATGCGACGTGAACGGTGGTGGCTACCGCTGGCGGCGGTGGTCTGGGGGCACCCGACGGTTGCGATGCCGTGCGGACCGAGGCCGGGCTTTCAGGAGCGGATCCAGGAGTCTGGCGAGCGGGCGCAGGAGTTCCTGAGGGAGCGGCTCGCGCAGGGGCTCGACGAGGGGACCTTGGGCGCGGGGTCGGCGTTTGCGGCGATGTGCATCATCGAATCGTGGCGACCCGATGACGGGTTCGTTGGCACCCGAGGCTGAAACGGACTCAGCGCCCCCGACGTTGCCCTGCTGACGCCCGTCATCGAGGCGCTCTCGGAGCTCGACGACGATGCCCCCACTGCGCAGCTGGGCGCAGCGCTGATGGCCCAGTCCGCTGCTGGGGCGGGGCGCGGCCCGCTCGACGAGGCCGCCGTGGGGCGCCAGATTGAGCTGCTGAGGGGACGGCAGGCGACCGCGGACGAAGGCGGCGCCTGGGCGACCTTGTCGGACACGGTGCACGCGTTGGCTGGGCTGGGCGCGGCGTCCAGCGTGGTGCAGGGCGCCGCCAGCACCGTCGACCATGCCCGGGGCGACCTCGCCGCCCAGGCGCTTGGAGCCGACGGGGTCGACCCCTACACGGCGCCTTCCCTCGTCTACTCGCTCCGCAGGGCCGGAGCAGACGCTTCCCACCCCGGCACCCAGGCGGCGTTGACGTTGCTCAGAGATGGCTGGGCGCCGCAGACGTATGACGATCCGGAGCTGGCTTGGCTCGTGAACCGGGGGCTGACCGGTGCCCAGGACGACGGCATGTTGGGCCAGGCGGGCGTGTACGAGGACGACATCGGAGGGATGAGATCGCCCGAGGACGACGGGTTTCCGGCGGAGATGGCGTCCTGGTCGTATGACGTGGCGTATGAGCTGATCGCCGCACAAGGCGAGGACGGCGCGTGGCCCTCACGAGGGGCCCAGGTGGCCGCCTGGTCCAACGACGCCGTGGCGCTGGCTGGACTCGCCTGCCTCGCAGCGATGTGGCGGCATCCCGGCGGTACCTGCGTCGACTGGGATTGTGACTTCCTCTGCGACCTCGACGACAACTGCCGTGAGGTCCCCAACCCGGAGCAGGCCGACGAGGACGGCGACGGTTGGGGGGACGCGTGCGACAACTGCCCCACAGTCGCGGCCTTCGATCAGACAGACACTGACAGCGACGGCCTGGGCGACCCATGCGATCCGGAGACGCCCGACCCAACCCCTTGCGCGGACCCCCAGCAAATCGCCGAGAGCGCAGGAGATGCCTGCATCTCCGGACTCCCCGGGGAGTGCCAGATCGGGACCGTGAGATGCATTGAGGCCCAGTGGATCTGCCACGCCCCGGCACCCGCCGACGACCGTGAAGAGCTGGCTTGTGACCAGCGCGACGACGATTGCGACGGAGCGGTCGACGAAGGGCTGCTGAACAAGTGCGGTCGCTGCGGACCTGCTGACCCTGACCCCGACTGCGAGCCGCCTGTCGTACCGGGCTGTGCGGTTGGCGAGGCCCACGATGGCGAGCGGTGCCACCCCAGCTGCGCGGCCATCTCATGCCCCTATGGCGAGGCCTGCCTCGGCGGCGAATGCCGGCCGGATGCCTGCCTCGACGGGCAGTGCCCGCCCGACAGCGACTGTCCCGCCGACACATGCGCGGCCCACGCCTGTCCTGCCAACGAACGTTGCGAGGCCCTGCCCGTGGGCGGGTCGTGCCGGCCCCGATGCGCGCCAGACTGGCTCGGACCGCCCCCCGGAGGCAGAGCCCCCGAGCCCATCCCCCCGGGCGAGGCGGACCCAGACGAGCCCGCGCCACCTGTCCCCGACCGGGAGGGTGGGGAGACGCCCCAGGTGCCCACTCGTGCCGATGAAGCGCCTGCTGGGGCGCAGCGCGGCTCGGGATGCCTCGGCGGCTGTGCGTCCCTCCGGACCCGTCCGTCAGGCAGGCTGCTGCTTCGCCGGTGAGGCGGTCAGGACGCCACGAGCGCCGATCAGGTCTGCCCCGCAGGCGGTCCAGCGGGCCGCTAAGGAGCGATCCCGAAGCAGGCCCCGTCGGGCGCCATCCAGCCTCCCGGCGTAGCGACGTCGCCGGTCGCGACGATGCCCAGGGTGTCGGGGCTGGTCGCCACGAACTCCCCGAGGGAATCCACCCAGAGCCCGGCGGCGGCGGCCTCGTCTCGCAGGCGGGTCCCCGGGTCCGGCGGGTCCGCGCCCCAGCGCACATACGCCTCCAGGTTGTCGAGGGCCGCGACCGCGGTCGTGTCGGCGCGCACGGCCAGCTCGCCGACCTCGGGCTTGAGGTCGTAGGCGTTGGCGCTCTGGCCGGACCAGACCTGGCACTCGTCGTCCTGGCCGTCGCCCACCGTGGCGATGACCAGCCGGGCGCCGGGGAGCAGCACCTGGCCCTCCGGCAGCGCGGGATGGGCGAAGGACTCGAGCACCACGTCCCACCCGTCCAGGGCGATGGGTCGATCCGAGATGTTGCGCAGCGCAATCCGGTCGTTGTCGAAGTCCACCGCCTCGATGATCACCCGTACGGCCACCGGCCCGGCCGCCCCGGTGCGGGACTCGGGCCAGGCCAGCCCTGACAGATCGGGGCAGGTGTCCTCGGGCGGATCGCAGCCGGAGCGCTCCTCGCCTTCGCCCTCTCCCTCGCCCGCGCCGTCGCCCGCGCCGCCATCCTGCGCGCCGCCGTCCCCAGCTCCCCCGCCCTGGTCTCCACCTTGCCCCTGTCCGCCGCCGTTGCCGTCGGAGGGCTGAAAGTCGTCGTCGCTGCTGGAGCACGCCATTGCCGCCAACAAGCAGGCCATGGCGCAGAGTAGTACCGCCGGCGGAGCGGGCCTGGGGTCAGTGGTCATGGCGCATCGTCGTCGACCCCCGGGCTGGGGGCAACCGCCGTCGGGCGCAGGTCCGCAGCCCCGACCTGCAGGGTGAGCAGCGAGGCCTGACCGTCGCACCGGCGCGGGTCCGGGGCGCGGCCCGTGTACCAGATGCGCAGCCGGTCCCCGAGCCAGTCGGCGACTCCGTCGGTCAGGCCGTCGGCGTCGAACGCCACGTTGCCACCTTGGAGCACGGGGTTGCCCTCGTAGGGCGACCAGCTTCGTCCATCGCCCGAGATGGCCAGCCCCAGGGCCGTGACACCGCCCACACTCGCGGACTTGTAGGTGAGCAGATACCGCCCTGCGACCCTGCGGACGGCCGTGACCTGGATGCCGGTCTTGTCCCAGCCTTCGCTCGGCGCGCTTAGCTGGGGCGCCGGCTCAAGCTGCCAGGAGCGCCCGTCGTCGGAGACCGCGCCCACGACCATGCCAGGGCCGTCGGCATAACGAGCCGTGAACCAGCCGCGCCAGGCGCCCAGCTCTTCGTCGTACAGGGCCGCTTTCGGTGTCCAAGGATCCGAGATGCGATACGAAAGACCCTCGGTCGACGGCCAGGTCTCCACGGGCCCCGCCCGACTCCAAGCTCCCGCCTCACCGACCTCGGCCCCGCCGACGATGAGCAGCTCCGCGTGGACGTCTGCCGTGTCGGCTGGCTGGACCGATGCCCACACGAACAGCTCACCGGAGCGAGGGTCGAACGCGGCGGATGCCACGATCCAGTCCGACGTGTGATCACCGACGATAGGCAGCGTCGGGTCCGGCATCGACCAGCCCGTGCTGCCGTCGTCGCTTAGCGCGATCCCCAGGTCCATGTGCGTGGCGGCGCCCTGCTTGTGGATCGCGTTGAAGACCATGGCCCACCCCTGCGGCCGTCGGAGCGGCTCGGCGAGGAATACGCCGCCGTTGTCGATGTGCGCCGGCTGGCAATGGGAATCGGGCAGGAGGGGCCGCCACACCGCCGCGCACTGCGCTGTGGGCTCCTGGGCGTCGGCCGACATGCGCACATCCTCGACGAACACGTCGGGATCTCCCGCGGGGCAGCCAGCCCGTTCGACGAATAGGCGCGCCGGGGCCTCCTCGTCATCGACGGTGACCGCTGCGCACGGCGACGCGTCTCCGACCCGGAACTCGAGGGCCCCCTCATCCTCGACCCGGATGGACACGTCGGCGATCCCGCCCTCCTCGAGCGCCACCTGCGCGTGAGGCTGGGCGAGATCGCGCCCATGGTACCGGCAGGTCACCGTTGCCCCGCCCTGCCCATCGGAGACCAGGGTCAGCCCGATCAGCCCCGTCACCCCGCCCCCTGAGCCCTGCCAGGCCGAACCCGTCTGCAATCCCACCGAGACCTCGCACCCCGAACAGGCGCCGAGGATCAGCCGCAGATCCAGGGTGAGCGGCTGGCGCCGCCCAAACTCGGTGAAGCTCCGTGAGGCCAACCCGGTCGGGCGGGTCTCGCCTTCACACCGCAACCGCAACGCCCCATCGACGACAAGGTCGCCGGGGTCGTCCCCGCCGTTTCGCAGGTCCCAAAGGTCCACCGCCAAGCCCCGCTCGAAGGTGTCCTCGACCAGCGCCGGTGGCGCCGGCGGATCGCACTCGCCCACCGGCGACAGCTCCGTGTCGTTGAAGCACCGCGGCGCGAACAGGCACTCGGAGTCGGCGCAGTCGACGAGGCCGTCGTCATCGTTGTCCGCGCCGTCCTCGCACTCCAGGTCGGTCACCTCTGTCTCCAAGACGCCGGGCGCCGGCGAGGGGATGAGGTCGGCGTCGAAGGCGTTGCCGGCCGAGCAGGCGGGGCCTGCGGCGATCAGGGTCGCCAACAGCAGGCGTCTGTTCACTCGCGAGGTCCGGGGATGGTGGGATCGATCAGCAACCCACCCGCACAAGCTGGATCAGCGGGCCGGCCGGCGCCGTGTCGTCGGTCAGATCGATCTCACCGTGCAGGGCCCACAGGTCCTCGTCGTCGGGATCGAGCAGGCGCTGGCTGACGGTCCATCGGTGGTCGCCGTCCGGCCGGATGGTCGTGTTCTCCGTCAGGCGTGCGCGGTGGCCGGTGACCAGGCGGCCATGCTCCTCGAAGAACGGGGCGACGGCCTCCTCCAGACGCTCCGCGGACCACGGGTCGGCGGGCTCGGGAGCGGGGGCGAACCCCGCGACGGCGGCCTCGAAGTCGCGCTTGGCCAACGCGTCGACCACGGCGGCCAGCTCCGCCCGGATGCGCGCACGGAAGACCCTCGGCGCCGAGGACACGTCGAACGGGGCGGGCTCGGCCTCGGTGCCGGCCGGACCGTCGGCGGCACCCTCGATCAGCAGGCGCTCCCACGCCTCCACCAGGCTCGAGTCGACCTGGGCGAGGGTGGTGCGCAGGTAGGCGATGACGTCGAGCACGGCGTCGTTGCGCAGGCTCTCGGGCACGCTTTGGACCAGCACCTTGTAGGCGTTGGACAGGTACCGCAGGAGCACGCCCTCGCTGCGCGACAGGCCCAGGTCGGAGATGTAGTGGTTGAAGGAGCAGAAGTCCTCGTACATGTCGCGAGCGACCGACTTGGGCCGAATGGCCTCGGCCTCGAGCCAGGGGTGGGAGGCGCGAAACGAGTTGAACGCTGCGTAGATCTGCTCCTCCATCGGCTTGGGGTAGCCGACCTGCTTGAGCTGCTCCATGCGCTCGTCGTACTCGACACCCTCGGCCTTCAGGCGTGCGATGAGCTCGCCCTTGAGCTTGTCCTCCTGCCGGTACAGCACCACCCGCGGGTGCTCGAGGATCGCCTCGACGAAGGTCATCACGCTCTCGCCGTAGTCCGGCGCCTCCGGGTCCAGCCCGGGCAGGGCCTCGACCAGGAACAGCGACAACGACTCGTACAGCGAGAAGTCGTCCTGCAAGGCGTCGGACACGACGATCCGCCTGCCGCGGCCTGCCTCGCGGGGCGCCACGTCGACGATGCCGGCGCCGCGCAGCGCCTGGAACAGCTGCCGCGACTTGCGCCGCAGCCGGGAGCGGCGGCCGGGGCGCTCATGGGAGCGCATCAGCAGGTCCATGAGCGCCCGGTAGCCGCCGCCGGGCCGACCGTCGCCGTCTGCGTCGGCGGCCTGCAGCAGGTTGAGCATCATGCCGTGGTCGACATCGAAGACCGACTCGAGCGCCTCAGGCGGGCTCGACGACAGCCGCTCGAAGGTCGACCGGTCCCAGCGCACGTAGCCCTTCTTCGGGGGCTGCTTCTTGGTGAACTTCTTGCGCCCCTGCTGGGCGGCCTTGGTGGCCAGGCGGCGGTTTTCGATGACGAACGGCGGATCCTGGGCGACGACCGCGCCGCGCACGTCGAACCCCTTGCGCCCCGCCCGCCCCGAGATCTGCTGGAACTCGCGCACCGACAGCAGCCGGGTCTTTTCGCCGTCGTATTTGCAGAGCTGGGTGAACAGCACCGTGCGGATGGGGACGTTGACGCCGACGCCCAGCGTGTCGGTGCCGGAGACGACCTTGAGCAGCCCTTGCCGGGCCAGCCGCTCGACGAGCAGGCGGTAGCGGGGCAGCAGCCCGCCGTGGTGCAGGCCGATGCCGTGGGCGAGGAACCGACGGATCTCCTTGCCGTACGGGCTGTCGAACTTCACGCCGGCCAGGGCCAGCTTGAGCTCGGCCTTGTCGGTCTTGGAGGCCACGTCGATGCTCATGAGGTTCTGCGCCTGCTCGGCGGCCTCACGCTGGGTGAAGTTGACCAGGTAGATGGGCGCGAGGCCCGCATCGACGAGGTTGGCGACGGTGGTGTGGAGCACCGTGTCCCGGTAGGAGAAGTCCAGCGGCACCGGGCGCTCGTCGGAGGTGACGACGCGCACCACCCGGCCGGTACGCCGGGCCAGGTCCGACTCGATTTGGGCGGTGTCGCCCAGGGTCGCCGACATCAGCAGGAACTGGGCGTCCTCGAGGAGGAGGAGCGGGATCTGCCAGGCGGCGCCTCGGTCGCGGTCGCCGTAGAAGTGGAACTCGTCCATCACGACGTGGTCGACGGCCAGCCGGGCGCCCTCGCGCAACGCCATGTTCGCCAGGATCTCTGCGGTGCAGCAGATCACCGGGGCGTCGCGATTGACCGTGGCGTCGCCGGTCATCATGCCGACGTTGGCGGCGCCCAGCTCGTCGCAGAGGTCGAAGAACTTCTCGCTGACCAGCGCCTTGATCGGCGAGGTGTAAAAGCTCACGCCGCCGGTCGCCAGCGCCCGGAAGTGCATGGCGGTCGCGACCAGGGACTTCCCCGAGCCCGTCGGGGTCTTGAGGATGACGTTGTCACCCTCGAACAGGTCGAGGACCGCCTCCTCCTGGGCCGGGTACAGCGTGATGGCACGGTCGTCGACCCAGGCCAGGAAGACGTCGAGCTGATCGCCGGCGTCCGGCAGCCCTTCGGCGGGCAGGCGCTCCGACAGGTCGGCGGGAGCGCTGGTGGCGAGGGGCCTGTCCGTCATGGTCACGGGAGCCTGTCGCACCGGGGCAGCCCCGGCAAGCGCCCGTCTCGGCCCCTGTGAAAGACGAGCCGCCATGGACGCGGCGGCAGACCTCACCGGGCGCCTGTGAGAGGTGTCGGGGGACCCGGCACTGACCGTGCAGGCTGTCGCGCCGCTGGCGGGCGGGGCGGGCTCGGAGATGGACCGCGTCGAGGTGGACGGGCGCGGCTGGCCGGCGCGCGGGCGAGGTTGCCTTCCCAGCTGGCCGCGGCGCTGGTCCGGGTGCACACGATCACGCCATCGGACGACGAGCCGGCGTCGCCGCCGAGGCGTAGGTGCCCGGGCCGGGCGGCGGGTGTCCGACTGTCGGACACCTGTCGTCCTGCGCTGCACGCACCGTCGCGACGCGCTGCGCCCGGCCCCGGCCTGCGTCGCCCGTCCGGTGCCGATCTGTCAGGCGTCGCCTGCCTGATCTCGGCTGGGTCCGCCGCCGGCGGCGGTCGCAAGCCCCGGGCCGGACCCCGAGGCCGCCGGCCGGCCTGCCGGACGCGCCGCTGCCCATCACCCCGGCCAGAGCTCCGCCCGACCCCGACGACGACATCGACCGGCCCGATGACGAACCGGACGAAGACCTTCGGCAGACCGGGTGCGGCTGGGCGGAATAGACCCCCGCCCCCCGCCTCAAGCTCCTCGACGCCGAGCCGCCGAGCCGCCCGACCTCCGATCCGACCTCATCCGGACGCCCACAAGGCGCCCGCCGACGCACCGCCGCGCGCGGCAGGCCGCAATCGGAGCGACCGCGGCCGAACCGCCGCCCTGCAGCGCCTCACGACAGTCGCGCACAGCCCTCCAAGGAGCCGGTTCAAGCCAGTCGGTTGCCGGGCGCCCTCAGGCGCGCCACCATGTACGCAAGGAGAAACGTGGATCATCCGCCCTATCCTCCGGCTTCCGATCGACTACCCTGGAGTTGGAGTTGCCCCGCTCTCTCGGTCGATGTTGGCGTTGAGGCGCCGGTCGAAGCTCTCGTTCTCGCCGGCTCGGCCGAGCACGGTCGGCAGTGCCGAGCAGGGTGGTGACACCGTCGTGATGCCTTCAGAGGCTGTCTCCGATACGCCGCTTGGTCGGGGCAACTCCAACTCCGAGCTACGGCCAACAGCCGAAATCGTAGCGACGCCGCCAGTCGATGTTCCCGTCGGCTGGGTCATCGAATGACTCACCAACAAGGTTGCCCACCGCATCGTACGCGTAGGCTTCGACGCGCTCAGGGGTTCCGTCTGCGAAATGATCAGTGATCCACTTGGCAAGTCGACCACAAGAGTCGTATTCGGAAGACCAGCGAACATCGACATCGCCGTCAGGGCCCACGTCCCACTCGGACATCGTCAAACGATCCCTGGCTCCATAGGTATGGGTCACGCGACCGTCGATGGTTCCATCACCGCCCGAGTCGGATTCCTCGAATCGGAGAATCCCAGCCTGATCGTAGGAATAGGTCCAGCGGAGGAATATCCCTGAGACCTCCTTGATGAACTGATCCTCCCGCACCAAAAGACCGGTCTCATCATAGTAGTACTGGACCGACTCATCGATCGTGCCGTCCCCGTCGCGGTCCAACTCCCTCAAGACTTGAAGGTCGCCTCGAAACGTCCAGCGGTAGTCGAAGGAATCCGGCTGGTCGTCACCATCGCTGTCGAAGAACCGCCGTAGGACTCTGCCATTGCCGCCAACCTGCCGGATGACGACTTCATCGGGCTCACCATCTCCGTCCCAATCCGTTGCCTCTCGCACCGGATGGCCGTTGGCATCATAGGCGTAGACGGTTCGCCACCCAGCCTCCTCGTTGCTGCCTTGGACAACCTCGGCGGCGCACGGACCCGGTGCACCGCAGTCCTCTTCTGGACCGCATGGACATTGCTGTTCCGGAGACCCGCCGAGACTGCCGCCAGCTGGCAGTTCCACCGCTTCCTGTGGAGCGACGTGGTCGCTTGCCTCCACTGGTTGGCCACGTTCTTCCTGGCTGTCCAGACATGCCGTCGTTATCCCCGAAAGGGACACAACGACAAGCGCCCCCGCGAGTCGCAGCACCCACTGTTCGCCGCGCGTCCGGCGGGGGAAGCGCAAGTGTGGCACCTGCACGTGCTACTTCTGGTCCCCGCCCAGCTCATCTTGCACCATCACAATTCCAGCGGGCCCTCGGGCTGGACGAAGCCAAAGAAGCCTCCGACGAATTCCATCGGGTCGAAGCTGCCCGGCTCCACGCCGTGTGCGCCAACAAGACGTCCAGCAGGAAACTGCCAGAGCTTGAATTGCGGGATCAAGAACGACGCGCGAGATCGGTCGAACTCGCCGCCACCCAGTTGAGGACCAAGAAACAGTAGCGGGGGGTCGAACGGTCCTACCACCAAGCGCCCAAACATAACGACCCTTGTCACCGCTTCCAGCTCAACGTCGTCAGCCAGAAGCCATCTCCGGAGCGGAAGCACCTTGAATGCCGAGCTCCCGGGGCCAAACCCGTTCGGAAAGACATCGCCGCCGTCGCGACGAGCCCCTTGAAACGGGCCGTCGAGGTCGTAGATCGCAATGGGCTCGCTCGGGTCACCAGGCTGATCGGCGTGAACAGTAATGTGAGCACTTAGGGAAGCCGCCAAGGGCCGATACACGCCGTTTGCGTCCGGCAGAGCAATGCCAGGGGTCCGTGTAGAGAACTCGAACACCAACTGGCCCAGGCTGGTCAAATGGAGCCTCACCTCGACAGCCCCGAGTCCCGCCGGCGGCGCCGCCGGTCCAGCCCAATCGCCAAAGGCACCCGGAAGCGACACCGGTGTCACACCTCCTCCCACCGCATTGTGGAGCAGCAGCCGGCCGGCGTGCAGCCCATCTGCCAACTCGCGCTCGTCGACCTGACGGGCCTTATCCCACCAGATCAATGGCCTTGGCATTACTGGATGGTAGTGCTGCGCGATGCCATCTCCGTCGGCTGGCAGCCGATCGATTTGGCCCCAGTCCTGGACCCGGTCAAAGGGAGCGAAGTCGAGTGGACTTCCCTGAGACGTGTCTACGCCGTCAAGCTCAAGGGAAATCTTGTCTGCTACCTGCATGACCCACAGAAGGGAGTCGGTGGACATC
>PVBE012605597.1_pt1 | contig 20252 bp, 15 predicted proteins | sample 1631181 | NCBI WGS metagenome assembly PVBE01 (sample SAMN08397723, study PRJNA350692) | Marine metagenome, whole genome shotgun sequencing project. | isolation source: water | place: Pacific Ocean | collected 2012-04 | reverse complement strand
TCCATCGCCAAGAGTCGCTACCGCAATGAGGCGGCCCCACCGGTGTGCTGCCCAGGACAGCGCTTTGGCAAAGGGAGGCACAGCATGGCTGAGCCCCCCTGTGCAACTCGGCATTGACCCTGCAGACATTCAATGTTGGTCATTGTATGGAATGGTCGCAAAAAAAAAAAGCTTTATTATCAGTATTATGATGATTCGTTTTCCATGATCGTTATGAGTATTGTTATTTGCATTTTCAAGACATGGCACAGCATGGCTGAGCCCCCCTGCGAACTTGACATTGTGTTAATCTTACTTCCGACGCTACTCGAGTTGCTTCTGTCCCTTACGATGTTATTAACCGTGAAGAGGCAAAGGCAATTGGACAAGCAAACGAAGACAGTTTTATCCATGTAGTACGTTCAGAAATTGACCTTCCTAACGAATGTTCCCCATACGATAACTCCGTATACAGTAAAGCGAAAGAAAATTACAATCGACTACGTGAAGTTGGGGCTTTGGTCAAAGACAAAGAACCATCGCTCTACTTATATAGACAGTGCATGGGCGACCATCATCAAGTTGGCCTTGTCGCTTGTTGTCATGTTGATGATTACAACAACAACATCATCCGAAAACACGAAAAAACTCGGCAAGTGAAAGAAGATGACCGAACAAACCATGTGCTTGGTATCAATGCCAATTCCGGCCCTGTTTTTTTAACGTATAGAGGCACAGATGAGATTGATGCCATCATTGACGAGGAAATGAATAAACGACCACTCTTCCACTTTGTCGCTGATGATGATGTTATGCACACTGGCTGGAGAGTCGAAAACCAAGACGCCCTATTAAAAGCGTGCAAAGCAATTAACCTAGCATATGTTGCTGATGGACACCACCGTAGTGCGAGCGCTGCCCGTGCTGCTGTGCAACTACAAGAAAAAAACCCAAAGCATGAAGGCGATGAAGAGTACAACTGGTTCCTCACTGTTCTATTCCCTTCTAATCAATTGCACGTCTTGCCATACAACCGTGTAGTGTTTGACCTTAACGGAAACACTCCAGAAAACTTGCTTGCAAAACTTTCAGAAATTGGAACTATCGAAAGAACCGATGCCGACGCACCAAATTCCTCTGGCTCTTGTTGCCTATATCTAGGCAAAGAGAGTGGCTGGTTTAAGTTTGACTTCAAAGACATTGACACTTCCGATCCAATCGCATCACTTGATGTTGATCTTCTTCAACAACGCATCCTTACGCCATTACTTGGCATAGGTGATCCGCGAAGTGATACACGAATCGATTTCGTCGGAGGAATTCGAGGCACTAAAGAATTAGAAAAACGTGTCGACGAAGGCAACGCAGCGGTTGCTTTTTCAATGTATCACACAACCATTGAACAACTGCTTGATGTTGCAGATGCAAATCTCATTATGCCACCTAAATCAACTTGGTTTGAGCCAAAGTTGCGCAGCGGATTATTTGTACACGATTTAAGTTAATGCAAAGCAGCGAACGTCTCTAAGAACTCTGCAAACCTAGCACAGCCATCCTCAGGGAATGCGTTGTAAACCGAAGCACGTAAACCACCAAGGTTACGGTGCCCCTTCAACCCCGACATACCATGCTTTGCTGATTCCTCAAGAAATAACGAGTCGAGTTCTGTTGTTTTTGTCTTAAAAGAAATATTCATTCGAGAGCGAGAACTCTTGCGAGCAAACGTTGTATAAAAATCGTTATTGGAATCAAGCGCATTGTAAATCAGTCCTGCTTTGCGCTCATTTCGAGTTTCGATTTCTTGCATACCGCCTTCTGACAAAATCCACTTAAACACCTGTCCCATCAAATAAATACCAAAGGTCGGTGGCGTATTTAGACGAGAACCTTTTGCAGCGATCGCTCTGTAATTCAACATCAAAGGCAAGGTATCAGGGCATTTTTCAAGCATAGATTTCCTGATGATGACAAGTACGGTGCCCGAAGGTCCTAAATTCTTTTGTGCACCCGCATACACCATGTCGAACTTCGACCAATCTATTGTGCGAGAAAAAATATCCGAACTCATGTCACAAATCACTGGCGAATTGCTCGCTGGAACATCTACAAACCTCGTTCCATAAATTGTATTGTTCGTGCAATAGTGCATATATGCTGCCCCATCAACCGCACTTATTTCGTCATTGGATGGACAGTGGTCATAATTACACTGCGAACCATCAAATGCAATATGCACATTGCCTATTTTTTTCGCTTCTTTGATTGCCTTGTTTGTCCAAACACCCGTATCAAGGTAATTCGCCGTTTGCCCATCACCTAAAAAATTCATCGCAAGCATTGCAAACTGTAGGGTTGCGCCACCTTGCAAAAAAAGGATTTCAAAATCATCTGGAATATTTCCAACCGTTCTGCAATCAGCGACAGCTTCATCAATGACTCGATCAAACACTGGCCCTCGATGGCTATGTTCACAAATCCCTATTCCGCTTTCTGCTATGTTCCAGAGATCACTTTGAGCTTGCTTAAGTACTGGCGCTGGTAAAGTTGCAGGGCCTGTGGAAAAATTCAGAATACGATCGGTAGAAGTTGTAGTCATAGAGGCTCTTTACACATTAATAGATGAAACCGTAACGGACAACACATTGCTGTTGTCTCGTATTTGAGTAATTTGTTCTTGCGTTGGTATCTCACTTATTTGTATCCTTGCGCAGGCTGCTTCCGCACCTTCGTAAATGATGTTTTCCATTTCTTCTACGTTGATACCAGAATGGCTAATAGAATCAAAAACATGAGCCAAAACCCCTGGAAGATTCAAGTGTCGAATGGACAGTATGGCTTTTGCTGGTGTTGATTTCGCTCTATTAACACAATTTAGGACTTCACCGGATTGTATGTATGTTGAAATAATTCGAACAGCTTCCATTGCAATTGCGTCTTGTGCTTGTTCTGTTGATGCGCCAACGTGGTGTGTTCCATAAACACATGGCTGGCTCACGATTTCTGGGGAAAAGCCCGTATCTCCAGACGATGGCTCATTTTGATAGACGTCAAGACCAACGCAGAGATGTTTTTCTTTCACCGCATCCACAAGTGCTTCTTCATCGATGACTTTGCCGCGACTTGTATTGACGAGAATAGCGCCATCTTTCATTGCCTGTAAAAACGTGGCATCAATCAAATGCTCAGTTTCTGGATTTGATGCTATGTGAATTGAAACAACATCTGACATTTTTGCTACATTCAATAAACTATCGCATCTATTTATTTCTAGTTCGGTTGCAAGCTCTTCCGTTAGAGACCTTGACCACACGACAATGTTCATGCCAAACGCTTTCCCTCGGTTTACAACTTCTTTGCCAATGCCGCCAAACCCAATGACGCCGAGTGTCCTTCCATGCAGTCCTTTTGCTTTGGAGAATTCTTTTTTATTCCATGTACTATTTCGTAAATCAATAACTTGATCGGGAACCTTTCGGTCGCATGACAAGATTAATGACCACGTAAGTTCCGCTACAGCAACTGAGTTTTTATTCGGACAATTTGCAACAAAGATGCCACGCTTTGAAGCAGACGCAACATCTATTGTGTCACAGCCAGCTCCAGCACGAATAATTACGCTGAGTCGTTCAGACGCTTCAAGCATCTCGGCTGTAATTTTTGTAGAGCGAACAACAAGTATGTCTGGGTTCGTTGCTGCAATGGCTTCTACTAATGCATTCTCTTGTAACGTTGGGTCCAAAACAATTTCGCACCCACAAGATTCCAATGCTTCAAGTCCCTTTTGACGAAACGAATCTACAAGAAGTATTACGGTTGCCGGTTTACTGCTTGTACAATCACGCTTCGTGCATTCCATTGTTTGATTTGACATCTCTGCAGTTTAACAATTTATGGGCAAAGTTTCAGTGCTAATTGCGATGCGGCATCATGAATGAGAGTAACAACATCATCAAACCCATCTTCCCCACCGTAATAGGGGTCTGGAACTTCACACATTGACTCGTGTCCGACATAAGGCAATAACATTTTGGTTTTTTTTGGATTTGCTCCCATAGCCAACACATCATCAAGGTTGTGTTGATCCATACAAAATATCCAGTCAAATGCTGAAAAATCTTCTGTAGTAACTTGCCTAGCACTACCAGAGATCACAAACCCTTGCTTTTTTGCTGCAGCTCTCATTCTCTTGTCTGGTTTTGCACCAGCGTGCCACCCGCCTGTGCCAGCAGAGTCAACTATAAAGTCCATGTCGTGTCCTAATTTTTCAATTGCATTTATAAAAAAACATTCTGCAGCAGGTGATCTACAAATATTACCCATACAAATAAATAACACCGAGGTCTGTGTATCGCTCATGCTTTTTCGTGCCGAGCTGCTGCGTTTAACGCTAGCAAACTAATACCACCAAAAATAACTATTGCTGCTAAATAAATAACCCACGATCGAATTGCGTCGGTGATGTGTGCATATGCAAGCGCAACTCCAAGCATACAAAAAATTGCCGAAATTCCATAAAGTAACGTAACCGTCACTTTCACACTTCCAAACTTTCGTTTAATGATATGGTGGATATGATTAGAGTCAGGATCAGAAATCGGTTTTCCAGCCATTTTTCGCCGGATAATTGCAAGAAGCGTATCAAGAATAGGAAGAGCAAAAACAATCAACCCAGCCACTACCAAATACGTTTGCCCTTTCTCACCAAGCATAAGAACCATCACGATACACAGGTATCCAAGCAACAAACTGCCCGCATCACCGAGAAAAATAGAGGCGGGATTGAAGTTGTAAATTAAAAAACCGAGCACAGCACCAAGCACAGCAAATCCGAGCACAATATTTGCGTTGAGAAGCGTTATGCCGTCTCCTCGATTAGATAAAAATGTATTGTTTGGTATTCGTTTTGCAATATTTTCAAGGTCATCTATTGACATATGCATCGCAACCAACACGCTGATTGCAATCAACCCAACACATGTAATCGCCACTGTCCCAGAAAGCAATCCGTCTAAACCATCTAAAAGATTAGCCGCATTACAAGCGCCTAATACAAAAATAACAATGATAATTACTCCAATTATCATCGTTAATGTAATTGGATCGGGCATTAATGAGCCTGCCTCTAGTAGAGGGTAATTGCAAATTGTTTCTGAAATCCCAAGTACCCCGCGCATAAACCCTTCGGCAACTCTCGTTCCAACTCCCTGTTGCACCATAGCAGCAGCAGCTACAAGTTGACCTGACACCTTCCACCATGGGTCAAAATATTCGAAAATGTCGTCTGCTAGACCTGTTATACCAATCGCGCACATACCAACCAAAACCACTATTGGAAATGGCTGAAAAACCGCTGGACTTGCAACGAAAAAATAACTTACGCCAACGCCTGCGAAAATTGCGATAAAAATTGCAACACCACCTAAGTAGGCAATTGGTTTTTTGTGGATTTTTCTTGATTCATCTGGATGATCAACAACATTTGTTTTTCTTGCAACAAAACGCATTATTGGTGTTGATATAACTGAAACCAAAAATGCAACACACAATACCGGCCAATACCGTAGCAAAAAAGAAAACCACCCAATTTGAATAAACGGCACTGCGGTGTCAACTTGAATCATGTTGTGTTATTCGTTGTCTTCTTCCTGCTCAGAGTATGAAACCATTGCGAGATAATTCTTACGGAAGTAACCGCCGACTGTTCCAACAGCTGCGTTGAGCAGAACGCCTAATACTTCTGCCCTGCTTTCGCCGAGTTCCCGAAGCACACGCGCAACTAGACCACGGTCATCTCTGTCACTATGAACAACAAGGGTAATTGCATCAACAAGGTTTGCAAGAAGTAAAGCATCGCCAGCAACAATCGAAGGTGGCGCATAAATCAGCACCAAATCATATTTTGCTCGAAGCTCTGCTAATACACTTTTCATTTTTTCGCTACCAAGCCGCTGAAACAAGCGATTTGCTGGGTTGCCTGCTGCGATGAGATCTACTCCCGAGTCTGTATGATGAATAATATCGTCAATGCTAGTACCACCGGCTAATACATCTGCGACTCCATCAGATGCGTCATCGAAACCAAACATCGAAGCTAAGCACGGTCTCCTGAAATTGCAGTCAATCACAACTGTTTTGCTTCCGGATAATTGAGCGGAAATTGCAAAGTTACCTATAACCGTTGTTGTACCTGCCTCGGGTGCAGATGAAAGTAGAAGTAATGTTTGGTGTGCAGATTGTTGCATTGACCGATTTATACCAACCCACGCCTGACGGCAAGATTCTGCAAACACGCCTTCACTACTATGAAGAAGTGCGAGTTCGGGTTCTTCTAAACCAGAAGGATCTTCGTGCACATCTGGCAATACTCCTGCAACACGAGCACCAGGAATAATAAGAACATCGCTTGCACTTCGTATTTTTTGGTCCGTCAATTCACGAAGAAACACAACGCCAACAAAGCCAAATATCCCAAGCACTATTCCTGCTGGTAGCATAATTTTAATTTGCGGAAACGATTTTTCTCTTGGCTCGAGTGCTGGATTGACTCGACGAACTCGACTAGCATCGACCCGCATTTGCATAAGTTTCAAACTCGACATCAAGCGGGTGTTCTCATCTCGTTGCAACTCTAGTTGCGTACGCATCGAAATCATGCCCTCAAAAACAGATTGGTTAGAAGCCAAGTCGCGCAGGGCAGCGTCTCTGAGTTCAATATCTCTTTCAGTTCTTTCTAGGGATACTGTTAACTGTTCTCGTGTAGAATCGGCTTCTCGTAGTTGTGCGGTAAGGTTTCGGCGAATAATTGAGAGTATCTTTGATTCAATTTGATCGGTTGTGGCTTTTACGGTAATTTCGGCTTCTTTAATTTGCGGGTGCGTTGTACTAAGTCGATCTCGCAGTGCACGAAGGTTTGCTTCGAGTGATTCAAGTATTTGTTCCTGTCTTAAAATAATAGGATCTTTTTCAGCTAAAAGGCGGTCATCCATTGTTGGCTCAAGAGTTCCGTCAAGTTTTGCAGCAATTTGAAGATATCTTTGATTCAAAGCCATCATGCTCTGTCTTGACTCTGTGGCCTGTTCTGTTAATTTTTCGATTTCAAACATGGTTGCCGAGAACCGAGTGTCATCTAGCGTTGTAATTCCCATTTTGTGAATAAACGCCTGCATGTAGTCATTCAAGTCATTAATTTTAAATTTAATATGCCGGCCCTGCTCCTCAAACAATTCCGAATTGCTTCTAAAACTTTCATCATCAAGTTCTTTTGTTCGCGCCATGTATGACTTTGCAATTGCATTCAACACAATAGGAACATCACTTGGTACGTGTGCAGACCAAGTTACACCATACAGGTTTGTGCCCCTTTTAATAATTGTGCGTATCTCTTCAAGAAGTTCATCAACCGCATCATCAACAAGCAAAACGCTCGTTCCCGATTCAGATTCAATAAATGGCTTAATCCATTCAGTCTCTCGAATTGACCGATCCTCGATTGCCCGAGTGAGAATTGAACGCTCTTTGATAATAAAGGTTTGGGTGGCTGCAATCATCTCAACCATTTTGTCACTGGTACTTGAGGTTGTTGCAATATCCGTTGCCTCTCCAAGACCAGGACGAACCTCAAACATGACATCACCAGAATAAAGTGGGTAGAACCGAGAGAAACCAAAAAAAGCAGCAGTACCTAGAATTGCGCCAATCACGCCCCATACAGGTAAACCCTTCCAATACCTCCTTAACACGCGGATAGGGTCAATGGCTCGCCCCTTTGGCATTGGGCGATTCGGAGAACCAATCTTTTTCGATGGTGGTACTGGCATTACTCTACTTCTTTCAATTACTCAGGCACAACAACCTGAGTGTTGCGAATATCGTCCTGAAGGGCTGTTATTCTATTGGTTGAATATGGGTCTTTGGCAAGTTCTTGCGCCAATCTTAGATAATCCATGGCTTTATCGTATTCCCCGCGTTTCATAACTAGTTGCGCTAAATGGACATACGCATCCATCGATTCGCCGTTTCGTACTGATCGTTGTAAAAAGTCTTCTGCCTTTTCCTTTCTGCCGGTCTGATAATAACTCCACCCTAAGGCATCGAGCACTTCAGGCAATCGGGGCGATAAGCTCCGAGCTCGTTCTGCGAAGATAATGCCTCTTTCTGGTTGTCCAAGTTGATCCGAGTAGAGTAGGCCAAGTCGAGCCATTGCCATTGCATTTGAAGGATCAACCTGTAAGAGAAAGTCGAGAATCTCAACAGCTTTATCGTAGTTGTTTGTCCGTTCATACAATACTGCGGCGGTGTCTAGAATTGAAATATTTCGTGGTGCTTGTTGAAGCGCCTGCTTTGCAAGTTCCAACCCCTCCTCAGGCTTGTTCATGTACACACCAACAACATAGGCGTAATTATTCAGGATAACCGGAGAATTGGTTTCGTCAACGAGCTGTTGAAATACATTCCTACTTTCTTCAAACCTACCTTGTTCAACCAAAAAACCGCCGCGCATATTTAAAAGGTGGACTCGCATCTCGCCAGAGACGTCGGGGACCGCAAGTGCTTCATCAATAATCTGATGTGCCTTGTTAATGGAGTCGCCACCAAATTCTTTGTAATAATACGCTAATCCAGCTAGTTGCTCTACTGTTAAATTACTTTCGGAAAGTTGCCGAGCCATTTGGGCACCATCTTCAGCAGCATCCTTAAATAATGCGTGAAGATCCCTGAACCAAATGACTATCGACATTGGTTCGATCCAACCATTGTCAATAGCTGTTTTATATGACTTCCAAGCACTCTCCATTGCCTTCATCGACGCTCTTTCCTGTCCTAAATTCTTTAAGGCTACTGCTTCAAGCAATTGCGTGATTGGATGCAGTTTTGAAACATCCCCTTGCGCCATTGCGAGAATCTGGGCGTTTGGAAGGGGCTGGTCTGTATGAGTCATTTCGTCAATACGATGCAACAAACCAACTGACTGCTCACGTTCTAGTGCAGCAATATATGCTTTAATCGCTTCTTTTCGATCGTCATTAGCACGAATATGCAAGTCGCCGAGTTCCCTATACCATAAACTATTTGATGGATTAAAGGCTATCCCTTGCTCTGCTACGGTAATTGCTCGAGTTACATTATCTACATCAAGGTATGCTTCTATTAATCGTTGACGGACCACATCTGATTCCTCATTCTCAGAAAGAAAACGAGCCAATCTATCAATCGCTCTATCTAGTTGTCCGTCCGCTTGCAAAACATCGGCGCGAACTACTGCAAATTGTTCTGAATTCCCGGTCGCACTTTCACCTTCGTCGGCGACAATGAGAGCTTCTTCAAGCAGTTCTTTTTTTTGCGTTAAGCGATATTCATTTAGTAAACTTTTACAGAGACGAAATCGCGGCGCTTGATTTGATGGATCAATCTCAATAGCAGCATTAAGGGCATTTCGATAGTGCACTAATTCAACAGACGCTGCTTGGATATCGCCTTGAGTAAGAAACTGCTCACTACGAACTCGCAAAATCAATGCCCTTAACATTGCTGAACTCAATGGGTCGTTAATTGTTGAGATTGACTCTAGTGCTTTTTCTGCCGCATCAAACTGACCAGATAGTGCGAGGGAATTGATGCGGTTCAACTGTAATATTCGATTCCCCGTTGCCTCAATTGGCTTGCTCAATACTTCGGCTGCTTCTTTATATTTTTTTTGTAGATAGAGAATCGTCCCGAGGGAAGCGTCTATTTCAAATTTATCGCTTTGAAATTCACGAGCAGATTCTAATATTGACGTCGCTTGTGAAATCCGTTCTGATTCAAGAAAAAAATCTGCTGCAGAGATAACTGCCATGGAATAATTAGGTGTACCTTTTTGCTTCTTGATAAACGAATCCCAAACTACTGAGGCATCAGAGAATTGCCCTCTGTCTCTTAGAAGCACACTGTGCAATTTGCACATACGGATATCTTGATCTACTTCTTTTGAAAGATGTGTAAGTATTTCATCTACATTGTTTTTCCATTGTTGTTGCGCTTGAAGCAATGCCTGCTCTTTGGCTGGTGTAGGCATTTTGGACCATTTGCGCACAGTGTGTACCGGAGAACCATCTGGATTCAATATTAACTCTCGTGTGGGTGTTTCATTAACATAGAACAAACCCAACTTAATTGCATTGACTCTATCGGATGGTTTGCGTAAATATTGATTGCGACGGTGCACATACACTTCTTCTCGCTTGCCAAAATTCATTTCAATGTCAAGCCATATTTCTAAAAGTTGGCTATTGTTTGGAAATTGAGATCGTGCAAGACGAATGACCCGAAGTAGGCGGGCAATATCACTTTCCGTTTTCAATAATGATCCGACATATCCTCGAATGTTTTTCATGGCCTTTGGAGAGATTCGATATGCTTCTTCATTTGCTGCAAGAGCTTCCAAATCATTCCCCATTAAAGAATAAACCGCCCCAAGCATTCTCCACGACTCATCTGAAAATGGCACTTTTTCAGTCATGCTCTTACCTAATTCCAACGCCTTACCAAGTAGTCGCTCGTGCTCAACCAGATTGTCATCGGCCTTAAATTTATCTGCACGAAGCAGTAATAACATCACTTGATAGCCCATGACCTTTAGTTCCTGATCAGGCATATCCATGAGTTGGTTTATGAATCTATCCGCTTTCTCAATATCCCTTTCATCTAACGCTTGGCTAATTTTAAGTGGAATTAATTGTAATAAATCAATACCAAGATTTTCTGCAATTTGTTGATATTTTTCGCTCTCTATAAATGCACGACTCGAGAGATCTTTTGCCTGGGTTGCCTGATCAAGATCGCCCACTTTTTCCCAACGAACAGACTGGTTTTTCTTCTCTATCGCTAAAGAAAAAAGTTCTAATGCTATGAGTTCTGCCTTAATTTCCTCAGATTCATTTCCTGACTCAATGAGTTTGATAATGGACGCAATGCGATCATCGCTCTGCATAATTATCAATTCACGATTCAGTTGTTCTGAATCTGAATTCAAAGATATCGCTTTATTCATCCAGATAATAGCGTTTTCTTTATCGCCATCAGTAAAATACAGTTTCGACATCGCAGCAGACAGACGCCAATCTGAGTGGCCTGTTTCATTATCCTTTTCAACAATGAGAAAAATTGCATTTTCAAATTCTCCAACTGAAGCAGCGCGTTCTGCCTGCAATATCGTTGCAACAATTGGGTCTGTAATCATTGTGCCTTGGTCGTTTGGATTACTAGATGCAATTATATCGAATAATTTTACGACCTCTTCTTTCGTTTGCAAAGTTGTTGGCAAAGAAGAAAGTGTATATTTTGCGGCGTCAAAGTCAGACACTTGTATTTCGAGGCGAGCCTTGTTTAAATAGTGTATGGCGTATCCAGGCTCCTTACTAATCGCCTCGCCTAATCGTTCTATTGCTAGCCCTTTCGCACCCGTTTCAGCTAAAGCTTTTGCAGCCTGTTCAAGTCGTTCACCTGATGATGATGGGTCTCGTGAAATAACCTCTTCAAGTTTCGACGCCGCAACTTCGTAATTCTCTTCCGCAAGGGCAATAATTCCGTCTGCTGAAAGAAGAAGCGTGTTGTTGGGATTATTCGACACATAATCTGCAAGCAACGAACGATATTCATTCGACCTTTTGAGCAACGATGATTTGTCGTCAATGTTCTCTGGATCCAAGGCTTGCATCGCCAAGAGATTGACGAGAAAATGTGCTGCTTGTGGTCGTGCTGCAAATTGCACAATAGATTCAAATCGTACTGTTTGTTGAGGGGAATCAATTATTACTTTTGCAAATTTCTCTGCTTCTTCAAATTTTTCATTTTTTTTCAGGACATTGATTAACATTTCTTGTGCAGCAACGTCATTGGGAGCATACGCAATTCGCTTTTTAAGTAACTCTTCTGCAAATTTATTACCTTCTCCTCGTGAACTTGTTAACAACGACGCAGCTTCTAGTGTCAGCATACCGTGTTGCTCCGGATTAAATGCCTCAACTAACTTGCGCTGTTGCTGTGCGATACGGTCATCTGCTTGGTCGAGCACCTCTTGCGTAACTCCTTGCTGGGCTGTGACGTATCTCTTATGCAACCGCGCTCTATCTAAAACTAGTTCGCGAAAGTGCGTTCCTAAAACCTCAAAACTGTCGCCCGCAGCAGCTAAGGCCTTCTGCATAGTTTCATCAGCAAGAAGTCGATTTGATATTGCTTGTGAGGTCTTGCCTTCATTTTCTAATCGATAATAAACGGCCATTCGACCATGAGCAAGCGCCGACCAAGCACGTACATTTCCTGGGTCACTCTTGAGGACTGATTCTATTTCTTCCTCACCTGGAAAACGAACGTTCCCGAAATCGTCATACGTTTCAGTCATGGACTTATCTTTGATTTTTAACTTCGACAAACCAATGTAAAGGTCTAATTCGTAGCGTCGTGGGTCATCTGGTGAAATCTTACCTAAACCCGATTCTGCAGACGTTTGTAGTCGTTGCCAATAGGAAACATCTGATGTCATATTCGCAACACGATACAATTCATCAGCGACATCTAAATGCACATCTATATCAAGTGGTTTGTATCTTGCGGCGTGAACAAGCGTCGTCAAATAACTATTGTAAAGAGCGAACGCTTCTTCTATCGTTACGGGAGTTATCCTCAAGACAGTATCTTGAAGTTTCTTAATATACAGAAGATTATTTGGTTCTTTGGTTACCGCCCGACCATACAATTTGTATGCTTTTTTAAGTTCACCTTCTGCGACATACGAATCTCCATTGCGAATGTTTCGTTCGGCACTCTTTAGATTTACGTAAAGCATTGCCGCAAAAGCACCACCAATGACAATTGCTGCAGCAACTAAAATTATTATGAGCTTCTTATTTGCTTTTGAGGCTTTTCGTTTATGTTTTTTGTTTTTATGTACTGATTTGTATTTCTTTTTCGCCATCTATTTCACGGCTCCTAGTTTTTTATATCGTTATCTGATTTCGTTACTTCTGCCCAATCAGGCAGGCATTTCATGATTTCTGGCAATAATTCTGATATGAATTCAGAAGCAATAGCGTTGAAATCCTCCAACGTTGATTGCGGGTCGCTTAGAATTGTAAGTTGAATCTTACAGTAGTATGCGTATTGAGAGGAACGGTCGAATGCTAACATTCTGATACGTTCCGGATACGCAGTAGTTCTTCCGTTCGCCACGAAAAAGTATCCCGCAACCACCTGATCATCACCTATAGAAGGATGGCTAAACTGAGTAGTTCTGATTTCAAATTCACCTGCTGGCAACCGAACGAAAGAGGCGTTTCCATCAAGAGTAACTCCATCCTCAATAACAGGATAACCAACGCCATCAAATCTAAACTCAGGATCTTCTGTCCAATCACTTTTGTCGAGTTCTAGCGATAGAGTAATCGGTTCAGCAGTGAGTGGCACATAACCACCAGCCACCATGCATCGGTCTGGAACGTGCGGCACAGCATCAACCTGTCCGGTGTAATAGGCAATGTGCAATTGAATAGGCGGAACACTATTTTGTTTGTTTCTGTACGTTCGACTCAGGTACAGTTCTGTTCCAAGTGCCTCAACGCCAGCAGCATCAAAACGATTGTCTTCCCCTATTCGTTTCCATCCTTCAATGACTGTTGGTATTGAGGCAAAATCTTTTATTGGATATACCGGAATCTTTTTAAGATACACATTGAGAGCGCTCACGCCTACCTGCAATCCGACTGCGGAAATTGCAAGAATCACTATTGCCACAATAAAGTTCTTCGTAGCAGAACCATTAAAGCGAATTACTGAATGTTCGAATTCTTCTTCTTCTTCTTCTTCTTCAATTACAAGATTTTTTAAGATCCAGACAATTCCCAAATACATTAAGAAAGCAGGGATAAGCCAAAGCGTTCCAACAAACGTATGAAAATCCCCTGCAGCGAAATCTGTATTTGCAATGCTAAGAAGACCTAACGTCATCACTCGAAGAATGTTTACGAAAACTGCTATTGGTAATGCCAAAACCACAAGAGATATTCGTTGCCAAAGATATGGCAATCCCGTATAAGCCATCGCTACTCCTAGCGCTAAAAACGCCATGAGCATTCTCATACCTGAGCACGCCTCGGCAATGTTGAGGGGGTGTGCGGTGTCGTTGTATAAAATTTCTAAGGTGTTTCCAGAACGAGTAACATCTAAACCTAATAAGGTTAAACCATAATAAGAACCAACTGATGCAATGTCTTGTAATTTAAAGGTGATGATTTCCATAAATCTGTCAGAAATCGATTGCCCAAAAATAAACAAATACACCAGAGGAAACCAAAGATAGAGCATTGCTCTCCAGCCAAACAAGTATAAACAAATCCCCAGAAGGGTAAGCCCCACACCAAATCCCATCAGATTGTGGTGATGCATCGCAGTAGGTCCAAGCGCACAGAGCGTATACCAACCCAGACCAAGGAAAATTAAAACAATTCCACTCCATGCTCGGCGAAACGGCTTTCTAAGTAATTTTCCTCTACAAAGCCAAACAAAGTAACCCGAGATAAATGGGATGACAAGCGTGTGTCCCCAATCAGCTTGTTGTTGAATAGCAAACCAAAATTGCCTTTGAAGAAAATCCCAAAAAATCCAACTAAATGCGACCAGAAGCAGCCCAGACCACAACAAAATTCGCTGTTTAGAAATCTCTTGTGTTTGTTGACACGCTGTACCTTCGCTCATAGTTTCATACAATCGGTTAGTAAACTCACTCTCTCAAGCACGAAAGGGAATAATCCGACACTCCACGGTACAAGGTACGGCAGCACCAACAACGATATTCGATGATAAAACGCCTGAATCCAAAGACCTCATTACGGAGGCCTTCCAAATACGTCGTTGCCAAAATTTCGATCGAGGAGAAATCCGAAACCATAGGTCGTTCTAAACCCATTTCGGACAATTGCCATGGGTGTAGCACCCCAAGTTGTTCCAATACTTATTAGATCATTTGGCTTTAAGAAGATATCTGGTTCAGTTCTTTGGAGTATTGCTGCATAGTTAAGTGTAATAGTTGCTTGCACATCATCAAACCGGCGTGTCAGACTAACTTTTTCTGGAACTGCAATTGCGCCGAGACCACCCGCTGAAGTTATAAATTCGGTAAGTGTAATTTTGTGTCCCGTTGCCGGATAGGTATAAACTCCCGGTCGACCAACCTCGCCTCGAACATAAAGATTACCAAGCGGTGCGCCTTTAACATACACACGATCTTTCGGACGAATTACGATGTTATATGAACTATCGCCATGCTTGAGGAGATCCCAAGGAATCTCGATTATTCGCTCAAGAACAGAAGGCTCATTCAAAGTTGTACGCGATTCTTTTTCTTTTTTCGTTTCCTTTTGTGACCCTGTACTTACAGGTATCCACGAATCTGTTTCTGGAACATATATATACGCTGAATCTTTTGTTTCTGTCTTTGCAGTCGGCAACAAATCATCGATGTCAACAGGCGGACTACCTTGAGAATGCAACATGCCGTTTCTTGCTGGCACTATGTCGTCAATATCTATTAATTCATGTTTCCCTGTTTGGATTATTCCGGGTGAAATAGAGTGGGCTGGTTGTTGTTTATCATCTTCGATGTCAAGTTGATTGATGAGCACATCAATCGATGGTGATAAAATGTTGTCTGTGGAAGATGCCGCTTCATCAATTGGTGCAGGCTCGGGGGGAGATGTTACATCTGGGCTGCTCGTCGTACCCACATCTAGCTGATTGATTAGATCTTCAATATTCGGTGTAGTAGGAGTTTGATTTGCTGGAGTTTTGGGCTGGGATTTGTGTGTATTTGTTTGAGGTGTTTGGTTTGTTTTATTCATTCGATTCCATGATGGAATGACGGCGTCGCTAATTTCTAGTTGTCGAATAATATAAATATCTCGAGTCGATTGAGGCACACCTCCTGCGAGTGCAAGCGCATCTACGAGTCGCAAGTCTGGATTTTGCAACGTAAACAATCCCCATCGAGTAAGTCCGCCGTACACCGTATACGTCATTGCTGTTTGGTCAACCACTTCTAGTTGCACGCTTGGATGGGTCATTATTTTTCCTAGTTCTTTACTTATAAGTTCCTGAGCTCCTTGAGCTGTCAAACCTGCAACGAGAATGTTGCCCAACTCCGGCACCCTAAGATGCCCACTCACATCAACCCTACGCATTACTGGATGATGCTGGTTGGTTGCGTATAGACCATAAATTTGCAAGTCCAACACATCACCAGGATGAATTTTATACGTCAAATCTGATGGCATCAGGTCTTGAGGAGTTACCCTCGAAAGTTGAGGCCAAACAACTGGTTCTTCAATGATATCGATACGATCTAAAATTGGAATTGTTGTTGGGGTTGGTTTGTAGTACCCTTGTGAGTCGGGATCACCCATCCAACTATTCGCATTGCAGCCCCCTATAAATAAAACGCCTAGAATCACGACACTGCTCAAGCAGAAGTGTGCTTTAGCCTGTCGTATTGTTATCTTTATCCAGTCACTCAAGGGTAGCCCTTTGCAATTCAAGAATCCAACATATAGCCCCCACACTATCGATATGCGGGATGGTATCGGACTTCATCGACCATTGATAGGCACGTTGTTGAACGATTATCGCTCTCTGTTTGCTAGAATATCCTTCTTGTGACAAAGCATTCTCCTACCTCAAGACATCCAAAACCACTTGGTGGTGATACGGCTCGCAAAACGAGAAGTTCGTTCACTATAGATTTGAGCGAACAAGTTCTTAATAACGAGGATGGTTCGCATTCGTTGTTGATGCAACGTAAACCCCCATGGATTCGTGCCCAAATACCCGGCGGTGATACGTACGTTGCAATGCGTCAAAATATGGAAAAACATGGGCTTCATACGGTTTGCCAAGAGGCATCCTGCCCAAATATTGGTGATTGCTGGACACGAGGAACCGCCACAATTATGATTCTTGGCGATATTTGCACACGATCCTGTGGTTTCTGCAATATTCGAACCGGCAAACCAAAGCCACCAGATTACGATGAGCCTATAAATGTTGGTAAGTCCGTCGCACTCATGGGTTTACGACACATTGTTATAACGTGTGTTGATCGCGATGATTTGCCAGACGGTGGTGCTCAGATTTGGGCAGAAACAATTGATGCTGTCCACCAGGCAGCGCCCGAAACATCGGTCGAGGCTCTAATTGGCGATTTGAGAGGAAATGAAGATGATTTGGCAACAATTATTGGCTCAAAACCAGAAATACTTGCTCATAATCTCGAAACAGTCCCTCGAATGCACGGCGCAGTCCGACCTCAAGCAACCTACGACCGTTCCATGCAGGTATTAGAAAGCATTTCGAACGCTGGTCTTGTTTGTAAAACAGGCATCATGGTGGGAATAGGTGAAACTGATGAGGAAGTATTCGAGACACTTGCTGATATTATGGCCAAAACTGGGACAGAAATTATTACGATTGGGCAATACCTTCAACCTAGTCGAAACCACTTACCAATTGATCGATGGGTACACCCGGACCAATTCAAAATATACGAAGAAGAAGGGCTCAAACTAGGTTTCAGAGTCGTCGAATCAGGCCCACTTGTAAGAAGCTCATTCCATGCAGAGGAACAGGTGCAATTACACAAAGAGAAAGAAGCATAACTATTTCCTTCACAACGTGTTAAGTCGCTCTAGAAAGATGCCGATTTCTGTTTTATGATTCATGACCCAAGCATTAAATCAGATACCTCTTCAGCAAACCAAAACCGCCGTGATCGCTCTAGAACAGCGTTTCAAGGAGAAGCAGTTCTTCGGTGGAGCCATGACTTTAATACCCCTATCCGGTATCAAGTCGTAGACAGAAGCAATGGTGGCATGCGAATAATCTCGCAATTCCCACTTTCTGAGGGCATGACGGGTGTAATCACTCGTTATTTACCCGAAGGAGAAGCGGTTCATCAGCCAATGATGGTCGCTTGGTCTAGTTCCACTCCATGTGATGACGGGTACCACTGTGGCATCTGGTTCTTCGGTTCCTAATCGCCCAAAAGTTACAATGCTTACATATTGGAAGAATTAATATGGCCATATAGCCACATTAATCAGGTTTTCTGGGATGCTCTAAATCCTGATAATCAGCATATATGGCCTAAAAACACCGCGAGCCCACGCTTTTGGCATGGGCTTGCAGAGGAGAGAAGGAAGAAAGAGAGAGGAGTTTAGTTATGGTGGCTTCCGTGCCACCAAAGAGACAAGTGTCAAAGAAAGCAATCTTTTCATCTTTTTAAATTTATTTTGTTCGAATGAAATGGTACTCCCAGTGCCTTATCAAAAAGAGCCAGCGGAGTGCTGGTTTCTCAACATGACAGGAAGTCGCCCATGATCGCCGACACATCACCACTTGGCCATATTGGCCCTACATCGTTACCAACAAATAAAACAAATAAATTGCGGCTCCAAACCGATCAATACAACGATCGACTAGGTACCTTTTTCTCAAATCTATCGTGGACCGATAGACAGGTTCTTGCACTGCATTTTGCCGAACGATTGTCTGCTTGGGAAATACATGTTGTTCTCAATATGTCTATGAGCGATGTACTTTGCAGAATTCAACGGCTAAGAAAAATCGCTAGCGATTCAATTCAGGCATCACAACGGTGTGCGCAATCACCGCTCTCCTTAAAGTAATTATTTGCAAGCGCAACGTAAATTGAGCATCTGCAAAAACGCTTCGAAATTACATACGCAATCAATGCACCGGCAAGCATAGGCATCGTCGCGTGTACCGAGTCTGTCATTTCAACCATTATTACAACCGCTGTAACTGGGCTTTGCACTACAGCAGCAAAAAAACACGCCATCGAAATCATTATTATAAGATTTGCATCAACACTTGCTGCCCACTCAAAGTTGTGTATTACATTAGTAAACCATTGGCCAAAACCAGCGCCAGCAGAAAGTGATGGGTCAAATAGCCCTCCGGGGATTCCACTAAGCATGGTTAACGCAGTTGCAACCACGCGCAGCGGAGCGTAATGCCATGGCATTTCTTCGCCGTGCATTAACATCGATTGCGCTTCAGCAAATCCAGTACCAAGTGTTTGCCCAGAAGATAGCCAACCAACAAAACCTATTGCCAATCCAATTGTCATTGGAACAATAATTGGTCTTTGAAGCATTATCTTAGATACTCGTGGATAGACACGCACAATAAAGCATGAAAACAAACCACCACTTACGCCCATACATATAGCAATCAAAGGAACAAATACCCACACTTGCCAAGAAACGACAGGCGCTTTCACTTCCCCATAAAACCAGTAGTCACCAAAAAAACCTATACAAACTGAACAAGCAACTAATACAACACCTATGATTATTCCAAGATTTCTTTTGTCAAACGTTCTTCCAATCTCCTCAATCGAAAAAACTACGCCTGCAATAGGAGCGTTAAACGCTGCGGCAATTCCTGCTGCTCCGCCAGCTAGAATTAATCCACGCTGCACTAAATGCTGTGGCAACACAACAACTTTCCTGCATAAGTACATAATGCAAGCACCCGCCTGAACAGTTGGTCCTTCGCGACCCATAGATGCCCCGCTAAAAAGTCCTATCGTGGTTAATAATATTTTGCCAAACAAAATTCTAGGCGACAACATTGGTTTCTTAAATTTAAGGATTTCATTTTTATTACAGTCTATAATCCCAAGCATTTGATGGAAAGATTTTTTACCAACTATTATCTGAGTCTCGAGAAAAGAGAAATTCCAAAATGGAAGTTGAGGTTGAAGAAGAAGGTAAGATTGTAGAGGCTCAGTAAAGAAAATGAAAAGTAAATTCCATCAAGATAATAAATAATAGAAATACAAATTCCTGATCAATAAATAAATTCCAAATTCTGCATTTACAATTCTCATATTAATTATCTTTGGGAACTTGTTCTTCTCTAAAGTAAGTTCTGGAATTGGAATATTTACACACTGCTCAAAGGAATGAATCTCTGGTAAATATTTCATAATAGTTTCTTGATGGGAAATGCAGCTTCTCTTTGATCTTGAGTTACCGTTCCATCCAGAGCGTTTCTACGTTACAGGAATTCAGCTCTTCATGGATTTAAGGTTGTAACTCTTCATCTTGTAATTCTTTTGGAGGAATTCTTCTTTACTGTCCCGAAGTTATCAAAGGAACAGAATGTAAAATCTCACGCGAGAATGGTTTGTAAGATTTCATATTATCTCTGGCCAAAGGATTTAT
>PVBE012497131.1_pt1 | contig 20253 bp, 15 predicted proteins | sample 1631181 | NCBI WGS metagenome assembly PVBE01 (sample SAMN08397723, study PRJNA350692) | Marine metagenome, whole genome shotgun sequencing project. | isolation source: water | place: Pacific Ocean | collected 2012-04 | reverse complement strand
GATGGTCAGGCTCCGCCTCCGGATGGTCAGGCTCCGCCTCCGGATGGTCAGGCTCCGCCTCCGGATGGTCAGGCTCCGCCTCCGGTCGGAGTAGATGGTCAGGCTCCGCCTCCGGATGGTCAGGCTCCGCCTCCGGATGGGCAGGCTCCGCCTCCGTGTCCGGAGGGTCAGACGGATTGTCCGCCGCCGGAGGGCGGTCAGGGCCAGGGCGGTCCGGGTCAGGGCGGTCCGGGTCAGGGCGGTCCGGGTGGAATGCCCCAGGGTTGTCCGCCTGAGGGCACGATCGACGAGGCGACCAACACGTGTTCGTTCACCGACGCCGAGGGCAACGCGATCGCGATCGACCTGGAGACCGGTCAGGGCACCATCATCCTGCCCGACGGTCGCGAACAGCCCTTCGTCATGGGCGGACCCGGCATGGGTCCCGGCCCCGGTGGCGGACGCGGCGACGTCCAGGGCTGTCCACCTGAGGGCACCGTCGACGAGGCGACCAACACGTGTTCGTTCACCGATCCCGGTGGCAACACGATCAGCTTCGACATCGAGACCGGCCAGGGCACCATCACCATGCCCGACGGCCAGGAGGCGCCCTTCGACATGCGGGGTGGCCCCGGTGGCCCGGGTGGCAGCGGTCCCGGTTGTCCACCCGAAGGCGAAATCAACGAGGAGACCAACACCTGTTCGTTCACCGACCCCAGCGGTTCGATGATCACGCTCGACCTGACCACCGGCCGGGGCACGATCATGAAACCCGACGGCTCCATCGAGGAGATGCGGATGGACATGGGCGGTGGCCCCGGCATGGGCATGCCCCAGGGCTGTCCGCCCAACGGCTTCCATGACGAGGAGGCCAACACCTGCAGTTTCAGCGACCCGCAGGGCAACCAGATCTCCTACAACCTCGACACGATGGAAGGCACCATCACCTTCTCTGATGGCCGCGTCGAGCCATTCAACATGAACGAGATGGGTGGTCCGGGTGGCGGACCCGGTGGCCCCGGCGGGGCACCCGGCTGTCCGCCCGAAGGCACCGTCGACGAGGAGACCAACACGTGCTCGTTCACCGATCCCGCCGGCAACGCGATCGTGTTCGACCTGGCGACCGGAGCCGGCACGGTCACCCATTCCGACGGCCGCATCGAGGACTTCCGGATGCAGGGACCACAGGGTGGTCCCGGTGGCCCGGGTGGCGGCTTCTTCCCCGGCGGGCCCCAGGAGTGCCCACCCGACGCCACGATCGAGGGCGACATCTGCACCATGAGCGACCCGGCCGGCAACCGGGTCGAGATGAACATGGAGACCGGCCACATCCGGATGTTCGATCCGCAGGGCAACGAAATCCCCATGGGCGGGGGAGGCCCGGGTGGACCCGGCGGTGGCCAGATGGGTTGCCCACCGGAGGGCACCATCGACGAGGCGGCCAATACCTGTTCGTTCACCGACCCCGGTGGCAACACGATCACGGTCGACATGGAGACCGGCGAGGGCACCATCACGGATCCCAGTGGTGAGGTCCGCGACTTCGACATGCGCGGGGGAGGCCCGGGTGGACCCGGCGGTGGCCAGATGGGCTGCCCACCGGAGGGCACCATCGACGAGGAGACCGGGACGTGCACGTTCGCCGATCCGCAGGGCAACACGATCTCGTTCAACCTCGAGACCGGTGAAGGAACCATCACGCTCCAGAACGGCGAAGTCGAACCGTTCAGGATGGGCCCGCACCAGGGATCAGACGGTCCGCAGGGTCCCGGTGGCTGTCCGCCCGAGGGATCCATCGTCGACGGCATCTGCACCTTCACCGATCCGGGTGGCAACACCATCCAGGTCGACATGGCCACCGGCCAGGGCACGATCACGGATGCCAGTGGTGAGGTCCGCGACTTCGACATGCGCGGAGGCGGCCCCGGTGGTCCCGGCGGCGGACCGGGCGAGATGGGCTGTCCGCCCAACGTCGTCCGCAACGAAGACGGCAGCTGCACGCTGACCAACCCAGACGGCACGCTGACCACGATCAACCCCGAGACCGGTGAGATGTCGCACACCGACCGGCAGGGACGCACCCGGTCGTTCCGCCAGGTCTTCAACGACGACGGCACCATCACGACGATCTCGTCCGACGGACAGACCGATACCTTCGACCCGGTCAGCGGCACCCGGACCGAGACCATGCCCAACGGCATGACCTGCAACATGTCCGAGGACTTCGACACGAACACCTCGACCCGGCGCTGTTCCGACGGCGGTTGGAGCAAGGAGGACCGGTCCACCGGACGTCGCTGGGGCGCCGATCCCAACGGCTGCGAATGGGAGGAGACCCGCAACGATGACGGAACCGTCACGCGGAGCAACTGCGACGGGGCATCGGGCACCTTCGACCCGGAGACGGGTGTAGGCACGTTCGTCGACCCGTCGGGCCGGGTGGTACGCGAGGTCAGGAACGAGGACGGCACCGTCACCCACACGAGTTCCGACGGCTTCGCCAGTACCTGCGACAACGACACGGGCGAGTGCACGATCGTCGAACCGGACGGCCGGACCGGCACCGTCAAGCAGTACAGCGACGGTCGCCGCGAGACGACCTACTCCGACGGCAGCGTCGCCGTCTGGAGCCCGGACGGCAGCCGTGAGTACACGGGTGCCGACGGCTGCACGCAGATGGTCACCAAGAACGAGGACGGATCGCTGACGCACAGCAACTGTGACGGCTCGTCACAGACCACGCAGAACCTTTCGGACGGTTCGACCCGGGTGTCCTTCTCAGACGGGCGTGTGGCGACCATGAACCCGGACGGCAGCCGGACGCTGGTCGATGCCGACGGCAACACGTTCACCGAGGAACTCAACTCCGACGGCTCGATCACCCGGACCCGACCGGACGGCTCCTCGATGACGCAGAGTCCGGACGGCAGTTTCGTACTCACGACGGCCGACGGGGAGACCCGCGAGGCGAAGCGAAACGATGACGGCGAGCTCGAGGTCGAGTTCGACGGCGGTCAGGTCACGCTCGCCGCCGACGGGTCCGGAACCGTGGTCACCGACGACGGGACCACCGTCGAGATCGGGGTGGAGGCCGACGGGTCGACTGTTGCCGTTGTCGACGACGGCGAGGAGGCCTCGTGGGAGCCCACCGGTGACACAACCCTGACGACGGCCGACGGCGAAACGTCCACACGTTCGGTCAACGCCGATGGCAGCATCGTGACCACCGACGAGGAGGGCAGCGAGATCGTGTGGAGCCCGGACGAGGACCTCGACGCGGGTGGAGAGGCCACATCCACGGCAGCGGTCGTGGACGAGGCGGCCTCGGAACTGCTCGAAAGCGTCGGCATCGAGGAGATCACCTCCGAGGGCGGCTTCAGCACGGCACAGGCATCCGGCGTCAGCGCGGCGATCGACGCCATGACGGCCCAGTTGGCCGCAGCCCAGGCGACCGAGGACCTGAGGGGCCAGGCCACCGTGAGCAGCGCAGTGTTCGAGCTGGTACTCGACCTGGAGGCGGCGTCATTGGAGGCAACAGAAAACGAAGACACGGTCGGCGCACTCGTCATCAACTCGCTGATGGAGGATGCGTTGGCGGTGTTGGACGGCTAGCAGAGGAGCGGGCAGATGCAGAGCATGCGACGACGACTGGGCGGTGGCCTCGTGGCGCTGGCGTTGATCGCCGGGGCCTGTGGTGGCGGAGGAGGCGACGACGTGGTCAAGACCACGACGACCGTCGCGCCGACCACCACCGAGGCGCCGACCACCACCGAGGCGCCGACCACCACCGAGGCGCCGACCACCACCGAGGCGCCCACCACCACCGTCGTCGAGACGACGACTTCGGTCAACGACGAGGGGCAGACGGTTCTCGACGGGGGAGCGGTCGCCGACTGCGTCATCGAGCCGCTGGCCGACTGTGCCGGAGCCCAGATGAAGTTCACGAACCTGGCCGGCGCACAGTTGGCGGGGGCGAACCTCTACAGGGCCCGCCTGGACGCCTCGGACCTGACCGGCGCCAACCTGATGGGGGCGAGCCTCTTCTACGCCGGCCTCACCGGAGCCGTGATGACGGCGGCCAACCTCCGTGGTGCCAGCCTGATCAACGCCGACCTGACGGGCGTCGACCTCTCGAGCGCCGTGCTGGTCAGCGTCGACCTGACCGAGGCCAGCCTGATCAACGCCAACCTCACCGGCGCCGACCTGACCAACGCCATCCTCGTCAACGCCGACCTCACGGGCACGGTCCTCGAAGGGGCGGTCTTATGCAACACCGTGATGGTCTCGGGAATGATCTCCAACGATTCCTGCTCGACTAGCAGTTCGGAGTCGGACGAAGACACCGAGGAGACCGAGGAGTAGCGCACCGGGGCGTCATCGACGAAGGTGCCCCCGGGACAAGATTTCTCCGGCTCGGGGTGCGCGCCCGTGGTGGTTGTCGCAGGGTGCCCCTACCCTCGGTGGTGCCGCTCGGAGTCGGCGGTTGACGACTCCTCCCGCCCCGGCCGGACCGGGACCGCCCAGCGGTTCCCGCACGGCCGATTCGTCCGGGAGGATCCGTGCTCGCAACCGTCCATGCCGCCACCCTGCTCGGGGTCCGTGGCCATCCCGTCCGTGTCGAGGTCCATGTCGACAACGGCCTGCCCGCGTTCAACGTCGTCGGCCTGCCCGACGCCTCGTGCAAGGAGGCCCGTGACCGGGTCCGGGCAGCACTCGTCTCGAGCGGACTGGCCTGGCCTTCTCGCCGCATCACAGTCAACCTGGCACCCACCGGCGTCCCGAAGGCGGGGGCCGTCCTTGACCTCCCCATGGCCGTCGGCCTCCTCGTGGCCTGCGGCGCGGTCGAGCCTGACTCGATCGAGGGCATCGCCTTCCTGGGTGAGCTCGGCCTCGACGGCTCATTGCGTCCGATCCCCGGTGCGCTGCCGCTGGTCGACGCTGTCGAGGTCGGCGTCGTGGTTGTGGCCCCCGGCAACGTGGTCGAGGCACGGCTCGTCACCCCGACGGTGGTCCACACCGTTGCTGACCTCCGCGGCCTCGTTCTCGCCCTCCGCGGTGATGAGCCATGGCCCGAGGCCGGATCGCCCACGCCGGAGGCCTACACCTTCGAGGAACCCGACCTTGCCGATGTCCGGGGCCAGCGCATGGCCCGCTTCGCCATCGAGGTTGCGGCTGCCGGAGCCCACCACCTCCTCCTGATCGGTCCGCCGGGAGCCGGCAAGAGCATGCTGGCACGACGTCTGCCGGGGCTGCTCCCCGACCTGACCGGCGACCAGGCGCTCGAGGTGTCCCGTATCCGTTCGGCGGCCGGCGAGGCGTTGCCGACGGGGGGCCTGTTCCGGCGTCCGCCCTGGCGGTCCCCCCACCATGGGGCCTCGGCGGCGGCTCTTGTCGGTGGGGGGAGCGCTGCGATGCGCCCGGGCGAGATCAGCCTGGCGCACGGCGGGGTTCTGTTCCTCGACGAGTTGGGCGAGTTCGCCCCGAAGGTGCTCGATGCCCTTCGCCAACCACTCGAGGACGGCACAGTACAGATCAGCAGGGTTGCGGGCAGTGCCGACTATCCGGCACGGGTCCTTCTCGTGGCGGCCATGAACCCCTGTCCCTGTGGAGGGTCGGGTGCACCCGGTGGCTGTCGCTGTCCGGAGCACGTCCGGCTCAAGTACCTCCGGCGGGTGTCAGGGCCCCTGCTCGACCGGTTCGACCTGCGCATCGACGTCGACCGGCCGGAGCCCGTCGAGCTCCTCGACGGGAGCGACGGAGAACCTTCGTCTACCGTTGCCGCGCGGGTTGCGGAGGCCCGGGAGCTTGCCCGCTCGCGGGGCGTGGCCGCAAACGTCGAACTGGACGCACCGGCACTTGCAACGGCCGCGCCCCTGTCCCACGAGGCGACGCGCCTCCTGGAGGCAACGCTGCATGCGGGCCGGCTGAGCGCCCGCGGCCTGCATCGGGTCCGCACCGTTGCGCTCACCATTGCCGACCTCACAGGTCGGGAGGGCCCGATCGGCCCCGACCTCATCGACACGGCCCTCGGGCTCCGCATCGACCCGTTTCGCCCTGCCGGGCATGGCATCCACTGACGGCGTCGTGGCCTCCATGTCCGAGCTTCCCGATGCGGCCTGGCTGACCTCCCTCCTCGGCCTGCCGGCGATGGGACCGCGCCGCCTGGGTGCCCTGCTGGACGGCCGGTCGCCGCCAGAGGCCTGGACGGCTGTGCGATCCGGAAGGCCCCTCCCCGAGGTGGCCGACGTTGTGGGTGGTCGGGTGGGAGCGCTCTTCGCCGAATGGGCGAAGGCGGCAGGCGACATCGATCCCGCGGTCGTCTGGGCGGCCACCCGGGCGGCGGGGGTCGAGGTGGTCACCCTCGGCGATGCTGCCTACCCCCGGTGCCTGCTTACCGATCCCGAGCCGGCGCCCGTGCTGTTCGCCCTCGGGCGCCTGGATGCGGTTGCCGTTCCATCCCGTGTGGCCATCGTCGGTACACGTCGCTGTACCCGCTACGGGCGGGATGTGGCCATGGAACTCGGAGGCGCCCTGGCCGAAGCCGGCGTGGCTGTGGTCTCAGGCCTGGCGCTCGGCATCGACGGTGCCGCACATACAGGTGCGCTTGCCGCTGGGGGAGCGCCACCGATCGGCGTGGTGGCCACGGGGCTCGACATCGTGTACCCGGCGGCAAACCGTCGCCTGTGGAACCGGGTTGCCGAGGCGGGCGTGCTCTTCACCGAGGCTCCGCTCGGCACGGGCCCCCGAGGCTGGCGATTTCCGTCCAGGAACCGGATCATCGCAGGGTTCGCCGATGTGGTTGTCGTGGTCGAATCGCACACCTCCGGTGGTTCGCTGTACACCGTCGAGGCGGCGCTGGACCGTAATCGTCCAGTCCTGGCCGTCCCGGGCCCGATCCACAGTCCGGCATCCCGGGGGACCAACCATCTCCTGGCCGAGGGGTGTGTGCCGCTGTGCGGGATCGACGATGTCCTCACGGCGCTCGGCCTCGTCGGGTCCGCACCCCTGCCGGACGACCGCCGGACCACTCCCGACGGTTCGGACCTCGGGGTGCTCGATGCCGCCGGCTGGTCGCCGACGACCCTCGATGCCCTGGCACGGCGGGTCGACCTGGCCCCGGTCGACCTGGCTTCGTCGGTGGCTCGACTTGTCCGCACGGGCTGGTTCGACGAGGAACGGGGGTTCTACCAACGGGTGCGCTGATGGTTCGAGTTCTGGCACTTCGCTCCCCCCTGCGACTTCGATCCTCCGAGGGAGGAAACATGGTCCAACGACCTGCCCTGCTGCCCATCGCCGCCGCGTTCGCACTCGTGGTGCTGGTCGGCATCCTGACTGCTGCGCCGGTCGCCGCCCAGCCCGGCCCCGGTGGCCGCGACCCTGCCACCGGTGTCGACCACCCCGGAGATGCGCCGGTCGCCTATCAGGCCCCGGTCTACACACCGGTCATCGACGGGTTCCGACCGCCGGCCCGGCCGTGGTTGCCCGGCAACCGTGGCTACGAGTACGCCACGTTCCCCGGGCAGGTGGTGCGTGCCGCCGCCGACGGGAGAGTCTTGTTCGCCGGCACGGTTGCCGGCACCCGTCATGTCACCTTGATCCATTCAGACGGTCTACGGACCAGCTATTCGTTCCTGGCCTCGGTCGAGGTCGCGCAGGGCCGGGAGGTCCTCGCCGGGACGGCTGTGGGACGCGCCGCAACCACGTTCCACTTCGGTGTCCGCGACCCGGACGGTACCTACCTTGATCCGGGCCTGCTGTTCGAGACCAACGGCGTGCTTCGGGCCCGGCTGGCCCCCCACGACGAGGAGGCGATCGTCGCTGCGGCGCGAGAGTTCCTCGGCGACGAGCGGTCGGCGTTGGGGAACCTGGTTGCGGCCGCCGGGTCGGCGACCTCCTGGGCGGGCGCGCAGTTCGTCGAGGGCGCAACGCTCGGACACCAACTGCTTGTCAGCGCCGGACGGACAGCCCTCGGCGGCCTGACATGGTACGTCGAACGCCCGATCGCGACGGTGGGCGCCTCGATCGACCTCGCCACCGACCTCCTTGCAGCGCTGCCGACGCCCGAGTGCACACCCTCGGAGGTCGGCGTCGCGTCACCTCAGGGTGGCCGCGTCGCGATCCTGGTGCCGGGCCTCGGTTCCGGACAGGACGGTGGACCGATCACCGACCTCGACATGCGGGCCCTGGGCATCGATCCCGACGACGTCGTACGCTTTTCCTACGGGGGAGGGCGCTTCGCCGGCGACGTCCCCGTCCCCGAATGGGCTACGCGGTTGGAGGCTTCTCACGAGGTCGCAGGCGATGTGTACCGCCCGGTCGAGGAGAGTGCCGAACTCCTGGCGCAACTCCTCTCCGACATTGCGGGGGAGCGGCCCGGTGCCACCCTCGAGGTCTACGGGCATTCGCTGGGCGGCCTAGTGGCGCTCGAGGGTGTCGCCCGGTTGGCGGCTGACATCGATGCGCCACAGTTGCGCCTGGTGACGCTGTCGACACCGCACGGTGGAAACCTCCTGGCGGAGGGATTCGACTTCCTGGGTGCGCTGCCGGGCGTAGCCGAGGCCTTTCGCCTCGGCGGACGCCCTGAGGTCGGCCAGCCGGTCCTCGCCGACCTGGCGGTGGGTGCCCTGCGTCCGGCACCTGCGGGCGTCGAGGCGCTCAGCCTTGTGGCCTCCGGCGACCTGATCGTCCCGGCGGGTCGTGCCGAACTCGACGGTGCCCGCACGGTCGTCGTCGACATGCTCGGCACGGACGCCCATGGAGGCCTCGTCGGCCACCGGGACGCCCTACGCGAGATCAGCCTCTTCCTCGCAGGTCGGCCTGCGGCCTGCCAGTCGCTGGCAGAACGCCTGGGCGGGGTTGCGGTTCCGTTCATCATCGAGTCCGCAAACCAACTGGTCACGGCATACGGGTTGTCGGGGTACCTGGGGTGACCGGCGCCGTGGGTCCCGGGAGTCGCGATCCGCCGCCCGACTCCCGGGGGAGCCGCCGTCGGCCGCCGCTACACTCCTGCGCTGGCCACCGCACCGTGTGGTGGCCGCGAATCCACCTACACCCCGACCCACCCACGGTCGCCTCCGGGCGCAGGGACGGGGCGAGTCGAACCGATGGGAAAGGAGGGCACGGCATGGCTGTCGTGACCATGAAGCAGTTGCTCGAGGCGGGTGTGCACTTCGGTCACCAGACCCGCCGCTGGAACCCCAAGATGCAGCGGTTCATCCACGGCGAGCGGTCCGGGATCTACATAATCGATCTCCACCAGACCCTCGACCGGATCGAGAAGGCGTACGTGTTCGTGCGGGACCTCGTCGCCGATGGTGGCCGGGTGCTCTTCGTTGGCACAAAGCGCCAGGCACAGGATCCGATCAACTCCTACGCCGAGAAGTGTGGGATGCCGTTCATCAACCAGCGCTGGCTGGGTGGCACCCTCACCAACTTCTCGACCATCTCGAAGCGTGTCGGCAAGATGCTCGAGTACCAGCGCATGCGCGACTCGGGCGAGTTCGAGGCCATGCCCAAGAAGGAGGCGCTGTTGCTGTCGCGCGAGCTCGAAAAGCTCGAGCGGAACCTGGGTGGTATCCGGGACATGGAGCGGCTGCCCGATGCCGTATTCGTTATCGACACCGCCCGTGAGCACATCGCCGTCACAGAAGCCAACAAGTTGGGGATCCCGATCGTGGCAGTGGTCGACACCGATTGCGATCCGGACGTGATCCAGTACCTGATCCCCGGCAACGACGATGCCATCCGGGCCGGCCGGCTGCTCTGTCGCATCCTGTCCGACGCCGTCGAGGAGGGTCGCTACATCGCCAACTCCCGCATCGCTGCAGCAGAGGACGAAGGCCCTTCGCTCGATGCCGACGACCGTGCCGCCGAGCAGGCGGAGGCACGTGTCGAGGCCGAGGCGGCAGGAGCCGAACGTGAGGCCCGCGTGGTGGCGTCTGTGGAGGTTCCCGGTGAAGCCGGTGAGGCCGTAACCGAGGCGTCCGCTGATGCCGGAGATGCCGGTGATGCCGTAACCGAGGTGTCGGCTGAAGCCGGTGAGGCCGTGGCCGAGGCTCCCGCCGAAGCCGATGAGGTCGCTGCCGGGACCTTCCCCGACGACGAAGCCGTGGAAGGGTCCTGACTGGCATGGCTGACATCACTGCACGAGAGGTCAAGGCCCTACGTGACGCCACCGGCGCCGGGATGATGGACGCCAAGCGTGCGCTGACCGACGCCAACGGCGACTTCGAGGCGGCTTCCCAACTGCTGCGCGAGCGCGGCCTTGCAAAGGCGGCAACCCGAACCGACCGGGACAACGTCGAGGGCGTCGTAGCGCTTGCCGGCAACGGCACCCGTGCGGCGTTGGTGCACGTCAAGTGCGAGACCGACTTCTCGGCCAAGTCCGATGCCTTCATCACCCTGGTCAACGGCATCGCCGACGTAGTCCTCGCTGACGGCGAGGGTGCGGTAGAAGGCTTCACCGGAGCACTCGAGGACCTCAAGCTCTCCACGAAGGAGAACATCGAGGTCGGTACGGTCACCCTGGTCGAGGCCGCCGAAGGCAATGCGCTCGACACCTACCTGCACGTCCAGGACGGGCGGGGGGTCAACGGTGTGGTCGTAGAGGGTTCGGGCGTCGACGCCGAGGCCCTGCACCAGGTGGCGTTGCACGTCGCCTTCGCCAAGCCGACCGCCCTGTCCCGTGACGAGGTCCCGGCCGACCTGGTGGACCAGGAGCGTGCGTCGCTGCTCGAGATCACCAAGGCAGAGGGCAAGCCCGAGCAGGCCTGGGAGAAGATCGTTGAAGGTCGGCTTTCGGGTTGGTACCGCGAGTCGGTGCTTCTCGAACAGGGGCTCCACGGCGACAAGGTCCTGGTGAAGGATTCGCTAGGCGGCGGCGACATCGTTCGCTTCGCCCAGGTATTTCTGGGAGGCTGATGCCGTGACCGAACGCCTCACCCCACGTTGGGACCGTGTGGTCCTGAAGGTGTCAGGAGAGGCGTTCGCCGGTTCCGCCGGGTACGGCATCGACGGCGAGATCGTCGCCCGGATCGCCCAGGAGATCGTCGATGTCTGTCGCGAGTTCGAGGTTGACGTAGCGGTCGTCGTCGGCGGCGGCAACATCTGGCGGGGCATGTCGGGCGCCGGTGCGGGCATGGACCGCGCCCAGGCCGACTACATGGGCATGTTGGCGACCACCATCAACGCCCTTGCCCTCCAGGACACCCTCGAACAACTGGGTCAGCCGACCCGGGTGCAGACCGCCATCCGCATGGAACAGATCGCCGAGCCGTACATCAGGCGGCGTGCAACCCGCCACCTCGAGAAGGGCCGGGTCGTCATCTTCGCCGGCGGCACGGGCAACCCGTTCTTCACGACCGACACTGCCGCTGCCCTGCGCGCAGTCGAGATCGAGGCCGGGGTGGTGCTCAAGGGAACCCATTCAGGAACCGACGGCATCTACACCGCCGATCCGCAGGCCGATTCCGAGGCGACCCTCCTCGACAAGGTCAGCTACCTCGAGGTGATCCAGATGGGGCTTCGGGCGATGGACGCCACGGCGGTCACGCTCTGCATGGAGAACAACCTGCCGATCGTCATGTTCGACCTGATGACATCCGGAAACGTCCGATCCATCCTCGCCGGAGAGTCCGTCGGTACTCTGGTCGCCTGAGCTGGGAGGATCCTTGAGCGACGAGATGGTCCAGTTGGTCCTCGAAGAGGCCAAGGAGAAGATGGCCGATGCCGTTGTCCATACTCGACGCGAGTTCTCGACGGTACGAACCGGTCGGGCTTCGTCCTCGATGGTCGAGAACCTGACCGTCGAGGCCTATGGCGTCGAGATGCGGATGCAGGAACTCGCCACGTTCAGCGTGCCTGAGCCCCGCCAACTCCTGATCACGCCCCATGACGCGGCGAATGTCCCGGCGGTGGAGCGTGCAGTCGTCAACGCCGACCTCGGCCTCGCTCCGAGCAACGATGGTCGCACGATTCGGCTGTCATTCCCGGAGCTGACCGAGGAACGTCGTCGGGACATGGTACGAATGATCAACGGCATGTCCGAGGACGGCAAGAACCACCTTCGGGGCATCCGCCGCCATGCACGCAAGGATCTGGACGACATAGAAGGCGAGGGCCACGTGTCAGAGGACGACATCCGGCACGCCGGTTCACAACTTGACGACCTGATCCACCGGAACGAGTCCGAGATCGACGAGGCTCGGGCGGCCAAAGAGGACGAACTGCTCGAAGTCTGAGCAGGACGACCGAGGGAGGATTCGTGAACCAGCAGCGCAGCAGCGACCAGCCCTTCGAGGAGATCCGGATTCTGGGCCTCGAACCGGCCGACGACGAGGTCGAGCCCGGTCGTTCGGTGTTCGGCGGCGAACCGCCGACCGAGGACCTGCCCCACTGGACCGAGCCGCCGACAACCCCGGTGGTTGTACCGCCAACGGGCTTCGCCTCCGAACAGCCCCGCTGGGCGGACGATGTACCCGAACACCACGAGTCACAGCACCCCGTCGGCGCATTCGACGAGCCCACAGCAGCAGCCTTCTTCGAAGACCCGCCGTCGGGTCTGGGATCCGGCGAGAGCTTTGATCCACCCCTGCTCCCTCCTGACGACCCACAGCCGGTCGGCGCAGGGCGGTCCTCGATCCCCACACAGGCCGAGTCGGGAAGTGGGCGCAGACGCCGTTCGGATCGTGGGGGTGCCGACAGCGGCGGTCGTGACATGCCGTCGGCGATCATCACCGGGCTGGGCCTCGGTGCCCTGGCGCTCGTGGCGTTCAAGGTCGGGGCATCGGCGACCCTGGCCCTGTCGACCGCCGTGCTGGTCCTCGCCGCCGTCGAGTTCTACGGGTCGGTGCGACGCGTCGGCTACCAGCCGGCCACCCTCCTGGGGATCGTGGCCGTCGGATCGTTGAACCTGGGCGCCTACTGGCGCTTCGAGGCGGCGGTTCCGCTGGCATTGGGCCTGACGGTGCTGTTCTGCCTGCTCTGGTACCTGACCGGGGTCGACCGGGACGCTCCGATGGTGAACATCTCCGTCACCCTGTTCGGTGTGCTCTACGTGGGGATGCTCGGATCGTTCGTGGGGCTCATGCTCACCGATGGGAACGGCATCGGGTTGCTGCTTGCTGCCGTGCTGGCGACCGTCGGCTACGACGTCGGCGGCCTGTTCGTCGGTCGCCTCGCCGGCCGTACGCAGTTGGCTGCCGTCAGCCCCAACAAGACGATGGAGGGACTGGTCGGCGGGATGGTCGCCTGCTTCGCCGTCTGTGTGCTGATTGTGGGCCGCATCACGCCCTTCGCGGACGACCTCATGTCGGCTGCGGTGCTGGGCATCGTGGCGGCCGTCGCCGCACCCCTGGGTGACCTCTGCGAATCGATGATCAAGCGGGACCTCGGCATCAAGGACATGGGTAGCGTCCTCCCCGGCCACGGCGGCCTGCTCGACCGCTTCGACGCCCTGTTGTTCGTGCTGCCGGCGACCTACTACACCGCCCGGATGCTCGACCTCTTCGGGGCCTGAACCCGCCCACCCGCCTCCGGGGCTCTCGACCGGCACCGTAGGCTCCGCCGCATGCCGACGACGCGTCCTTCCCCCGAGCGGCGCGTGGCAGGGCCATGACGCGGGTCGCGGTGCTCGGGTCGACCGGTTCGATCGGGACCCAGACGCTCGACATCTTGGCCGCCCGCCCAGACCGGTATGAGGTAGCGGCGCTCGGTGCGGCCAGCTCCGTCGATCTCCTGGTCGAGCAGGTGGAACGCTTCCGTCCACCGGTCGTGGCGATCGCCGATGCGTCGCTGGCCGCCGGGTTGGCCGACCGGGTCCCCGCCGGGACCGAGGTCCTGGCGGGCGGTTCGGCTCTGGCCGAAGCGGCGTTGACGGCCGGGGTGGTGGTCAACGGCGTGGTGGGATTCGCCGGACTCCCGGTCACGCTTGCCGCCCTCGAGTCGGGGCGACGGTTGTGCCTAGCCAACAAGGAGTCCCTCATCGCCGCAGGGCCGGTCGTGCGCGAGGCCCGGGCCACACCCGGCGCCGAGTTGCTGCCGGTGGACAGCGAGCACTGTGCCGTCCACCAGTGCCTGCGCGGTGACGACGGCGGGGACGCCGTGGACCGGGTGGTGCTCACGGCATCCGGTGGTCCGTTCCGTGGCCGCTCCAGCGAAGAGCTGGTCGATGTCACGATCGAGGATGCGCTCGACCACCCGACCTGGTCGATGGGCCCCAAGGTCACCGTCGACTCGTCGACGCTGATGAACAAGGGGCTCGAGGTCATCGAGGCCCACGAGCTCTTCGACGTCGACTATGACCGCATCGACGTCGTCGTTCATCCGCAGTCCGTCGTCCACTCGATGGTGTCTTTCACGGACGGAACGACCATGGCACAGCTCTCCCGACCCGATATGCGTCTGTGCATCGGGTACGCATTGGCCTACCCGGATCGACTCGACCTGCCCTTCGGCACGATCGACTGGAGCGAGGCTTCGCGTCTCGACTTCGAGCCGCCCGACCGCGAGTCGTTCCCGTGCCTCGACCTTGCCTTCGCCGCGGGTCGCCTCGGGGCGACCGCACCGGCCTGGTTGAATGCCGCCAACGAAGTTGCCGTCGAGGCCTTCCTCGAGGGGCGCCTGCCCTGGGTGGGGATTGCAGAGGTGCTCACCGATGTCCTCGAGGACTGGCCGGGCCTTGCGGCCGACAGCATCGAGGCCGTCCTCGACGCCGATGAGCGGGCCCGTGAGGTCACCTCGGCACGGCTGGCCGGTCGCCCGTGACCGGGTCGCCACTGACTGCCGGCGACCGCCGGGTCAGGCTCCTGTTGCTGGTCGGGGGCACGGTGGCCCTCGGGCTCCGGTTCGGCATGTCACTGCTGGTCGTGGTGCTCTCGTTCGTCGGCATGCTGGTCGTACACGAGCTGGGCCACTATCTCGTTGCCCGTTGGACGGGCATGCAGGTCACCGAGTTCTTCATCGGGTTCGGACCACGGGTCTGGTCGGTGCGACGGGGCGAGACCGAATACGGCATCAAGGCGATCCCTGCAGGGGCCTACGTGCGGGTCACAGGGATGACCAACCTGGATGACGTCGATCCCGCCCATGAGCACCGCACGTACCGGCACCAGTCGTACCCGAAGCGGATGGCGTTGGCGTTGGCTGGTTCCGGGATGCAGTTCCTGCTGGCAACTGTGCTGCTGTTGGTCATCTTCACGGGGATGGGCCGCCCGGATGTCGATGAGTGGGTCGTCCGCTCGGTCGTTCCGGGAACTGCCGCTGAAGCGGCGGGGATCCAGGCCGACGACCGGATCCGGGCTGTCGCCGGTCGCCCGGTGGTCGACTTCGATCGCTTCGGCGAGGTCGTCAGGGCGTTGCCGGGTCGGGTCGTGTCGGTCGAGATCGAGCGGGAAGGTGTCCACCTCGTCCGGTCGGTGGCCGTCGGTGAGCGCCTGACCGGCAGCGGCGCCTCCGCATTCCCCGGGCTGTTCCCCGGCGATCGGATCGTCGCCGTGGACGGTGTGGCGACAGACAACTGGTCGGAGGTCGAGGATCTCGTAGAGGTCGGCGCCCAACACCAGCTGCGCGTGCATCGCAGCGATGACGCCACCGTCGTGATCACGACCGTGGCGCGCAGGTTGCCCACCGGGTCGGCTGCGGTGGTCGGCTTCTTCGGGGTATCACCGAGGCATCCGATGGTTCGCCTGGGTCCCGTCACGGCGGCCAGGGAGTCGGTCACGGCGTTGGGTGACCTGTTGTGGATGTCCGGCGACGCGCTCGTCCACTTCTTCACGCCCGGTGGCCTCTCGGGGTTCGTCGGGGGAGCTGTCGAGCCAGGTGGCACACAGGGAGACCTCGGCGTCACGTCGGTGGATCCGGATGACGAGAACAGGTTGCTTTCAATCTACGGCGCCGTTCGGTTCGGTGATGCGGCGTTCGACTCGGGCGCCCACAACTTCCTGTGGTTCCTCGTTCTCGTGAACGTGTTCGTCGGTGTCTTCAACCTCTTACCGCTGCTGCCTCTCGACGGTGGCCACATCGCCATCGCCACCTATGAACGCCTGCGGTCCCGGGGTGGCCGACGCCATGTCGCCGATGCCGCAAGGTTGGCTCCGCTGACGTGGGCGGTCGTTCTGTTCCTGGTCGCCCTCGCCGTGATCGCCCTCTACCGGGACATCGTCGACCCCCTCAACTTCGGCTGAGGGGTCGGGTCGGTACCGTGCCCAGGCCGACGGGGGCGGCTTCCGGCCACCGGTAGCCTTCGAGGCGTGGAGGTCACGGCAGGGTTCCCCCGGCGCAGCACCCGGCAGGTGATGGTCGGCGATGTTGCCGTCGGCGGTGGTGCACCGATCAGCGTCCAGTCGATGACGGTGACGCGAACGGCGGACCATGAGGCGACCCTCCAGCAGATCTACGACCTGGCCATGGCCGGCGCCGACATCGTGCGGTGCACCTGCAACGAGATCGAGGCGGCCGAGGGCCTGGCCCGGATCGTTCCGCGTTCGCCGGTGCCGATCGTCGCCGACATCCACCACCAGTACCGGATGGCGCTGGCCGCCCTCGAGGCCGGGGTGCACTGCCTCCGGCTGAACCCCGGCAACATCCGGAAGCCCGAGCACATACGCACGGTGGCGTCCGAGGCCCGTGACCGGGGGGTGCCGATTCGCATAGGCGTCAACGGTGGTTCCCTGCATCCTGAGCTCTATGAGAAGCACGGAGGCAGGGTTACGCCTGAGGCCATGGTCGAGTCGGCGCTCGAGGAGATCGGCTACTTCTCCGAGGTGGGCTTCGACCTGATCAAGATCTCTGTGAAGGCCTCGAGCGTGCCGATCATGATCGAGGCCTACCGCCAGCTTGCAGATGTCACCGACCACCCGCTCCACCTCGGTGTTACCGAGGCGGGTCCACCGCCGGCCGGGCTGGTCAAGTCCACTGCCGGGATCGGCACGCTGTTGGCCGAGGGAATCGGTGACACGATCCGCTACTCGCTCACCGCCGATCCCGTCGAGGAGGCCCGTGCCGGCAGACAACTGCTCGAGTCGTTGGGGCTGCGCGAGCGCAGGAACGTCGACCTCATCGCCTGCCCCAGTTGCGGACGTGCGGAGATCGACGTGGTAGCCGTCGCCGAGGAGGCAATGGAGGCCTTCGCCGAGCGCCGGATTCCCCTCCAGGTTGCGATCATGGGTTGTGTGGTGAACGGGCCCGGTGAGGCGAGGGACGCCGACCTCGGTATCGCCGCAGGGCGCCGGCGTGGTCACCTCTTCGTCAAGGGTCAGAACGCTGCCGTGGTCGACGAGGGCGAGATGGTCGATGCCCTGGTCGAGTGGGCGGTGTTCATCCACGAGCACGGCGCCGATGCGGCACTGGCACGGGTCGACACCGAGAGGGCCGCCAGGGAGGCGGAACGGGACCGCAGGGGTCTGCTTACAGAGCAGGGCGACGACGCCAACGACGCCGGCACGCTGATCGAGAACATTCGCAGCCGGATCGCCTGACGCGACGATCCTACGTATGGGCTCGGGCCCTTGGCCGGGACGGCGGGCAGGGGTATGCTGCCGCCGCACGTACATCGTTCCGGGACGAGACGTGGGCTTTGCCCACGTCTCTTGCCTTCTTCGGGCGAGGTACGAGGACGAGAGTACGAAAACTAGAGGTGGCCCGGCCGTCGAGGTCGGTGCCAACAGGACCGAGCAGGAGGAGCGATGGGTGTGACCGACAGGGTCGGCTCCCTCGTCGCGCCCCTCTGTGACCGTGTCGGCGTCGAGTTGCTCGACATCGACTACGACGGTGGGGTGGTTCGGGTCACGGTCGACCATCCGGACGGCGTGGGCATGGATGCCATTGCCGCCCTCACCCGTGAGGTGTCCCGGGCGCTTGACCACGAGGATCCGGTGAAGGGCCGCTACACGCTAGAGGTAAGCAGCCCGGGGCTCGAACGCACCCTCAGGAGACCCGGCCACTTCGTGCGGGCAATCGGCTCGACCGTGACGGTCAAGACGCTGCCCGGTACCGACGGTGACCGTCGGGTGCAGGGGATCCTGGAATCCGCCGACGAGGGTGGTATCACGCTGCGAACAGCGGAGGACGTCGTGCGCGTGCTCCGCCATGACGAGATCCAGAAGGCGCGCACGGTCTTCGAGTGGACATCGGCGCCTGAATCGGCCCGAACCTCGCAGGGCCGTCACGCGATCGACGAAAGCGAGGTTGGACGATGAATCCGGAAATGATGGAGGCCCTTCAGGCCCTGGCCACCGACCGGGGTATCCCGGTCGATGCGCTGTTCGCTGCCCTGGCCGATGCCCTTGAGACCGCCTACAAGCGCACCCCCGGGGCCCATGAGTACTCGTGGGTCACGATCGACCCCGACACCATGGAGATCCGGGTGCTCGCCCAGGACCTCGACGAGGAGGGCGAACCGGTCGGTGGCGAGTTCGACGTGACCCCGGACGGCTTCGGTCGGATCGCGGCGCAGACCGCCCGTCAGGTGATGACGCAGCGGATCCGCGAGGCCGAGCGTGACATGAAGTACGAGGAGTACGCCGGCCGTGAGGGTGACATCGTCACCGGCATGATCCAGCAGACGGATGCCCGTTACACCCTGCTGGACCTGGGTCGGGTCGAGGCGTTGCTGCCCCAGGCGGAGCAGGTGCCGTACGAGCGGCCTGAGGCCAACACCCGTCTGAAGGCCTACATCGTCGAGGTCCGCAAGACGGCGAAGGGTCCACAGATCGTCGTCAGCCGTACCCACCCCGGCCTTATCAAGCGCCTCTTCGAGCTCGAGGTTCCGGAGATCGCCGATGGCGTTGTCGAGATCAAGGCCTGTGCCCGTGAGCCCGGGCACCGTACGAAGATCTCGGTGGCGTCCAACGACCCGAACGTGGACCCTGTCGGTGCCTGTGTCGGAGCGCGTGGCGCCCGTGTGCGCATGGTCGTGAACGAGCTGCGTGGCGAAAAGATCGACATCGTGCCGTTTTCCGAGGACCCGGTCGACTTCGTGATGAAGGCGCTTTCGCCGGCCAAGGTCAAGGACGTGCTCATAGACGAGGAGTCGGGGACCGCCACGGTGATAGTTCCCGACTACCAGCTGTCGCTGGCGATCGGGAAGGAGGGTCAGAATGCCCGTCTGGCTGCTCGCATGACGGGCTGGCGGGTCGACATCAAGAGTGAGACCCAGGTTGCCGAGGAGGCCGCCTACGCCGACGTCGACTGGGCGGAAGGGGAATGGATCGTCGACGAGGAGACGGGCGAACAGGTCTGGCGACCCGCCGAGGGTGGTCCGGCCGTTTCGGCCGACCAGTGGGTTGAAGCCTCCGCGGAGTCCGCTGAGGCTTCCGAGGATGCTCCGGTCGGGGATGCTCCGGTCGAGGATGCTCCGGTCGAGGATGCTCCGGTCGAGGATGCTCCGGTCGAAGATGCTCCGGTCGAAGATGCTCCCGACAGGAACGACTGAGCCGGTCCGTGCCCGAGCGCACGTGCATCGGGTGCCGGCGTCGGGCGCCGTCCACCGACCTGGTCCGGATTACCTGGTCTCCGTCTGAGGGGCGCCTCCTGGTCGGCTCAGGTCATCCCGGTCGAGGAGCGTGGTTGTGTCCGAACGCCTCGTGCGGCGATGCGGCGATGCGGGGTCGTGCGTTCGGACGGGCCCTTCGTGTGGACATACCATCCGAGGTGATCGAGACCTTCCTGGCCGGTGGCATCAACGGCTCGATTCGTCCGCCCGATTTCCACGGGTGACACGGGGTGCCGCCTGCAGCTCTGCGGGTGAACCAGCCACTGTGGCGATAGCGTCGACCAGCGGCCCGAAGGGCCTGATCACCGCGTCACCGCAGACCCAACGACCAGAAACAGGACGTCGACGACACCGTGCCGAAGAACATCCGCGTGTACGAACTGGCGCGCGAACTGGGGATGGAGAACAAGGAGGTCCTGGACCTCTGTGAGGTTCTCGGCATCGGTGTCAAGAGCCACTCGTCGGGCATCGTCGAGGCCCAGGGCGACCGTGTGCGGCGTCGGGCTGCGAAGGAAGGGCTCATCCGCGAGGTGGTTCCGGAGCCTGAACCGGAACCGGAGCCGGAGCCGGAGCCTGAGCCGGAGCCGGAGCCGGAGCCTGAGCCGGAGCCTGAGCCGGAGCCGGAGCCGGAGCCGGAGCCCGAACCCGAACCCGAACCCGAACGTCCGAAGCGGGTGTTCTCATCGAGCGGTTCGTCCGCTCCGCCGCGCCGGAATGCCGAGCCGGAGCCAGAGGTTGCCCCCGCACCGGAACCCCCCGTCCACGAGCCGGACATCCCGGATCCG